>VFSW01014791.1_pt1 | contig 10763 bp, 10 predicted proteins | sample 5358111 | NCBI WGS metagenome assembly VFSW01 (sample SAMN11554181, study PRJNA540505) | mine drainage metagenome | isolation source: sediment from site ElyBrook_90M | place: USA: Ely Copper Mine, Vershire, VT | collected 2017
GGCGTAAATCTCCGCGTTGGTGGCAAGGCCGCCGTCGCCTGATTCGCCCGCCGTCCCATTTCCGGCCACAGTCATGATCGGAACCGGGATGTTGCTGCCATTGAGCTGCCATTGAAATTGCAGCGGCCCCATGTTGCTGACCGAGACGCTCAATAGCGCGTTGCTGCCCGCAAAATTGGTCACGCTTTCCGATTCTCCGAGGAGCGCGGGCGGTGTTCCAATGAGCAAAAATGCGTCCGCGCTGGTCACTTTGCCATACGGGCTGGTCACGACCACATCGTAGGCGCCGACATTTGGCGGCGAGGCATTCGAAATCGAAAATGCCGGGCCTTGCGCCACCACTTCGCGGACACGCGAGTTGCCAGCGTCCGCGATGAAAATGTCACCGCGCGAGTCAACCGCAGCGTCCATTGGCGCGCTTAATTCCGCCAGCGCGGCGGGTCCGCCATCGCCAAAATCGCCGTTCGTTCCAACGCCCGCCGCCGTTGTCAGCAAACCGGTTGGCGAAAGTTTTAAGAGGCATTCGTTTGAGGCATCGGCGATGTAAAGACGTCCGACCGCATCCAGCGCCAGCCCAGCCGGCAAGCCGAGAGCCGCATTGGTCGCGGCGATTCCATTGGTAATCGGCCCGTTCGTGCCGGTTCCGGCAATGGTCGAAATAATGCCATTCGTGCCGACTTTGCGAACGCGATAATTCTGCGAGTCCGAAATGTAAAGATTGCCGATAGAATCCACCGCCAGGCCTCCCGGATGGGAGAGGTTCGCATTGGTGGCCTGGCCGCCATCGCCGAAAAAGCCGTTCGTTCCCGTGCCAGCCACCGTTGAAATGATGCCGTTGGTGCCGATTTTGCGGATGCGGTTGTTGAACGAATCCGCCACGTAAAGCGCGTTGGATGGGCCGATCACGACCGCCGTTGGAAAGTAGAGAGCAGCGTTGGTCGCCTTGCCGCCGTCGCCGGAGAATCCGTTCGTGTTCGTGCCAGCGACTGTTGAAATGATTCCATTCGCCGCCACTTTCCGAATGCGAGAGTTGGTGTAATCGGCGATGAAAAGATTTCCGGCGGTGTCAACCGTTACGAAAGCGGGATTCAAAGCCGCGTTTGTAGCCTGGCTGCCATCACCGCTGTAATTCGTTTTGCCGTTGCCGGCCGCAGTGGTGATGATTCCGTTCGCGCCAACCTTGCGAACGACTTCATCGGCGAAATCGGCGATGAACAAATTGTTGGAAGCGTCCACCGCCACGCCGATCGGGAAGCTGGGCGCAGCGTTCGTCGCGGCGGAGCCGTTGCCGGAATAGCCGTTGGAGCCGTTTCCCGCCGCCGTGAAAATCAACGCCTGGATATTGGAGCCATTGAATTGCCATTGATAGTAAAACGGCCCGGTTCCGGCGGCGGCGACCGCAAACGCGCCGTTGGAGCCGGGCGGCAGGGCCAGATTGGCGGGCTGCTGAATAATCGTGACCGGATTTTGCGCGAACGCGATGGGTGGGCCAAGGCCGGCCATTGCCGCCAAAGCGGTCGTGAATAGAAGAGAGTTCCTCCTGCAGTATCGTTTCGTTTCCATAACTTTTGACGTCACTTCGCCCCTTTTTGAAAGCGCGACCAAACCTCCTGCTTTACAGCGCAAAAATAGACGATTGGAATGTTGTAACAGACCCCGTGAAATTGTCAACCGGGCATCGAAAACCCAAATCCTCGCCTAAGCCGCATCCGTGCAGTTGAATCGGGAGCGCCTGCTTGATCTTTTTGCGCAAAGGCTTCGTCGTTCGCCGCTGGCAGGTCCATGTCGGACACCCTCCTTCGCTAAAGCTATGGATGGCGGGCGCTCGCGGCTCACTCCTTGCTTTGCGCAAAAATCTGCCGCGCAGCCGCTTCCCTCTCAACTGCATGGATGCGGCTGAGCTGCGCCCGATTCTGCAATGCATTTGCGTGATGGCGGGCCAGATCGAAGGACGACCGGTGGCTTTTTGGGAGGTGGTGGCGATGCTTGAGCGCACGGCGAGACAACACCGCATGGCGCACACGCGGCAGATCAATCAAAGTATGGTCCATCTGCATGAAAAGCCACCCTGAAACTGGCTCTGGCACCGCCACGCTGATTTTTCTCGCCCAAGACATATTCCGGCGGGATGCGAGTTCGCAGAGCGAGGCCAAAATGGATGAAACGCCGACGCACGTTTGGGGGGCGATACTCTTTCAATTTGCGGTGGCCATTTACGGCGGCCACTTCGGGGCGGGCATTGGCAATTTGATGCTCGCCACGCTGGGCTTCATCGGGATGCGCAACATCTATGAGATGAACACGCTCAAGACCATCCTCGGCTCGCTCATCAATCTCATGGCCGCGCTTTGGTTTATCAGCAATCCAACCGGCGCGGACATTACCGTCACCGACTATGTGGGCAATCAGCAGAAAGGAACCACCCCATTGAAGCTGACTCTAAAGTCCGGCAAAGGGTTCTTTTCAGCAAGCTATTACGACATTGAAGCCAAAATGGATGGCTATTCAACCGCAAAAGTCCGTCTCACGGCAAACCTCAATGGATACTTTTTCGGGAACTTTGCATTAGGAGGCCCTTATGGGATGCTACTTGGCGGTTTATGGATCGATCCTGCGACAGGTGCCATGTGGAAGTTACCCCCGCAATACACGGTTAATTTGAGCAAAACGACTGCCGACAACTCAGAGCACACGAACCAAATGCTTTCCATTGACAGCACACCAAAGGAATTACCGTCAAAAATAGTTGCGATTAAGTAAAGCATCGGAACAGTCAACAATTCTTTCACCTCATCCGGGCTTCGTTCATCTTCAAGCGAGCCACCGCACCCGCCGCGCTCCGGGCGGCTGGGTGTGGTGGCGCCACGTTTCAAAAGTTTCACAGATATGCCGCAGCCTCAGCGTGCGCTCTCGTGTTGTGTCTCTTAAATAACTACACATTCGCGGCCAGGGATTTTTGACGCCGGCAAGGCGAATTATGAGCGGAGTTCGATTTCTCCAGCTTCCCACTGTTTTTTTAATCGCCATCAACGGGGATTTCCCGCCTAATCCGCCAGACTAATCGGCAAAATGTTTTTCTTTTATTTTGATGAATCTGGCTCGCGCGACCCCAAAGCCTTTGAGACAAAGCTCGACGACTCGGTGCAGGCCAAAGACCACATTTATTCGCTGACGGCAGTTGGACTCTGGGAAGGACGTTGGCGGGAATTTGAACGGGAAATTGCAAACCTCAAACTGCAATTCACCGACCAGTTGAATCGCACACACAGACTCCAATTCGACCTCGGGGATTGCGAGATGAAATCCAACTGGATTCGCAACCCCAAGGAACGCGCGGATAAAAGTCCGTTCCTCACTGCCCTCTCACCCGATGAACGCGAACGTCTGGTGGCGCGCTATTTTCAGCAGATTCCAGCCCAGCGCATGACGCTCTTCTCGGTGGTTATGGACAAACGGAAACTCCGCGAGCATATGACGCCGGAGACGCTCCATAAAAAGGCATATGAATTAACTTTAGAACGCATCGAACATTTCATGGCGGAATTCCATCCGAAACACCATGCGCTTATTGTCATGGATGACACCGATAGGGCGCTTAATCGGGCGGTGTCCCTGAAACACGCATTTTTCCAGCGGGAGGGCAACCAAAACGTTCGGTTCAACCACATTGTGGAATACCCATTTTTCACAGACAGCAAATTGTCCAACGGCGTCCAACTCGCGGATTTGTGCGCCTACAACGTGTATCGCGCTTTCAAAGTGAAAGATTTTGCCTTTCCTTATTTCCAGGAATTGCTTCCCTATTTTTACAAGCGCCAAGGCGGACAGAAGCTCGATGGTCTGAAGGTGTTTCCAGAAGATTCTGAACTTGTCTCCTTTGCGCGGGACGGGTGGAATGAGTTCCAAAAGCAAAACCCCGCCCGAGGCGAGGTTTAATGTTGGGCTGGGCGAACCATATCAAGCCGACCAGCAGCACCCAACGTCCTCAGTATGCCACAGGCCCCCCGGATTTGCAAGGGCCGTCGCTCTTTTTCTTCTCCGAGATCCCCCCGAAAGGAATGTAGCGGGTCTGTAGCGGCTTTGTAGCGCCCCATGTAGCGGGTTATCTGGTTGATAATCAATGATGTAGCGGGTGTAGCGGGTTTTTCGAGATTATATGCACATTCAATGCTGTGCTCTGCCCATGGCCTGCTCGGTTTCGGTTTTGGAAAATTTGTTCGGATTGGGTATGCTGGTGGGGAAATGCGTATTTTAGTGGTCGAAGATGACAGCAAAATTGCCAGCTTCATTTCCAAGGGATTGAAGCAGGCCGGATACTCCGTCGATCATTGCGGCAATGGCGAGGATGCGCTTGTCTATGCCGAAACGACGCCTTACGACGCGGCGGTGGTCGATGTGATGCTGCCGAAATTGGACGGGCTGAGTTTCATCCAGCGTTTGCGCAGCCAGAAAATCCGCACGCCTGTCATCATTCTCAGCGCCAAAGGCTCGGTGGATGATCGCATCAAGGGGCTTCAAGCGGGCGGCGATGATTATCTCGTCAAGCCGTTCGCCTTTTCGGAATTGACCGCGCGATTGCACGCCCTGATTCGCCGGGCCACGCAGATCGCGGAGCCGACGCGCCTGACCGTCGGCGATCTGGCCATGGATTTGCTGACGCGCAGCGTGACTCGCGGCGGCGAGAGCGTGGAATTGCAAACGCGCGAATTCGCCCTGCTCGAATACCTGATGCGCCACGCCGGGCGGACGGTGACGAAGACGATGATTCTCGAGCACATTTTCGATTACAGCTTTGATCCGCAGACAAATGTTATTGACGTGCTGGTGCATCGGCTGCGGGCCAAGATTGATCCCGACAAAACCCGGCTGCAGACGATTCGCGGAGTAGGCTATGTCCTTAGAGCCGCGTAGAATTTTCCGCAGCTTCGCCTTTCGTTTGAGCGTGTGGTACGCGCTGGTGTTCGCTGTCAGCGCGGCGGTCTTGCTGCTGCTTGTTTATTACCTGGTGGCTTCCGCGCTTTATCGGAAAGACCAGGAAATTATTGACAGCAAGTTCAAAGAATACATGGCGGTGTACATGGGGGGCGGATTGCGGGCTTTGCAAAACGTGGCGAGCCGCGAAAATAATCCCGCCGACGAGCGCTCATTCTTCGTGGCGCTGGTGACCAAGACCTATTCCAATCCCATTTTCATCCCGGAAGATTGGATGCACTTCAAGATCATTCCCGGCCAATTGCGGACGCGCGAATACGAGCTGACCCGCATCCCGAAAAATGCGGAGCGCGATTACAGTTTCACGCACGCCGACGCGCCGGACGGCTCGACGCTCGTCGTCGGGCGCAGCACCAATAATCGCGATATGCTCTGGCAGCCCGCGCGCGAAACGGCGCTGCCAATGGTGGCGCTGATCGCTCTTCTCGGCATCGTTTTCGGGTGGTTCTTTGCCTATCGGGCGCTGCTGCCAGTGCGGCAAATTGTCTCCACAGCTCGTGGAATTATTGCGACGGGAGATTTGAACACGCGGGTTCCAACCCGGCTGTCGCAGGATGAACTCGCGGAAATGGTGCAATTGTTCAATGCGATGCTTGACAAGAATCAAGCCCTCATCCGCGCCATGCGCGAATCGATGGACAACGTCGCCCACGATCTCCGAACGCCGCTGACGCGCCTGCGCGGCTCGGCTGAACTGGCTTTGCGCGAAGGAGCGGATCAAATCGCCATGCGCGAGGCGCTGGCCGATTGCATGGAGGAATCCGACCGCGTCATCAGCATGATCAAAACGCTGATGGACATAGCCGAAGCCGAGGCGGGCACAATGAAACTGGAGCGCCAGCCGGTGGATTTGTGCCAGCTTCTCCGCGAGATCGCGGAGCTTTACCAGTATGTTGCGGAAGAAAAGAAAATCACCGTCTCGCTGGATCTTCCCTTGGAATGCCAGGCGTCCGTCGATCCGACGCGGATGCGCCAAGCCTTCGGCAATTTGATTGACAACGCATTGAAATACACGCCAAACGGAGGGAATGTCTGGATCGAGGCGCGGCGCGAAACGGGCCGAGTTGTGGTCGTTTTTCGCGATTCGGGAATTGGCATTCCGCCGGAGGAACAGCCGCGCATTTGGGATCGGCTCTATCGCGGGGACAAGAGCAGGTCGCAACGCGGATTGGGCCTCGGCCTGAGCGTCGTGAAGGCTGTGGTGGAAGCGCATGGCGGAACGGCCACGGCGAAAAGCAAGGCGGGCGAGGGATCTGAATTTTCGATTTCGCTGCCGGCGGCGTGATCGCGCCAATTTTTCCAAACATACTTGGGCTTGATGGACGAGCCGGGCCTATGATAGTTTCCATGTGTGACGAGTTTGCAGGAAATAGAAAAGCAAATCGAAGGACTGCCGCGCGACCAGTTTTTCGAACTCGTTAGGCGTCTGCGCGGGCGCCATGCCGACGAATGGGACCGCCAGATCGAGCAGGATGCGCAGGCCGGAAGGCTCCACAAGTTTTACGAGCGCCTCCAGAAGGAGAATCTGGGCGAGCCGGAGGCGCTGCTTGATGCGTTCCTCGACGACAAGAAACTTCCGTAACCGATTCTCGCAACTGCCGCCGGAAATTCAGCGCGCGGCGAGAAAGGCCTTCAGGTTGTGGCTTCAAAACCCGCATCATCCTTCGCTCCACTTTAAAAAGTTGGAGAATTCTGGTCTGCGCGCGTCACAGATAATTATCGAGCCATTGCCATCGTTGAACGCGACGCCGCGAAATGGTTTTGGATCGGACATCACGAAGAATACGAGCGCCAAATCCGAATGGGTTAGCATGGATCGTTTTGAACTGGGGTCTGTTACCCATGCCAATGCTGGCGCAACCAGCCATGCTCTATCTGCGCGGAAAACAATTCGGCGTTGGCACAAATCTGGCGTTGTTTTTGACAATATAGAGTTAGCGGGGTCGGCCCTTTGCCGCAATAGTCACCTCAGGATATTTATGTTGAAGATCAAATCATCAAAGGTCTGGGCGGCAATGGCCGCGTTATTCGGAGCATCACAATGCGCCTTCGCCGGCGAAGCGGACATTAAGATCCCTGATCTGGCGGGAGTCCATTTCGACGGTTTGGGCGGCGTCCACGGAGCCACCCTTATGTATGCAGGCCTCGCCGTGTGCCTTATTGGCGCCATCTTCGGCCTCTTCCAGTATTTCCAAACCAAGAGCCTGCCCGTGCATGAAAGCATGGCCAAGGTTTCCGAGGCCATTTGGGGAACCTGCAAGACGTATCTCTTCACGCAGGGCAAATTCCTCGCCATCCTCTGGGTGCTGATTGCCTGCTGCATGGTGTATTACTTCGGCTTCCTCTCGGATAGCAAGGACGAGGCTGGCAATATTATTCCCACGGCGAAACTTGCGTCCAACGTCGTCGTGATTCTGCTTGCGTCGATCCTCGGAATCCTCGGTTCCTACGGCGTGGCGTGGTTCGGAATCCGCATCAACACGGTATCCAACTCGCGCACGGCCTTCTCCGCGTTGAAAGGGAACCCGCTCAACACGCTGGGCATTCCGCTCCGCTCGGGAATGAGCGTCGGCTTGCTGCTCGTCGCGGTGGAATTGTTCTTCATGATTTCCATCTTGATGTTCCTGCCGCGCGAACTCATCGGGCCTTGCTTCATCGGCTTCGCCATCGGCGAATCACTTGGCGCCTCGGTGCTCCGCATCTGCGGCGGCATTTTCACCAAGATCGCCGACATCGGTTCGGACTTGATGAAAATCGTTTTCAAGCTTCCTGAAGATGATCCAAAGAATCCAGGCGTGATCGCGGATTGCACCGGTGACAACGCCGGTGACAGCGTCGGCCCGACAGCGGACGGTTTTGAAACCTACGGCGTCACGGGCGTGGCCTTGATCGCGTTCCTCGCCCTGGCCCTGGCCAGCAAGACCGACCAGATCACATGCGCGACTTTGATTGTGTGGCTGTTCGCCATGCGGGCATTGATGATTCTGACCTCGCTGTTCTCCTACTTCGTCAACGAAGGCATCAGCAAGGCGCTGTTCGGCGGCAAGAAGGACTTCGATTTTGAAGCCCCGCTCACGCATCTCGTTTGGCTCACTTCGGCAGTTTCGATTGTGGTGACATTTGTCGCCAGCAAATTGCTGTTGGGCGATTTCAAAGACGGCGCGGGCGTGGCCCGGCCCGACCTCTGGTGGGTGCTTTCGATCATCATCAGTTGCGGAACGGTGGCGGGCGCTGTGATTCCCGAGTTCACCAAAATCTTCGTCAGCACGAAATCCCGGCACGTTCGCGAAGTCACGAACTGCTCGAAACACGGCGGCGCTTCGCTGAACATTCTCTCCGGTTTCGTCGCGGGCAACTTCTCCGCTTTCTGGATGGGATTGTGCATCATGCTGTTAATGGCCGGCTCGTATTACTTCTCCGGCAATGCGGATTTGCAGGCCTTGCTGCCTGAGAAATTCAGGTTCGCCGCCCCGATTTTCGCCTTCGGCCTCGTGGCCTTCGGCTTCCTTGGCATGGGACCCGTGACTATTGCGGTTGACAGCTACGGCCCCGTTACGGACAACGCCCAATCGGTCTATGAGCTAAGCCAAATCGAGGGCATCAAGGACATCAAGAGCAAGATCAAGAGCCAATTCGGTTTCGACGCCGACTGGGAAAACGCGAAGTATCAACTGGAAAAAGGCGACGGCGCGGGCAACACCTTCAAGGCGACCGCCAAGCCCGTGCTGATTGGCACAGCCGTTGTCGGCGCGACCACGATGGTCTTCGGCATCATCATGCTGCTGCAAAAAATGTTTGACCTCCAGGTGCTGGCGGGCGGCAAAGGCCCCTTCAAGCCTGTGATTGAAGCGTTGAGCATCGTGCAGCCGGAAATCATCCTCGGGCTCATCATGGGCGGCGCGGTGATCTATTGGTTCACTGGCGCATCGTGCCAGGCGGTTGTGACTGGCGCTTACAGCGCGGTTGTTTACATTAAGGAGCACATGAACCTGTCGGCCAGCACCGCCTCGCAGAAGGACAGCAACGAAGTTGTCCGCATCTGCACGGTTTACGCCCAAAAGGGCATGTGGAACATTTTCATCGTCGTGTTCTGCTTCGCGCTGGCGCTGCCGTTCTTCAATCCATATTTCTTCATCGGATATTTGATCGGCATCGCCTTCTTCGGATTGTTCCAGGCCATCTTCATGGCCAACGCCGGCGGCGCCTGGGACAACGCCAAGAAAATTGTTGAAGTGGATATGCGCCAGAAAGGCACGGAACTCCATGCCGCCACCGTCGTCGGTGACACTGTGGGCGATCCTTTCAAGGACACTTCCTCGGTCGCGATGAACCCTGTCATCAAGTTCACGACGCTGTTCGGTTTGCTCGCCACGGAAATTGCCGTGACGATGAAGGATCAAAGCCTCAAGACTGGCATCGGCGTGTTCTTCTTCATAGTCGCGCTGGTCTTCGTTTACCGCTCGTTCTATTGCATGCGGATTCCCGATGGCGCAGCCGTCAAAGGTCAAGATCACGACCACGACCACGATCACGAAACGGATGAGGATCATATCGCTGTTGCCCAGTTGCACTGAAATCGTTTGCGCGCTGGGTTGCGCGAATTTTCTGGTGGGTCGCTCGCATGAATGCGACTTCCCGCCAGAAATCCAGAACCTCCCCATTTGCACTTCAGCCAGACTCGATGCTTCGGCATCGAGTCTTGCCATTGATGGGCAGATCAAATCTCTCCTCGAAAAAGCGCTTTCCGTTTACGAGATAAAAACGAACCTCCTCCGCGAATTGCGGCCCGACATCATTCTCACGCAGGCGCAATGCGAAGTATGCGCCGTGAGCCTGGCGGATTTGGAAAAAGCGCTGCCCTCCGCGCTTTCTGGCCGCGCGAAAATTGTCTCCCTGTCACCGCTTCGCCTGGCCGATGTATGGACCTCCATGCAAACCGTGGCCGACGCGCTCGACGTAACCGACGAAGGCCGCGCCATGCTGTCGCGCCTCAAAAACCGGGTGGTCGATATTATTCAAAAGACATGCATGCTTGCCAAGCGCCCGACTGTCGCGTGCATCGAGTGGATGGATCCATTGATGTTCGCAGGAAATTGGGTTCCGGAAATGGTCGATCTGGCCGGCGGAAAAGATGTGTTCGGAGTTTCCGGCAAACATTCCGCGTGGGTGCAGTGGGACGCGTTGGTGAAAGCCGATCCGGAAATCATCGTGCTCATGCCTTGCGGATTCGGCCTAGACCGCACCCGCCGTGAAGCCCGCGCGATGACGATGCGCCCTGAATGGACAAAGCTGCGCGCAGTCAAGTCGAAGAAAGTTTTTGTGACGGATGGCAACGCTTACTTCAACCGCCCCGGCCCGCGCGTGGTGGAGTCCGTTGAGATTCTCGCCGAAATCATCCAGCCCCGGATGTTCAGCTTTGGGCATGAAAACCGGGGCTGGGCGAAGTTGTAACGCCGCTTCGTTCAATGATCGGCAACATGGCCGTGGTGGCCAATGTGATCGAACCCTCGTCCGGGTGCGAAAATGATATAATCTCCAAAAAGTGGTAACATCGGTTACACTGTTGATGGTCAGGCATTTAAGTGGTAACAAAAATGGTAACAGGGTGGTAACAAACCAGTAACATTTTAACGGGCTGTTAGACGTGCGGCACTCAAAGAGAGGCCGAACGAGACTTTTTACACCAAGGAAACCAAGGAAACGAAGAATTTTGGATTTTTGGGAGCGCGACCGTCCCGGTCGCCCTGGCTGGCGTCTCGCCAGCCAGTCTC
>VFSW01014792.1_pt1 | contig 10763 bp, 8 predicted proteins | sample 5358111 | NCBI WGS metagenome assembly VFSW01 (sample SAMN11554181, study PRJNA540505) | mine drainage metagenome | isolation source: sediment from site ElyBrook_90M | place: USA: Ely Copper Mine, Vershire, VT | collected 2017
CCGGCGAGGACCAGCACGCGATCGCTTTTTAGCGCGCCGCCGCCGCCGTAATCGGGGGCTCGCCAAAAGCGAAGGCCGAGGCTGCGAAACTGCTCGCCTCGCCGGAAGCCGGGCGCCCGCGGTAAGATTTAGAGTTTTCCAGAGACCACCCCATGTGGAGGAACCCATCCATGATTTATCGCCCCGCTTTGGCGGCGCTGGCGGCGCTTGCGCTGGCTGCGCCGTCGTTTGCTCAAAAGGCGGCCGGGCAGCAACCCGCCGCCCAGCAGCCCGCCGCGCCGAAAGGACCTCAGCCCAAGTCGCAGAAGGAGGTTGACGCGTTGATGGCCATCAAGAACGCGACCACTCCGGACGCGCGGCTCAAAGCCATCGACGATTTGCTTAACAACTTCGCCGACACCGAGTTCAAGAACCAGGTGCTCGACATGGCCGTGGACACGGCGCGACAGAAGAACGACCCGGCGGCCGTGGCGGCGTGGGCCGACCGCGCGCTGCAGAACAACCCAAAGGACTACATCGCCCAAGCGGATCTGGCCGGGGCGCTGGCGTCGCAGATGAAGGAGTTCGACCTGAACCTGAAGGACGAGGCCGGAAATGTGCAGAAGAACGCCCAAGGCGCGATCGCAGCCCTGAAGGACGCGCCGAAGCCGAATCCGAACATCACCGACGACCAGTGGGCGGGATACAAGAAGGAGATCGCGGCGCAGGCTTACGAATCGATGGGCATGTCCGACATGGTTCAGAAGAATTACAAGGACGCGATCCAGAGTTTCCAGCAAGGCATTTCGGCGTCACCCAATTCGGTTCTGCGCGTGCGGCTTGGCCAGGCCTACACGGCGAACAAGCAGTATGACGAGGCGATCGCGCAGTATGACCTGGCGATGTCGGATGCCAATGCGACGGTGCAGGTGAAGCAGATCGCGCAGGCGGCGAAGGTTCAGGCGGCGAGGCTCAAGGCGGGCGGCGCCACTCCTGCCGCCCCGGCTGCGCCGGCGCCGCCGAAGCAATAGACAAATGCCATGAGCGAGGCGATCGGGGAACTCGAGGAAGCGCTCGAGTATCGCTTCCGCGACGGGGAACTGCTGTCGTGCGCGCTGACGCACAAGTCGCGCGCCGCGGACCGCGAAGCGGCGCCGCAATTTTGCGACAACGAGCGGCTGGAGTTCCTGGGCGATTCCATTCTTGGGTTCCTCGTGAGCGAGCGCCTGCTCGAGTTGTTTCCCGGCGCCCCGGAAGGCGTGCTCTCGAAGCGAAAGAGCCGCCTGGTGAGCGAGACGCATCTGCACACGGTGGCGCGTTCCCTCTCGCTGGGGCGCCACCTGATTCTCGGCCGCACGGAACAGGTGAACGGCGGGCGTGAAAAAAAGACGCTGCTTGCCGACGCAGTGGAGGCGCTGATCGCGGCCCTTTACCTCGATGGCGGCATGGAGGCGGCACGGCGTTTTGTGCTGGCGCAGGTGGCGCAGGATGCGGCGGAAGGCGATGGTGAGCCGGAAGCCGCGGACCACAAGAGCGCGCTGCAGGAATTGGCGCAGGCGCTGAAGCTGCCGCATCCGCGCTACAGCGTTCTCGAAACGCACGGCCCGGACCACGCGAAGACGTTTTTGGTGGAAGTGCGCATTGGCGGCGCGTGGGCGGCGCGGGCCGAAGGCCAGTCGAAAAAGAGCGCGAGCCAGGAGGCGGCGCGCCGCGTGATCGAGCGGATTGAAGCCGCACGCGCGGCCGGGCTGTTACCGTGACGCCTCTTTTTGCGTCGCCCACGGTGCGGCTGATTGCCGGCCTCGCGATTACGCTCGCCTCGGTCGCGGGGTTCTCCTGGTATGCGCTCGATCAGATCGCCGGGCTACGCGCGCTGCAAACGACGGCGATCGACCGTAACCGCCGGGACTCGCTGCAGCTTCTGCGCATCGAGAATAACCTGAATTCGATCGGCCTGGCGATGCGCGATATGGTGAGCGGCGATGAACCCTATCCGCTCGAAGCCTGGCGCGGGCAGTTAGCGCGGGCGCGGAGGGACCTGGACGATGCGCTCCGGCTGGAACGTTCGCTCGCTCCGAAGAGCCTCAGCCCGTCCCGCCAACATTACTTCAGCCAATCGTTAACGCAGTTCTGGATTTCGGTGGACCGGATGTTCGCGCTTGCGGGCACAGCCGAAGGGGACCGCCAGGCGAAGGGAATGGTTCATTCCTCGCTTGATCCGCAGCAGGAGGCGATCGGCGCCACGGTCGCGCGGCTGCTGGTGGAAAACAACGCCGCCGAGGAACAGGCCGCGGCGCGCGTGCAGGGGATCTACAGCCGGGTGGAACGCGATGTGTATCTATTCCTGGCCGCCACGCTGGCCGCCATCCTCGCCACGAGCTTGTACTTGATTCATTCCAACCGGAGACTGTTCCAGCGTCTGGAGACGTTGTCGGCGCAGCGAAGCGCGCTGGCACGGAAGCTGATTACAATGCAGGAGGAGATGTTGCGCTCCATATCGCGCGAGTTACACGACGAGTTCGGCCAGATTCTGACCGCGCTTGGCGCCATGCTTGCTCGTGCGGAGAAGAAGGAATTGCCGGCGGGATTTCGTGAGGACGTGCGAGAAATCCGGACCATCGCGCAGGACGCGCTCGATAAGACGCGCGGGCTCTCGCTGGCGCTGCATCCGTCGATTCTGGATGAAGGAGGCCTCGAGCAGGCGATTGACTGGTATGTGCCGATCTTCGAGAAGCAGACCGGCATTCATGTCGAATACCGGAAGTCCGGCCGTGGGGGCGACATTCCTGACGCGGTCGCGATCCACGTATACCGCGTCCTGCAAGAGGCATTGAACAACGTGGCCCGCCACTCAGGCGCTTCCTTGGCGCATGTGCGCGTCGAATTCGCGCCGACCAAGCTTCGTCTGGAAGTAGAAGATCACGGAACGGGGCTTGCGGCGCGTCCGGCAACCGGTGCGCGGCGCGGCATCGGGATGGTTGCGATGCGGGAGCGCGCCGATCTGCTCCATGGCGCGCTCGCTTTCGACCGCCCCGCCGAAGGAGGCACGCGAGTACGGCTCGACGTGCCCATCACAGAGGAGTTATGAGCGAACCGATTCGAGTTCTGCTGGCCGATGATCACGCGCTTGTCCGCAAGGGCTTCCGGCGCATGCTCGAAGATGATCCGGAGATCGAAGTTGTCGGCGAGGCGGCCGACGGCGCCGAAGCGGTTACACTGGCCGAGCAGCTACAGCCACGTGTCATCGTGATGGACATGGCGATGCCGGGCCTCAATGGCATGCAGGCGTGCATGGAGATCCTGCGTCTGCTGCCGAAGACCAACATTCTCATTCTGAGCATGTATTCGGAGGAGAACTATGTCCGGAACGCGCTCAACGCCGGGGCGCGCGGCTACATACTCAAGAACGCGCTCGACATTGATCTCGCCGCGGCGATCAAGAAACTTGCCGCCGGGCAGAAGGTGGTTGGCCCGGGCCTGCTGAGTTCGCCCTACGAGCCCCAAGACGGCGACCCACTCACCCCGCGCGAGAAGCAGATTCTGCAGCTCATTGCCGAGGGCAAGCCGAACAAGGAAATCGCCGCGCTGCTCGACCTGAGCGTGAACACGGTGAGCGTGCACCGTGCCAACATCATGGACAAGTTGAATATCCACCGCACCGCCGAGTTGGTGCTCTACGCGGTTCGTATGGGGCTGGTGCGAGTGCCATGACGCGGCGCGATCTCTTGATCGCCGCCCCGCTTGCGCTTTCCGGCGCTTCCGCCGGCGCCTCCGCCGGATTTCATCTGACCGATGTCACGGCCACGGCCGGACTCCACTTCGCGCACAACAGCGGCGCCTTCGGCGGGAAGTATCTTCCGGAGACCCTGGGCCCCGGCTGCGCGTTCTTCGATTACGACGCCGACGGCTGGCAGGACATTCTACTGGTGAACGGCACGAACTGGCCCGGGCATCGCGGCGCGCGCTCGACGCCGCGGCTCTATCACAACAACCGCGACGGTACGTTCACCGACGTGACGCGTCGCGCCGGGCTGGACGTCGAGATGTACGGCATGGGCGTGGCGGCGGGGGATTTCGACAACGACGGGTTCCCGCACCTGTTCATCTCCTGCGTCGGACAGAGCCGCCTGTTCCACAACACCGGTAAGGGAACTTTCGTGGACGTGACGCGGTCGAGCGGCCTCGCCGGGCACGAGGGCTTCTCCACCTCCGCACTGTGGTTCGACTATAACCGCGACGGCCTGCTCGATCTTTTTGTGTGCAATTACGTCAAATGGTCGGCGGCGGGCGATGTGTATTGCACGCTCGACGGCAAGCGGAAGTCGTATTGCACGCCCGAGGCGTATCACGGTTCGACCTGCTGGCTGTTCCGCAACCTCGGCGGAGGGCGCTTCGAAGATGTCACGGCCTCGAGCGGGATTTTCGATTCGAGCTCGAAGTCGCTCGGCGTGGCCATGCTCGACTACGACAACGACGGCTGGCCGGACCTGTTCGTCGCCAACGACACGCAGCCGAACAAGCTGTACCGGAACCTGCGCGATGGACGTTTTGAAGACGTTGCCATCGAGGCCGGCGTCGCATTCAGCGAGGACGGCAAGGCCCGGGCCGGCATGGGCGTCGATGCGGCGGACTTCGACAATTCCGGTGTGACCAGCCTGGTGGTGACGAATTTCGAGAACGAAATGCTTGGCTTGTACCGGCTTGGGCGAGGCGGAGCGTTTCAGGACCAGGCGCCGGGATCGAGCGTCGGCCGCGTCACCCGCCGGAGCCTCGGCTTCGGCTGTTTCTTCTTCGATGCCGACCTCGATGGGTTGCTCGATCTGCTCGTGGTGAACGGCCATATCGACGAGACCGTGCAGGGGCTGGAGACCAATGCGCGCTACGAGCAGCCGCCGCATCTGTTGTGGAATCGTGGTCCGGCCGGCTTTCGCGACATTGCCTCGGAAGTGGGCACCGGGTTCGCGAGCCCGAAGGTCGGCCGCGGCGCCGCGTTCGGCGACTTCGACGGCGACGGCGACCTTGACGTTTTGATCACCACGAACCAGGGCCCCGCGTACCTTTACCGCAATGATTTGTCCAATGGGAATCGCCCGATCCGCTTCCAGTTACGCGGGACGAAATCGAACCGTGACGGCATCGGCGCGGTGGTGCGGGTTCAACTGAATGGCCAGACTCGTTCCCGTATGGTGAAGAGCGGATCGAGCTATCTGTCGCAGTCCGAGCTGCCGGTGACGTTCGGCCTGGGGAGGAGCGATCGCGTGGAGCGCGTGACGGTTACCTGGCCGAGCGGGCGCTTCGAGGAGTACAAGAACCTCGCGGCGGGCCGCTACGACGTCGTCGAGGGGCAGGGCATTACCAGGAAGTGAGCGCCGCGCCGGAGACTGAGTGCCGCGGTTGAGGCCAGCAGCAGCACCAGCGGGTCGATCGGCAGGCGGTATCGCGGCAGAGCGAGCGTGAGATAGTAGGCGAACGGATAGACGAACGGAAACAGCGCCAGCGGCATCGCATACGCATTGCGGCCGCGCGCCAGGGCCATGATTCCCGCCGCCGCACCCACCGCCATCAGCACATTGCAGGCGAAGCCGTAGAAGGACCATGCGGTGTGATCCTCGGTGAGGAAGCGCAGCGGGTGGGGCGTGCCGCCGGTCCAGACCGCCAGAAACCGCCAGCCGATGAGTTGGGCCTCGCGGGCAGGGTGGGCGAGCATGTAGGCGACGGCGAGGTGGCGTTTCTCCCGCATGTAGGCGATCTCGCCCATCTCGACATACTTCTGCCGCTCGACGGTGTCGCGAATCGGGTGGCCTTCACCGAGCCACACATCCTTTGCGAGTTCGCTGTTGCCCATCCAAAGCTGAAGGCCGAGGATCGAGCGCAGCGGAACGAAGGCGTGAAAGACGCGGTAATTGCGGAGGGTCCAGGGGGCGCAGCAGAGGATGGCGAGCAGCAAGGCGGCCGCCGCCGGCTTCCACTGGTTTGCGCGCCAGGCGGCCCACAGGGCAAGGGGCAGCGCCAGAGTTCCGACGGTGGGATTCAGCATGAGCGTGAAGCCCCACATCAAGCCGAAGCCGCACCAGGCGGGCCAGCCGCGGCGGCGGCTTAGCTCGACCGCGGTCCAAGCCAGCAGTGTCGCGAACAGGGCCGCAAGGCAGGCGTCCCACATGCTTTCCACCGATAACAGGATCGCGTTCGGGAAGATGGCCCACAGCCAGGCGGCCAGCGCTCCGACGGCGCGGCCGGCGACCCTCCGGCCCAGCCAGAAGAGCGGCAGGCAGGTGAGAGCACCGGCTGTGATGTTAATACCGATGGCCGCGAGGAACGAGGCGAATGTGTAGACGCCAAAGACGCGAAAGATGCCGGCGACTAGCAGCGGGTACAGCGGCGTCATCCACGCCGTCGGACCGGTGGGGACGCGGAAGGGCGAGGCGAAGCCCTGGCCGGTGGCGAGGGAGTGCGCGATGTTGCCCGATTCAAACAGAAACGGCACGCTGGCGAGCGCCCGCTGCGGGTTGTGGCTCGTGTAGGCCCAGGCGAAATAGAGGCGAGCGCCGAGCGCCACGCACACAATGAGCGGGAGCGAGAGGGAAATCGCCCGCAGGAAGCGCATCAGGCGGACAATCCGGCTACTTCGCCGCCACCGAGCCGAGTTCCTTGCTGGTTGCGCTGGCCGGTTCCGCGCTCCAGTTCTCGCGTTTCACCAGCGACTGGTCGCTGAAGAAGGTGCGCCGCCCGGTGCTGCCAAAGGTGATGGGATTCGCGTTGATGCTGTAGCCGGCCGGGGTCGTCGTCATGACGAAGTTGTAGCCCTGCTTGCTACCCAGGGCGAGGTCGTTCGGAATCAGGTCCGAGGCGGAGGGGCCCGGCGTGCCGCTGGCCGGCGGTCCCAGTTCCTGAAGCGAGTTGGCGTAGCGGCCAAACTGGGAATAGTACTGCTGCTGCGCCGTGTTGATGGTCTGGATGGCCTGAATCGCGCCCATCTCCTGCGCCTGCATTCTGGCGCTGGTGAGCTTCGGCACCGCGACCGCGAGGATGATGAGGATGATCGCGATGACAATCAGCAGCTCGACCAACGAGAAGCCGGCCATCCGAAGGCGTCTTGACGCGGTAGTCCACTGCCTGTTCGTCATACCCACATATTATGACGTTCCGTGCCCGCTCGCCGTGTATCCTGTCAAGACAGTAGTTGGAGGCGGCGGGTAGGACATTGCGAACGGGATGCTACGTGGTCAGTGAGCGGTGGACGTGAGTGCGAATGGCCCTTGCCAAGCGGTCCGGGTCGATCGGCTTGGAGACGTAGCCGTCCATGCCCGCCGAAAGACACTTCCGTTCGTCTTCGAGCAACGCATGGGCGGTGAGGGCGATGATGGGGATGTGTTCGCCGGATAAGGATTCGCGGGTCCGGATCGCGGTGGTCGTTTCGATGCCGTCCATCTCGGGCATCTGAACGTCCATTAGGATCAGATCGAACGGCGCCCGGTCGAGTGCATCGAGGACATCGAGGCCATTGTTGACGATAATCGCGGAGTGGCCCATCTTTGCCAGCAGGGCGTGGGCAAGGGTTTGATTCACCCGGTTATCCTCGGCCACGAGGATGCGGAGCGGGCCCGAGGCGAGCGTTTCCGGCGGCTGTTCCGCGCCTGGCGCCGGCCGGTCCGAGGGATTCCCGACGGCGATTGCCAAGGCTTCGAGCAGTTCCCTCTGCCGAACGGGTTTGCGCACCACAGCCCGCCGAGATTCCAATTCACAGGCATCCGGCGCCGGCTCGGGTTTTCCGGGACTCACCAGGAGCACCCGCGATGTCGGAGCACCCGTCGAGCGGGGATCGAGCACCCGTTCCAGACCTGACACACCCGCATCCGCGATGACCATTTGATAATCGCGGCCGGTGCGCGCCGCAGCGGCCAATAGGGTCCCGGCTTCCTCGGCGCTCGAAGCCAGATCGGGCGAGAGCCGCAACTCCGACAGTACCCGGCCCAAAACCACCAGCGAGGCCGCGTTGTCGTCGACGACCAGTACCGGCCCGCCGGGGAGTCTCGTGCCGGCGTCGTGTGTGACTTCTCCGTTGGCGAGTACCCGGCCGTAAGACAGCAGCACGTGGAAAGTGCTACCGGCGCCTTGTGCGCTCTCCACCCAGATCCGCCCGCCCTGCATCTCCACCAGGCGCGAGCAGATGCTTAGCCCCAACCCGGTACCGCCATATTTGCGTGTTGTCGATCCGTCGGCCTGGGAGAATTTTTCGAAAATAAGCTGGTGCTTGTCGGCTGGGATGCCGATCCCGGTATCGCGAACCTGGATATGGAGGCCGATGCCCTCCTCCCATCCACTCGATACGCCGACCGTCAGGTGAACCTCGCCCTCGCTGGTGAACTTGATCGCATTGGAGAGCAGGTTTGTGAGGATCTGGTGCAGCCTCAGCGGGTCCCCATGGACCCAGTGGGGGATGCCGGGACTCAGCTCACAGATCAGCTCCAGTCCCTTGCGGTGCGCCGCGGGCGCCACCGCCGCGACGGTCTCCTCGATTTGGCCCAAGAGCGGAAAATCCACGGGCGTCAGGACCAGTTTCCCAGCCTCGATCTTCGAGAAATCGAGGACGTCGTTAATCACGGCCAGCAGCGATTCCGCCGAGGACCGAACCAGATCGAGGTACTCGCGCTGGCCCGGCGCCATCGGCGTGTCCAGCAGCAGGGCTGTCATTCCGAGGATGCTGTTCATCGGCGTGCGAATCTCATGGCTCATGTTCGCCAGGACGTCGCTTTTGGCGCGGTTCGCGTTTTCCGCCGATTCTTTCGCTTCCCGGAGTTGCTCTACGACCTGCCGGTGCTCGGCTCGCGTTCGTAAGGCCACGACCCCGTAGGCCAGACTGCCGGCCAGTTGCGCCAGCAGTCCTACTTCATCCGGGCCGAAGGCATCCCGTTGGTCTGCGTAAATAGAGAGCACCCCGACGACTTCTCCGTCCGACCATAGAGGGAGAGTGACCATCGACCGGAAGCCATGCCGGAGCGCGTGCTCCCGCCACGGAGCAAACGAGGGATCCGTCTCCACATCCCCCACCAGCGTGATCTCCCCGGCACGGAATGCGTTTCCGACCGGTCCGGAGCCCCACGGGGAACCATCCCATCGGACCTCCACGCTGCGCAAGTAGTCGTCGGAATCCCCCGCCATCGCCACCGGTCGCACGCGCCGCGAATCGCTCGCATCGGGGTAGCCGACCCACGCCATCCGGTATTCCCCCTCCTCGACCAGGAGATCGCAGATCAACTTCATCATTTCGGCTTCGTGCGAGGCGCGTACCACGGCCTCCTGACAGCGGCTCAGCACCCGTAGCGCACGATTGTACCGGCTCAGTCCTCGCTCGGCTTCGCTCCGCACCGCAACCTCGGCTGCCAGCGCGCGATTGGTCTGGGACAACTCCGCCGTTCGCTCCTGCACAATCCGCTCGAGATCGCGTTGGTGGGTGCGCAATTGCTCCACCATCTGGTTGAACGCCGCGGTAAGGATGCCGATTTCATTCTTCGACCGAACCGGAAGAGTTGGCGCATCGACTTTCGTATCCGTGGCGTGGGCGGCCAGGTTTCGCGCCGCGGTCGTCAGTGTTCGCAGCGGCGCCGCTACTCGGCGGGTCAACCATAGCAGAAACCCATTGGCGATCAACAACAGCCCCGCGACCCAGGTCAGAGTGTGGATGTCCGCCTTCCGGATCGAACGGGTGAGCCGCGATCGATTCATACCCACATGCACCTGGTCCGCGAGGCCATTCAGAAGCGGTGCGGTGAAAATCGTGAATGGTCTTCCCCCCGGATCGTGAACCGTTTCCACCGGAAAGCCCGAGCTGCGCGGAATCCACCACGGCTCCCCCGGGATCGACGTGCGGGCGACGATCTTCCCATGCTCGTCCGTCACGTACGCCCACGCCACGTCGGGCTCGGTGGCGGTTTCCTCCAACGCTGTCTGGACCGAAGTCAGATCGCGGCGCGCCAGCCCTCCCGCAACCGGCTTGACAAGGCCGTTCGCCAGAGCCCGTCCGTACGTATCGAAGGAAGCCGACATCGGCGGCTTCAACTCATGATCCATGACATAGAAAAGCGAGGCGCCCAACATCAACGTGAGGGCGACGCGCATACACACCAGCTTGAGAAAGAAGCTCCCCATTGCCATTCCGTTATTCGGCGGGCAGCCCCTCCCCATTCCCGCGGATGACGCTGGACCAGACGCACCCGCACCTGCTCCGGGAGCCTTGCATCCACACTCGTCCTTCGCGGTATCGGCCTACGGGTAGCGGTTCCAACCTGGGCGCGGTGACCGTTTGGGTCACCCCCTTGTCGCCGCGCGTCCGGGGCGGGGCTCCGGCGCCGTCGAACAAGCTTTGTGGCGGATCGCGCTGAACCAAATGCTCGGTGAGCGCCTCGGACAGCCTCGGGTCGTAATCGTAATCCAGGACATGGAAATCGATCCGCCGTTGGTGAATCCCGCCCTGGGCGCGCCGCAGGCCAGAGCTACCAGCCAGGACGCCGGAAAACGGAGCAGCCGTCAATCGACAGAGCGAGCGTTGCCATCGGAGACGATGGGATGCTCTTGTACGTGGACCCACAGTTCCACTCATCGGCAGACCTCGCCCGGTAGTTTAAGGATCCGGCCGGGGAAGTAAAGGGAACGTCTGGCCCCTTGCCGCCCCAGCCTTATACCGACCGCTGATACGCCCGGAACGCCCGCGTGGCAACCCACAGGCTAAATAGTGTGAAGGCCCCCAGGCTCGCCACGCGCGCCGCCACCAGTCCCCAGTCCGGAGC
>VFSW01014793.1_pt1 | contig 10763 bp, 7 predicted proteins | sample 5358111 | NCBI WGS metagenome assembly VFSW01 (sample SAMN11554181, study PRJNA540505) | mine drainage metagenome | isolation source: sediment from site ElyBrook_90M | place: USA: Ely Copper Mine, Vershire, VT | collected 2017
ATCGGGAACCCAGTGGGCGATCTTGTTCATCCCGCTTCCTGGATGGGTGGCTATAAACGAGTAGTCGGTCTCGACCTGGATGTATGGGTTTGCCGGCGTGCCGGCCGACTCCACTTGCGATTCGTATTCCACAGCCGCCAGAATCTCGCTAGTAAACGTATTGACCGTGAACGCACGTTCGCTGCCGTTGCGCACTTCCAGCCACTTGGCGAGCAGAGGAATGCCGTCGTACATCTCGTAATGGACCAGAATGGCGATGCCTTTGAGGTCCGGGCGCTCAAAGCGCAGCACCAGCGATGCGCCGGGTGGAGGCCATGGCAGATCATCTGCACGGCGCACGCGCTTCCATTCGAACCGGGGCTCTGTTTTCCCAGTCGCCAATCCGGCGAAGTGGAAAGCGTTGGGGTCAGCGGTCATCCGGTCGAGCCACTCGTTGCGGAGGTAGGCGTAATCCGGCTGGCCGAGCAGCCCGCCGACGTCGTACCGATGGCCGTCCAGCGTGATGGAGGCTTCAGGCTTGACTCCGCGCAGCAGCGCCATGCCATTGTTCAGATTGTCAAGAGCGACCGAAGCAGCGTCCGGCGTCAGACGCCACGCGCGCCGGACGAGCCCGTTTGACATCTCGATTTCGTTGGGATGGGATCCGCGGCAGACGATGGCATGCACCGCAACGCTGGATACCAGCCAATCAGACTTGGGTCTTTGCGGGTTTGCCGGACATGCCGGTAGCTCGTCCACTGTTGCGGCGAACAGGGGCAGCGAGAGACACACGAGGAGAAAACAGGGATTCATCCTTTTCGCACCTTTGAAAATAGCATGCGCCACGGGGGCTTTAGAACTCGGCAACCACCGTTCCGCCGTAGCTCCCACTCGCAGACGATAGGGCGCCCGTAATTAACGGGAAAGGGAGATGCTTTACGATAATATAACCCGATGTCAATGCTGGACACGGATCGCTAAACCCCGTATAACATTCCGGTCGAACGGCGAATCCTTCTATATTTTTTCAAATCCGGGTTGGGTGTAGAGTTGAGGGTCCGCGGAAAAGCAGCGAGCACGTGAGGCCACCTCGACCTCGTTGGTGGAGCGGAGATTGCCGCCACAGGCCAAACCGGAGCGTTCGACGCCAAAGGGACATGTCCACGTTGAAAGCTCCAGCCAAAGAGTGCGACCTTAGAAAAGGCCGCACACAAAAATGAAAGCTTTGACGGTTCTGGCACGCCAGGCAGTCCTTTACGCAATCTGCTGCCAGCTTGGCTGGCCCCAGTCAGAAGGCCTGAGCCAACTGAGCGAGGACTTCTGGCGTTGGCGCGCGCAAGAGCAGCCCTTCAGTGAGGACGACATCCCGCGCCTGGAGAGGCCAGTCGAGCTGCCGATCGACTGGTCGCCGCAAAGTATTCGGCAAAAGCGGGTGCAATTGGCGGCCTTCGAAGCGCGCTGGAAGAACCTCGCTCCCGCCGATGGGGCGGCTATTTCGCGGCAGGTGGATTACCTCCTCACTGGTTCCGCTTTGGCGCGAGTGCGTTGGGAACTCGACATCGAACAAGGCTGGAAGAGAAATCCGTTGTTCTACGTCGACCAGACGCTTGGCGCGATGTACCTTTTGCTTCTGCCTCCTCCTCCCTTCGAAGCAAGCAGGCAGGCTGAAATCGTCCATCGACTGGAAACGGTGCCTGCGACCATCCGCGTGGCCAAGGTGAACCTGACCGACATGCGGGAGCCGTTTGCGCGGCTGGCAATCGATGCCTTGAACAATCTGCCGGCGCGGATGAAGGCCATGCGGGAGGCGCTGGCGCCGCATTTGGCGAACGCGACGACCGCCGCGTTGGCGAAAGCAGCGGACGCGGCGGTGGAGGCATTGGCCGACTACCGGCAGTGGCTCCGGCAACGACAGCCGAAGATGCGTCGCGACACGGCGATCGGGCGCGAAAACTATCTCTTCTTTCTGCGCAACATCGCCATCTTGCCGTACTCACCGGAACAGTTGTTGCAAATGAGCCAGCAGGAGTGGAGCAGGTCGGTGGCCTTTGAGTCCTTGGAACGGACCAGAAACGCCAATGTGCCGGCGCAGCTGCTGTTCCCCACAGCCGAAGCGCAGATCGAGCGGGAGCGGCTTGACGAAGAAGAAATCCGACTCTTTTTAGAGCGGCAGAACATTCTCACCGTGCCCGGGTGGCTGAAGCACTATCGCAATCTGCTGGTGCCTTCGTATGTACTCCCATTCGAGGATCTCAGCGTAACGGATGAGCTAACGGGGCCGTCGCGGCTGAATGAGGACGGCGTCAGCTATATCCGCGAGCCTCGCCCCAATCTGGGTTTCTTCTATCTTTCGACCGCCAAAGACCCGCGGCCCATCGTGGTGCATGAGGGAGTGCCCGGCCACTACTTCCAGCTCTGCCTGAGTTGGGCGAACCCCGATCCGGTCCGCCGCCACTACTATGATTCGATCGCGAACGAAGGCGTCGGTTTCTATGCGGAAGAAATGATGCTCCAGGCCGGCCTTTTTGACAATAGCCCGCGCACGCGCGAAACCATATACAGCTTCATGCGGTTGCGGGTGCTGCGAGTCGAGGCCGATGTGAAGCTCGCGACCGGCGTTTTCTCGCTCCAACAGGCCGCGGATTACCTGGCGAAAACCGTCCCCATGGATGCGAGGACAGCCCTCGAAGAAGCGGCGTTGTTTGCAAGCGAGCCGGGACAAGCGATCAGTTATCAGATTGGAAAAATCCAAATCGTGAACCTGCTGGCAGATGCGCGCCGGGCGCAAGGCGACAGTTTCTCGCTCAGGAAGTTTCACGACTTCGTGTGGAGCAACGGGAACGTACCTATTTCGCTGCAGCGATGGGAACTCCTCGGAGACAAGAGCGAAGTGCCGCCCTCACTCAAACAGATGGAGACGATTCGCCGCCCGTGAAACCACTCGCCAGCATCTTAGCTTTTTTGATTACATGCGCCGCCGCAGCCGAAAGGCTCGACATCAATCGTCTGTACAGCCTGCCTTGGGTGATTGGCACTGCGCCGAAGGGCTTCATTTGGTCGGCGGACAGCAGGGCTGTCGCGTTTCTCTGGAACGATGAAGGCACCAATTTTCGGGACGTGTGGATTGCCACCAGAGAGAAGGCACAGCCGGTTCGGGTCACCCGGATGCCGCGGCCGCAAGTTCCGTCAAACACCGGAAACGACCTCCAAACCATGCAGCGAGCCGCGGATGCGGAAATGGATCCGGGCGTTACCGAGGTCCTCTGGTCACCCGATCAAGCGCGCCTGATCTTTCTTTTCAAGGGCCAGCTCTGGAGCGTGCCGCCCCGCGCGGGCGGGGAACCGCAACCGCTGACCAGCAAGACGAATATTGGTTCGGTAGCGATTGCTGCGGCCGGGAACAAGATCGCGTTCCAGTCCGGCGGTGAACTCTTCATCGCCAGTGTGAATCCCACTGGGCCGGCGACAGAGTTGAATCGAGCCGGTTCAGGTCCGCGGACCGTGGAGGACATGGTTTGGTCCCACGCCGGGCGGGTGCTTGCGTTTACCGAGACAGACGATGCGCAGGTTCCCCGGCGGGGCATTCCCGACTATCTCGGCCCGGAAGCCGCGCTCCGAATGGTGAAACGGGCATTTCCCGGCGAACCTTCTGAGCGCCGTCGAGTGGGCTTTGTTATCGCAGGTGAAGAAGGCCGGATCCAGTGGGCGAGTCTGGGCGGAGATCCGCTCGACATTGTCTTCCACCTCGCGTGGTCGCCTGACGACAAGACTCTTCTGGTGGACAAGAGCGACTTATACATAAAGGACCGGCGTCTTCTCTTAGTAGACCCGCGGAGCGGAAATTCGTCCGCGTTGTTGAGAGAGACCGATCCACAGAACGTGACCGGGGAGTGGTGGTCAGATTGGGCGCCGGACGGCCGCGGCGTTTACTTTACCTCGGACCGTGAGAACTTCTATCAGGTTTACTATGCGCCCCTTAGCGGCAGCATCCGGCGCGTGACATCTGGTCGCGCGGAAGTCTTTTGGGCCAGCCTGAACGTTCGCGCCAATGCCCTGTTTTACATCTCGAACGAAGGCAGGCCGGAAGAGCGGCACTTGCACAAGGTCTCGCTCGCCGATGGCGGTGAGACGCAAATTACGCATGCGGCCGGAACCCATGCGGTCGCGGTCTCCCCCGATGGCTCCATCGCCGCGGACGATTTCTCCAGCGATCTGATTCCCCCGGACCTCTATTTCCAACGGATCGATTCTCTTCAGTCTTCCCGTCAGGTGACTTATTCCCCGCGGCCGGTATTTGAGCGCTATCGCTGGAGCGCCGCCCGCTATGTGACGTTCCCCGCCGCCGATGGCGTGACCCTGCACGGACGCTTGACGCTGCCTCCCGATTTTGATCCAAAGAAGCGGTATCCGGCAATCTTAGGCTCTGTTTACAGCAATACCGTGCGCAATCAGTGGGGTGGCCGTGTCGCGCATCCTACGTGGGGGCTGGATCAGTATCTGGTGCAACAGGGCTACATACTGTTGAACGTGGACATTCGTGGGAGTCTGGGTTACGGCAAAGCGTTCCGTCAGAGGCTGGCGCTCGATTACGGCGGGATCGACGTCGAAGATCTGTCGAGCGGCGTCAAGTTCCTCGGCACCTTGGGCTATGTGGATATGGCGCGAGTTGGAATCTGGGGCAGCAGCTATGGCGGCTTGCTGACCACCACCTCCTTGTTCACGAAGCCGGGCCTGTACAAGGCGGGAGTGGCCGGAGCACCCGCGACCAGCCTGTTTCACGCTCTGACCGGTGAAATGCAGACCATGATGGCGCCGCAGCATCATCCGAAGGAATACGCGAATGCCTCAGCATTCTTAAAGTCAGCGGGCCTTACGGATCATCTGATGATTATCCATGGCATGCGGGATGAGATTGTGTTGTTCCAGGATTCCGTTGCCTTGGAACAGCGGTTGATCCTGCAGGGGAAGGACGTTCAAATGGTAGTTTTGCCGAATGCACCGCATAGCTGGGACACAGGTCCTATGGTTCAGACTCGCTTCGCCTTCAACCAGTTGATTGCGTTTTTTGGGCGTTTTCTCGGCGAGGGACCATCGCGCGAACAGGTGATTCGGTGAAGACGCGATTTGCGCCGCTGGTGTTGTTTTGCTGCTCCGCACTGGCGCAAACCCCGTCTTGCACCCACACGGTTGGCATGGTTGCGTCATTGACCGGTCCCGCCGGACGCTTTGGCCAGGCGGCCAGCAAAGCGGTGGAACTCGCGTTCCAGGAGCTCAACAAGGCTGCCGGCGCGCAGGGGATTGCGGGATGCAAGCTCGCGTTCGATCTGCGCGACGATCAAAGCCAAGGCTCAATCGGGGTGGATCAGGCGCGCCAGCTAGTCGATTTGAAGAAAGTCCCTGTCATCATCGGGAGCGTGATCAGTTCAGTTACAGTACCGATCGTGACATCGGTAACCGCGCCGGCGGGCGTCGTGCAGATTTCTCCCGCCTCTTCGACGCCATTCCTCACACAACTGGCGATGCGGAACAAGAACAACAACTGGTTCTTCCGGACCATCACCTCCGACTCACTGCAGGGCACAGCCGCCGCCCAGTTCGCTCTTAGCCTGGGCATGAAGAGCCTCGCCGTCATTTACGTCAACAACGACTTTGGCGTAAATATGATTGCCGCATTCCGGCACGCTTATGAGAGACTTGGAGGAAAGATCACGATCGCCACTGCTTACAACCCCCAGCAGTCCTCCTACAATGCGGAGGTTACGAAGACGCTCGGGGGCGATCCTCCGGCGCTCTACTTCATTGGCTACCCGGGCGACGGAACCACCATCATCCGTACTTGGATTCAGCAAGGCGGAACACGGCGTCTGTTGTTCAACGACGGCATGAACACGGTGGACTTCATCAAGGGAGTTGGGCCGCAGTATTTGAACAATGCGTATGGAACGTCGTCCGGCTCGGCCAAGACGCCGTCGAGCGACTATTTCAACGCCGCGTATCCATCTTTCAGCGGCGGGTTCGATGCCGCCTCGCCCGCGGCGGACCGCGCGTTCGATGCCGCGGCCATCGTCGGTTTGGCCGTCGCTCACGCAGGGAATTTCCAAGCCGCGGCCATTCGGGATTCGATCCGCAAAGTAACTGCGCCCGGCGGAGAAACCATCAGCGCTGGTCCGCGCGGGTTCGCGCGCGCGCTCCAATTAATTCGAGAGAAGAAACCGATCCGCTATACCGGCGTGATCGGCCCGATTCAATTCGACCAGTACGGAGATATTTCCGGGCCTTTTCGAACCTGGAAAATCGTGAACGGCCGCGTCGAGACGGTGGGGCAAATGACGGCCGAAGAGGTGCAAGCAATCGAGATGCGGCTCAAGAAATGATGGAAACAAAACAGGTACAAACGGTTCGCCGTCCGGATCGCACTTTGCTGGCGCCGGATTTCGAGATCTCGCGCGTGGTGACGGGCCTTTGGCAGGTCGCCGATATGGAGCGTGGAGGCGAGACGCTGGACCCGGTTCGCAGCGCGGCCGCACTCGCGGAGTACGCGCAAGCCGGTTTCGATACGTTCGACATGGCGGACCACTACGGTTCCGCCGAAGTGATTACCGGAACTCTGCGGGCGGCCCCCGGGCACCCTCCGTTCCGCGCATTCACCAAGTGGTGCCCTAAGCCCGGGCCGATGACGCCAGCCATTGTCCGGGAAGGCGTCCAGCGTTCGCTCGATCGCATGAAGACCTCGCGCCTCGACCTGCTGCAATTCCACTGGTGGACCTTCGACGACCCGCGCTATATCGACGCGATGTTGGAACTCGAGCGTCTGCGGGAAGAAGGTGTGATCGGACACCTCGGCCTCACCAATTTCGATACCGCGCATTTGCGCCTGCTCCTGAACCAGGGTGTGACGATCGCCACGAATCAGGTTTGCATGTCCTTGCTCGATCGCCGCGGTACTGAGGCGATGACGGCGCTTTGCCTCGAACGCGGCGTCAAGCTGCTGGCCTATGGCTCGCTGGGCGGAGGGTTTCTCGCCGATCGTTGGGTGGACGCTAGCGAGCCCGATTTCGTCAACGACTGGAGCAAGATGAAGTACCGCCGCTTCATTGAAGCCATCGGCGGCTGGTCCGCGCTGCAGTTGTTGTTGCTGACGGCTCAGTCCATAGCCCGGAAACACGGCGTTTCCGTCTCCAACGTGGCGGGTCGCTGGGTATTGGAACAGGAAGCGGTCGCGGCGATCATCGTGGGAGCGCGGCTGGGCGAGTCGGAACATCGCGGGGACAATTTGAAGCTGTTCGAATTTTCGTTCGATGAAGAAGACCGCGCCAATCTCGCCACTGCGTTCACGGGAACCAGGCGTTTGCCGGGCGACTGCGGTGACGAGTACCGCAAGCCTCCGTTTCTGACGGCTTCTGGTGACCTGAGCCATCATCTGGATTCCCTCATCCCTCTCTGGCCGCGCCAGGCCGTGGAAGGATACAAAAATCGCTGGACGATTGACAGTGGCAGCATATGGGAGCCGGTCGCAGGCTACTCCCGCGCGGTCCGGACAGGCAACCGGATTTTGGTTTCCGGAACCACAGCCACGCACGGCAATGGACGTCTGATCGGGCGGGATGATGCGGCCGTGCAGGCCACCTATATTCTGGATAAGATCGCCGCCAGCCTGAAATCACTGGGCGGTCGACTGGAGGATGTTGTGCGCACCAGAGTCTATCTCTCGCAGGTGGACGACTGGGCAGTCGTGAGCCGGGTGCATGGCAACTACTTCGGCGCAATCCGGCCCTCGAACACCATGCTTCAGGCCGGAGCCCTGATTGGCGATGGTTATCGAGTCGAAATCGAGGCTGAAGCGGTGCTCGACGGAAACGATTCATGAGCGCCGGGCTTCTCGCCGCCGACAAGGTCTCGAAACATTTCGGGGGCCACCAGGCAGTGGATCAGGTCTCGTTTTCGCTCCCATCCGGCACCATCACGGGGCTGATCGGACCCAACGGCGCAGGCAAGACCACTCTGTTTAACTGCGTCGCCGGATTCCTGAAACCAAGCTCGGGCAGCATTTTCCTTAATGGCCGCAATATTGCTGGGCTGCCGCCGCACAGTGTATTCGCCGCAGGCCTGGCGCGGACGTTTCAGATTCCGCGGCTGTTTCCGGAGATGACGGTGATCGAGAACGTCATCACGGCAGCGTGCGATCAAGCGGGTGAGCGTTTTTGGAACGTCTGGTTTCGTCCCGCGTTGGTGCGGCGACGGGAACAAGAGATCCGCGAGCAAGCCAGATATTGGGTGAACTTCGCCGGGCTGACGGATCTGGAAAATCAACCAGCCCAGATCCTCTCTGGCGGCCAGCGCAAGCTGCTCGAGTTGGCGCGCGTGATGGTCTCGAAGCCGGAGATCGTGTTCTTGGACGAGCCCGGCGCGGGCGTGAATCCAGTGCTGCTCGATCGTATCGTGGAGAAGATTTCGGAGCTGAATGCCAGCGGCACCACGTTTCTGATCATTGAACACAACATGGATCTGGTGGCGTCACTTTGCCAGTCCGTGATGGTGATGGCGCAGGGACGGCTTCTCGCGTCTGGAACAGCAGCGGATGTATTGAGCGATCCGCGCGTGATCGAGGCCTATCTTGGTGTTCAGGCATGAACGATTCGACCGTGGCGCTGCGTGTTGAAAATCTCGAGGTGAGCTACGAGCCTGGACTGCCCATTGTGCGAGGCGCGAATCTGGTGGTGGAGGCGGGCGAGATTCTGGTCATCCTCGGACCCAACGGCGCGGGCAAGTCTTCGCTGGCGAAGGCCGTGGCCGGGTTGGCTCCCGTGACCGGAGGCCAAGTCCTGCTGTTCGGACGCGACATCACGAAAACACCCGCCCATCGCATGGTGTTTGAAGGCTTGGCGTTTGTGCCGCAAATGGAGAACGTGTTTGTCAATCTCAGCGTCGCGGAGAATCTCGAACTGGCAGCTTCCGTCGTCAGGGCCAACCGGAAACAGAGTTTGGAGTTCGTCCACGGGCTGTTCCCCGAACTCGACCGGCAACGCGCGTTCCTGGCGGGAAACCTCTCCGGGGGACAACGCCAAATGCTGGCCATCGCGCGAGGCCTGATTGCCAGGCCCAAACTGCTGATCCTCGATGAGCCGTCGGCGGGGCTGAGTCCGAAGACGGTGGATCAGGTGTTCAGCAAGCTTCGCGAGGTATGCCGAGCGGGAGTCACGATTGTTCTCGTGGAGCAGAATGTGAAAGCGGCGTTGGGGCTGGCCGGCCGGGTCGCGATTATCGCCGAAGGCAAAGAGCGGGTGATCGCCAGGAGCGCGGACGTTGGCAATGATGCCCGCATAGCGGAGCTTTATTTAGGGAGCCACGCGAGGCGCTGATGCTCCAGATACTCGCCGATGGCATCATCATTGGCTCTATTGTCTCGCTGGGAGCAATTGGCCTCAGCTTTACGTTCTCCATCTTCCGGTTTTCTAACTTCAGCCACGGAGAACTTCTCGCCTGGGGTGCGTATCTCGCGTTGGTTGTGAATACGTTGATTGGTAGTACGAGGCAAGTCGAGCCCTTCTCATCTGGCTGGGGGCTGGTGGTGGCGATGTTCTTCGCCGTGGCGTTCACCGCGATCCTGGCGCTGGCGCTGGACGCGATTTTGTTCCGAAGATTGCGCAAAGAAGGGTCGATCACGCTGGTCATCGCGAGCTTTGGAGCATCGCTCGTGTTGCGCAGCTTGCTGCAATACTGGCAGGGCGGCGTGCCCAGATACTATTCGGAAAACCTGCAGATGGCGAACAATATCATTCCGCGCAGTTTCCACGGCGGACTTCGGCTGACGCCGGACCAAATGCTGGTTTTGACCCTCACCTTCTTCGTGGCCGCCGGGCTGCACGTATTTCTGCGCTACAGCGTATTGGGCCGCTCCATGCGCGCCACTGCCGCCAATCCGGACCTCGCCCGAGCGACAGGAATTGACCCCGAGTGGGTTTTTCGTGCGACGTGGATGATTGGCGGCGGGCTGGCGGCGATTGCTGGCGTGTTCGCCGGCATCACCGTGCAGTTGCGCCCGACCATGGGCAGCGAAATGCTGTTGCCGCTCTTCGCCGCCGTCATCCTGGGCGGAGCTGGTTCGGGCGTGGCTTCGTTGTGGGGAGCGGTTTTGGGTGGTATCGTCATCGGCCTCGCCGAAAGCCTATCCGTGAGTCTGTTGGGCGCGGAGTGGCGCGCGGCGGCGGCCTTCATCGTCCTGACGTTGATCTTGATGGTGAAGCCGAATGGCCTTTTCGGAGAGCGCAACTGATGTTCTCGATGAGCGTCCTCGCCTACTCCACCTTCTTCCTGGTGTTTGTCTCGGTCTACGCCCTTGTCGCGCTCGGCCTCAATTTGCAATGGGGCTCGACGGGCTTGTTCAACGTGGGCGTGGCGGGATTCATCGCGATCGGTGCCTATACTTCGGCGCTGTTGACGGCGCCGCACTCCCAGGACCGGATGGCCGGCTTCGGGTTGCCCATCGCCGTGGGAATGATTGCCGCTGCCCTAATCACGGGTCTGGTCGGACTTCTGGCTGGCGCGCTGACCTTGCGGCTCAGGCGCGATTACCTGGCGATCACGACCTTTGGCGTCGCGGTGATGATCCAGGCCGCCGCGAACAATGCCACGCCTCTCACGGGTGGTCCTTTCGGTGTGCAATTCATTCCCAAACCAATGCAGACGTGGTTGGGCACGGGTCTTGAATGGAATGTTGCGTATCTGGCTCTCTCGGCGAGCATTCTGATGCTGGTGTACTTCCTGCACGAGAAACTGATGCGCAG
>VFSW01014794.1_pt1 | contig 10763 bp, 8 predicted proteins | sample 5358111 | NCBI WGS metagenome assembly VFSW01 (sample SAMN11554181, study PRJNA540505) | mine drainage metagenome | isolation source: sediment from site ElyBrook_90M | place: USA: Ely Copper Mine, Vershire, VT | collected 2017
GCGACCGTTCACACCGGTGCGGTGATGCGCGCTTTTCGCGATGGCTCTCTCAGTAAGCGAGCCCTTGAGTCACGCTTGTTCGCATTCCGTCTCTTCTTACGGGCAAGGAGCCACTTCGGTAATTCGCAATGGCCGCGACCTCGTAGCGCGCTGATCGAGCTGGTGTTGGTCGGGCTTGGCCTGGTCATGTGTCTCATCAGCGCCCTTGCGGTGCGGCATCTTGACCCGAGTTGGGGTGGGTTCCTCGTAGCGATTTCTCCCGCGTGGTACGTCGGCCTTGCCCTCATCACTTCGGCGATCTTTGTCGGTCAGCGCTATGGCGCCGTTCTCGCCGGATTGCCAGTTATCGCGCTGCAATTGGTCCTCACCGGGACGCCGGCCATCGTGTATGACCTTCCTCGCTACGCGTGGACCGCGAACCACGTGGGCATCACGTCCTACGTCATTGCGCACGGCTCGGTGAATCCCAGCATTGACATCTATCAGGCCTGGCCGGGTCTCTTCTCCGGCGTCGCGTGGTTGTGCAAAGTGTCCAATTTCTCCAGTCCCATGGGCGTGGCTCGCTGGTGGCCTCCCCTCATCGATCTCGCGACGCTACTGGTGATTCAACAACTTGCATCACGGGTTCTTCGCAATCCGCGCCGAGCGTGGCTCGCGGCCACGATCTTTGTCGTGGGGTATGCCATCGGCGACGCCGATTACTACTCGCCGCAGTCGGCCGCCTTTCTCATGGCGGTTGGCGCCTTCGTCGTCGTCTTTCGTCATCGCGACGAACGACCTATGATGAGCACGGCGAGTTGGGTCGTGCTCTTCGCAACGTCTGTCGCCGACGCCATTACCCACCAGTTGACTCCGTACATGGTGACGATTGCCCTCGTGGTCCTCGTTGTTTTCAAGCGTGTCAATACGAGATGGGCTCCCGTCATCTCGATTGTTCCTCCCGTCGCCTGGGCCTTGGCGCACTACTCCTACGTGAATCAACACGTCTCGTGGCATGAGCTTCTGAATCCTTTCGCCAACTTCCTCACTCCCGGTATCTCGAGCGCGGGACCGGCTCCGGGCTCGCTCGCCAACACGGTGCGCCTCTTTCAAGGAGGATCGGCGCTGATGATCGGAGCCCTTGCTTTGGCCGCTGTGATCAGGTACCGCAGCAATCTGAACGTGGCGCTGGCCGCGTGCGCGGCCGGTGCCGGGGTGCTGGTGCTCGTCAATTCTTACGGGAACGAAGCTGCATTCCGCGTCGTTCTCTTCGCGCTGCCGTGGTTGTCGATCCTCGTGGGAAGTCTGAAGATGATGCCGAGGAGGTGGTCGGAATATCTGTGGATCCTGATCGTGAGCATCCTCTTGCCCGTCTACCTGGTCGCAGATATGGGATTGGACTTCGTCTACGCGATGCGCCCGGGCGACGTTCAAGCGGTCAGCACGTTTGAATTGACCGCACCAGTGGGCTCGTATTTGGTGGTGATTGGGCTGCCACCCAGTAATCCGCTCAATGTTACCGGTCGCTACAACCTCGTCAATAAGATCTCGTATCCCTATGTACTGGGCGACAACTTTGCTCATCCGATGGGCGCTGTGGCGAGTTACCAGCAGTTCATGTCCAAGTTCTTCTCCCTCATCCGAGCCCAGATCTCCCCCGTCATCGGCCCGTCACCGGCGTTCTACGTGCTGACCGCTCAGCAGCCGGCGGCGTACATCGCGGCGTACAACTACGCGACCTTGAAGGAATATTCGCAGTTCGAAGCGCAGTTCACCTCGTCGGCGTCGTGGAAGTTGGTCCAGCAGACCTCCACCGCGCAACTCTTTCGCCTCCAGATCCCGACAAAAGGGTCGTCGTAAGTTTCAATCAATAGGTTCTCACCTCGTCGATGCGACTCGCCGAAAAGTGGTGACCAACTCGTCAGCCCAGCTCGAGTCACGATTCGTGACGTCGCTGCCCACTATTTGGGTCTGATTTGAGGTGAAGTAGGGCCACCTTTGCTGTAGGGGTGCGAAATTCTCTTATGAAAAGAAGGGAATAGCGAAATGTCCGGAACATCAGGCACTATTGGGCGCCTTCGAGGAGTGTCACCTCGGCCGGGTGACCATCAGCAGTGGCGTCGAGACGAGCTACGAGTTGGTGATAGTCGCGACGAGTGTCGACCACACGTCGCCGACTTCGGATATAGCGCAAAGCCCGCGCGGCCGTACGCGAATTCTGAGAAAATCCTTGGAAACATTGGGTTTTCACAGGTTTGGTTAGTTGACATTGGGCCGGTGCTGTGCGACGATTTCGGACCAGTGAGTCCATGAAACGGAAGGCTATGAAAGTAGCGTCAATCGAATTACACCAGTCGGATTCCGCGATTGCACGCGAACGCCTCGGTGGGACGACGCAAGCGACGGTTTCGGTCATCATTCCCACCCTCAACGAGGCGGGGAACCTTCCCTATGTGCTCAACACAATCCCTGATTGGGTGGATGAAATTATCTTGGTCGATGGTCGTTCGACCGACGACACGGAGAGGGTGGGCGTCTTGATGCACCCCAAGATCAGGATCGTCCACGAGAAGATCTCTGGCAAGGGGGCGGCCCTCAAAAAGGGTTTGCACGCCGCGAAGGGGGATTATCTGATCGCGCTCGACGCGGATGGGTCGATGGATGGCAACGCCATAGCGGCGTTCCGTGACGCTCTCGACCAGGGCGCCGATTACGTCAAGGGGAGTCGATTCGCCGCCGGTGGCGGGTCCGCAGACATTACGCGCCTGCGTCGGTGGGGCGACCGCGGAATCTGTTTGATGATGAGGGTCCTCTTCGGGGCGAAATTCTCCGATGCCACCTATGGATATTTCGCGGCGCGCGCATCATGTCTCGACAAGTTGCCGTTCGACACGAATGGTTTCGAAACGGAGATCCTTCTCAACATTCGCGCACACCGTGCGGGTCTACGCATCAGTGAGGTTCCCTGCTTTGAAGGTGGGCGAATCCATGGTTCGAGCAACTTGAGTGCGTTTCGCGACGGACTGCGCATCGCAGGTTTTGTCGCCCGGGAGAGGTTAAGGAGTCAGCGTGATGTACCCGTCTGAGGAGTCAGGGAGGGCGTCGGCCCTGCGCAATAGTGGAATGCCGCGTGTCGTGGTCGCCGGACCTAGTTCGGACGTCACGATTCCTGGCGTGATGACGACTGCGGTGGTCGGAGCACTGGTTGCTCACGCCGACGTCCAACGCGTGGCCGTGAATCTAGGTAAGCATCACGACGCCGGGCTGGACCGCGCCCGGTCGCTCACGTCGAACCGGCAACTCGCTGACCTCGGGTCCACACCCCTGCTCAAGCCCAATGTCAACTGGCAACGGCGCCCACAGTTCACTGAGTTCTTTGACCGCGACGTGTCGCTCGCTATCGCTCTGGCGTGGCCTGGCATCAATTGCTCGTGGATCGGTGATTTCGTGCGCGTGGCCAATGCCGCGGGCGCTCGCACGGTGGTGCTGGTGGTCTCTCACTCCACGTCGAGCCAAGGAGCGACGCTGCTCGCCCGCGAGGTCACCGACGCCGACCTAGTCATCGTCGGTGACGTCATGGACGCGAACTTCCTAGGCGCCACCCTTGGCAGGAAGCACCCAGTGATCGAGATCCACCGGTCCTTGTCCTTAACCGGGCGCGAGCCGCTCGCGAACGCCAAGACGATTAGCGCCTTTTTGCCCAGAGATGATGAGCAGTCGTTGCAGTCCGTATTGTCGGCGTTCGATGCAATTCCGGTGGATTGGGTCAAGAACTACGATATGCGAGTAATCATGCGCTACTCCGGTCGGATGGCGCCAGACCTCGTGGGTTCGAGCTACCACAGTGACCACATTCAACTGATTGGTGACGACTATTCGTCGCTCGATCTACGTCAAGTCGCGAGCGACTCCTCGGCGATAAGCGTCGCGAATCCCGAAATCGAGTCGAGGGTCTTTTCGACTGCGGTCGACGAAGGGGTGGCGACCGTTGTTCTCGCCGGCGACGGTGAGAGCGGCGTTGGCCGGGGCTACGTCGGAGGGCTGATTGCCGACGTCCGACGTCCGACGTCGGTCTACGTGGCCCACAATCACGCGATTCGCCTCTCGGAACTCAAGTTTCCAAGTCCCGATGCCTGGTTCGACCTCGCGCTGCGCCTGAGTTCGATGATGGTCGGCGATTCTGACGACTTGGTCAAACTATCGACAACTTGATTCTCGGTCGACCACTGAACATGCCAAGCACTTACGGACGTCGTGCGGCGCCATGGCGTCACGGGCTCTGCGTCGCACGAGACGGCTGGTTCCTCGAAAAGGAGTCTGCCCGTGCGCTGACGGGGACCGGAGACGATCCACGCTGGCAGCGTGATTCGCGGAGACATTGCCAATGAAGTCCTCCGTCGTCATTTGCGCCTACACCCTCGACCGATGGATCACTCTGGACCGGGCAGTCAGATCGTGCACCGAGCAGACCTGCCCACCCGACGAGGTCATCTTGGTGATCGACTACAACGAGGAGTTACTCCAACGCGCCCAGAACGAATTCCCCGAGATCGAGGTGATTGCCAACTCGATGTCAAAGGGCTTGTCCGGTGCGCGTAACACGGGGGTGCGTGCGGCTCGGGGCGATGTCATCGTGTTTCTCGACGACGACGCACGCGGTGATGAACGATGGCTGGAGAAGATCCTTGAGCCCTTCGCGGATCCCGCCGTAGTGGGATGCGGGGGATGGAGCGTCCCCGAATGGCTGGGGGAGCGACCGCGTTGGTGCCCCCAGACCTTTTTGTGGATCATGGGATGCAGTTACGAAGGATTGCCGGCCACGGGTGCCACGATTCGCAACCCGATTGGGGCCAACATGGCGCTGCGTCGTCGTGTGTTCGATCTCGTCGGTGGCTTCAGCGCGGGTCTAGGACGAATTGGCACCATCCCGCTCGGTTGTGAAGAGACGGAGTTGTGCATTCGATACGGCGTCAATCATTCGGAGGACCGTTTCGTGATGGTCAGGGAATCCGTTGTCTTCCACTCGGTGCCCGCATCACGCACGACGTGGGACTACTTCTTTCGTCGGTGCTGGTCCGAGGGACTTTCGAAAGCTGCGGTGGCGAGTCTGGTCGGTGGCGACGCGGGACTTTCCGCCGAGCGGCGGCACCTCGCCCAGGCGCTGCCGCGAGAGTTGGTCTCGTCGGTTTTCGAGTTGCGCCGCCACCCCTTGAGTATTGCGCCCCGTCTTTTTAGCATTGTCGCCGGGTCCGCGGCGACAGTGGGCGGTTTTCTCTGGGGGAGCGTCTCGGTGCGTCGTCACCCCATCACCCCCCCTGGTTCGGAGTTGGAGGGGGCCGAGACACCAGGTGATTCTGCGAACCATTGGCGCGAGATCGCGATCGTACAGGTGGACCTGGACTCGCTCCCCGACGAGGTACAGGTTCCCGGCGAAGCGAGTGATCGAGTCTGGCTGGAGGTCGTTCGCAATCGTCAAGTGGTCGCGCGTTTGGACGTGAATGCCGTCGACCACGTGTTGAGTCGTCCCCAACTCGAAGAAGTCACACGAAGTGTCTCACCGGCCACGTCGAGCTTTCCCGACGTCGCTGAGGACCAATTGCCGCCTATCTCGATTGTTGTGCCGACCATCGCGAAGGACATCACCGCCCTGTGCGCGACGATGGAGCTCTTGTCAGCGCTGGACTACCCTCAGTTCGAGGTGGTAATAGTCGATAATCGGGTGACGCCCGGACCCGAGATCCCGGCACTGGATCATTTGAAGAACGTCGTCGTGGTGAGGGAATCGATCCCGGGCATCTCAGCGGCACGCAATCGCGGTGTTCTTCAGGCCCGCTTCGACATCGTCGCCTTCACCGATGACGATGTAGAAGTGGACGATCAATGGTTGCGGGCGATCGGCGGGAGATTCTCCTTGAACCCCGAGATCGACGCACTGGGCGGCTTGGTGCTGCCCGCTCGTTTGGCGACGGAACCCCAATTGTGGTTTGAAGAGTACTTTGGGGGCTTCAGCAATTCCTTCGAACTGCGTATCGCCAATCAGCGTCACCATCCTGACGACGCCCTCTTCCCCTACCAGCCAAGTCGTTACGCCGCGGGCTGCAACATGGCGCTGCGTAAGGAGATGCTTCACGCTGTGGGAGGATTCCGACTCTCCCTCGGCACCGGCACCCCCGCGATGGGCGGCGAAGACCTCGAGATGTTCATGGCAGTGGCGTCGCGTGGTGGCACCATCGCCTTTGAGCCGTCTGCCCTTGTCCATCACATTCACCGGTCCACGGAAGAACAATTCTTGACTCAAACGAGAGGCTACGGGGTCGGGCTCACCGCGGCCTACGTATCTCTCATCGTGCATGATCCGCGTCACCTCGGCCACTTGATGACTCGTTTGCTGCGTGGCGTGCGCACGTGGCGAGAGGCGCGCCCGACGCCCGAGAACCGAGAGGTCACCTCCTATCCGGCGGTGACGAGCAGTGTCGAACGGCGCGGTCTGTTGGCGGGACCGCTCTCGTATTTCAAGAGTCAGGTGAAATTTCGACGCATGAGGGAGCGGATTCAAGTCGAATTCGGTGATTCAATTAGGGTGTAGTGGTTCGTATCGGGGTCATATCGGCCGTCGAGTGCGGTCCTCGTGGTTGAGGGCGACGAGCGAGGTTAGGGGATTCGATGGCACCGAAGCGCTGGTTAGTGGGTAGAACCATCCTCGGTCGGTCCGTCAAGTCCCCGGTCGTGGTCGTGGTCGTGGTATAGATACTGGTGGTCTCGATCTTGACTTTCGCCGGTTGGGAGCGGATGAAAAGGTCGGAGTATCACCCCGTTCAAGTCGTATTGCCGACGACGAGGTATCCCGTCGGGGTCCGTTCGACGAGTGAACCATCCGGTTTCGGGGCGCCGCGTGCAACGGCGATTCCTGGATTCCATCTCACCTACGTCGCTGACTTTAAGGGCCATTCACTGCCGAAGGGCTGGCTGACTTTCAATGGGATCCCCGGAGGAGACCCCGGGGCCCAGTTCGGGCCCGCGCACGTCACAGTGGCGAGGGGTGAACTGCTCCTCTCGACCTATCGTGATAAGCATTACCAGAACCGCTGGGTCACGGGTGGGCTCTGCCAATGCGGACTGCCCAATGTGTACGGCGCGTATTTTGTGCGGTCGCGCTCGACGGGAGTCGGTCCCAACGAGGTCGAGCTACTGTGGCCCGAGACCAATCAATGGCCGCCCGAGATCGACTTCAACGAGACACCTTCGGCGCACCAGTCGTCGGCCACGGTGCACTGGGGGAGTGCCAACAACACCCAACAGTGGCTGGTGCACAACGTCGACATGATGGCGTGGCACACCTGGGGGGTCGTGTGGACACCCAAGGAGATCTCCTACGTCCTTGATGGCCGGGTCTGGGGGATCATCACGAACCCCGCGGCGATACCTCGGATTCGCATGGTCTTGGACCTGGAGCAACGCACGGAGTGCACGATCCATGCGCAGTGTCCTACTGCCCCGGTGCAAATGCAGGTCGACTGGATCGCCGAGTACCACGCCAATTGAGGAGCGAGTTGAAGCGGCTCCTCTAGAGCGACGAGCTCACCGTTGTCATCGTCGCTGGTTCGAGGGCCGCTCCCGAGACTGCAGCGAACTGAACCGAAGAAGGGCAAGTGCCTTCGCGGACGGCGGATGACGTGAGACGGTGCACCCCCCGAATGGCCGCGCCGACGCCCAGATTGCCCTAGAGCCGGTCGATGATGTCGACCACCTTGGCGGCCTGAGAGATGAGATTGAACTTCTCGCGAACGACTTCGAGAGCCTTTTGCGACAGAGCATTGCGGAGGTCCTCGTCATCGAGGACAAGGGTGATGTTGTCGCGAAGCGAGCGCCAGTCGTTGGCCGTCGCCAACATCCCACTCTCGCCGTGGACCACTGAGTTGCGGACCCCCGCGGCGGGATAGGCGACCGTGGGACAGCCCGTGGCCTGAGCCTCGAGGATGCCCAGGGGCATCCCCTCGTGGCGTCCGGCGAGCACGTAGAGGTCAGCGCTGCGCAAAATAGCGGGCACGTCGTCGCGCGGTGCGAGGAAACGCACTCGTTCGCCGAGGAGTTCGCGGCCGAGTCTGCGCAACTCGTTGGCGTAGGGAAGATCGTTGGTGGCGTCACCGACCACCGCTAACTGAGTCTTCGCCAGTCTCCCGCTGAGGCCGGCCACCGCGCGAATAACGTGGTCCACCTGCTTGGGGGCGTCGAGTCGACACAGCACCACCACAAGGGCTTCGTCGGGCGACGCGGCGAGCTCGCCGCGTAGGACCGGATCGGCGGGGCCCGGCGAGAAGCGCTCGACGTCGACACCATTCTCCACGACGGTCAGTCGTTGGGGACCACCGATACTTCTCGCAACGTCGTCGGATACCGCAATCGTCACCGACGCGAGACGGACGGCGAACCGCAAGGCGACGCCGGGTAGACCTTGAGGGCACTCCTCATGGACGTACAGGACGACTCGGCGACCGGTGAGACGTCCCGCAATGGTCGCGTCGAAGTGGCTCCAGAAGGAGTTGGCGACAATGACGTCTGCTCCGTAGCGGCGCGCGTTCTTGGCGATCGACACTGCGCGCATCGCCAGTCGAATGCCTGCGCCCAACACTCGGGTCGGAGTGAGGTCACCCTTGTCGTTGCGTGCGTCGATTATCTGGCCACCGGGCTCGAGGTCGAAGGTGGGACCGATTTCCTCCCGAGACCACGTGGCGGCCATTTCGCTGCCCGTCGGTGAAAGGAGCCCGAGTTGATGACCCTTCTGCCGCAGGAAAGGGGCGAGGCGCAGAATGTAGCGTTGGGCACCCCACAAGCCGGTCCCGTCGTCCACGACGAACACCCGACTTTCGGAGTGCGCTAATCTTCGGCGTCCCATCAGATGATTCTACTGGCGGGACCACAATGGGGGCGGGGGGTCATCGGTCTAACTAGAAGCGACGGGCTGGTACTCGGCCACCCAGTCGATCTGCATAGCGCTGGGCCTGGTCGGGCAATCGACTGTCGACGGGCAGAACGCGCGCTGCTCGAAGTCCAGTGTCATCGGAATCTGCGGAATATTTTGCGATGCCGTGAACTCGTGCCACGGGTGGCCGTCGACCACGTAGATAATCTGATGTGGAGTCCAAATGACTCCCCACGTGTGCCACTGCAGCATGTTGATCTGCAGTTGCTGGTACTGCGTGTGGTTTATGGGTGCCAGGCCCCAGTGGGTCGTGCTCGTGGTGAGATTGGCGTGGCCCATGTTCTCGCTGAAGTCAATCTCGGGCGGCCAGACATTGGGGACCGGCCAGAGAAGCTCCACTGAATTGGGACCACCGCTCGTGATGCGCGAGCGCACGAAGAAGGCGCCATACTGCACCTGTCGAAGACATTGGCACAGACCCCCGGTGGTCCACTTCCCGCCGTAGGATGGGTCGCGATACGTGAGCAACTGAAGGAGACCGTTAGATACTTCGACGTGCTGCGCGGAGAACTTCGCCGTCGGGATACCTCCGGGGTGACCGGTAAAGAGTTCCCATCCCGCGGGGATGCCCGATCCATTAAAGTCATTCACGTAGGTCAATTGGTACCCGGGGAGGTCTTGGGGCCCGGGCGGAGCCATTGACGACGGCTCTTGAGTGTCGGGCACGCCGACGGGGTACGTGGAGGCGGCGTTCGCGGACAACGGAGCGAGCGCCACGACCAGTGACAAGGGGAGAATCGCAGCCATGAGACCTGCGATGGGACGTAAAAATCCTATTGAGGAGATTCGCCGCATGGCCCAATTGTAACTGAGCCCGAACGCGCGCGACCATAAGGATTTCTTGTGAATCGCACTATTGCCCTCAAACCACCGGGTAACTGCTAGAGCCGCCCATCGTCGTGGTCAATTTTTATGCGTTTCTTAGTGGCACCAATCGGGTGACGAGCTCGCCGCCGTCCCGCCGAGGTTGCGCCCGTGGCGGGTGTCGGGGATCCCCGTACCGCGACACTGGGGTCGGGCGAATGTCGGACTTGGTACCTGTCGCCTCCGTACACTCGTGACGTCAACTTTGACTTTTCTTAGATCCAACCGGCTGAGTGGCGCTAAGGGTGGCGATGGCTACCAGAATGTGCAGGTGGACTTCGCCGAACCTTTGAAACCGCGACGACATCTCGCAGAACTACGACGCAACGCGTTGCTCGGTAATGCACTGGCCCTGATGTTGTCATCAGCGGGCACCGCCATCTTGGGCGTCGGCTTCTGGGGCATCGCGGCGCATCTCGCCAAGGAGTCGGTAGTGGGTCGAGCGTCGGCGGAAGTGGCGAGTCTGGTCCTGCTCGCCAATCTTGCCCAACTCAGCTTTGGTCCGATATTCGAGAGGTTCTTGCCCGTCGCCGGGGAGAAGACGGCCCTGTTCATCGTGCGAGCGTACGCAATGACGATCACCGCCGGAATTGTCCTCAGTGCGTCCTATATCGGACTCGGCTTCGGTCACTCGTTCCTTCCTACGTCGCTGCACTGGCGAATTTTCTTCGTGGTCTCCGTGCTGCTGTGGACGATCTTCATCCTGCAGGATTCCGCCCTGGTGGGCCTGCGGGCTTCGAGATGGATACCCGTCGAGAACATCCTCTACGCCCTCGCCAAGCTGGGACTCCTGCCGGTGTTGATCTCGGCGGTTCCCGGACAAGGAATCTTTCTAGCGTGGATGGCGCCCGTCGTCGTGACCATAATCGTCGTCGCCGTCTACACCTTTGGCTGGCGTATCCCCCACAACAGTCGGACCACCGAGGGGGTCGGGGCTCTC
>VFSW01014795.1_pt1 | contig 10763 bp, 15 predicted proteins | sample 5358111 | NCBI WGS metagenome assembly VFSW01 (sample SAMN11554181, study PRJNA540505) | mine drainage metagenome | isolation source: sediment from site ElyBrook_90M | place: USA: Ely Copper Mine, Vershire, VT | collected 2017
GGATCAAGAACCCACAGATAGCGGAATCGGAAAGCTCTTTTTCAGCAACTTTGCAGTCGTCGGAGAGTGCCCGCAGCCGATATGAGCAGCCTCGATAAGAGCAACATTTTAGGGAAAAACCCCCTAGTGTCGCAGCAACAAAAGCAGATGCTAGAGAAGGAAGCAGCCATTATGATTCCGATGCGCCTTCTCTTTGAAGGTCAAACAGACCAGTGGCTAGACAACTGTTACAACATTCTCGCACAGGTCAGAAGTCAAAGAATCATGCAAGGGGTCAGGGCGAAGCAAGACGGAAGACGCAGTTAATTATTATCGAGACCGTCGAGCACTTCGCGACGGTCAAAGGCTCGACGAGATTCTCGCCAAATCGAAATATGGACACACGCACGAAGAAATCAGAATCATTACTCGCGCCTTCGAGGAAGACTGCGCGCTAGGACTTTGAGCATATCCAAGCGGGCGCGTCGCGCCGGTTGGGGTTTTGGGGGGGATAGCGGATTTTTGACTACTAACGGAAGCATCACGCAAGCACGATTAGACACAAAGAAACACGCTCGCTCGCGCTCATAATGTCGCTTAACTACTTCCCTCGGATACTGAAAGCGCTTAGAAACGTGCTCATAATGTCGCTTTGAAAGGGACACAATAGGGACACAATCAAAAAGCTACAACTAAGCTACGCACAAGCTACGCACAAATCAAATGTCGCTGTTTTCGTGCGTAGCTTTTCTCTTAATGTCGCTTTGGATAGCTACGCACGACAAGCTACGCACAAAGCATTATGCCTCGCACTTTGCAGCGCTTTGAACACTTAACTAGGCGACATTACACCCTCGACCCCGTGGGAGCACATGGTAAATATCATACGGATAAGCGACGAACTGAAGCGACGAATAGACGCGCTTTCTAAAGAGAAGGGTCTCAGCCAATCGGAGGCAGCCGACGCGCTTCTCGACGGGACAAGCGACATGAGTCAGCAGGCAACTAGCACAGCGTCAGAGCTCCCGCCTGTGAAGGAAACTACTGAGGAAGCTCCCACAGTCGAGAAGCCAAAAGTCAGTCAATACACCCCCCCCTCTGCCCCCAAAGAGCGTGAAAGGATACAACTCGATGACGGAAGCGAATATGTGGCGTGTATTCAAGGAGCGATTGATAAAGACGCGACGGAGTTCACAACTGAAAACGGACACTGGACACCAAGAATAGTCTGGGGTCTCCCTTCCAAGTGTCCATGGCTGACGAACAACCCACAGATGAGCGACGCGACAGTCAAAGACCAATTTTGCAGAAAGACCCCGCAAGCTGGCGGGTGTCAAATTCTCGAACATTACCAACGTATGCAAGTAGTGGAGACCCTCGCTATCACCAAGGTTGGAATAGCAAGAGAGCGACTAGAATCTGGAAGCGACAAACCAACGCCAAAACCCCAGCTACCCAGAGATGCATATTCGCGCGAAGGCGCTTACTCGCGGGGAGCGCTCCCAGAGGGAAGAAAGACCAAGCAAGAAATGGACGCAGAATTTAACGAGAGGGTTCGGACGGAAGACAATTATGAACTTTGGAAAAAGAAGCGAGAGTCGGGTGTCTAGTTTCTACCTCTTGCTGGCAATCATCGGGGCGCTTTGGGGTTACAGAGCACTCACGGAAGACTGATATAATCTTCCGTTAGTAATATCTGACGCTATGACTAAGACATCTTGGACGAGCGTCAGCCTTCATACGAGGCTCGTCGATAAAGTAGGGGCAATCGTCAAGCAAGAAATCGAAACAAAAGCGATTCCTCGCTGGACTTCGACACCGCGCTTTTTTGAGCTCGCGGTAATGGAAAAAATAGAACAACTCGAAACACTCGCAGCGAAGCGAACAATCAAAGGGAGCGCGACGAAATAATTGTCAGGTAGGGGTTTCAAGTTAGGACGCAAGCACGTTACGCAAGACGAATACGACAAATCCATTCTCGACCTTATCTCTCAAGGTCTCTCGCAAAAAGACATCGCTGCCAGAATGAATGTGAACAAGAAGACAATCGAGCGATCTGTCAAAAGGTCGGGCTCGAAACTCAAAGACCAAGCGCTCGCCGTCGGGGTCGATAACCGAATGTTTCAGCAGCTATCAGTCGAGAACTTTGCCGAGCTGCCCGACCTCGCTCAATGGATAGAAGGGTTGAGGGTTCGCAGAGTCAAGAACAAACCGAATCTAATCTCCAAAATCAAAAGGGTCTGCGACGAGCTTCAAATCTTCCCTTCGATGCTGGACATTGATTACGCGATGAAATTCCTCGCGATGCACGAAGAGCTAGAACTGCGACAACTGCGAAGCTGGAAGCTCGCCCTTAGAAGCTTCCTTACAGGGTCGGGTCGCGCCACGGGCGAACAATGCCGAGCGCATGGTATCGACGCGAAACACCACGGAGACGGAGAATATGCCCAAGTGCTGCTGTCGGAAGAACAAATCATGTTAGGACACACGCTCTTAACACCCTATCCGCGAGCGCTGGCAATCTTCGACTTGGGGGTCGAGTGCTGCCCACGGAGACAGGACTTTCTAATCATGTCGCGAGACAGCTTCGTCGATATTGAGGGGTTCACGATTCTAAGATACAAGTCGCAGAAGACGGGAGCTTATTGGAGCAAATTCCCCAGCCGAAAGACAATCGACGAATGGCGAGCGCTTGAAATCAAAGGGAAGGACGGGAAAATCTTTACCGAGCTCGAAATCACGGACGAGATAATTCCACAACTCAAAGCAGCATACATCGGAGTCGGGGCGACAAATCCATATTTCACTTTGCGCCCCCTTCACTCATTGAGACACATCGGAGCTCAAAGACTACTGCGTAAGACAAATTGGAATCGTGCAATCGTCGCGCGTCTCGGTGGCTGGGAAGCCGAGAAAGCGCTCGAAGACCATTACGGAGCTGTGCCCGACGAGATAGTCAGAACTACGGGGTTGAATCTGTGGAAATGACTTGCACTTGCGGGATAGAACTCGACAAGATTCGACTTCGACACGAATCAGGCGAAGACATGACCTTCGTCCTAATAGAAGACATCAAAAAAGGAAAGGGTCGAGCTATCTGCCACAATGCCAGCGCAGCAGACTTGATCATCATGGGCATCGGACTCGTAAAAGAAGGATATGAACAGATAGCAAGGGAGGGGGGCGCATGAAGAAATACATTCGCGTCGAGTGTCTCAGCTGTGGACATCTGAACACTTTTCTTAGGGCAGCATTCAAGAAAGGAATTGAGAACGGCTGCCACAACTGCAAGGGGCGCATTGGAGAGCATACAGAAGACTTTGACGAGAAGATCGCAGCGACGAGACCTCTTTTCGGAAGACGCGGGGCAGAAGGCGCGGGCATTGACAGCTTCTAAGACGCGCCTCAATCTGCGCTGGGTAGCTTTCAAAGAAATTTGGGAAGTGAAAGAATATCGGGGTCGGAAACTTGTGAGAGTTTCATACGAGACGAATGAGGAAATAAAGGGTCTTCTCAACGCCCTTTTAATACGAAGTAACGGAAAGACTACTTAAGCCCGTGCTGCACTCAAAACTAACTGTGGGACACCATGCCCACAACACCCTTTTTTGTCCTGTCATTATTTCGCAGTTAAGGCGCGCCCTAAGTTGTGGAAATCGTCATCGCTGCGCTATGACTCGTGCGCAGATTCCCAGCGCCTAATTGCGAAAACAGACACTTAAACTATTTGAAAGTAGATAGCGCCAGAAATCCCAGCTCTCCCAGCGTATTCTATGAAGTAAAGGACATAATTCCCTTTTGGCCGCTGGCTCAGGTCGAGAGCGACGAAGACCACCCCTGCGTTATTCGCGGTGAAATTGCCAAAAGGAAACCGTGCCGTTACAGGTTGATTGTCTGCATACACGGAGACAGTCGCGCCAGAGCTGAAACCGTCGCATTGGAACGTCTGAGGCGCTACCGTCCCGAATGGAATCGCATTAAGGAGCGTCGAGGGTGGCTGATGATAACCCGCAGTTGTGCCCGTTCCGGTGGTGGTAGGGTTGGGCGTGTCGAAATTTGGATTCGAGATATAGCCACTAAACCCTTTTGCATTTGACGAGTCTCTCGCGTTCCAGACAATTTGACCGAACTGCAAGAACGGAGACGAGAAAGCGAGAAGCGAAACCCCTTTGATGAGCGCGACCTTTAGCTCGGTATCATCAGTTGAGACTTCCATCAGGAGCACTCCCAGCGATAGATTGGATAAGCTGCCTTTAACGCTTTACAATTTTCGTCAATATCGACATCTGCCCCGACGTACGCAGAGAAATCGACGCGGGTCGGGTCGATGATTGGGTTCAGCGTTTCAAAATCTCTCTTGAGTCTCTTGATTTGCGTCTGCTTCGATAGTATTTCGAGAGCTTTTGCCCTAGCTCTCTGTCTGATTCTTCGGGGCTGCTGTGGTGGTGGCTCGACTGCGCGGGGTTGCGGTGGCGCGATCTCTACTTGTTCGCGCCTTTCAATAAAGGGGCGAGTCTTTCCGCAGCATCAACGCCCGATTTAACGAGCGTCGATACACCTGTCGATGCTGTCTTGAATAGGTCTGTCGTCAGAGCTTGCGCGTATCCGACGCGAATCATCGCATAAACTTCGTCCGAGAGAAATTTCGGGAAGACATGAGGGACATTCGCGTCGATTAGTATTTCATCAGCGAGATTTGACGCATTTAATCCAGCGCCAAGAGTCGCAAGAAATCCCGCGAGACCTGTGCCCCAAAGATTCTTTAAATCTCCCGCGTAGTATGGCGACTTGTTCGGGGTCGCGAGATAGTAAGGTCGCTGATTTATTGGGGCTGCATACGCTCCACCGTGGAGCAAGTCTGCCATTTTCAACTGTCCACCGAGACCAAGCGGGGCATTTGTTGCGCCTTCGTCGATTTCTTGCTTGATAGTGCCTATTGTCGCTTTGTAAATCTCGACAACTGCGTCCACGGTAACACCATATAGCGAGGCTGCGAATTCGAAACCGTCGGTAATTTCTACTTTTCTGCGAGGTCTGACTGTCGGGGGGGCTGTCTTTGCCATTTTTATCTGTGCTCCACAGTCGGGCAGTCCCCACCTTTACACATTTCGACGTATTTGTCCCATGCCAGATTAACTAATTCATGGAGCTTCTCGAAGTGTTCAGGGGTCTCTGGATACCGACCCTTCACCAAAAGCGATATTGTGTCATGCCCACCATGCGCGAGCGCTTGAGCGCCTTCCTTACAATGAGAACACGCATAATCGTCGCTCAGGTCTTCGATTATTTGCCAGAAGCGATGCCCTGCGACTTCCGTAATGTTGTCGCCTGTCTTCGTCCCGTGGAAAAAAAAGGTCTGCGTGTCGATTCTGTCGTTTTCTAACTCTTTGATGTGCCCCAATTCAATTACCAGCTCGTCGCTTCATGCTGTATCAGTCGCAAAGCTATAAGGCAGTCTGCCTCTTTTGCCTTTTGGAGCTCGTTCCGCGCTTCCTTCTTGATGTCGATGTTCATGCCGAGACGATGCACAGTCTCAGGGAGAGCGCCAGAGTCAAAAAGCGCTTTGAGAAGCTTGTCAAGCTTCCCTTTCGCGCTTTTGTCGATGAAGACTTCGGGAGATATGAAAGCCATGTTATTAACTCAGGACTCTTTTTTTAATAACTTTCAGCCGTGCGTAAGAGTTACAGCGCCGTCGGTCAATGCGTCGGTTGCCACTTCACCAAAGAGCTCATTCAGTCCCTTCATGTCTCCTTTTTCGACAGTCTTCACCAGCTTCGCGAGATAGTTTGCGTAACCGAGCTTTGCTTTTTGCTCGAAGGTTCGCGATAGCATCGAGATCGCTGCGTCGGGTGTCTGCTGTGCTGCTGGGAGCGCTTGAGCGCCACCGAATCTTTTGTTAAGCTCCGACGTAATGACACCATTCTCGCCTAGCAAGCGGTCTCTGATTTCTTTTGGAATGAAGTTGAGAAACCCCGCGTCGTCCTCTTTTGCAGCTGGCGCAGTCCCGACCTTATCATCGACATATTTTTTGAGAGTTTCCGACAACACGCGGAAGGAGTCAAGGAGATTTTTCTGCAATTTAACTCGCACTTCATCGTCGAGAGACGCGAGCGCTGCTAAGCTTGGGTCGATTTCAGTTGTGAAGCGCTCAGTCGTTACCACTTTCCACGATTCGAGGTCATCGAGTCTGCCATTCACCACGCGAAGCAGCTCGTCAAACTCTGCTCTCGTCGGTGGCACTTCTTTCTTAGAGACGGCTGGCACTTGTTCCACCACAATTAGGACAGACCTTTAGATTCTGCCTTACATCTTCCTCGCTGCCGAGATGAATACCGCAGCCGTCGCACTTCATTTCGTCCTTAAACTGCGGGTTCGTCGTGCCACAGTCGGGACAAAAGCGAGGATGCCACGCTTTAACAAGGTGTGGCTCTTGCTTCTTGTTCTCTTGGGCTGGCGGTTGAGCTGTTTTCGTCTTCAAGAGCTCGTTAAGTTGAGCTTGGAGCGCGTCGGCTCTTTGTTCAGCTGCGAGCTTCTCGTTTCTCACTTTGCCGAGTTGTCCTTTCATGCCTCGAAGGGTCTCAAAACTAGCTTCTTGAGGGGCTTCGGGGGCTTCTATCGTCGCATCTTTCGGGTTGCTGGGAGCTTGTGCTGCCATAACCGACAGCTTGAGCTGGATTCGGTATAAATATGTCGCTGGGTAGCTCTCACTAGAAAGAAAATGGCACGCGGAAGCGGTCTAAGGAAAGCAAAATGTGTTCGCACAGCCATGGCGCACGGTTCGAGTAAAACAAACGCTCGCGTCAAGTTTCATGACAAGGGCGCACATCGGAGAAGTAAGTAATAAGTCATGGACATATCAGCAAAGCACGAAAAATTGCTACAGAATGGCACGGCTCTCGTCGTGGGTGTAGCTTCATGGGCAAAGGCATCGACTCGCAAGTATGGCGCGTATGCTCCGACAGTTGTCGGCGCTGAAAACGCGATTCTGGACGCAATCGGTAACACTTTTGGCGCTCCCGTCGAAAGTGCCCTAATCAATGCGTCGGGAAATCCAGCACAGTTCACGCAGAAGGGACACTTTCAAACTAATTGGCTCGGCTGGCTCAACAAATACACACTCGGCGGGGCTGCCCTCATGGTTGCAGACGGACTCGCAGAGGAATATCTCGCGAGCGAGTATCGAAAAATAGACTTCATCAAACCATTCGTAAAGGGTGGCGCAGTTGGAGCTATCGGCGGTGGAATCATCTGCGGAGTTTTCGACGCAATCCCAGCAACACCGACAAGAAGCACAGCGACAAACTACACGACTTTGAGCTACACTAACGCGGGGCAAAACCTCACGCAAATTGCAGCTCAGATGAACGCGAGGCAGGGTGTCTAGCATGGCGAGAACAGTTGTTGCTTTCAGAAGCACGGCACAGACGCAATCAACTTTCACAGCCATCGCTCCCGTAGCTGACCAAACCGTCAATTACGATGCGACAGGGAAGACAATTACCGTCCCAGCCCAAAACATGATCGTCGGCTGCTATGGAATGGGTCTTCATCTGACACAATACGAGATTTCCGCGCCTAGCTTGAAGACGACACCCGTCGAAATTGATGAAGTTGATGCAGCTTCAACAGCTCCGTCGGACTATCCCGACGAATTTCAGTATTTGGGAGACGCGCCTGTCGCGATGCGGTCTGGCGAGAACTTCCAAGCTCTGACAATCACCGACGGAACAAGCGGAGACAACAATGTCGTGGTGTGGCTGGACGACGGTCTCGATACTGTCGTCGCTCCAATGGCTGGAACGAGACTATTGCACGGAGTCAGAGCGACTTCTGCGACAACTCTCACAGCTGCGGGGTGGACAGCTTGCCCGATAACTCTCGACAACCAGCTCGACGTTGGAACTTACGCAATCGTCGGAATGGCTGCACAGAGCGCGACGGGAATCGCTGCGCGTGTCATCATTGGAAACGCTAGAATGGGCTGCCCGATGAACGTCGATACACTTCTGAATCAAAGAAGCAACGTCTTCAGAGATGGAAGATTCGGCAGACGCGGTGTGTATAACTACTTCGAATCGTGGGGGCAATTCGTCTCGACAGCGCTGCCACAAGTCGAAGTGTTTGCAGTATCCGCAGACACAGCAGAGACATTCTACCTAGACTTACTAAGGGTCGCTTGACCCTTCCCTCTCTTTTTTTGAGGGTGTAGCATTTGGGAACTTCCGTATCGACTACGGTAACGAGTATCTATCAGAGCGTCGATGAACAGAGCTTAATCATCGAAGCTCCTATTTTGAATACTGACGTAATTTTCATAGGATACGCAAAGGGCGATCTGAAAGGCGCTTCGATTTTCACAGCTGGCGCGTGGGAAACTCTCAGCGCTGGAAGCAAACTGCGTTATCCAAAATTCAAAGGACAGCTCTATGCTGTTGCGAACTCTGGAACGCAGCTTTACAACATCACGCAGAACGCTCAATCAAAGGCTGGTGAGTCTTTCCTACCAGCATACGAGAGCGACGTTTCAGCTTTTCTCGTCGCAGCTCTGCCTATCGACGTTTTTGCAGCGTCGGGACAGACCGCAAGCGCTACGACACCCGCAGCGTTGGCACTCACCATTACTGCGAATACTTACATTTTCAGCGCAGCCACAAGTACATTCGTCTGGATACAGGTCTATACAAACGTCCCGATGAACTGGGAGATCTACATTTACACGGCGACGGGTGGAAACTTGACAGTCTATCGCACTCTTGGCGCGGTAACTGCTCAAGCGAGCGAAGTCTTTGCGGTAACTGCAAGCACACTATTCAGGCAGACAATCGCGATAGATGTAGGCGAGACAATCAACTTCAAATACAGTCAGACGTGCACTTTCTTGAAATTCTTTGTCCGACAAATCGGAGTCTCCAACGGAGCTGTAACAGTTTGAGCACAGCACTGAATTATTGGGCTACGATTCATTACGCGGGGACGGAAGACGGAAACGGAGACTTTATCGTAATCTACAAACCGACGCTCGCTACGCTGCTATCGCTCACAAAAGGAGGAAACCTGACTATTCTAGGTTCAATTAGTGTAACAGTAAACATGAATCCTGCTGTGGATAATACAAGCACTCTTGGCACTTCTGCCTTACGTTGGAAATCAGCTTCGAGCATTTTGTTCAATGTCTTTCACGCAGTTTCGGACGCTAATCCCACAGCGCAATTAGCTGACGGGGTTCTCAATTTTGGGAGTGGCGGAGCAGCTGCTCTAGGTGTCGCTCTAGCTTACGAGAGCTTTGACTATACTGGATTTCTAGCCTCTCCCATTCCAACAAATACTCGTATTAGATTTTACGTCGCTCCAACAGGTAGCGCCGTAAACAATGCTTTCGCGCTTTGCCGAGTCAGCGACCAAGCAAACCCCGAGCGTGTTGTTTTATCATCAGACAACATCAGCGCAAATGAATTTGAGTTAGGAACTGTCGTAGGGGGGAGCGGAACAAATAGACCCTTTATGTTTCATTCAAACGGCGCGGAAGCTTTCAGAATAACAATCACGCCTGTCTTGATTGCTTCTGTCCCTGTTCAGATTGGCGGTTCAACATCGGGAGCACAAGCAAACCAAATCTCAACGGGTTCACTAGGCGCAGCTACAACAGCTCTCTACATCGGCAACGCGCAAATCACTACAGTATCAGACAGGAGACTAAAGACAGAGATCGCGCCGACTGTCCTAAATGCGCTTCCAATAATTGAGAGCTTACCCGTAATCCGTTTCAAATGGAACGACCCAAGCGATACAGCCCCCGTGAACAAGAACACGCGCGGAGTTTGGGAGTTTGGAGGCATCGCTCAAGATTGGATTAAATCTGTCCCGTGGCTAGTCAATGCGCCAGATCGCGACTGCCCCGTATGCCTCGCTGGGCAAAAGTGCGACGAGCACGAAGGGGTCTGGCAGATAGAATACGAATACGCCGTCCCTCTCTTAGTGCAGGGAATCAAGGAACTCGAAGCAAGAGTCAAAGCGCTAGAATCGCGGTGAGAAAAACATGGTAACCATTCAAGAACTGAAACAAAGACTATTGGACGACGCACAGAACTTTGAGAATCTAGCGCATCAGCTCATCTTGAGAGCTGCGGAACACCGCGCTATCGCTGCCACCGTCGAACCACCAGCGCCACCCGTGGAGACAAAGACAGCTTGACAGACAAGAAACTCGCAGAGATGGCAGTCGCAGCCCTTCTCGTGGGGGCTGGCTATGGATACGTTACGAAGGGACAGGGAACTTCACCGCCACCGCCACCACCCCCAACCCTCTATTATTCGGTCTATGATAACGGGGGGAATCTTGCATTTGCCAATTTGACGACGCTCGCTCAAGCTGAGACATCGGCAAACACGCTCGGCGCTGGCGCTTACGTCATGTATAATGGGGGCATTGTCTATACTGTGCCACCAGCTACAACCAACGCCTTAACTTATCTGAACATTTCTTTCGACGCAAATGCTCTAACTCTGAGCGTCTTTTACACACCTTCGACTTGGGTCGGACGGCTCAACCTATACGTCAATGGAGCGTATGCTGCCCTAGTCAATACGACGGGAATCACACCCTTTACTTGGGGCATCGGTGGCTTGGGCATCGCGTCGGGGTCTTCCCTTTACGTCAATGACCCTGTTTCTGGAATCTCATCGAACACCGTTACATACGCGCCAGCGACAATCACGCCACCACCGACGACACCAATCGTAACAGCGGCGCCGACGATAGGGGGCGCGGGCACACAATTCTATAT
>VFSW01014796.1_pt1 | contig 10762 bp, 5 predicted proteins | sample 5358111 | NCBI WGS metagenome assembly VFSW01 (sample SAMN11554181, study PRJNA540505) | mine drainage metagenome | isolation source: sediment from site ElyBrook_90M | place: USA: Ely Copper Mine, Vershire, VT | collected 2017
GTATGGGAACGTCCCTTGAGTGCCAGCCACCGATTGTGTAGCTGTGTAGATCACAGACGTAGCACTAAAAAAAAAAAAAAAGACTAAAGTGTTGTTCGGGTCGGCACTAATAAGAGTTGGTGCGCTGCCGACAGCGACAGTCTAAGATAGGCCCCCTACACCCAGCGGCGACAGGACTAATACGGAATTGTCGCCTGAGTTAGCGACCCAAATATCAGGATTCCCTAGATACGTGCCAACTGCCAAGCCGTGAGGTGCAGCTGCCAGCATGTATGTAACTAGCGTATTTGTCTGAGTGTCGATGACCCCTACGCTTGAGCCGTAAGAGACATACGCCCAGTTTCCATCCGCCGACACGGCCACATCTTGGGGAGCAGACCCCGATGGCAGAGTGATATTAGTGGTCACGGTATTAGTGGCAATATCAATAACTGAGACTAGATCAGTCCCTTGGCTAGCGACATAAGCGTATTTATTGTTCGGGGTAATGGCTACTGCATTGGGGTTTGACCCCGCTGGAAGAGTGATAGTCGTTGCTATAGCGTTACTCGCCGTGGAGATCACTGAAATAGTGCCATTGCCAGAATTCGGAGCATACACAAATTGGCCGTCTGAGGTGATCGCCATGCCAAAATCGTTACCATTTGTTGCCACCGTTGCAATTACACCGTTAGGTTGTACGTCGATCACGCTGATGGTGTTATCCCCGGTATTCGCTACGTAGATGTACTGCCCACCATACACAAGCAAGCGAGGGGAATTTCCAACCGTAATTGCCGCTATTACGGTATTGGTAGACACATTAATAATTGCTAATGTGTTGCTATTGAAATTAGCGACATAGACAAACCCACTGAAATAACTAACCCCAGTGGGTGCTGACCCAACGGGAATCGTGTTGGACACTAAGTTGGTTCCGGCATCGATAACACTAACGGTATTGGAACCATCATTGACCACGTAAACATATCCCCCACCATAAGCTATGCCTTGTGGGGTGGTGCCGACAGTAACCGTCGCGGTAACAGTATTTGTGGCAGCGTCGATCACACTGACGGTGCCGGAGCTATAGTTAGCCACGTAAACATAGCCGTTACCGTAGGTGACACCTATAGGAGCGGTGCCGACCGTGACAGTCGCTGCGGTACTATACGGTAGCAAACTGATAACAGATAAATCGTTGGTCGCGTCGGTAGCTAAGTATCCATAACTGCCATTCGGATGGAAGCACATGCTGTCAACATGCAGTGGCAAAGTCATAACTATGGAATTGGTAGACGTATCGATCACCGCTACCGATGTGGCAGTGCTGGCAATACTGGCAGCGTAAAGATATTTTCCGTCTGGGGTGATAGCAAGACTTTCCGCATACTGCGGAACTGTTATTGTCGCCACCACAGCGAAGGTGGATGTGTCAATCACATAAATATCTGTAGCCCCATTCGAAGCGTACGCGTAATCACCATTCGGGCTGAGAACAACATCATATGCTGGCCCCCCTATGTCAATTAGCGCTAGAGCCATGCCCGATGTCGATGCCTCAACCGCCAGAATCGTGACTGTGCTATCTCCGTTGTTCGAAACATATAGATATTTGCCATCTGGGGTGATGGCGCAGTCGTAAGGGCTCTTGCCCGTGTTGAGCACAGACTGTTCTGTCCCTGAAGAGAGACTCACTACAGAAACAGTGTCCGAAGTTGAGTTGGCGACGTAAAGGATATTTGACCCGATAGCCATCCCCATAGGGCCGGTTTGACTCAAAGAGATAGTATTCGTGACCGTGTTAGTGGATGAGTCGATAACTGAAATTGAGTTGCCACCAGTGTTAGATACATAGATAGTTGTTCCCGATGCTATGATCCCCCACGGGTTAGCCCCTACAGAAATAGTCGTAGTCACCGCATGTGTGGACATATCTATAACTGAGACGTTCGCTGATCCTTGATTGACCACATAGATAGACGAGCCGACTTGGAGCAGATTGACAGGCGTAGTGCCGACAGGGATTGTGTAGAGTGTGCGCCCAGAGACGCTAGAGACCGCTATTACATTACTACCGGAAATCTTGTATTGCAAGTAATACTCAATAGGCGCTGGCACTACGGGAATAGTGGCCGCCTCGCCTAGTAGCGCCCACTCAAGCCCACCGTTATTTGACAGTGGCACGATAAAGGGTTGGATGACAGATGAGGACGCGGCAACCGCCACTAAGTCAGACCCGACCATATTTAGCCCGACGATTGGATCAGTGATTGCCGCGGCCGAGTTGATAATCTGCCAAGTGAAGTTTGTCAGAGATTGTGAGATGTCAGCCATCCACACTACAGAGCTATCAGAAATGCTCATCCCGTAGATCTTGGAGCCGTTAGCCGTCCAAAACATTTCGGGCATCGGGGCGGGAGTACATGTAGACCAAGAAGTGATCGAGCCGTTAGATCCGATTTCAGCGACATAACCTGTCGAGACCCAGGCCCCGTTATTGCCTCCGAACACATATAAATAATCAACGTTATTGAGAGTCGCCACCACTAACGAACACTGCGATAACGACTCCGGCAAGACCGCTTGAGTTTGCCAGCCCCCTATTACTCCCGTATTCGAGAGAGCGGCGGTGACAACTAGGTTGGTCAGTCCATTGGCCCCAAATCCCCCGACCAAACATAAACACGCGGTATTTGGTGAATAGACAATATCGAACTCATCTAGTCCCGCGGGCGGAGTTGAGCCAGTCAACCAGGTTCCCAGTTCGCCATTCCCTAAGTACGGAGCAACATAAATAGTCGTATTCTGGACTGCCAAAGATGTAGTTCCACCGCCGACGATTGCGAAGTTGCCAGCCGTGCAACCTGAGAAGTCAAAGAAATCAGGAAGTGGCAGAACAGTCGCGCTATTGGCGGCAACGGGAGCACCAAGCACCACCCCTTGAGGTTCGGGCCACTGTCCCGATTGCACCGCGGTGAGTTGCTCTTGCGGCACGATCAAATCGAGCAGATCACCCGAGCTGCCATAAATACTGACATAGACATCTGTCGGACTAGCGAAAGAAGTTCCCGTCTCGGTTAGCGATCCAGTAGCGGGCGGTTGATAGCATAACGGCAGTCTCAACCACGATAACGTCGAGCCAGCGGCGACAAAGCTTGCAGACGTAACAGGCGTTGACGTGAGAGCTTGCCATCCGGTAAACGCTTGTGCCCCGATCTGCACCGGCGACCCGTACCGAAAGACCGCTTGATAGCCATGCAGCTGTAGAAATTGATTCAGATTCTCAGAGCCTAGAATCGCGCTAGGAGTCGAGCTAATCATTGTGCGCTGCTCGGTAGACCGTTAGTGTAACTGATCGCCTGAGCCGAGGCCATGCCTAGACCAGGTAGCGACCATAAGATATTTGTCCCTTGGAACAGCCCTAGTTGAGCTATGTAATGTTTCTCGCCGTTGTAAGAAGTTATATACAATTGCGGATAGCCTTTGACTGCTGTTGCGGGCGCTATCCCTGTCACTGATAACTGTTGATATGCTCCCGTAGGATTAGTAACCGTTCCTGACGATTGAGAGATTATCGAGCCGGATGAATTTAGCCAGATGATATTTAGTGCAATTGTCGACGTGCCAGATGGTGACTCATGTAGAACGGTTGCCGAATACGTTTGTCCGGCGACGACTGGGTACCCAGCGGTTTCGGCTGATGCTGCCCCAGCCGATGTGCCCGATATTTCGAGCGCCTGATACCCGTTGTAAATCCCAGCCTGAGCTACGGTAGCGTTTACCGCTATCATCGTCCCGATGGAATACTCGAAATTGGCATCGTCTCGGCATAGTAAATTGATCGGAGCGGTTAGTGATCGCATTGTCCACGAAGCCGCACTAGATAACCTGCCGTTGATTTGTTGGTAACATGCTAACTTGAGCGGGAACGGATAAGCAGCCGCCGCTAGTTGATCGTCTGCTATCGCTCTCAGATTGCCACTTGCGCCGCCTCGCAAAGCAACCCCATAACCGTAAGTCTGCGTTGTCCATGCCGAGCCGTTGTAAGTCAGCGCCCCAGATGTGGCAGTCGAGCGAGTCAGAACCACGTCATTGATGCTTGCCGCCGCTTGGATATAACTAGACGAGTTTACTACTGAGCCAGGCTGCACTACTAAGAAATAATTGACACCCGCCGAGAGGTCGTATGCTACCGGCACTGTCCAAATTTGAGTTGGCAGGTCGGGTGGGGTCTGATTTGTCGCAATCTGCCCTGTGTCTTGGAAGCCGAGTGCAGTAGTAGACCCGATTAGTTCGTATGCTCCAGCGTCTCGGTAGATGTTATATGTTGGCAGAGGCCCAGGCTCATAGGGCTGAACGGCGCTGGTTTGGGTTAGCTGAACCGTCCCGAATACAAGTTTTGCTCTCGCTGTAACCGTGCAGTTGGAAGTGTCACAGAACAGTTGAAGTAGGGTGACACCTGGTGGCACTGTGAAGGTGACTGAAAGGTCTCCGGCATATACCACCGGGATGGTCATACTGGCATAGTACGAACTTCGAGCAGTATTGGTGACACTCCACCCTGCCGCTCCCGATGTGGTTGCGCTACCGTCGGCTCCCGATGCCACAAGGGTGTAGGTAGCGCCTGGGATAACCGAAATATTAACAGCGCTTACTAAAGTGTACCCACTGGCTGCTCCGGTTCCGATATAGTACCAGCTCGCTGTGTTCGTGCCTGGATTCTGGACGTTATAATCCCCGTTTGCTGTTCCGACAGACGCTCCAATGAGGTGCCACGTCGCCCCCACACTCGCTATCGCATTAGTCAAGTTGGAGTCGTAGACGAGGTTACCGGGGGACCCAGCGGGTAGCGGGACTGCTGACCATGAAATCAGAATGTAGTTAGTGCTATTAAGTGTGGCGTTGCCTGTAGTGGTGCTACCCACTGCGCTCGGGACTACTTGTCCCATAGACTGGGCTGCCATTTGGTAGTTGTAAGTCGTTGTCCCAGCGGTGCCCTCGGGTGTGACTGTAGGCGCACCGATCAACTCTTGCAGCCCTAGAGCCAACATCTCCGCTGGAATGACTGCCCCACACAAAGGTATGCCTGATGGTGTGCCTGAGCCGGAATCCGCTTGAAGCGATACAACAATGTCTGTACCCGCGTTCACCTTGCCGAGAGCTAATTCTACATGGCTGAGAGATATGGCACTAGGTAGATTGATTAGCTGGGCTAGCGCACCTGCACCAACTTGATCGCCCACAGTTCCTAGGGTTGGATCAGTGCCGATAGTCGACCCGCTATAGACAAAACTTGATGAGTGCACCGCTAAGAATTGATTAGCGTGCCCGACTAACGTTCCTTGCCCAGATACAGGCGCTTGCCAAATCATTGATACCACCAGTCTAAGTCAGCGGTTAGGGTCAGACTTTGCAGAGCAGGCCATGAGAACTCCGGCACAAATAACGCATGATCCAGCAGATCTCCCGACCCAGATGTTGCCGAGGCCAGACAGAATAACCCAGCTTCGGTGATCGTCTGAGCTGTTTGCGATAGCCCAAACTGAAACTGCCAAGTTGTTGACGCACCAGGGCTATTCGGACTAGCTGCAACTGCGGTGACCGTCGATCTGCTCAATTCGTTGTAAAGTATTGAGTCAGTTGGGCTAGTGCCAGCAGTCAGAGACTCGGAGCCAGAAACAGTAACAGGATACGATAAGGTCAGAGTCGATGAGCCAACCGCTGTTATTTGTGTTGCAGTTGGGATACCTGTTCCTTGGATCATCATCCCCGAAGTAATGGCGGGCATGGGCGAGATACCTGTAATTGTATCGCTACCTGAGGTGAGCGTGCCAGTGAAGGTGTAAGGTGGATTCGTCCCAGTGCCGATAGCGCCGTAAAGCGGAGTCAAGAAAGATGAGGATGCACCGATGAGAGATCCTTGGTCTTGAGCGCCCGCCCAACCAACCGCCGCCGCTAGGTCAGCTAATCCATTGGCGCAGACTACATTCGAGGCTGTTTGTCGGTTGGTCAGTCGTTTGCCATCATAAGTCGATAACGTCAAATGGCCTTCCAATTTGATTACTGCCATAGACCCGTCTCCCATTCTCCCCCATCGTACACGCTAGGTGCCCCAGCCACTAAAGATAACGAATCATAGATAGCCACCGGATCGGCACTCGCTAGATACCGATTCAGAATTGTTGCAGTGGTTGTGCTTGTCGAGGCAGGTGTGTTGACTGCACTAAACAAATCCTGCATTGTAAATGTGCGCCCAGCGCCCCCAGCGCCACTAAACCCTAGATTACTCAATTCGCACCGCCGTTACTTGTGTACTCCGATAGCCACCTTGGACAAAATTAGTCATCTGTTGGATCACAAAGAACACCCCTGTCAAACCGAGATTCCAAGCATTCTGAGAATCTGGAATCTGGGAGGCTTGCAATATAAATGTTTGACCTGTCCTGATCCACCCGAGAAAGTCGGGTGAGGTGTAGAACGTGATCCGCGCGTGAGGTGCGCCAAACTCTGATAGATCAGCCTTGGCTCTTGAAAATGCTGCCGCAACCGTTGTCAAGGACGTGTCTTTGACAAACTCCGAGAACACCCCACCGTTTGGCCCGCCGATCCGCTGTTGTTGAGAAACGTTATCAGCCTGAGCAATAATCGGATTTTGATATCTGTACCAGATCTTGATAGGTGTTCCAGCGGGTGGAGTCGAGCCTACGCCAGGAGTAACTTGCAAACTCCACAAGCCGTTAGACGATTGAATTAGTTGGAACGGCGTGGTGATTGTGGTCGTTCCGTCGTTAATAGAAACATTTTCTACTACGCCCCCAACCGTCAGATAAGCCGCTCCCCGTTGAGTGGTCGAGCCGATCTCACTAACAATTCCGGCTGCCGCTTTGAGAGTGAGAGATGTGACTTCAGGCGTGTAACTGAGCGGCCAACTTTGCGAGTACCCGTTGCCCACGTAAGCGTCAGTAGGAGATATTTGACCTTTTCGAGCTTTGCCAGCATCGTAGCTTACGGTGACTAGCGCCCCTTCGACAACCACTCTTGTGTAGAAAGTCGTTCCATCAAACTCATACAGCATCTGTTGGCTTGGGTCGATGTGGCATTCCGTCATGCTCGGAGTGGATGATGTCGGCGTATCGGTGACAGTCACTCCCGATGGGATATTGAGGGTCTGAGGGTAGAACCACAATTCGGCGTTCTCGTCCACCGTCCACCCGTAGATCATGCCTTGGCTAGATAACTTAGCTACATCTGTCCAGTGCTTTGATAACTGCCCGTAACTCAAATACGCTAAAGGTACTAGCGGCGCTGGATAGACATGTCCACCGTCAGACACTTTCGCAGCAGTGATCCCACATTCGGCTTTAGTGGTCACATCGACAATAATATCGTCGCCATTGATGCCCGAATACACCTCTTGGACTATCGAGGTGTCGGCATATACGGTGAGATCAGTGCATTGCAGCAACCATTCCACGCGACCTGGTGCAGTCCACATCCACTGGGGATTAGTCACCAAACCAGTGAACATGATTCCTTGCGGGCTTCCAACTCCCTCGTCTACTAACTGAATGGTTGAGTAGGCCGGAATAGCGAAATGCGGTTGCCCTGGTGACGAATTGAACCCGGTAACTGGTGTGTTGTAATCGTCTACCAGAACAATTGTCGCAGTATCACCTTGTCTGCCAAAATTAGAGTTGAGCGAGCTTGTCATAGATGCCCCACTCCATGCCAAAAATGCGGCATAATTAGCACTCTGACCAGAGGGTGGAGTTATATACAAAGCGAGATTAGGAGTCGTCACCGAGTGAGCCTAACGCCAGCTTGCGGCAGAATGACAGTCGCCAGATGTCTCCCCAGATCATTCATGGCTTTATTCATATCTCCGTAGACCGCTCCATTGAGTCTCAGGTTGATAGTCATGTTCGTTCCGGCGCTCCCATTCGGTGCGGCGGGATTGAGCATTGGAGTAGACCCAGACATAGAACTCAACGGGCTTACGCCACCTTTAGGCGACAACTTGGTAATCTGGTTGATCGGTGCGACCACTTCCGGCCCAGCTTCTCCGACTAGAGCTAAGGTCGGCTTAGTGACTAGTCCACCTGATGCCAAGTGTAATACTGACCCTAATAGCCCGCCGATCCCTGAGGCTATATGTTTTATCCCGCCTCCGATCGCATTCTTGATAGTCGACCCGATGTTTAAGAAGGCTTTTACGAAAAATGTAACTACTTTTTTGCCCAGTGCCAAGAAATCATCTGGCAAGCTCTTGAGGAAGTCAAGAATCTTTCCAGGCAGTTGCTTGAAGAAATTAGTTATATCACTGATTAGTTTGCCGGTATCTTTTTTGATCGTTGTCCAGTGCTCGCTTATATACCGAACCGCCAACCCTATCGGCCCAGTCAAAATAGCTAAGATCAAAGTCCAGTGCGACTTGATCCAGTCGATCATAGCCTTCACACCATCCTCGATAGCGTGCCAGACCGCAACCGCCGCACCCTCAACATCGTGCCACACCTTTTTGATGAAGGCGAGAATCTGCTTATGGTACTTGATGATGAGTATCACCGCCGCAGCGACCACTAAAGCTATACCAGCAAAGGCAGCTATAGCGGCGGCGTTCTCGGCTATGAACGTACCGATAGCGACGGCTTTCTGAATTGCAAACTGGGCAACCTGTTGAGCGGTAGCCCATGCAGCTTTAGCAACCATAACAACAAACGACGCGGTAGCTTGTGCAGCGGTGGCGACATAACCAGCGGCAGCCTTAGCCATTGCCACCCCATTAGTAGCAGCCCACTTGACCGCCGAGGCCCCAGCCTTGACAAACCCACCCACCATCTTGGCGCTCTCGCCTACCATCTTGACCGCTTTGCCGATATACATGACCATCGCCCCAGCAGCTAACGCACCGACCACGATCATAAGGGCTTTAGCAGCGTCCTTGTTTTTCAAGAAGAATTGAGCGACTTGGGTAGCGATGTGTGCAACTTTTGTCAAGACTGGGATCAGTAGCATTCCAAATTTGGTAGTTAGATCTTCGACCGTAGACTTCAGAATCTCCATCTGCCCCTTGAGTGTGTTTTGCTGATCCTTGGCAGCACTCGTCACTTCTCCGGCCTTGCCGACCTTAGATGTGTATTTATCGAGAGTCGTTGACCCGCCAGCGATTACCGCCAACATAGCATTCGCAGACCTGCCGAAGATCGCCTGCATTGCTGAGGACTTCGTAAAGGCTGAGGCTTGCAGTTTGACTGTCCCTATTTGGGCGCTGAGAGCCTTTTCGGTAGCTTTCATCGCCGGAGTTTGAGCTTTAGTCTTGTCTGTCGCTAGTTGGGTCTGCATCGCCAAAAGTTTTTCCTGAGCAGCGAACGCCCCTGTTGCCCCAGGAAGCTTAGATAACCCAGAGCGTAAAGCGTTGATCGCCGCTGGCATCCCAATAAACTTCCCATTTGCGTTAAACAACTGTACGCCCATAGACGCTAGAGCCTTGTTGGCAGACGTAGACGGGTCAATTAACTGTTGGATCGCTCGGCCAGCTTGTCGAGTTGCCATACGCCCCGACCCCAGAGAATGTGACAATTCAACCATCAAACCTGACATCTGTTGCAAGCTCATCCCAGAGCCAGCGACATAAGGAGTCAGTCTTTGAAATTGTGTCCCTAGATCAGTTACCTTGACACCGAGCAGCCTTGAGGTGTTCCATAGCACGTTTCCGGCGTTAGCAGCTTGCTTAGTGTTGATGTGGAAGGGCAACATGACATCCGCAAGAGTTTTAGTCGTACTCGTCAGATTCTCGCCGGACGCTTCGGCTAGATCCATTGAGGCGTGCATGACTTTGAGAGCTTGCGAGGCGTTGAGAGCATGACCCTCGGCATTCGAGAACTCACCCGACACTGGGCCGAAAGCGTCTAACATCTGTTTGGCCGAGAAAGTAGTAGTTCCAGCAGTCCCCAAGAACGCATTACCGATCTTATTAGCGGCGGCTATGGTAATCCCAGCGTGACCCGCTAGCGTGGCTAGCCCTTGCTGATAAGCGAGCGCCGACTTCACACCAACTACTGCCATGCCGACTACTGCTGCTAATGCGACCTTAGCAACTCCACCTAAGCCGCCTAGCTTGCTTCCTGATTCTTCAGACTTAGCCCCCATCTCTTCCTGCGCTACGCCTGCTCTATCAGCAGCGCCAGCGGTGCGATCCATCGCCGGCGTGGTACGATCAAGGGAGGCCGCCAAAGCAGCTGTAGAAGTTTTGTCGGCATCGGCAGTACCAGCGATCTTCTCTAGTGATGCGCTCATCGTGTCGGCTGAGGCGGAGACTTTATCAAGCGCGCCTGTCTGAGCATCCGCGGTTGCAGATACCCGTTCCATCGAGGAAGCGACATTATCAGATGCGGCTGACATCTCTTCAGATGAGGCTTTCGCCTTCTCTGTCATGGCAGAGATCTTTTCGTCTACTCGGTCGATCCATTCCGAGGCACGATCTTTAGCTTCTAATAGCAGCGCAATAGTTATCGCTTCAGCCATTGCGACTCTTCTCTATTTGCGCTTCTACCTGCATAATCCGCTCGTACTCCATAACTTCACGCCACGGTCTGAGCGGAACGGGCCGAGGATCTACTAAAACCCCTAGGCTATGCCATGCCTTTTCAGACCAGTATTTCCCGATTGTCGGATGAGTCGTCTTGCCCATCCTGATCGCTGCCGATGCTTCCAAGGTTAAACGTGGCGACCTCTTCCGGCTTTTCGGTGTTGGCATCCATCACCACCTTGGCGATTCTGT
>VFSW01014797.1_pt1 | contig 10761 bp, 9 predicted proteins | sample 5358111 | NCBI WGS metagenome assembly VFSW01 (sample SAMN11554181, study PRJNA540505) | mine drainage metagenome | isolation source: sediment from site ElyBrook_90M | place: USA: Ely Copper Mine, Vershire, VT | collected 2017
CAATCGCGAACCCTGCCGTCTACAGGTATGCTCGGATTTCTGACGGTTGGAAGTAATAGAAATTCACGGAAACCGGTTGTCCCCACAGCTCCTCCGGAGTAAGGACTTCATCCCCGACGTGAAATGCAACCAGCAAAAGCCCCTGACACCATCCAGGCCGCGTTCCACTACCCCGGTTTTGATGTGGTGTACGAGGGCATGATGAATTCCTCCATCGACGACAGTGGGCTTGAGTTCCGAGGGATGGAAGCAACGCTAAAGATTGACCGTGGCGGATTCGCGGTTTACCGCGAAGGCGTTCATGACGGGCAGAATCCTGTTCTCACCGAACGCAGCTTCCGTGACGGCACTATCTCGCACACGGAGATTTTTTTCGAGTGCGTCAAGACCCGCAAAGTACCGAATGCACCGGTGGAGACGGGAATCGCGGCGGCGCGTGCGGGACAAATCGGCAATTTGGCCTACCAGCGCGGCGGTCAGCTTCCATGGCCGGCGAAGGCTGATTAATCAGGCTTCAGCCCTCCGACTCTTCATCAACCGAGCCAACGAAATCGATCCGCCCGACCGCTAACTGAGTTCCCTGACCCAAATGTTGCGAAAGCTGATCGGCTGGCTCTTGTCACCGTGCGCCTGCAGCTTGATCGGTGCGGCATCGAACTGCTTGTAAAAGGGCTGGCCGATATAGCGTGTCTCGCCTTTCAACTCGAAGTGATTCTGCACGAGCACGCCATTGAAGAAGACCGTGACATAGGCTGGAGTTGTCAACGCCCCGTCCGCATTGAAGACTGGAGCGGTCCACACTACATCGTAGGTTTGCCACTCGCCGGGCTTGCGATTGGCGTTCACCAGCGGAATGCCTTGCTTGTAGATACTGCCGGCCTGGCCGTTGACGTAGGTTTTGTTGTTGTAGGAATCGAGGACCTGCAACTCATATCCGGCATCGCCTGGCCCCGTGGAGGCGAGAAACACGCCACTGTTCCCACGCAATTGGCCGCTGCCAGTGATGTTCGTGGGAATCCGCCACTCCAGATGTAGTTGGTAGTTCTTAAATGTCCGCTTGGTTTCGATGTTGCCGGACGCTTTATTCACTGTGAGTACGCCGTCGCCAACGATCCATTTAGCCGGGGACGACCTGTCCTGTGCCGACACCCATTCGTCGAGATTCTTACCATCGAACAAGACGATCGCGTCCGAGGGAGGTTCCGAGTTGGTGGCACCCGGTGTCACAACTTTGGGTTCGGGCTCCCACACTTCCGTATCTTCGGGCTTTGCCGCGGCAGATGCCGGGGAAGCTTTCTGTTGCCCGCCCGGAGCGGCTGGCGGTTGTGCGGATAGAGGGCTGCACATGGCAACAAGAGTGGCGAACGCGAGGAACATCAGAAATTGGATGCGCATAATGTTCAAGAGGATATACCCAAATGTGTTCGATGGTGCGAGAGGAATCGGGGAAGCGCCCTCGCAGCTCTCCTCATGTTACCTTTATGCTTAATGGTAGCTCAGGACTGCCTATCTGCCAGCCCTTCTGCCGACTATCGTCGGACCGACGTTTTCTGAAGGAGATCGCTTGCGCCTACCTCGACTAGCCCTATTTCTCTTTCTGCAATTGCCGGCTCTCACGGTCCTCACGGTTGCCCAGAATCGTCCTGCGGTGGACCCGTCGATGCCGCCCCCTCCGAGCGAAAAACAGATTCATCTCAAACACGTTCTGGTGATCGGCCAGACCGAGGGATTCGAGCACGACTCGGTGTCCGATGGAATGGTTGCGATCTACAACATGGGCCGCGAGAGTGGTCTCTGGGATGCCACGCTCCGCACCGATGTCGAGCTCATTACAAAAAAGGATTTAGGAAGGAACGCGAAGAATCTCAACTATTTCGATGCCTTGGTCTTTGTGAGCACAACCGGCGAGCTTGATCTGGACGACAGCCAGAAGGCGGACATGATGTCGTTCATCAAGGACGATGGAAAAGGCTTTGTCGGTGTTCATGCCGCCCTCGACACGAACTACAAGTGGCCTGAATACGGCGAGATGATCGGGGGATGGTTTGACCAACACCCCTGGTCCACCTTCAATGCGCCCATCATCAATGAAGACCCCGACTTTCCGGCTGTCCGTCACTTTCCGGAAGCTTTCGTCAAGTATGACGAGATCTACCAGCCCAAAGACTGGTCGCGCGAAAAAGTCCACGTTCTGCTCAGCCTTGAGCCCACAAAGCTCAACTACGAGAACAATCCGCGCATCCACCGAACCGACCACGATTTCGCCGTAGCCTGGGACAAGATGTATGGTAAGGGGCGCGTTTTCTACTCCACCCTCGGACACACCGAGGAGGCATGGAGCGACCCCGACATCCACAAGATGTATTTTGAGGCGATCAGATGGGTGCTCGGCATGACGGAGGGCAGCACGGTTTCGCATCCGCGACCACAAATGCCAAGGGATCAACATTGAATCTGAGCAAGCTGCATCTCGTTCTGTACCGAGATTCAATCCAGTCTCCTGGAATCGAAAACATCGGCCTCGACGCAATAATGACTCTTGCGAAGTCACCCTGAGCCAAGCAGGAGGGCCGCTTATCTTATTAGCATTTTCAAGGAGCATCTGCCGCGCAACGGAACCCGATGGTTCCTGCCCGGTCTCGCCCGGGAGACATCAGAAGATACTTCTGGTGTTCATCGAGCCGGTAGGTTTGCGGGAAATACCAAATCGAACCTAGAGGACGATAGGCGGCACCACCCCGAAGGATCGCCGCACGGGTGTGGAGATCGCGGTATTCGTCAGTCCACTGGGAAACATTGCCTTCAATGTCGAGGATGCCGAAAGGACTGGCGCCCTTCGGAAAATCACCGACGTTCGCAAGTGGGTGCATGGCAGGTCCATTGTCGACCGGGGGAAGGGCTTGGGCATCCCAGTCGTTGCCCCAGGGATACAGCCGATGGTCCACGGACTGTGCGGCATACTGCCACTCCCACTCATGCGGAAGGCGCTTACCCGCCCAAGCAGCGTAGGCCCGAGCATCTTCGAGTGATACCCATGTCACGGGTTTGTTTTCCCATTCATCGGGATAGGTGCCATTTCCCCAGGAGCGCAGAAAATTGTGGCCGTCCTTGGGTCGATAGTGAGTGGCATCGAGGAACTCTTTGAACTGGGCATTCGTCACCGGCGTACGATCGAGATAGAAAGCATGTACGTGCATCGAATGCTGGTGGAAGCGCCTGGGCTCATCTTCCCACGGATATTGCACGTCGACTCCAGGATCGTTGCCGCCCTCAACCTCAATCCCGCTGACGTGAAAATCAAAATCTCCTTCGGGAATGCGAACCATGCCAGGAGGAGCGGTCGACGCCGGTTTCGTTGCAGGAATCTCGACAAGAGTTTGGCGCACAGGTTCCCACACTCGCGAGTAGCTCGCTAGTGGACGCCGGGAGCGCTCGTCCATGAACTTCAGCAATTCGTCCAGCCACTCCGGCTGTGGATTGTCTTCAGTCGCAAGAACAGCGGCAAAGCCGAGGCCTTCAAGTTCGAAGCTCAAAATGGCTTTGTCGCCTGCCACGTTCGGCGTCAACTCCGACCCGTGCCACAAGTCGTAATAGCGCACTCCCGTTCGGTGCGGCACCGAGAGTTCGGGCCCGCTGACGTTGTATTCGTTGCGGTTGACCATCGTCCAGAGCGTTCCGCCGGCCACTGGAAAACGACTGGCGAAGACCCCGTCTTGCAGGATTGGCACATGTGGTTCCCAGTCAGGGCTGCGCAGAAATCCTGCCATGGCGCGCTCGATGTGCGTAATCCGCAGAATCGCTTCCGCATCGTGCGGCGTGTTGCCGTACCAGAATCCCCAGAGATTCTCCAACGTGGCATATCCCTGGCCATTGAAAAAGGCGTGTTGCAGACTGTCGGTCTTGTCGCGGGTAAAGCGGTCCGTAAGATTCACCATGTGGCGAGGCTCCATCCATTTATCTTTGTTCACCATCGGGATGAACGGATAGGGCTTGCCCTCCCACGTAACCCAGTCGTTCCAGCTGATATTGCTCCAAGCCAGAGATTCGTCGCGCGGCTTAAATTGAGGTTCCAATGCGAGCGGATGTCCGATCGCGTCAGAGGCATACCGGAATTGCGGGGGAACAGTCTCCAAGGTATCGAAGTTGATTCCGTCCGCGCCGATTTCCTTCATGAGTTGCGACATGGTGGTCCAGGGAGCGGCGCCCTCTTCGCGCGTACCGGCGTCCCACGCGAGAATCGGAAAGAATACCTTTACACCGCGTTTGTGAAATTGCTCGACCATGCGGCGCACGCCGGGAAGCCCTCCAGGAAGATCGCGCAGAAGGTCAAATTGATTTCGGTCATCGACCCCCAGGTTGGGATAGACGTGCCATATCAGCACAGCGTCAATCGGACCGATGCGGCTTTCGGTTTCGGAAAGGAAGCGGTCGACGGTGTAGCAGGCCTTTCCGGGGTCGTAGAAACTCCGGTCCCAAATGAGCAACTGCACTTGCGAAAACACGTGTTGCGTCCATTCGAGTTCGGGACGTTCGTACTGCGAAGGGCTGTAACGCAGCAAAGTCCGAGCATTGCTGCGCCATGCCTTCAGGCCTTCGAGCCAGCCAGCTTGGTCGGATGGAGACGCAGGTCCAGCAAAGAAAACCTCGCTGGGCGCCGGCGGTTCCGGCAGATTCAAAATTCCGGTGTGGGAGACAAGATCATGAGGCGACTTCCACTCGTCCGCGGACAACAGGCAAACAATCAGGAACAGCACGGCTAGGCAGACGACAATTCGCCAGAAGAGCAAGATTCGGTTCATGAACAGTCCCCAGAAGATGTGTTTGTTTCGGCACCACAGTACAACCAGCCGGGACGGAACGTCCACCCGCGATCGTGCAAGTATCAATGTTCACGGCCAATTCAGATGAGTTTGGAGCACGGATCCTGCGCTACCTGTGCGAGCTGTTTTGTGATAATCGAGTTCCGAGAAAGCCTTGGCGCAGCTTTTCTCTTATTCGCTCTGCTCTCCGAGATTGCGCGCCTTGAGGGATTCGATGTCGCTCCGGCACACCTTGCCTGCACTGTTTCTGGGGAGATGATCGAGCACGACGATCTGCTTAGGGTAGAGTTCTCGCGGGAGGTGTTCCTTGCAGAAGGAACACATGCACTGATTGAATTCCGTGCACCCGGGCATTCGCGGGACGACAAATGCCCGGACAGCTTCGCCGAGAACTTCGTCAGGCACGCCTGCGACCGCTGTTTCGGTAATACAGGGAAATTCCAGCAACCGATTCTCGATTTCCTGGAGGCCGACGCGTTTGCCACCGCATTTCAAGAAATTCTTCTTGCGATCCACAATGTAGATAAAACCATCCGGGTCCAAAGTAGCAAGATCGCCAGTATGCAGTTTGCCGTCGCGAAAAGTCTCTGCAGTCTCCTCCGGTGCGCCCCAGTAGCCTTGCGTTACATTTTGTCCTTCGGCAATGATCTCTCCTACTTCGCCAGGGCGAACCTCGTCACCTGACGCATTTACGACCTTGAGCTGAACTCCAGGAATGCCCTTTCCGATAGAGCCCACCTTGCTGTCCAGCAATTCGGGAGGCAGATACGAGAGGCGTGCTGTGGCCTCCGTCTGCCCGTACATGATAAAGACCTGCGATTCCGGGAGCGCCTGGCGCAGTTCACGTACTAAATGCGGTGCCAGACAGCCTCCGGCCTGTTGAACGTAGCGCAAGCGAGGGAAACATTTCTTCCGGAGCCCGGCTGTGCGCAAAAGAATCTGGTAGTGGCTCGGCACGCCAGCCAGCCCCGTGCACTCGGTCTCCAGCATTCGTTGCAGAACGGCCTCGGGATACAGAAACCGCGAATCGAGCACCAGGCTGCCGCCTACTCTCAGGTGGGTGTGAAGCAGTGACGTGCCAAAACAGTAGTGGAACGGTAGCACGGTCATGATTCTGTCTTGTGGCGTGAGTCCAAGGTACTGAATGATGGATTCTGTGTTCGCGATGATGTTGCCATGTGACACCATCACGCCCCGCGGCCTTCCAGTAGATCCGGAAGTAAACATCAGTGCCGCGAGGTCTTGCCTGTTCACGCCCGCGGCGCGCGGCACGACGGTCGATACCTCGGAGAGGAGTGCTGCGAAGTTCTCTTGCGAAGCAACTTCCAACATGGGAAGTGCAACTCGATCTGTTAGGACTCGACAACCGTGAAGATTCTGGGACCGTGTCGAGCTCACTCTGGCCTGCAGGAGAGCAATCTTAGCGCCGGTGGTTTTGAGGATGAAGTCCAGATCACTAGACGAGACGGTCTCCGGCATGGGGACACAAATCAGACCAGCCTGTAGCACTCCCAAGTAAGCAGCGATCCAGAACAGACTGTTGGCGCTGATCAGGAGGACTCGGTCTCCTTTTTGACCGCCAATCCGCAAGAGGTACGCCGCAATTTTGCCCGCCGCCAACTGAAGATCGCCATATGTGTATTCCTTGTCGATCAGGAGAAGAGCGGTTGTGCCCGGATCTTTCCCATCAAGCAGGAACTCGGCAACGTTGCTGTTATCGGTACCCATCAGACCTCACCTACCGCCTCCACCAACACAGGATTTGAGCGCAAATAACGAGCCACTTTTCGTCTTGACTCAATCATTTTGTATACCCGCTCCACCTGTTCTTGCGTCAGGCCGCTCGCCTCAGCCACTTCCGCAGCAGAGATACGATTGTTCTTGCCATACAGGCACAGATCCATCTTTGCCAGTGGCAGTGAGAAGTAGAATTCCTCCTGGGACTGCTCCAACGAGTAGGTATCGGTGGTTGGCGGTCGCCGCCGGATTTCCTCAGGCACTCCGAGATATTCGGCCAGCTGATACACCTGAGATTTGTATAAGTGCGCGATCGGTTTGAAGTCGGCGGCGCCATCGCCGTTCTTCACGAAAAAACCTTGTTCGTATTCCAGCCGGTTCGGCGTACCCGCCACCGCATATTGCAGGAGGTCGGCATAGTGGTATTCCATCATCTTCCGTGCGCGCTGCTTGAAATTTGTAGATGCCACAATTCCAAGATAGGCTTTCAAGCTCAGCCGCACCTTTTTGATTTTGCCTTCCGGCGACTGAACGACAACGGAGAAGATCGCATACTCCTGTCCCTCGACCACGTTTGGCAGGACGATCTTGCACTTCCAGCCCTCCCCGTACTCGGGAACCACCATGCGAACTGACTCGTCTCTGCGCTCATAGCAACGGGCGGCTCGGAGGATGCCGCTTATATCTTCCAGCGCAGACGGAGCTTGTAACGATTCAGCCACTATGCGACCAAGCCGGAGGCTGTCAGGGGAAGAATCTGCCTCCGGCGTGAATAAAAGTAAAGTTCGGTCCTTTCCCAATGCGTGAGCGCACAGATACGCCACGACGCTGCTGTCGATCCCTCCCGAAACCCCGATCACAGCGCCTTTCCGCTTGAGTTCCCCGAAGACAATATCGGTAATCCGTGTGACGATGCGCTCCGTCTCACGCGCCGGGTCAATGATGAGTGAACTGAGCGAAGACTCGGAAACTGCTGTCATCGGGCTGCTCCTGCACGATCCTGTGGATGCTTTACATCGGGCCTGACATCTGTCTGGCCCAGTTTTCGGGTGACGAAACTGGTAAGCCTCTCGATGGAGTCGAGGTTTGCGGGAATAATTTCGTCCGATTCGAGGCTGATGGAATACTTTTCTTCAAGATACGAGATCAGTTCCAGGACACCTGTCGAGTCCATGAGCCCCAACTCCCAGAACGAATCGGTATCCTGGAAATTGTCCGCCCGACCAAACAGATAGTTTTCTATGATGTAGCCGCGTAACTGTTCTCGCAGGTCTGACATGCGTACTCCTTCGATCGGTGATCAATAAATTCCTGAACGAACAATTGGGTGGAAAGGATACCGACGAGCGCCATATTGTCTTTGACCCCCGTCGCCCGCCCGGATCGGCACTTCGACATCAAGGCAGTGACAGCTGCAGGTCGAAAAATACCGTATTTCTTGATCGACTCGGTGGACATCAACTCATCTACATAAGGCGGTCTTTTGTCTCCCAGAAAACTGCGGGCATCGGGTGCCCGGTAAGGCTGCTTCGGCCGCCGCACGATCGACTCGGGCAATCTGTTCTTCGCGATTACTTTCAGAATGTATTTTTCGTTCAGCACCCGCATCTTTAATGACGGATGCAGCCGGCCGGCAAACTCAACTACCCGATAATCCAGAAATGGATATCTACCTTCGACGGAATGTGCCATGGCCATCCGGTCGCCTTGCGATGAGAGGATGTAGCCCGGCAGCAAATACTCGGCTTCAAGATACTGTGCCTGACAGAACTTGTCCCACCTCGAGAAACACTCGGGGAGTTCCTGCTGTAGCTCGCGGTACGCATCACTGTCACGCAGCTCAGAGGTTACCGCATCCGAGAAGAACATCTTCAGCTTTGAGGTCAGCTCCCAGCGTGGTAGATGCGAAAAGAAGGGGCTCGCAAGATCTTCGGTTCCAACCCGGAAAAAGTGCTGAAGATAAGCTGCCGGCTGTCTCTGGATGTTCTCCATATATGGATAGAGGCGCTTCAGCAGCAGAGGCCGGCGACGCGAGTTCGGATATTCTCCCCAGAATCGCCGGATTTTAGCTTCCTTGAAAAGATCATAGCCGCCGAAAACCTCGTCCGCCCCCTCTCCGGTTAACACGACTTTGAATCCGTTGTCTCGAACGAGTTTCGAGAGCAGATAGAGCGGTGCTGGAGCTGTCCTGAGAATCGGTTGCTCAGCGTGCCGAATCACCTCCGGAAAGACTTCTGCGATATCTGAGTACGAACAGCGAACATCGGTATGCTCTACATTCAAGGATTGTGCCGCTTCTTGTTGATACGGACTCTCGTCGAACTCGAGGTCATCAAAACTGACCCCGAAGCTCCTAAGACGGTCGCCTGCCAGCGATCTTGTCAAACTGGTAACAAGGGTGGAATCAAGACCTCCACTCAAGTAAGCCCCCACCGGCACATCGGACCGCAAGCGGATTCGAGTCGCATCGCCCAACAAAGAAAGCAGTTCCTCTGCCAGTTGTTCCTCATTGGTTGCGGTTCCCCGGTGAGTCGCGTATTCGTGACGCCAGTACTCCGAGACTCGAACTTTTCCGTTCTGGACAACCAGTGAATGGCCTGGTGGCAGTTGGCAAATATTCCGAACAGCAGTCCGTGGCGGCAGTGTCACCCAGAAGGTAAAGATCTGATCCAGGGCGGTAAGATCCAGTTCGCACCCGACTTCAGGACATGCGAGCAGCGCTTTGATTTCGGAGGCAAACAGGAACTTGCCCCCAGCCTGTGTGTAATAGAGAGGCCGTACACCAAAACGATCGCGAGATGCAAAGAGCTTTTGCTTCGCCACATCCCAGATCGCAAAAGCCCATTGCCCATTTAAACGCTGTACGCAGCTCTCGCCCTCTTCCTGATACAGGGCCAGAATCACCTCGGTGTCGGATCGCGTCAAGAACTTGCGACCCTTCCGGATCAGTTCATCGCGCAACTCGATGTAGTTGAAGATCTCGCCGTTGAAGGTGATCCACAGGGACTCGCTTCCTTCATGCATGGGCTGGCGCCCGCCGGACAGATCGATAATGCTCAATCGCGAGTGGCCGAGACTCACGTGGGAATCTTCGTGGAAACCAATCTCGTCCGGTCCGCGATGGCGCAACGTGGCCGTCATCCGCCGCAGCAACTCCGGATCGGGTACTCCGCCGGTAACCCTCAGAATTCCGCAGATTCCACACATTCGAGCAAAGTCCTGCTTTCAAATGCGCTGCCCACTTGTTTTAGCGCCCGCACGCAATCGCGATGCTGGCTGCATCCCGCGCGTAAATTCCTCGTAAGAATGTTCTGGAGTCAATGGCACGGTCGCGATTCCAATAAGTTCGGCGGCTGGGGAGCCCCAGACGGCATGCGCCGGGACGTTGCGGCTCACAACGGTGCCAGCCCGAATCACCGCTCCTTCACCGATCCTCACATTCGGCAAGATGACACAGTGCGGACCAATAAAGACGTCCTTTTCGATGATGACTCTGCCGCTGCTTGTCGACCTTCTGCGACCCCAATAGAAGTGAGTGAAAATGGAACTCCGATATCCGATCGTGCAGTTGTCGCCAATCTCTACATCGCCCGGATGTAACTCGTCGAGGTACACCAATTGAGCGATCCAGACATTGGTCCCAATCTTCGCTCCCCGCAAACGATGCAGCCAAGGACGCAGAGAACCGCCGCCCGGAGCGACAAACGCCACCTTGTGAAGCAATCGCCCGATGAGCCCGGAATTCAACTGGAGACCCACTTTCGGTTCGTGCCGTTCGGTTTCCGAACGGATCACAGGAGGGTGAACTGCGATTTCCTCGCGAACGCCGGCATGGCTTAGGTCCTTGCCTGTCACAGGCTACCCCCTCCAGCGAGCCTGGCAAATTGCCAACTCCACAAGTGAGGTCGCTTATGGCACAGACTTCCAAGTTCTCGCAGTAGGGGGGTGTGGGAGACGTGGGCGACCGTTGGGAGTACGGCTCGGTGCAACTTAGGCCATTAGGCTACAGATACAGGGGAAATTTCGATGTGATCTTGGTCACTCAGAGCGGTGCGGTTGATCACGAGAGCCCGAAAAACCACTCTTGCACTCGGCGATTCCCACGGCGGTTCGCCCGTTAAACAAAATGCCCGCCACACCTTGCAGGTGGGCGGGCCGAATCGCGTCCGGATATTACTAGGTGATGCGAGATTTGTCGAGTCGG
>VFSW01014798.1_pt1 | contig 10760 bp, 9 predicted proteins | sample 5358111 | NCBI WGS metagenome assembly VFSW01 (sample SAMN11554181, study PRJNA540505) | mine drainage metagenome | isolation source: sediment from site ElyBrook_90M | place: USA: Ely Copper Mine, Vershire, VT | collected 2017
AGGAAGACGCGCGCCTCCTCGAGCGCGCCAAGCACGCGGGCCTCGAGCGCCGCCACGCCATCGCCGCCGAGCATGCGGGGCGCACGGGCCTGCCGCTCGGGTCGCTGCGCGCGTACCTCGACGAGGCCATCCACTACGAGCTCGGCGACGTCGAGCGTCGCGGACTCGAACGCTTCTATGACGACGCCGCGCGAGCCGGCCTGCTCCCCGCCGCGCGCGTCCGCTTCTACGACGAGGACCGCAAGACCACCGCCGCCCCGGTCTCGCTGGACACGCTGCTGTCCCGCGCGGCCGGAGGCCAGCGCCTCAGCGCCGCCGAGGGGCTCCGCCTCGGCGCCGAGGCCTCGCTGTTCGACCTCGGCCTCGCCGCCGACGCCGTGCGCAAGCGCAGGCACCCCGAGGGCGTGGTCACGTACATCGTCGACCGCAACGTCAATTACACCAACGTCTGCACGACGAGCTGCCGGTTCTGCGCCTTCTATCGACCCCTGGGTCACCCCGAGGCGTGGGTGCTCTCGCGCGAGCAGCTGGGCAAGAAGCTGCAAGAGGTGGTCGACGCCGGTGGGGTGCAGATCCTTCTGCAGGGCGGACTGCACCCCGAGCTGCGCATCGAGTGGTACGAGGAACTGTTTCGCTGGATGAAGTCGACCTACAAGCTGGGGCTGCACGCGCTGTCGCCCGAGGAGATCCTGCACATCGGGCGGCTCGAGGGGCTCTCGACGCCCGTCGTGCTCGAGCGTCTTCGTGCCGCGGGGCTCGACAGCGTCCCGGGCGGAGGGGCCGAGATCCTCGTCGACCGCGTTCGCCGCACCATCGCCAAGGCCAAGTGCACCAGCGACGAGTGGCTGGGCGTGATGCGGGTTGCCCACCACATGGGCCTGCGCTCCAGCGCCACGATGATGTACGGCACCGTCGACACCGCTGCCGACCGCGTCACTCATCTGGTGAAGCTGCGCGACCTGCAGGACGAGACGGGCGGCTTCACCGCGTTCTTCTGCTGGGACTTCCAGCACGAGCGCGGTACGAAAATCGAGCCCGGGGAGAACGGCACGCTTCTCTACCTGCGGCAGCAGGCACTCGCTCGTCTGATGCTCGACAACATCCAGCACGTCGGCGCCTCGTGGGTCACGCAAGGGCCCGAGGTCGGCCAGGTCGCTCTGCGTTTCGGCGCCGACGACTTCGGCAGCGTGATGTTCGAGGAGAACGTGGTGTCGAGCGCAGGGACCACGTTCTGCATGAACGCCGATGCCATGGAGACCCGCATCCGGGCCGCGGGGTTCAAGGCGACGCGCCGCAACGTTCACTACCAGTGGCTCACGCCACCGGCCTGAGGCTAAGGGATGCGGGCGCTGCATGCAGACGCCGTCGTGCTCGGCGACGGGGCCCCGGTGGTGGATGGCGCCGTCGTCGTGGGCGCGGCGGGTGAGATCGTCGCGGTCGGACCCGCGGGCGAAGTGCTCCCGCGGCACGCCGGGGTGGCCGTCGAGCGTGTGCGAGGGGTCGTGCTGCCCGGGCTGGTGAACGCGCATACGCACCTGGAGCTCAGCGCGCTGCGAGGCTGCGTCCCTGGCGGGGCGGGCTTCGTGCCATGGGTCGAACAGCTCATCGGCGTGCGCAACGAGCTGCAGCCCGAGAGCGACGCGGCGGCGGTCGAGCGCGCGGTGGACGAGCTGGAGGCTTGCAGGACGGTCGCGGTGGGCGAGGTCACGAATTCGCTCGCCGCCGTGAGAACGCTCGCGCGACGCGGCTTCGTCGGATGCGTCTTCCACGAGGTCTTCGGCGTGGAGCACGATCCGCTCGCGGAGCGACTCGCGGCATTGCCGCGGATGGTCGAGGAGCGTCTCGGCACGTGGCCGAGCCCCGAGCTGTCCTACGCCCCGTCGCCGCACACGCTCTACACCACGCATGCCGACGTGGTCCGTCAGCTCCTCCGCCAGGGCTCCGAGCAGGGACTGCGCCTGAGCCTGCACCTGTCCGAGCACGCCGCCGAGCGGCGCTTCCTCGAGAACGGGGACGGGCCCATTGCCGGATGGTACGAGGCGCGCCTGCGGCTGCGACGCGACCTGCTCGAGTGGCCCGGCCAGTCTCCCGTGGCGTTCGCCGACAGCCTCGGCGCGCTCGCGCCCGGCGTCCTGGCGGTTCACCTCACCGACGCGCGGCCCGAGGAGCTGGAGCTCGTCGCGAGGCGCGGCTCGCCCGTGGTCCTCTGCCCGCGCTCCAATCTCTTCATCGAAACGCGCCTGCCTCCGCTCCTCGCCATGCGCGCCGCCGGCATCACGCCCGCGCTCGGCACCGACTCGCTCGCCTCGAACGCCTCGCTCGACGTGCTGGCCGAGGCGCGCGCCCTGTCCGACCGCTTCCCGTCGGTGCCGGCGAGAGAGCTCGTCGCGATGGCGACCTGGGCTTCCGCGCAGGCCCTCGGCCGCAGCGACCTGGGACGCATCGCGACCGGGACGCGCCCCGGTCTGTTCGCGATCGACGGCGAGCCTGGCGCCGATCCCTGCGCCTTCGTCCTTCGCAACGTCCGCTCGCCACGCCGCTGGCTCGCTCGCCGGGAGATCCCCTCATGACCGTGATGGTCCGCGCTCGAACCTACGGCTCGATGGTCGCGCTGGCCCACACGGTCTTCGCGCTTCCCTTCGCCGCGAGCGCCGTCGTCCTGACGCTCGCGGTCCCACACGCGCCGCTCACGGGGCTCCGCGTGCTGGCGATGCTGGGCTGCATGGTGTTCGCACGCACCAGCGCGATGGCGTTCAATCGCTGGGCCGATCGCGACATCGACGCGCGCAACCCCAGGACGCGCACGAGGCACGTCCCGGCGGGCACCGTTCGCCCGGGCGAGGCTCTCGCGCTCGCGGCGGGCTCGGGGATGGCGTTCCTCGTGGTCGCGGCGACGCTGGGCTTCTGGCCCGCGGTGCTTTCGCCGGCCGTGCTGCTCGTGCTGCTCGGCTACTCGTATGCGAAGCGCTTCACGTGGGGCGCTCACGCATGGCTGGGGGTCGCGCTGGCGCTCGCGCCGGGAGGGGCGTGGCTGGCGATGGGAGCGCGCCCGGGCGCCGGGATCCTGCTGCTCATGCTCGCGGTGGTGACGTGGCTGCTGGGGTTCGACGTCCTGTACTCGCTGCAGGACGAGTCGTTCGACAGGGAGGCGGGCCTGCACTCGATCCCGGCGCGGTTCGGCGGGCGGCGGGCGCTCGCCATCAGCGCGGTCGCGCACGTGGTGACCGTGTGCACGCTCGCGGGATGCGGTCTGGCGCTGCAGCGGGGCGCGGCGTACGCGGTCGCGGTGGGGACGGCGGTGACGCTACTGGTGTACGAGCACGCCCTGGTGCACCGCAAGGGGATGGCCGCCATCGACCGCGCGTTCTTCGACGTGAACGCGTGGGTGAGTGTTGCGTTCTTCGTCCTGGTCCTCGCCGACGAGCTCGTGCGCCGCTTTTTCGCCACCTGACGTCGACCGCGCTACCGTTCGCTCGTGCGCCCGAACCTCGTCCTCGCGCTCACGCTGTCGCTGGCCTGCGCCTCCTCCGCGGCAGGCGCCGATCCCGTGCCGCCGACCGCGTGCGCTCCGCCCGGCACGCTCGAGTGCCCCGTCTACACCCGCTACGAGAATCGCAAGTACGGCTTCAGCGTCGAGGTTCCCGCGTTCTTCGCGCGCAAGGCGGCCGACGCCGATGGCCGCGGTCAGCCCTTCGACTACGCCGGCAGGGCCCGCATCCGTGCCTGGGCGATGTACGACAACCCGCCGATGAGCGTCGAGCAGCTGTACGGCGACTGGACCCGCCGCGACGGCATCACCTTCAAGAGCCTCGCGGTGAACACGTGGGTCGTGCGCGGCAAGGCCGATGGCGGACGGCAGTTCTATTCGCGGTCGATCCTGGCCGACGGGATCATCACGACGGTCGAGGTGACGTACACGCCCGACCTGGCCGACGCCATCGAGCCGATCCTCGCGCACCTCGGCGCCTCGCTGATGATCAACCCCGGCGTCGGCGCGCGCGCACACGCACGCTAGACGCGAAGGAGGCCCGGCTCACTCCCGGCTGGCGTCGAGCGCCTGGGTGCCGCGACAGCAGCGGAATCCCAGGTGGTAGTTCATGTGACCGGCCGACTCGAGCTTCTCGACGTGCCAGCGCGGGTCGAAGTTGCAATGGTCGGGGTAGCGGGTCCAGTACCCGCCCGGGTCGTCGGGCTTCTTGGCCACGTCGACGTAGAAGAACGCGCTGCCCTTGAGCTGCGTCTTCACCTCGCCGTCGGCCGGCTCGAAGCGCGTCATGATCTCGGCCACGTTGCCGTGCTGGTCGAAGACCCCGAAGCGCGAGCGGCACCGCGGGAACGAGCCCGACGGCTCCGTGTCGGTCCCGCACGTCGTCCACAGCTTCTCCTGCGTCGACACGTCGCAGGTCGGCCCGTGCTCGCGCGACTTGTCGGTGTTGCAGACGGTCAGGTCGAGGTCGTTGCCGTAGGCGTAGACGCGGTCGGGCCCCCCGTTCGGGTCGCCGCGGCAGGCCAGGTTCCACTCGTCCTGCGTGCAGAGGCGCTTGCCCTGCGCCTCGCAGATCTTCTCGGCCTGGGGCGGCGTCGTGAACACGAACGGCAGCTCGCACGGCAGGTCCGGGAACTCGAAGACGTCGATGCAGTATTGCGCCGACTGCATGCCCTCGCCGCGCTGCCAGACCGGCACCATGAAGTCGGCGCCGCAGAGGGCCCGCTGCTCGGGCGTCTGGATGGTCACGTCGCGCAGCCCCTGAAGGCACGCCTTCCGACCTATCGCGTGGCGCGCGATGGCGCGGTTGCCCTGGCCCACGTGCCATGGGCCGCCGCCGATGGGTAGCTCGATGGTGCTCGCGGCTCCCATCAGGGCGCGCAGCGCGTCGGGCGACTCGTGGTGCAGCGCCATGGGATCGTCGTCCACGTCCGCCCCGTCGAGCGCGACCCGCGACGCTTCGCCCGCCTCCACCGCGACGGCCACCTCCGGCTGGCTCGCGTCCGACGAGGCCTCAGGCGCGGGCGCCGAGACACTCACGGGCACGATCACCTGCGCGCAGCAGATCAGCGTCGCCCCGGGCACCAGCAGCGCCAGCGACCGTCGCACGTGCGGCTCCGGGCCCCGACCAGCCCCGTCAGTGCGTGGAGCACTTCATGAGGCACATCAGATCGCCGTTGCACCCGCAGTCGCCGCCGCCCTTCTTGGGGGCAGGCGCGGGAGCTGGAGCGGGGCCGGGACCGGGTGCCACGCCGCCGCTGCCGTTGCCGGTCTTGGGGCCCGGATGGTAGCCGCCGCTGCTGCCGCCCTTCGGGCCCGTCTTCGCCGAGGCCACGCTGGCCGACGGAGCCGCGCTGGCCGAAGGATCGACCGAGGCGGCCGCGCTGGCGGTCGCGCTGGGGTCGACCGTGGCCGTCGTCGTCGGAGCGGCGGAGGCCACCGGCAGCGCCGACATGGCCGGAGCCGCCGTGGAGCCGCCGAGCTTCATGCCCAGCACGATGCCCAGCACCAGCAGCACCACGACGCCGCCCGCGCCGCCGATGATGAGCGGGAGCTTGCTCTTGGCTTGCGCGTCCGGGGCGATCGAACCCAGCGCCCCGAGAGGCGCACCGAGCGGCGTGGGTGCGAGGCCGATGGGGGCGCTGAACACGTCGGCCTGTGCCGAGCCCGAGTTCATGGATTCCGCCCGCATGGCCAGGGCCTTGAGGTCGATGAGCCCCGAGTCGTCCTTGCCCGCCGTGGTCTTGTTCTCTTGCGCGGCGGGTCGCTCGTCCGCGCTCTTGGTGAGGACCGCGAGCGAGAAGAGCACCGAGTTCTCGTTGCGCTGCCCCGTGAGTCCGTTGTCGCCGCCGCCGGAGGCCGCGGGCATCCCGGGCGAGACGAGCGGAGCGCTGGTCTGCACGCCCTCTTCACCGGCGTTGGTGGCGAACAGGTCGCGCCCTCGCGCCTCGCGACGTTGCACCGCGGCGCGCTTCGGCTCGGGGGCGGGAGCTTCGTAGGCCGGGGCAGCGGCTGCCTGGTAAGCAGGCGCGGCCTCGCCGGGGGGATCGTACGCGCCGGCCCCCGCGGGCTCGAACGCGCCCGGCGTGCCAACGGCCATCTGACCCGCGCTGGCGTGCAGCGCGCTCACCACCGCCTCGACCTCGGCCAGCGGCTTCCAGTCGTCCATCCCGTCGGTCCAGATGAAGGTGTCCTGCGTGACGACGCCCGCGTTGTACGCGTCCACCAGCTCGGCCATCGTCATGGTGCGCTGGTCGGTGTCGGTCACGTTGACGTGCCACTGCGCCTCGCCGGAGGCGGCAGCGGGTGAAGCCGGGGCCGGCCCGGCATCGGGCGCGCCGTTCGTGGCGGCCCCGCCCGTCCCGTTGACGACGATGGTCGCCCCGCACTTGCGGCAGCGGATCTTGACGATCTTGCCCTGAACCTTGTCGTCGGCAACGTTGTACTTGGACTGGCAGGACTGGCACGTGATCTTCATTGGGGCCCGCTTGTATGGTCAGTGTACCCTGGCAGGGTTTTTCCCGCCTGCTTTCCAGCGAATCCCACACGCGCGCACCGGCCGCGGCAACGGCAGGGTCACGGGTGCTTGAGGGCTTGCCGCAGGTCATCTCCTCTGACGAGCGTGGCCTGGGTGACGATCTGCGCCGTCATCATTCCCTGCGTCGGGGGCTGCCCGGGCTCCGGCTTCGGCACGCCGCCCGCCGGGGCGAAGACCATCACCACGCGCTCCTGCACGTCGGCCTTGCGGGCCATCGTCTCGCCACGCAATAGCTCGAGGTCGCCTTGACCGAGCGCGTCGAACTGCTCGAGCGTCGCGCCCGGCGGCAGGCCGGCCAGCTGCACGGTCTTGTCCGTGGCGTACGCCTTGATGTCGATGGTCAGGTGCACGCGGTCGCCGTCGACGCTCTTCACCTTGAACGCGCGGTACTCGACGACGTCGACCCCCGACAGCGGCGTGCGCGTCTCGGCGATCCACTGTGCACCCACCCCCACTGGCTTGCCCGGCAGAGGCACCACCGACAGCGCCAGCGCCTCGGCCGCGTTCTGGACGAGGCGGTCGTAGTCGGCTTTGGCGGTCTTGCCGAGCTGCACCGACAGGTCGCTCTGCTTGCCGTCGGCCGTGACCTTGAGGCGCAGCTGCGAGCCCTGAAGGGCTGCGATGTCCTTGTCCAGGCCCGCGGGCGCCTGCCCCATCTGCTCCTTGGCCAGCCCGGAGCTCGCCACGGTGGCGACCAGGAAGTCGGGTCCCCCGTCGGCCGGCTTCGCAGGCGCTAGAACCAGCCCGAAGTCGAGCGTCGGCCCCGGGCGCTGCGCCTGCTGCTGAGCGATCTCGAGCGCGGCTGGACCGTAGGAAGTGGCGCGCGCCGCGTCGGGCGATGCGTCGGGCGCGATCGCGAGCGAGACCTTCGGATCGGCTCCGTCCGAGAGGACGTCGACCTTCGTGGGCACGCCTTTGGGGTGGCGCTGATCGGCAGCGCCCGAGGCGAACACCCCCTCGGGAGGCGGACCGTTGTCGGACGTCGCCGAGGCCGAGGCCGCGGCCTGCAGCGCCTTGGTGAGCTTGGGATCGGCCGTCGCGTACTTGTCGGTCGCACCCGCGTCCGTGCGGGCGGTGTCCGAAGACGGCTTCTTCTCGTCGCACCCGAACACGCCCCCCGCGAGGGGCGCGGCCAGCGCGAGCACCCTGATGGCGAATAGGGCAGGCTTCACGCGATTCATGGGCGGTTTGCTTATCACAGCAGGCCGACGGGACACGAGACGCCAGTCCCGCCGAGGCCGCAGTAGCCGTCGGGGTTCTTGGCCAGGTACTGCTGGTGGTAGTCCTCGGCGCAATAGAACGGGCCCGCGTCGAGCAGCTCGGTGGTGATCCCGCCGTAGCGAGCCGCGGTCAGGCTCTTCTGGTAGGCGTTGCGCGAGGCCGTGGCCGCCTGGCGCTGCGCGTCGTCGTGGACGTAGATGCCCGAGCGGTACTGCGTGCCCACGTCGTTGCCCTGGCGCATCCCCTGGGTGGGATCGTGGTTCTCCCAGAAGATGCGCAGCAGCTGCTCGTAGGAGATCTTGGCCGGGTCGAACACGATCTGCACGACCTCGGAGTGCCCCGTCTGTCCCGAGCAGACCTCGCGGTACGTGGGGTTGGGGGTCACCCCCGCGGCGTAGCCCACCATGGTGGAGTAGACGCCGGGCGTCTCCCAGAACTTGCGCTCGGCTCCCCAGAAGCAGCCCATGCCCACGGTGGCGATGCTGGTGCCGGCCGGGAACGGAGGCAGCATCGAGGTGCCGAGCACGAAGTGCCTGGGGGCGACCTGGATGGCCTCGGCCCGGCCGGGCAGGGCGTGGGCGGCGTCGGGGAGCTTCAGCTTGCGGGAGTCGGAGAAGAACATGGTCGGGAGCATGCCATCAGTCTCGAGACCCTTCACCAGGCCTGGATCTGGCGGGCTGGTGCGGATCTCAGGGGCATGTCACGTCGTCGTTCGGAGCGTTCGGCGTGCCGGAGAAGCCGGGGAACCAGGACGAGGTCGAGGGCTGCCAGTTGGTCCAGTCGTCGCGGCCGGACGCCGGGCAGTTCGACGGGAACGCGATCGACACCCCCACCGTAAGCTTGATGGCCGGGTAGGTCACGGTGTCGACCAGCGCGCCTGCTGCGCTCAGCGTCACCGTGGCGCCCTTGGTGCGCAGGACGTCGCCCGGCTGGCCCGCCCAGGTGACGACGGTGCCAGGAAGGTAGTGGTTGATGGCGGGGTCGCCGCTGTCGGCGACGACGAAGAAGCCTGCCGGCGGGATCCACAGATCGTCGGTGACGTCGAACGTGCGCAGCTTCATGCCGTTGACGCACTCGCCGTGCAGACCGTTGAGGTTCACCGCGCAGCCCGACGTGCTCTGCACCTCGAGCCACTGCGCGTAGTCGCCGGTGCCGGCCACCGCCTCGATCATCAGCTCGTCGATCATCAGCGCGCCCCGTCCGAGCGGCTGCACGCACGAGGCGTCGAGACCTGCTTCGGGTGACGGCGGGGGCGTGGGCCCTGCGTCGAACGCGAGCGGGGCCGAGGCTTCGTCGGCAGGCGGAGGGGCTGGCGACGCGTCGTACGTCGGGGTCCACGTGGTTGCGGTGCTCGCATCGTCGCCGGCCGAGGCGCCGGCGCCCACGAGGCTCGGGTCGGGTCCTGCCTCGCTGCTCGAGGAGGGGCCGTTGCTGGTGTCGCCGGAGCAAGCCGTGACCAGCGAGAGGATGCCGAGCATCGCGAGCAGCACGAGCAGGGCGGGGAAGGAGAGGAGACCGAGGGATGAGTGGATGGGTCGTCGGGTTCGCATGCGCGTGCCCTCAGCAACCCGCGTGCTCGATTTCCGCGCGGTCGTTCCGCGCACTTCCGCGATCACCCCCCCGTCCCGGACGGAGGACGGGGTGTCCCGGGACAGACGTAGCGGGATCAAACAGGGCGGTCTTTCACGTGCGACCCTCAGAAAACCCCGCGAAGCTTCCCCCGGGGCACCACGGCGCGCACCACCACAGACCGGCGCGCAACACCGCGTCGGGCAACTGATGGGAAACGAACCTCGGTAGGTGTCTCACGAGGCTCGGCGACGCTGAGTCCGGCGCATGCACGGCGTCGCGGTCGACTGCGCGCACAGGGGGGCCTGGTCGTCGTCGGCCCCGTCGCGATGCCCGTGCCGTCGGGCCGCGAACCGCGAAGCCTACGCGGCTGGCGTCCAGCGTTTGGACGCAACTCCGTGACGCGGCACTGCGCTGACCAAAGCGCATGGCTCTTCATTCGGTCTCTCGACGGGGCTTCATGCGGTCGTTCATCCGGCGTTTCGTGCGGCACTTCATCAATGAGCCGCAGAACGAGAAGCGGCGCGTTCCTCGATGAGTCCATCAATGAAGTGCCGGTCGAAATGGCTGGCGCGCTCGGCGGCGGCCAGTTCGAGGGGTCATGGGGCTCCCCGGGGCAACCCCCTCGCGCAAGTCATGCTGGGCCCCCGTACGGACGGCTTCATGAGCAAGTGTACTGCCGTGGGCACCTCGACTGTCGCCATCGCCTACCTGCGCGCGTCCAAGCGTGAACAGCGCCTGTCGCCCGAGGCGCAGCGTGCTGCCATTGCGGCGTGGGCAGCCCGCGAGCGCGTGCGTGTCGCCGCGTGGTGCATCGATCACGGCGTGCGAAGCGTCACGCCGCTCGAGCAGCGTCCGGCCCTGTGCGCAGCGCTCGGCGCCGTGCGTCAGCACCGCGCCACGCTGTTCGTCGTGGCCAAGCGCGATCGCATCGCGCGCGACGTCATGCTCGCGGCGAACGTCGAGCGCGCCGTGTCGCTCGCCGGGGCGCGTGTCGTGAGCGCCAGCGGCGAAGGCAACGGCGACTCGCCGGCCGACGCGTTCATCCGCACGGTGATCGACGGCGCGGCGCAATACGAGCACGGTCTGATTCGGGCGCGCACGCGCGCCGCGCGCGAGGCGAAGCGCGCCCGCGGCGAGCGCGTGGGCTCCATTCCTTTCGGCTTCACGCTCGCCGCCGACGGCGTGCACCTCGTGCTCGACCGGCACGAGCAAGCGATCATCCTGCGCGCACGCCGCCTGCGCGGCCGTGGTCTGTCGTTTCGCGCGGTCGCCGCCCGACTCGCCACCGAAGGACGCACCAATCGCAAGGGCCGCCCGTTCTTCGCCACGCAAGTCGCGCGCATGCTCGGCCACGCGTCGGCGTCGACTCGATTCCTCTTGTCCAGCCCTGCGCGTTAGAGCAGTGTACCAGCCGACGTGCCGCGAGCCCTCTTCCTCTCCTCC
>VFSW01014799.1_pt1 | contig 10759 bp, 9 predicted proteins | sample 5358111 | NCBI WGS metagenome assembly VFSW01 (sample SAMN11554181, study PRJNA540505) | mine drainage metagenome | isolation source: sediment from site ElyBrook_90M | place: USA: Ely Copper Mine, Vershire, VT | collected 2017
CGGCCCCTGCTCCTCATCCCCGGCCGCGGGCGCCGCGGGCCGCGGGGCGGCCGGGGCCGCGGGCCGCGCCGCCGGCGCTGATCGCCGCACCGGGCGCTTCGCCGTCAGGTCCTGTTACCGGGATGCGTCCCCCGGGAGACAAAATCGTTGTCCGCGACTTATCGTGGGAGGGACCGAACTTCCGAGCAAACGGGAAGTGCGATGGCGACGCGTTACTACGCACCTTTCCCCGGTGGCGGCAGCGACCCTGCCCGGCCACGGGGGCCGCACGCGCTGCGCATCGGGGACGCAGAACGCGACGCCGCGGCAACGGACCTCGGCGAGCACTACGCCGCCGGGCGGCTGACCCTCGATGAGTTGGACGAACGTCTGGACGCGGTGTTCTCGGCGAGAACGTTCGGCCAGCTCAACCGGATCATGGCGGACCTGCCAGGACCGGGGCGGCTGGCCTGGCGTACGGCCTGGCCCGGCGCGGTCCCGCACGCCGTCTGGGACCCGGCGGTCTTCCCCTACGCGCACCTCGGCATGGCGGGCCCGCCGTGGCCCGCCGGCGCGCGGCCCGCCGGCCGCCGCCCGGCCGGGGCGCGGCCGGGGGCGCCCCCCCCCGCGGTTCCCCGGCCCGACGGCAGCCGCCAGGCCGGGGAACTGCAGGGGGCGCCCACCCCCGCTGACCGGGCGGGCCGGGTCGCCGCGCTTTCCCTGCTGCTGATCGCCATGCTGATCTGGCTGTTCACCGCCCTGTTGTTCGCCCGGGGCGGCATCCCCCACACGGGCGGCCCGGGGTTCCAGCGGAGCTCGACGCTGCAGTACGTGCAGCGCGCGCCGCAACACATGGCCTTCCAGAACGTGCCGGGGGCACCCTAGGGGCACTTACCCGACGCGCTGCGGGACGACGAGGTACCTGAAGTCGCTTCCCGTGCCGGGGGCCGGCGTGATCACCGCGGGCTTGGCCGGGCTGGTGAAGCTCAGCCTGACCTGGGCGACCGGGGAGGCCGCCGCGTCCGGGGGCGTCGTGGTGGCCGCGACCACCCCGTCGAGCAGGTACTGCGGGCTGAACGCGATCGACGGCTCGTCGCCGGTGAAGTCGGCGGGCACCGTCTCCCTGGCCCGCGCCTGCCCCTGGGTCGCCGCGCCGACGGTGACCCGGCCGGGCGCGAACGAGAGCTGGACCGGGGTGCCTCGCTCGGCGACGAGCGCCACCCGGCGCACCGCCTCGGTGAACGCGTCAGCCGGCAGGTCCGCGGTGCAGCCGAACTCTTCGGGGAAGCGGGACCGGTACCTGACGAACTCGCCCGCCAGCAGCCGGGCGGTGAGGCGGCGCCCACCGGACTCGAAGCCGATCATCGCCTCGGCCGACCCGTAGCCTCGCCCGGGAGGGAGCGGCGCGCCGGTGCCGTCACCGCGAGCGTCCACGGCCTGGCGCAGCAGCACCCGGACCTGGTCGCCGTGGCCGATCATCCGGGCCGCCTCGCTCAGCGTCCTCGCTGGCACGAGGCACGCGATCCTGCCCTGGCCGACAAGGCCAAGCGTCGGGCTCCACTCCAGCTCCCTGACGGCCAGCCGGTAGCGGTCGGTCGCGGCCAGCGTCATCGTCGTACCGTCGAGTTCGACGTTGACGGCAGTCAGCATCGGCAGCGTGTCGTCGCGGCTGGCGGCCGGGGTCACCTGGGCGATCGCCGCGGCGAGGGCGCCGCCGTCCGCCGTGCCCGCGAGCTGCGGCAGTTCCGGCAGCTCCGGGTACTCACCGAGCGGCAGCGGCGTCAGCGTGAAGGCCGCGTCGCCGCAGGTGACGGAGACTCCGTCCGGGTCGTCAGCGAAATCGACCGGGTGCTGCGGCAGCGACCGGACGATCTCCACGAGCAGGCGGCCCGGCACCAGGACGGTCCCCGGCTCGGCCACCTCGGCGCGCACCCGGACCCGCGCCGACACCTCGTAGTCGAAGCAGGAGAGAGTGAGAAAGCCGCTTACGTTCTGCTGATCCGGCTGGCTCTCCTGGCCCGCGCTCAGCCGCAGCCCCGTGAGCACCGGCAGCACGGCCCGGGCGGGCAGCGCCCTGGCCAGCCAGCTGACGGCCTCCGCGAGCGCGTCGCGCTCTACCGTGAACTTCATTCTCTTGTTGAGCGCGGAGACCCCTTTCCGTGAGGGAGGGGCGGAGCGCGCCATCACGACGCGCTGCCGGCCTCACTGCGCTCGTCCTCCATTCCTGTCTCGGGTTCCTTTGCATAGGCCCAGCCATCGGCGCGGGCGATCAAGGTGCAGTGCCGGTGGCTGATGCCTTGCACCGTGCCAATGGTGGTGGTGATGTTGAAGTATCCACTGGCACGGACGGCGACCCGGCCTGCGTAGGTTCCGGCCTTCTTCCCGGCGAGGACGGTGGCGCGGACGTAGTCCCCGGACTGGAAGCCGAAGTGGCGCTTTTGCCGGGTCATCCGCAGGCGCGGGAAGCCGTAGGCGTCGGAGCGGGTACGGGCGTAGGAGCCACGCCCGGTCACCCTGGCCGTCAGGACCGATGCCGGGTAGGCGGCGACCGATTCCGTGATCCCCGCGCAGATCGCGTCGAGGGTGTGGGACTTGGGCAGCCCGAACCGGGTGCGGTTCCACTTTGTGCGCCCGCCCGAGCCGGTGGCGGTAGGCAGCCCGGTTGCGGCCAGTGCCCGCCACAGCGCCCAGCGGGTAGCGTTGACGGCGGCGGCGTCCTTCAGCGGCGCCTTGACCTGGGTGAGAATCCGCGCCAGCCTGGCGGGGTCGCGCGCCAGGAACACCTCCACTGGCGTCGCGTCCTTGATCTGGTTGCAGGGGATGCAGGACAGCGTGAGGTTGCTGACACGGTTGCTGCCGCCCCTGGTGCGGGGGATGATGTGGTCGATGTTCAGCGGCACCCCGGTCGCGCCGCAGTAGGCGCAGGCGCGGCCCCACTTGGCGAGCAGGTACACGGGCCTCATACCCGGCCAGGGTGCCCTGCTGGTACTCGGTCCCGCTGATCTCCGAGTTTTCCATCAATTGCGTGTCGAACCGGACCAACTCCATCACAATGCCAGTGACCGGAGCCAGCCTGCGGAGCCGCGTGACCATGTTCGCGGTCGATTCCACCCGGTGCCGCGTGGATGGCGGAAGCCAGCCTTCCGGCCGGGTGCGGTTGTCAAAACGGGGCTTGCGGTAGCGCAGGTTGCGGGACCGGCGGCCCCGGCGCAGTTGCGCGCGAGCGGTCATCTTCTGGTGGATGAGATGGCCCCGGTGCTCGATGACGACCGAGTACAGGCCGTGCAGCGCGCCTGGCTCTCCCGTACTGCCTGGTTCCTGCCTAGCCAGGGACACTCCGGTGAACTTGCTGCCGGGGTCGAGCTTGATGATGACGCCATCCACCTGGCTATCTGCGGCCAGCCGGTCGGTGAGCCGGATGGTGAACGGGTGCTGCCGGTGGACGCGGGCGCGTCCCTTGGCGAGCAGCTCCCTGGCCCGCGCCGGGTGGCACGGCATCAGGGGCTTGTGGTGCTTGTCCAGCACGAGTACCCGTGGGTGCTGAGGCTGGGGCGCAGTCGGGCCGACACCGCCGGCTATCGGCTGGTCAGTGGTGCCGGGATCACTCCCGGCGGACTCGTCATAAGCAGGTCCGCGCGGCCCTGCCTCTGAGTGGCGCCGCTCTCGTAGGCGAATGCGATGAGCGGGCTCCCCTCGGCCATGTCGCACGCCAGCTACCCGGCCTTCCGGCCTGGCTGGTGATTCGGCTTCGCCGAAGCCACCAGTGATCGGCGCGAGATTCGCTTGCGAGCTCGCTCCGAGGGTGCCCACGCCCCGTTTCGCCCCTACCCCAAGGTTGTCTGCTGGCGCGGGTTCCAGAGCGGCAGGCTGAGGAAGCACCTGCCGGTGGGTCCGCTCACTTGCGTGCAACGTAGACATCTGTTTCGCCTCCTTCCGATGTCTTGGCCTGGTCAACTAGCCCCTCAAAACAGGGCTTGCGCCGGGACATTGCGCTCCGGTGCAAGCCCCGTCCGTCAGGGCGGGGTGGTTGACTCCGCGACCCTCATGCATTCCATCCGCCCGCGCCATGGCTCGCCCGCCCCGGCAATCCGCTATCTGGGCATCCTGCCACGCACCGCCGACATTCGGGCGGAGCGCCGAGGGGTCGGGGTCCTCAGCCTAGGCTGCCCCGACATCAGGGTGAAACGATGTGTTCAGCGATCCGAACGCGTTCGCGAAGAGAGTCAATACGCGGTTCACGCTCTCGTTGGTGGCGTGAACAGAAGCGTCGGCGATCCAAAGGTTGTCTGCGACCGGGCTAGCTAAAGAGGACGGCTGCCGGTGCCCCGGCGGCGGAATCGCGCCTCCGCGGACGGGACAAATGCCGCGGCCGCGGCGATGATGAAGGCAGGCCGGAGGGAGCGCCATGACAGTCTCGGATAGTCCCTACGCGCAGGGGCTGGCCTATGTTGACGGGGAGGTCTGCGCGCTCGCCGACGCGCGCCTGCCCCTGGTCGAGGCCGGCTTTACCCGCTCCGACGTCACCTACGACGTCGTCGCGGTGTGGGACGGCAAGTTCTTCCGGCTGGATGAGCACCTCGCCCGCTTCCAGCGGAGCCGCGACCGCCTCCACCTGAGGCCGCCAGAGGAAACGCCGGACATCCGCCGCATCCTGATGGACATGGTGGGCCGGTCAGGGCTCCGCGCGGCGTACGTCAGCATGATCGCCACCCGCGGCCTGCCGCTCACCGGGTCGCGCGACCCGCGGCGCTACGCGAACAAGTTCTACGCGTTCGCCTGCCCGTACATCTGGATCTTCGCGCCGGAGGTGCAAGAGCGCGGGGTCAGCGCCGTCGTGGCCGCGGTCCAGCGCACCCCCCGGGCCGCCTTCGACCCGACCATCAAGAACTTCCAGTGGGGTGACCTGACCCGGGGGCTGTGGGAGGCGCTGGAGTCCGGCGCAGAGGCCGGCATCCTCCTCGACTGCGACGGGAACGTCACCGAGGGCGCCGGGTACAACGTCTTCGCGCTCGTCGACGGCATCCTCATGACGCCGGACGAAGGCGCCCTGCTGGGGATCACCAGGCAGACCGTGCTTGAGCTCGCGGCGGAGCTCGGGATTCCCGCGAAGGCGGGCCCGATTCCAGTCGACCGGCTCAGGCAGGCGGACGAAGTCTTCTTCACCAGCACCGCGGGCGGTGTCATGCCGGTCGGCACCCTCGACGGCCGCCCCCTCGGCACTTGCCGGCCGGGCTCGCGGACGCTCCAGCTAAGACAGGCCTACTGGGCCGCGCACGACCGGCCAGAATGGACGTCGGAAGTGACCTACGACTTAAGGTGACGATCGGCGAGATGCTTCGCGTACTACGTAGCCACGCGCACCCGCCACCGTGATCCGCGCGAGCCGAAGCCCGTACCCCGCCGGGCAAGGTACGGGCTTATCCACCCGGTCAGGTACACCACGCCGTTGATGACGTCCCAGGCCGGGTCGGTGTTAATCAGGCAGCGGGTTACCCGGAAATATCGGTATTTTAGCAATACGCGGCATAAACGAATTACCGGATATGAGAGTTATAACGGGTATATGAAGCAATGGGGACAGAGAGGCTTGATATGGAGGTTGTAGGGTAGGCACGAGGAAGTGCGGACACTTGTCAGAGTGGCGACCAGGTCCCTTGCGGCTCTTTGCATCGGGCTCGCGCTGGTTATTGTCGCCATTGCCGCGCTAGGCATACTAGGAACGCACTGGGCGGCTAGGCAGGGAACGGGTATCTCAAGCGACGAGATGGCGACCTCGACCGCCACGGCCGTGCTTGCCCGTGACATGGACGCGACGTACGCCGTCGGCGAGAAGGCATTTCTGTCCGGGTCCGCGCAGCGGACCCGGCTTCTCGGACAGCTGTACACAAGCCTGCTGCCCGCCGTCGAAGCGCGGCTGCTGCTTCTCCAGCAGCTCCACACGGGAGACGCGCCGGCCGAGCAAGCCGACATCGCGCAGCTCGCTGAGCAGTGGACCGCCTACCGTGATCTTTACAGCCCGACGAGCCTGGCGGCTCTCCCGCCCGCGACGCTCTCCTCCCGGCTGGCGGCCGCGTACCAGCCGGTGAGCGCTCACCTCGACCGGCTCATTCGGCGGGAGCAGTACGACGCGACCCTCGACCAAGCGGCGGCGTCCGCGAACTCGACGCAGACCATCTGGCTCGTTACCGGTGTCGCCGTCGGCGGCCTCTGTCTCGGCACTCTCCTCCTGCTTCGCGGCATCCGGCGGGTTCGCATGGCCATGGCGCCAGGCGAGGAACAGGCGGAGTTCGCTGACACGCTGCAGATCGCGAACAACGAGGAGGAGGCGCATCAGCTTCTCGGTAACCATCTCGAGCGGATACTTCCCCCGACCACCGCGGTGGTCCTGAACAGGAACAATAGCGCGGACCGGCTGGAGGCGGTCACGCCGCTGCCAGGCGGCTCTCCGCTCGGCGAAGCGTTGCGGGGGGCGAAGCCTCACTCTTGCCTCGCCGTCCGGTCCGGCCGGACACACCGTGAGAGCAGCGCCGGGTCGACCCTGCTCTCCTGCCCGGTGTGCACCCGGTGCCCCGGTGCCTCGTCCTGCCTGCCGCTGGTGGTTGGGGGCGAGGTGATCGGCTCGGTGCTGCTCAGCCGCCCGGCGCCCTACGACGAGTCCGAGGAGGAACGGATCCGCGAATCGGTCAGCCAGGCGGCACCCGTCCTGGCCAACCTCCGCAACCTGGCGATCGCGGAGCTGCGCGCCGCGACCGACGGCCTCACGGGGCTGCCCAACAAGCGAGCGGTCGCGGACACGCTGAAGCGAATGTTCGCGCAGGCGTCCACGACAAGGGCCCCGCTGTCGTTGCTTCTCCTCGACCTTGATCAGTTCAAGCACGTCAACGACCAGCGAGGCCACGCCGTCGGGGATCAGGTCCTCGCGAACGTGGGCGCGGTACTGCGAAGCACCCTGCGGTCTGCGGACTTCGCTGGCCGCAACGGCGGGGAAGAGTTCGCGGTCCTGCTTCCCGGTACCGAGACCGGCGCGGCACTCGGCATAGCCGAACGGGTCCGCGCGGCCATCGCCGAGATCCAGCTTCCTGGCACCGATGTGCAGGTCACGGCATCGATCGGTGTCGCGGGCTTCCCTGAGCACGCCGGCACTCCGGACCGGCTCGAACGACTCGCGGACGCCGCCCTCTACCTCGCGAAGCGGCAGGGAAGAAACCGCGTCGAGCTGGCCGGGGCCACGGTCGTCGCCGCGGCCGACGGCTGGCCGGAGCGTCCGGCCGACGGCTCGGATGGCGGAGCGCAGGCATCCCGCGCCACTGACTCAGCCGCAAAGTACGAGCGCTAGGCGGAGAGGTACTTGCCGTAGAAGGCGAAGATGCGCTCCCAGCCGTCGTTGGCGGCCTCGACCCGGTAGGCGGGGCGGTTGACCGAGAAGAAGGAGTGGCCCGTGTTCGGGTAGAGGTGGAACTCGTACGTCTTGCCCGCCGCCGCCAGGGCCTCCTCGAGCTCGGCGACCTCGGCCGGTGACGGGTGCTTGTCCTCCTCGCCGAACAGGCCGAGCAGCGGGCAGGACAGGTTCGGCGTCCGGTCCACCAGCGTGGTGACCTTGAGCGGGAAGCCCTCGGGCAACGTTCCCGTGACGAAGGCGCCGTAGCAGTCGACGGCGGCGTCGAGCGGCAGGCTGGTCGCGGCAAGGAACGACTGGCGGCCGCCGGAGCAGTAGCCGATCACGCCGGCCTTGCCGTTGGAGTTCGGCAGTCCCTTGAGGTAGGCGATCGAGCCGTCCACGTCGGCGACCAGCTGCTCGTCGGGGATGCCGCCCTGCGCCCGCGCCGTCGCCGCGGCGTCGTCCGGGCTCGCGCCCGGCGCCTGGCGCCAGTACAGGTTCGGCATGATCGCGTTGTAGCCGTGGTAGGCGAACGTGCGGACGATCTCCTTCGTGCCGGCGTCGTAACCGGGCAGGTGGTGGATGACGACGACACCACCGCGCGGCGCCTCGTCGAGCGGGCGGGCGGAGTACGCCTCGATGGTGTCGCCGTTGCCCGCGGTGATGGTGATGGTCTCAGCGATGAGCGCGTCAGTCATCTAGCTGTCTCCTCGGTCAGGGATTGTTCGTGGTCTGGGCTGCGCAAATGCGGGCCGCCTAGTCAAGGCCGGGCGGCGCGGCGTCGAGTACCGCCTGGATCGCCTTCACCAGGGCGCGCGCCGAGTCCTGGCTGAGCTCGACCGCCACCCGCCCGGACGGGCCAAGCTCCGGGGCGAGGAAGTCGATGTTGAGCGTGTGGCCGAACGGCGCATGCACGGGGTGGTCGAGGTAGACGCTGCTGTCGCTCACCGACATCCAGCCGGCCGCTCCCTTGGCGCTGCCGCTGATCGCGACCTTCTCGGTGATGTACGTGCACATGGGCAATAATCCTTTCCGTCGGCGGAGCATGCCGCGGGCCGACGGACGCGCGGCCGCCGCTCGGCGCGGAGCTGCCGTCCGGTCAAGCGGAATCATTTCACCCCGCTCGTTAGCGATGCGAACTACCCCGCCGGCTACGGCGTCTTGTGGGGTACCGGGTGATGCCGCCCGGAGCCGGTAGCTTCTGAGTGAGGACAAATCGCCAGCGCGAAGGAACGGTGGGTGCAGTGACCGACCAGCAGCCCGTTATCTCGGTCCGTGGCGAGGCGTGGCTAGAGGCCGACCCGGAGATCGCCGTGGTCAACGTCATGGTGCAGGCGCGCGACCGCGACCGGCGCGCTGTGCTTGACCGGCTGACCAGCCGGAACCGGCAGGTCCTAGACCTGGTCCGCGAGTACGGCGAGGCGGTGGAGAAGGTGGAGAGCGGCCCGGCGAGCGCCCGCCCGGAGTTCAAGCCGAAAGGCGATAAGGAACGAGTGGCGGGCTACATCGGCCAGGCCGGCGTGCGGGTAACGGTGCGCGACCTCAGCGTGCTCGGCGAACTGGTGGCCCGGCTCGCGGAGCTTGAGCTGGTGACCGTCGCGGGCCCGTGGTGGTCGCTGCGGCCGGACAGCCCGGTCTATCGCCAGGCCCGGGTTTCCGCCGCGAAGGACGCGACGCGGCGGGCGCAGGAGTACGCGGCGGCCTTCGGCGGCCGGCTGGGAGACCTTATCGAGGCCGCGGACACTGGCCTACTCACCAGCCAAGGCAGTCAGCGGGCGCCGGCGCCGGGCCCATCGAGGATGTTCGCGGCCGCCCGGATGGGCGGGCCCGTCGACGAGGCGCCGAGCCTAGACCTTGAGCCGGTCAGGCAGTCCGTTACCGCGCAGGTCGACGCCCGGTTCACAATGGTGCCGCCCGGGCCGACCGCGCAGTAGCGAAGCAGCAGGCTGCCGAGTCAGCGTGTCATGACCTCGAATCGCCCTTCTTACTCGCGGCTTATCGCGGCGAGCTCTTAGCGCCATGACTCCGCCGCGGGCCATCCCCTCGGTGGCTGCCCGTTCCCGCACTGGCAGACTCTTGGGCATGACATATCTCGCTGCCGCTGACCGGTACGACGACAAGATGCCCTACCGCCGCGTAGGGCGCAGCGGACTGAAGCTGCCTGAGGTGTCCCTCGGGCTGTGGCAGAACTTCGGCGACGGGTCGCCGATCGAGGTGCAGCGGTCGATCCTGCGCCGCGCCTTCGACCTGGGCGTCACCCACTTCGACCTGGCGAACAACTACGGACCGCCGTACGGGCACGCGGAGGTCAACTTCGGGCGGCTGCTGCGCGAGGACTTCCGGCCGTACCGGGACGAGCTGGTCATCTCGACCAAGGCCGGGTATGACATGTGGCCGGGCCCGTACGGTGACCTGGGCTCGCGCAAGTACCTGCTCGCCAGCCTCGACCAGTCGCTGAAGCGGATGGGGCTTGAGTACGTCGACATCTTCTACTCGCACCGGTTCGACCCGGACACGCCGCTCGAGGAGACGATGGGCGCGCTTGACACGGCGGTGCGGTCCGGCCGGGCGCTGTACGCGGGCATCTCGTCGTACTCGCCGGAGCGGACGCGGGAGGCCTACGAGATCCTTGCGTCGCTCGGCACGCCGCTGCTGATCCACCAGCCGTCCTACTCGATGATCAACCGGTGGATCGAGGGCGGGCTGCTCGACACGCTGGGCGAGCTCGGCGTCGGCTGCATCGCGTTCTCCCCGCTCGCGCAGGGCGTGCTGACCTCGAAGTACCTGGGCGGGATCCCGGACGGCTCGCGGGCCTCGCGCAACGGGTCGCTGTCCGCCGACCAGCTCAGCGAACGGACGCTCGGCCACGTGCGGGCGCTGGGTGAGATCGCCGCGGCCCGCGGTCAGACGCTGGCGCAGATGGCCATCTCCTGGGTGCTGCGGGACGAGCGGATGACGTCGGCGCTGATCGGCGCCTCGTCCGTGACGCAGCTGGAGGAGAACCTGGCGGCCGCGGCCAAGACCTCGTTCACCGCCGAGGAGGTCGCGGCGATCGACAAGGACGCGGGCGAGGCCGGCATCAACATCTGGGCGGCCTCAAGCGCGGGCTAACCACCCGGTGGGGTCGCGGCTCGGCGTTCAGCTGGGGTGAAAAGGGAGAGTGAGGCTCAAGTGGCCAGAGTGACCGGGCGGGCAGGGACCGGGGTGCCCGATACCGAGGCAAAGTTGCCCTGGAACGTCACGCGCGAGCTTCCTCAGCACCATCAGCCGCACAGGCCCCAGCGCCGCGGCACCCCGCCCATGATCGTGTAGGGTTAATAGCGCTATCACACCATTAACCCTACACAAAAAGTCGCGGTAGGGACCGCCATTGCTGGCGGCCCCCCGCGCAGATCCCAGCGG
>VFSW01014800.1_pt1 | contig 10759 bp, 12 predicted proteins | sample 5358111 | NCBI WGS metagenome assembly VFSW01 (sample SAMN11554181, study PRJNA540505) | mine drainage metagenome | isolation source: sediment from site ElyBrook_90M | place: USA: Ely Copper Mine, Vershire, VT | collected 2017
TCCCGCAACTTGCCTGAAGCGCCGCTGCTCGCCAAGCTACCATTGAATCAACCCTATGGCGAACTCCGCGCTGCAGACAACTCGCCCGGAAAAGAAAGCGGCCACCACGGCCTCCATCGCACTGGCTTTTGTTTTCGTCTACTTTTTCTGGGGATCGACGTACACGGCGATCCGCATTGGCGCAGCGCTAATGCCGGCGCATCTGCTGGCCGGGATGCGGTTTCTGATTGCCGGCGCGCTGTTGCTGGGCTGGTGCCGTTGGCGCGGGCTGCGCCTGCTGTGGCCGCCGCGCATGATTCTGACGCTGGGCCTGACCGGGTTTTTGCTGCTGAGCGTGAGCAATGTCTGCCTGGTGATTGCGGAGAAGCCGGTGCCCAGCGGCTTTGCCTCGCTGGTGCTGGCCGTGGTGCCGCTGTTTGTGGCGCTGGCGGAGATGCTGCTGCCGGGCGGTGAACCCTTGCCGTGGCGCGGCTGGCTGGGAATCGGGCTGGGCTTTGCCGGGCTGAGCGCGCTGCTGTGGTCTTCTCTCCGAGACAGCCAGAGTCAGGGTGACGGCCATCGCGCGCTGCTGGCTGCTCTGGCCGCCCTCCTGATGGGCGCGCTGGCCTGGACGGCGGGCAGCCTGCTGGGGCGGCGGGCGCGGCTGCCGGTCAACAGCTTTGTGGCAGCGGCGTGGCAGATGCTGATTGCCGGCAGCTTCAGTCTGGCGCTGGGCACGGCGCTCGGCCAGTGGCCTGCGTTTCACCTCAACGCGGCCTCAGTGGGCTCGCTGGCCTGGCTCATTACCGGAGGGTCGCTGATCGGCTACTCGGCTTTTATTTACCTTCTGGAGCATGTGCCGGTGGCCAAGGTATCGTCGTATTGCTACGTCAATCCGGTGGTCGCGGTGCTGCTGGGCGTCTTGCTGCTGCATGAACGCCTGCAGGCGGCCGAGCTGGCCGGCATGGCGGGGATCGTGGTGGCCGTCTTCCTGCTGACCACGGCGCGGGTCAAGGCCCATGGCATGCCGGAGCAGGGCGAGGGCCAGCCGCTGCCGATCGAGATGCAGGATACGATGCCGGCCGAGTGAGCAAGACGGCATAGCCAAGCTCAACTCCACATGAGAGGATGGCTGCAAACAGGATCAAAGAAACAAGGAGAACTCCAAAGATGATCAGACTTCTGGTGCAATGGCTGCTGAGCGCAGTCGCCCTGCTGGTGGTTTCCAATCTTGTGCATGGCTTTGTAGTCGAGGGCCTTGGCCCGGCGCTCTGGGCCGCGCTGGTCATTGGCCTGCTCAACGCGACGATCGGTCTGCTGCTGAAGATCATTACCTTCCCCATCAGCATCCTCACCCTGGGCCTGTTTCTGCTGGTCATCAACGGGCTGATGATTCTTGTGGCATCGAGCCTCGTACGCGGCTTCCACGTGCGCGGCTTCGGCCCGGCCTTCTGGGGGGCGGTGGTGCTGGCGCTGCTGGGAATGCTGATTCGCGCGGTGACCAAGAGCGCGTAGGGGACGAAGGCGGGAACATCTTTGCGCCCGGCGGTGTCTCTCTAAGGCATGAACCTTGATCGGTTACGCATACTGATCGCGCCTGCTCTGGCCAGCCTGCTTTTGGTGCTGGCGCTGTGTACTTTTGTGGCGCAGAGGCCCGCGGGCGGTGGGATGCTTGCGCCACTGCCAAAGGTTCGTACTGTTGCCTTCAAAGATTGTGATTCTGTCAGCGACAGAAGCATCGTTGTCCAACTTCGCAGGGACGACAGCACATGGATCAACGAAACGTGGGAGAGTCACGAGCAGTTGGGCCGCACACTCACGGGAATCTTCGAGTCGCGAGAGGAAAAGGACGTTTATCTGCTTTCCGATCCGGATGTTTCCTTTGCGGAGCTTGCCAACATCTACGACACGGTTGCTTCCTCAACCCGCGATCTGTATATTGTGTTGAATACGCGCCTGTTGGACAACGAACTTCGACAGTGCCCGCCGGGGAGTTATTGCGAACTCGACTGGCAAGACCGTACTTATGTTCCCTGCGCATCAGCCAATATTCCAATCCATATCCCGCGTCCCGCGCTGCACTGATATGAGGGGTCTGTTTGATGCGAGCAAATCGAAGAACAACCGCAGGGCCTTCGACTGCCTTCGCTACGCTCCGGGCCGCTCAGAATGACAGATCGTTATGAGTCGCTCAAGAGGACAGCGCTGCGAGAGGGTGCGGTGATCTTCGCGAGTTATTGAGGGCCTGGTTTCCCACCCATTCGTCAGAAGGAAGGCGAATGGATGGGAAACCCAGGATTTGTGGCGGGATGAAATTGCTGCTTGGGTGGTGAGATGTACGTGCTACTCCGTTGCGGGAGCGGTGGGATGTGCGATGGTCTTGTGTGCGGCAGCGCCTTTGCTTTGTCGAGCGGATTTGCCGCGGCGAAGGGATTTCTTTGCCGTGGCCTTATCGGCGGCCTGAATTGCGGCCTGGACGGCTTGCAGCTCGGCTGCCGTTGCGTGTGCGACGATGGGCCGGTTCAGCGTCTGCGGGGTGCGCATGGCGCCGGAGCTGGAAAAGCCCGCGGGCGCGTTCATGCGCGGGGGCAGGACGACCGCCCGGACAGGCTGCGCCGGCTGCACATGCGAGGCAACAGTCCAACCGCCGCCGATTACGACAAACACAATCGCCGCCGCCGCCGCCATCCGCGCCGGCGGGCCTTGCATCCAGACGGCTCCGGGCCTGAGAACCTCGGGCCAGCGCAGAATCCGTCCTGAAGTCGAAGCCGCGGCAGGCGCAACGCGCAATCCAGCCTGCACGCGATCCGCAAGCCCCGCAGGCGCGGAGAGGTTGGCGATCAGCCGCAGCGTGGCTTCAAATTCGCCGCCATCACTATTCCCTGCTCCCTGATCCCGCTTTCCTGCATTCATCGCAGACTCCTTTCGTGCTCCAGCAGCCCGGCCATCAGATTGCGCGCGCGGAAGAGGCGGGAGCGGACGCTGGATTCGGTAATGCCCAGCACCGTGGCAATCTCCACGCTGTTCAGCTCCTCGAAGGCCGAGAGCAAGAGCACCTGGCGCTCCTTGCTGGGCAACTTCTCCACGCAGGCCAGCACGTGGGCGTGATGCTGGGCGGCGGCGACGCGCTGGTCGGCGCTGAGCCCTCCGGCGGGCAGCACGCGCGCCAGCTCGGTCACGTCGTCGGTCTCCGGCCGGGTTTTGGCGCGGCGCTTGCGGTCCAGCACCACGTTCCACACAATGCGGATCAGCCAGACCCGCTGGTCGCGCACCTCGGCGAGCGTGTCGCGGTGGCGCAGCACGCGCAGAAAGGCCTCCTGCACGGCGTCTTCGGCGTCGGCCGCGTTGCGCAGAACCGAATAAGCCACGCGGTACAGAGTGGCGGCGTACTGGCTCACCAGTGCGGCCAGTACCGCCTCGTCCGCGTACGGCCGAGCTTGCTCGTGCACAGAGTTGTCCGCGATCTCCATCCAACCTGAGAATACTGCCTGACCCGCGCTCATAGTCCACCAGACGCGCGGGGATGTGAAAATGCTCACCACCTGCCACCTGCCACCTGCGGTGGGGCCATACGCTCGCTATTCGCGCGCCCACCAGCGGGGGGGCCATCCGCTCGCTATTCGCTCGCCCCCCAGCGGTGGGGCCATCTTCACACGTTCTTTGGCGAAGAGGGGGCAAACGAAAAAAACTCGCGGAGCCGGAAGCTCCGCGAGTTTCTTCAACTGCCGGTGGCGCTACTGCTGAACGCCCAGCTTTTGCGCGGCAATCTGGCCAGCGGCGCCGGTCTTGTCGGCGTCCTTGATCTTGGCCCATAAAGTCCGGGCATCTGCCTGGTTGCCGCTGGCGGCATAGAGGTCGGCCAGGTCAAGCTGGGCCATTGTCGCGGGCACGGTGTCCGACGGCTTCGCAGCCAGAGCCTTGTAAAGATCGATGGCTTCGGTGTTGCGGTTGGTCTGCTGGTAGAGGCCGGCCAGGGCCAGGTTGGCCAGGTTGGCCAGGTTGCGGTCCCAGCTTCCGGCAGCAATCTTCAACTCGGATTCAGCCTGCGCGTTCTGGTCAAGATCCTGGTAGGTGACGCCGGCAAGGTAGTGGGCCTTGGCGCCTTCGGGAAGCCAGCCATACTGCTGGGCCACGGCCACAAACTGCCGGTTGGCTGCCGAGGAGCGATCTTTGGCTGTGGCGTATTCGCCGTCGGCGGCAGGGGCGCCGGGCTGCGCCAGCGGGGCATTGTAGGCGTCCAGGGCCGCGCCCAGCGCCAGGTCGGCGGACGACGAGCGTACACTGCGGTAGATCAGCGAGCCAACGCCGGCGACTATAACGACAACGGCGACGATCACCCAGCGCACAACGCCGGAACGGTGGCCGCTGATCCAGCTTGCGCTGCTTGCGGCGGCCTGGACAAGACTGTCCTTCTTGAGGGCATGACGGGTTTGAGTATCCACGGGGTCTCTTTTTATCCTTCGTCTCTAGACTTGCAGGCGGACGAACACTGAGTCTGGTACTGCGACTGCAACCCCATCAGTCTATCAGCGCGGCGATGGGAGCGTCCACCGGGCCAGAATCTGGGTGGTGGGTCAGATTTGAAGGGTACGGGCTTCAGCCCGTGCATATACCCTGCAACATATACACCCTGCAAAATGACTGCGGGCTTTGGCCCCGGAGGAACATTTCATTGAAACTGACCCACTACCAGAATCTGCCGGAACGCCAGAGCCTGCAAAGTGCTTCGCGAAGAGCCTCTTGTACCCCCGTCCGGCTTCCGGCCTTAACGCTTGGGAATGACGGGCGAGGCGTGCAGGGCGCGTATCCGCTCGATGGCGCTACTGACCATCGGGCGGCCGGTCTCCGTCGCCATGCCTTTGTCGATCAACGAGTCCACAAACTCCTCAACGGACATATTGCGATCTTGAGCGGCGCGGATGACCGTTTCCGGTACGGTGAGTGAAATAATCATGGTTGCTGGATTCCTCTGACCGGTTCATCGGCGGCTCCAAACAGGGGTTGAGTGCAAATCTGGAAAAAATGGGCCGGCGCCGGCGAATGGGCGAGTACGTTGGTGCCCAGGGTGCGTCAATTCAAGGCAACTGCTCTTTTTCGCTTCCCAACTTGCCGTGGGCTGGCCGGAGCGATAGGCTAGAGGAATGTACGAAGACTTCCGAGTCACGGATCGCTGGAGCGGCGAAGAGCTGCACTGCCGCTGGAAGGGCACCTTGGTGGCCATCGCCACCCGTCACGCCGACGCTGTCGATGTGCGCTTCGATGTCAATGGCCGCCCGCTGTGGGTTGCCCTGCCTTTGACCGCCTGGGCGGAGCAGAAGCAGCGCTCGGGCAAGGTGATTACCGATCAGCTCACCGCCCAGATTGCCGGTCGCTTCCTCAAGCAGTCGGTGGAGGAAGGCTACGACTCCCGCCGCGAAATCTGCACCATGACGGTCGCCGAAGTGCTCCAACATCTCGACGCGGTGGTGGTCGAAGCCAGAGCGCTGGGAGAAATGCCTACTCTGCCGGTGCTGGCGTAGCTTCTTCCGTGTTTTTTGCCTGAATTCCAGAAACACAGCAACGGTCCGGTGTGAACGAAGCGGACAAACTCCTCTTTAGCTGCCAGACCAGAAGTGTCAGGGCACGACTTCAGTCGTGCCGCGGAAACAGCGAATGCGGAGTCGGCTTTAGCCGCTGCGGGGCTGTAATTCGCTGAAAATGCATTTCCGCAGGGGCTAACACCATATCTTATTTTGAGCATCAGGCGGCACGACTTCAGTTGCGCCCTGTCACAAAACCCTTCCGGAACCAGGTTTTCCGCAATCTGATTGGCTCGTGCCCTGCAACGATTTAAATGCGATTTCCCTGCTTTGCTGCCCCAGATCACTTCCCACAATGCGGTTTGAATGGCACAATGGTTGTTCTCTTCATTTCGGACTTTTTCTGCGCGGAAGGAGTTGACTCCATGGCCAGCCTTTGTGGGGCGGAATCGCTGAAGGCGCTTGCGGCGGGGCTGCGGGTGCATGAAAACCTGTCGGTTGCACAACTGGTGGAGGCCGCATTGAGCCGCGGCGAGGCTCGTCTGGCCGCGAACGGCGCATTGGTGGCCGTCACCGGCGCGCGCACCGGGCGCAGCCCCAAAGACAAGTACATCGTCGACGATCCGGTCACCCACGACCTGGTGCACTGGGGCAAGGTCAATCAGGCGATGACGCCGCAGCGCTTTGATGCGCTGCTGGAGCGGGTCACCGAACACCTCAGCACGCGCGAGCTTTTTGCCGAGGATTTGTATTGCGGCGCGGACCCCACTTATCGTTTGCCCATCCGCGTGATCAGCGAGTATGCCTGGCACGGCCTGTTTGTCCACCAGCTCTTCATTCGCCCGGATGCGGCGGCTCTGGCTACGCACACGCCGGAGTTCACGGTTGTCGCCGCGCCCGAGTTCGAGGCCGTGCCGGAGCGCGACGGCACCCGCTCGGGAGCCTTCATCCTGGCCAACTTCAGCCGCGGAATCGTCCTCATCGGCGGCACAAAATACGCCGGCGAGATCAAGAAATCCATCTTTGGGGTGATGAACTTTCTGGTTCCGCGGCGCGACGTGCTGCCCATGCACTGCTCGGCCAATGTGGGCGCGGACGGGGTGACCGCGCTGTTCTTTGGCCTCTCCGGCACCGGCAAGACCACTCTCTCGGCCGACCCGGCGCGGCGGTTGATAGGCGACGACGAGCACGGCTGGAGCCCGGTCGGCGTCTTCAATTTTGAAGGCGGCTGCTACGCCAAGTGCGTGGACTTGACCGAGGAAAAGGAGCCGCAGATCTACCGCGCCATCCATTTCGGTTCGGTGCGGGAAAATGTCATTCTGGACCCGGCCACACGCCAGCCCGACTACGCCGACATTCACCTGACCGAGAACACCCGCGCCGCTTACCCGGTTGATTTCATCTACGACGCGGTGGTTCCCGGCGTCGGCGGCCACCCGCGCAATGTTCTTTTCCTGGCCGCCGATGCCTTCGGCGTGTTACCGCCCATTGCCCGGCTGACCCCGGAGCAGGCCATGTACCACTTCCTCTCCGGCTACACGGCCAAGCTGGCCGGAACAGAAGCAGGAATGGGCTCGGACCCGGTGCCGGAGTTTTCCGCCTGCTTTGGCGCGCCGTTTCTGCCCTTGGCTCCGCGGGTTTACGCCGAGATGCTGGGCGAGCGGCTCTTGCAGCACAACGCTGACTGCTGGCTGGTCAACACCGGCTGGTCCGGCGGGAAATTCGGCGTGGGCAAGCGTATGAGCATCAAAATTACCCGCGCCCTGGTTCAGGCCGCGCTTACCGGTCGCCTGGCGGATGTGGAGTTCGCCGTCGAGCCGGCCTTCGGCCTGAGCATTCCGGTCAGTTGTCCCCAGGTTCCTGCCGAGATTCTCAACCCGCGCAACGCCTGGGCCGACAAAGCCGCCTATGATCGTCAGGCCGCTGAATTGGCCGCGCGCTTCGCAGCCAACTTCCAGAACTTCGACGCTCCGGAAGCGGTCCGCGCCGCCGGCCCCAAAGCCCGCTTCGCGTAAACCGCATAAAAGGACGGCTTCGACCCGAGAGCCGGATCGAAGCCGTTCGGAGTTCTTCTCCGCGAACTAACCCTTGATGACCTTCACCAGACGCGGATCCTTCCACAGCGGTGCAAAATCCGGGTCGCTGTACACCTTGTCCAGATCCCTGTAGTGAAGCGCCTTGGCCCGGCCCAGGTAATCCAGGGCGCCGTCAAGGTTTCCGCGCCGGATGTAGGCCTTGGCAATCAGGAAGGAGATGCGAGCGCGCTCCTCAGGCGAGCTGACCTGCGCCAGAGTTCCCCCCTGCGCCGCGCTCAGCACATCCGGATCGAGTTCGAGCGCCCGCGAGTATTCGGTCATGGCATAGTCGATCTTGCCCAACCCCATCCAGGCTTCCGCCAGGTTGACGTGGGTGGCGGCGACCGATTCATCCAGCGCCAGCGCCTGTTTGAAATAGCCGAGCGCGGGTTTGTACTTCTTATCCATCAGGAATGCGGCGCCCATGTTATTCATGGCGGGTATCAGGGTGGGGTCATACTTCAGCGCTTGTCCGAAGTATTTGCGCGCGGCCCGCAGTTCGTTCAACTGCAGCTCGGCGATGCCCAGTTTGTTGAACAGCGCGGCATTGTGGCGGTCGTCGCGCAGGGCCATGCGGTAGTAGGCAACGGCCCGATAATTATCTTCGTGCAGCCGCGCCAGATCTCCCCTTGTTTCTTCCATCTTGGCGCGCTCCATCTTGGCCGCCTGGGTCAACTGCGGTTTGGAGTTCGCCCATCCGTACGGAGCCACGCCTATCAACAGGCTGGACGCCATCAGCATTTTCACCAGATTTTTCATGGTTGGATCTTTCATGGTTCACCTCTCCCGCGGAGGGATATTCGAGGAAGCCGGCTGTTCAACTTGCCGTCGCCCGCGATTGGTTCCCTGCACCGGCTCCAGTAGAGATCGTGCTCTGGCAGAGCGCAACGCTATACCTGCTACCTGCCTGTTCCGGAGGGGTTAAATCTCCGACGGTCGAAATCTAACTCAAGTGCCTGCTTGTACTTGCGGATACAGGTCTGCGGTGTGCGCGGACTGACCGTCGAATTACGGGGTGGCGTTTGCCGCCGTTAACCCCCGTTACACGGTAATTTTGTCCCTGGCCTACACCGTTAACCACTATCTAAAAAACCAGAGAGCATTACATTACAATCAGTCCGGAGATGGAATTCATGGCGAGTGCGGGCCAGAAGCAGGTCGATCCCGAAGCGCAGCGCACGGAACTGGAGACGGTGCTTCATTCGGAGCAGTTTCTGCGCGCGCCAACGCTCTCTCTGCTGCTGTCGTACCTGTGCGAAAAGCTTTTCGCCGGAGAGGCGCGCCAGATCAAGGAATACTCGGTCGGCGTGGAAGTCTTCCATCGCGGGCCGGATTTCGATCAGAACGCCGATTCGATTGTGCGTGTGGAGGCAAACCGCCTGCGCAAGCGCCTGGCCGCGTACTACGCAGGGGAGGGCGCAGCGCATCCTCTCCAGATCGCCATTCCCCTGGGACAATATGTTCCCGAGTTCAGAACTGCCGCCGAGCGACCGGAGAACGGACAGCTTGCCGCGGCGGAACTCTCCCCGGCCAGCCTGCTCGGCATTCCAGGCGCGGAAGGTTCCAAGGGGTCGCCGCGGTTTGTTCTCTCTGGCCGCTGGAGCTGGGGTCTGATCGGCGCGCTCGCGCTTTTATCGCTGGCGCTGGGGAGCGCACTGCTGATTGTCCGGCAAGTGAAGCAGGCCCCGCAGCGAGCACAAGCGAATCCGGCCTTCGGTCAGGCCAGCGATTGGCAGCTTGGCCCGCCCAACGGCGAGGAGATCCGCATTCTGTCCGGCTCCGGGCGCAGTTTTGTCGACCATGCGGGCAAGCTGTGGAATGCCGACGCATATTTTGCCGGCGGCACGGCGGTGAAGAGTTCCGTGGAGCAAATCGGGCGCACCCAGAATCCGGCCTTCTATCGCACCAGCCGGCAGGGGCAGTTCAGTTACGCGATCCCGCTGAAAAAGGGTATTTACGAGCTGCATCTGCATTTTGCCGAGACGGTCTATGACGGCGATGCCGGCGGCTCGGCAGGGGAGGGAAGTCGTCTGATGACGGTGCGCGCCAACAGCAAAACGCTGCTTTCCCACTTTGATATTGTGGCTGACGCCGGAGCCAGCCGCACCGCCGACGTGAAGGTCTTTACAGACATCGCGCCCGCGGCGGACGGATTGCTGCATCTGGATTTTTCCGGTGACAACGGGACTCCCGCGACGGTTTCGGCGATCGAGATTCTGCCCGGCATCCGCGGACAGATGCGGCCGGTGCGCATTCTGGCCCGGCAGACGCCTTATTACTCCAACGACAGCCGCTGGTGGAGTCCGGACCAGTATTTTGAGGGCGGCCAGATCGCTTCCTACACTGCGCCGGTCAGCGGTACCGACGATCCGGAACTCTACGAAACCGAGCGCTGGGGTAATTTTTCTTATGCGATTCCGGTTGCGCCGGGAAGATATTCGGTCACGCTTCTGTTTGCCGTGCGCCACGGCGACTGGGACCAGTTTTCCGCGCCGACCGGCGCGGACAGGGCTTCCGTCGCCCATATCTTCGATGTGTACTGCAACAATGCCGCGCTGCTCAAAGACTTCAACCTTCCCGGAGAGGCGCGCGGAACAGACGTGGCGCCGCGCAAATTCACCGGGCTGGAACCAAACGCGCAAGGCAAGCTGCTGCTGAATTTTGTCCCTGTCCAGGGCTACGCGACAGTGACCGGGATAGAAGTGATTCCGGAGTAAGATTCTGCAAACTCTACGCGACGGGCTCGGAGCCGGGAATCAACCCCGCGAGGCATTCTTGGCGGGCTTGGAAGCCGAGGAACTTGAACCCGAAGAGCTTGAACCGCCGGAACGGCCGCGCGGAGGTTTGCTGGTCAAGGCGCGCCACGGCTGATAGCCATCCAAAGTGTGGCGAATAAAAGTTCCAGAGCCTGCCTTTTCCACTTTGAAAGCGGCTTGAGGAGCATTTTTTTCTGGCATTTCAACCTCCTGTCTATGATTTTACTCGAAAAACTCCACAGCGCGGATCTCGTCGTTCATGATGAGGATTCCGCGCGAGTTCTCAACGGGGCTCAGGAAACTGTCGTCCTCATCGAGGAGCCAGACCTCTTCCAGATAAATCTGTTCATCGGCCGGGTTGGAAGAAGCGAAGGATTTAGAGCGTTTTCCCTAATGCTGTAGACCTTCGAGGCAGTGTTTGAACCATGCC
>VFSW01014801.1_pt1 | contig 10759 bp, 10 predicted proteins | sample 5358111 | NCBI WGS metagenome assembly VFSW01 (sample SAMN11554181, study PRJNA540505) | mine drainage metagenome | isolation source: sediment from site ElyBrook_90M | place: USA: Ely Copper Mine, Vershire, VT | collected 2017
CCAAGGCTAAGATCGCCACGGCAGGGTGGACGCCGACCGCCCGCCCCACGATGCGTGGCCCCACCACGTCACCCTCGATGACATGGACGACGACAAAATAGATCAGCACCAGCAACGCCCAGAGCGGCCCGTGGCTGACCAACGCCAGTAGCACGCAGAAGGCGCCAGAGAAGAAGACGCCGATGATCGGGATGAACTCGAAGACGAACGCCAGTACCCCCAGCAGCAAGGCATAGGGAATCTGGAGCACCGCCATGCCCGCGCCCACCAGCCCGCCCACCAGCGTGCAGAGCGCCAGTTGGCCGCGAATGTAGCCACCCACCACCCGTTGCAGCGTATTGAGCGTGAAGCGCACCCGCGAACGATAGCTGAGCGGCGCGTCGGTTTTGAGCCAGTTCACTAGCCGCTCGCCATCCACCAGCAGATAGACGCTCAACACCACCACCAAAATCGTGTCGAGTACGCTGCTAAAGACGCCTTGCAGTAACGGTACGACGTTGCTCGCCAACCCCTGCGCCTGGATCAGCAACTGCTGGCGGGCCGACTGCAATTGACTATCGGAGACGCCATAATGATGCAGGGTCGCCAGCGCTGAATTCAGTGGGCTATTGCCACCCGGCGTCGCCAGTTGATTGATGTTGTGCGAGAGGCTCGTCACCTGGGCGGCGACTGAGGTTACGATGAGATAAATCAGCCCGGCGAGCAACCCAACCACCACCAGATACACCACCAGGATCGCCAACCAGCGCGGGATGAAGCGCCGCAGCCAGCCCACCACCGGCGCCAGCGCATAGGCGAGCAGCGCGGCGATCAGCAGCACCAGCAGCGAGCTAACGATATGGGAGGCGGCCCACGCCACTATCGCCACCACAATCACCCAGCCAATGATCGTGAAGACCACGTCGCGCTGTCGTCCCCAGTTGATCAGCGGCCTCGGCGGGCGCTGCTGGCGTGGCGTCGCGCTCGTGCGATCCGCCAGTGGTTTTGCTTCCATCATCGTTATTTCCGTTCACGTTAGCGCGTCCCACACCTCGGCCAGCCGCAAGACGACATGCTATCCACTCCCAGTTTATCGTAGCATGGCAAGCGCGCCTGACCATGCCCGATCAGCATAGTGATGCAGATTTGGCGCCAGGCTGGTGAAAGCGGCGCTGGCGCATCAAAAAAAGCCCCCTCTCCCAGTGGGAGAGGGGGTTGAAAGCGGGGTTTCTACGGGTAGATGCCGCGCACCTGGGTGGCCTCGGCGACGCGCGCCACGGCCAGCAGATAGGCGCCCATCCGGTAGTCGCAGTCTAGCTCGTCGCGTTTGGCCTGGATGGCGTTGAAGCTGCGCACCATGATGCTCTCAAGGCGCGCGTTGATCTCGTCTTCCGTCCAGAAGAAATGTTGCAGGTCTTGTACCCACTCGAAGTACGAGACCGTCACTCCGCCCGCGTTGGCAAGAATGTCGGGGATGACTGGGATGCCGCGCGCGCGCAGGATGGCGTCAGCCTCGGTGGTGGTTGGCCCGTTGGCCGCCTCGACCACTAGTTTGGTCTGGATGCGCTGAGCGTTGGCGTAGGTGATCTGCCCCTCCAATGCCGCCGGGATCAGGATGTCGCACGGCAGTTCGAGGATCGCCGCGCCGGAGATCGCCTGCGTGTTGGGCAGGTCGCGTAGCTGGCCATGCTCCTCCACATAGCGCAGCGCGAATGGCACATCGATCCCATGCTCGTCGTAGACGCCGCCGAACACGTCTGCCAGCGCGACGACCTTGCAGCCCGCCGCGTGCAGCAGCCGCGCCGTCACCGAGCCAACGTTGCCGAAGCCCTGCACCACCACTCGCGCGCCTTCCAACGGAATGCCCAGGACGTGGCAGGCCTCGCGGGTAACGACCGAGACGCCGCGCCCCGTGGCCTCCATCCGGCCCTCGCTGCCACCGATCGAGAGTGGCTTGCCCGTCACCACAGCGGGAACCGAGTAGCCTTTGTGCATAGAATAGGTGTCCATAATCCATGCCATGATCTGGGGGTTGGTGTTGACATCAGGGGCGGGGATGTCGCTCTCTGGCCCGATGATCGAGGCGATCTCGGTGGCGTAGCGGCGGGTCAGGCGTTCAAGCTCGGCGCGCGAGAGTTTGCGCGGGTCAACGATGACGCCACCTTTGGCGCCGCCAAATGGGATGTTGACCACTGAGCATTTCCAGGTCATCCACATCGCCAGTGCGCGTACCTCATCGATCGAGACGTTGGCGTCGTAGCGGATGCCGCCCTTCGCAGGGCCACGGTTGATATTATGTTGCACACGATACCCGGTGAAGACCTGAACACTCCCATCATCCATGCGGACAGGGAAGTTGACGGTCAGTTCACGTTTGGGGATGCGCAGAATGGCGCGTAATTCGGGGTCGAGGTTGAGCAGATCGGCAGCGGCGTCGAACTGCGCGACCGCTTCGACAAATGGGTTAAGCGCTTTGGGTTGCTTAATCGCCACGACAGTAATTCCTCCCAATGGGTGGCCGACAATGGCCGTTTTTCGGAGCCACATTGCTCCGCGCGCACAGCGGCCAACCGCTGCGTGCAAACTGGTGAGGCCAGGCGTTGGCCTCGTCCGGGCAGGGGAAGCAGGCGCTTCGTGGAGCGCAGTTCGCAAGATGTCAACCCACAACATCTCGAATGCCGCCAAGCGACAATGCTAGCGGCGAGACGGCGCCGCAGAAGCCACACACCCCCACGTCGTATTTGCTGAACATATGTACAGTGACGGATAGCGAACAACGGAATAACGCTGCTATGCCGCAAAGGGATCACTTTGGCGCCAAACCGCTTTCGTCCCCGTTGATTGTACTTCTTCTACGAGGTGTTGTCCTCAGGGTTGCGCAGATCGAGCGTGTAGAACGCAGTCTGCATCTCCGTCTCCGCGACGCCAACGGTGAGCTGTTCCAGCGCCAGCAGTGTCTCTGGCGCCTCGGCGAGCATCTGCGTGAGGTGGGCGACGACGCCTTCGGCCAGCAGTTGCGCCAGTCGTTCGGCGGTGATGTTATCCACCGGCAGGGCGACCACCGTCGCCTTGGGCAGCACATAGCGGATCGTGTCAGCGGGGGCGTCCGCCGCGCCGGGCAGTTGGGGCGCCGCCGAGAAGTTCGGCGCCGCGCTGGCCGTGCTGATGTAGACGATCTCCCACTCATGCTCCGTCTCGGTCAGCCGCAGATTGGGGTTGCGCAAGGGGAGCAGAAAGCGGTGATCCCACGCTTTGCAGAGCGTGCGGGTGATGTCCTTGAGGGCCACAAAATCGAAGACATAGCTATCCTGGGTCAACGCGCCCACGAGCTCGATCTGCGCGCCATAGTTATGGCCGTGCAATGGCTCGCACAGCCCCCCGAAGGTGATGAAATGCGCGGCGGCGAAACCGAGATTGCCACGTTCGATACGAATCTTCCAGGACATACCCACTCCACACTGGGGTTTCCCCCGCCCCTGAAAACGTTGGGGACGAGGTGGTGATGGCTACACGGCGATTCGTCACGCGCATAGCGTTTCACTCCGTTGTCTAGTATACCATGCGCCGCTGCACGATAGCCGTTTTGGTTTGGGTATTTCCGTCGCCATGGGTTACTGGCAGATCGCACGCGAGTCGCCCAGCACGTCGGTGAGCGAGCGGCCGCGGTTGGCGGCGCAGAACAGCGCGGCATTCCCCTGATTGGGGGAGTCGCCGACCAACTCAGGTGATGGCAATAGCGCTGGGGGGTGTAACCGGTGGAACAGAAACTGAAGGAGGAACGATAGTCCTCACCACGCAGGGACATCACACATAGGGGATCCACGCGCTGCCATCTAGCGCGTCGTCATCCTCCCGCCCAGGCTTGGCGCCAGATTCCAGCGCCGCGTCGTCATCCGCCGGGCAATGGAGCCGGGTGAGGCGTTCGATCTCGGCGCGGCGATACAGCCGGGTGCGCTTGATGCCCTGCCGATAGCTGGTCAACATGCCGCGACTGACATAGGCGTAAAGCGTCGCCGCCTTGACCTCCAGGAGCGCGCAGGCCTCCTGCGCGGTGAGGAATTCCTCGCCGTCCATCACGAACATGATCGCGCCTCCACCGATTGGGCCGCTATGCGCAGCCCGCTTGCTCTGGCGCGGGGCTGCGCATAGCGCATTCCCTGCGTATTCTAGGCCAGTATACGGCGGCGAAGCGCCCCGCGTCAATCCCAGCCGCCAAAGAGCCGCCGTTTGGCGTGCGCAGACGCCACCCCCCTATTTCTTCCTTGCGTGGAACTCTAGCGCGGGGCCAGTTCAGGGTTCCCCGTGCCGTGCGCGCTTCCTATAGCGGGGCGGATTTCGCCTGACCCACGTACCCATAACGTGGTGGGGAGGACGAGTCCGTGATGGGGTTCCTGGGAGCCGTCGAGCCGCGCAAGGAGCATCCGCACAGCCTCGGCCCCGATCGTGCCGGGATCCTGCGCCACCGTCGTGATGCCTGGCTCAAGCAGGCCCGCCATGCGGATTTCATCGAAGCCAACCAGCGCGATCGTGTTCTGCAACCCATGCGCTTTCAGGCTTGTGACCGCGCCGAGCGTTGCCGTGTTGCGAGCCGTAAAGATTGCGGTTGGTGGCTCCGCCAACCGCAGGAGCGCCTCGACAGCTTCCATCGAGGCTTGCTCTGTCCGCGCATACCGGATCAAGGACTCGTCTACCTGGATGTCTGCGACATGTAGCGCTTCGATATAGCCATCGCGTCGATCACGCGCGGTCATAATCCTAGGTTCGTCGCAGATCAGCGCAATTCGTCGGTGACCATAGGCGATGAGGTGCGCGGTCGCCTTGCGGGCGCCCTCGACATTGTCCACCACGACGTAGTCAGCCGACAGGTCGCTTGGCACGCGATCAACCATCACCACGGCGAACCCGGCGGCCATCTCTGGCTGGAGGTAGGCCTGGCTCGACGAGGCGGGCATCATCAGCAACCCATCTACGCGGCGCGCGATGAAGTTCGCCACCAACTGTCGTTCGCGCGCCTCTTCTTCATCCAGGCTGGCCGAGAACACCACGACGCCTTGCTCCCGTGTGGTGTCGTCAATCGCGCGCAGCAACGCCGCCGAGTAGTCGTTGCTCAGATCCTGCACCAGCACTGCGACGGATTTGGTGCGCTGACCGCGCCGCAGGTTGCTCGCCGCGAGGTTGTGGCGATAGCGCAGCTTCTCGGCGGCGGCATGCACCCGCGCCGCCACCTGCGCGGAGACGCCATCTTCCTGATTGACGACCCGCGAGACCGTCTTGAGACTAACCCCAGCTAGCGCGGCGACATCTCGCATGGTCGCTCGAGTACTCATAGAGCTTTGACCTTCTCTCCCGGCAGTGACAGCAGGATGGCGCTGCTACAGAAGTATCCTACCACAAAAACGGTCACAATGGACAACGATGTCATGAATTTATACAAATCGAGAAATTGCCCTTGACATCCAGCGCACGTTCGGGCATAATCGAAACACGACAACGTTGTCATTTAGTGATCGCCCTCGCGGGCGCTTCAAGCTGAAGGGGGTTTCCACAATGGTGTCTCTAGGCAACACGGGGACGTGGATCGCGCGGCGCGGTCTCATCCTGGCCGTCTGTGGCCTGTCCGTCCTCCTCCTCATCACTGGCTGCGGTTCCACCAGTACGGGAGCAAAGAAGCTGACGATAGCGTTCGTCATGGGCGCCGAGGCTGATCCGTTCTTCAAGGCGATGCACATCGGCGCCACAGCGGAGGCGCAGGCGAAAGGCGTCAACCTCATCTGGCAGGGCGATCCCTCGGTCTATTCACCAGCCACGCAGATTCCGTATGTTGACCAGGTGCTCGCAGAACAGCCAAGCGGACTCGTCTTGATCCCAACCGATCCGACCGCCTTGCAGCCAGAGGTCACGAAGGCGACCGCGCAGGGTATCCCGGTGGTCAATGTGGACACGCACGTCAACGATCTCAGCAACGTCCTCTCCTTCATCACCGGCAATAATGCGGACGGTGGGGCGAAGGCCGCTGATGCGATGGCGACCGCGATTGGCTACACGTCTGGGGGAAGCTATCAGGTGGTCGTTGGCCTGACGTCGCCCACCGCCACGACCAACGTAGCCCGTCTGGCGGGATTCAAAGCGGAGATCGCCGCAAAGTACCCTGGTATCCAGATCGTTGACGTGGGGTACTCGCAGTCACAGCCCGCCGTCGCCAACACCAACGTCAGCAACTGGTTGACCAAGTATCCGCACCTGAGCGGCATCTTCGCTATTGATGGCACCAACGCCACCGGCGCCGCAGCGGCGCTCCAGGCAAAGGGCCTCGTCGGCAAGATTGCCCTGGTTGGCTATGACGCCTACCCCACCAACGTTGCGCTGCTAACCCAGGGCGTGTTCACCGCGCTGATCGCGCAAGACCCCGCCGCTGAGGCCAAACTGGCCATTGACGATCTGGTCTCGTATCTGACCAATAATAAGAGCACGGCGGGGATCACCCACCTCGTCACAATCCCGAATGTCGTGCTGACCAAGAATACCTCGGCGGCGGATCTGCAGAAGTACACCTATCCGCAGTAGTCCCTCGCCAGTCCGTCGTCTTCGCGTTGGCCAAGCGATGAATACCTCCGCAATGGGAGCGCATCGCTTGGCCAAGCCACAGCGTCTCGCGCGTCGTCGTCAGCGAAGTCACCGAAGGCGCTAACGTCATTGAGGACAGGAGATTATATGACCAGCGCACACGTCAGCGGCGTTGCTCGGCGGCTGTTCAACCTACTCGCCAACCAGCAGATTATTTTGGTTCTGGTGCTGTTGGTGATGGTCGCGTTCTTCACTTTCAATAATCCGATCTTCTTCTCAAACGCTGTGTTTGCCAATATCCTGCTCGACTGGGGGCCTCTCGTCTTGATCGCCGTGGGCGAGACCTTCGTTGTGATCTCCGGTGGCATTGACCTCTCAGTTGGCTCCACGGTCGCCTTCTCTGGCGTCATCGCAGCCATGGTCATGCAAAACCTGACCACCGCCAACCATGGCCAGACGTTCACCCTGCTCGTTGGGTTGTTGGTGGCCATTGGCGTTGGCGGGGTGATCGGGCTGATCAACGCGCTGCTGATCACCCGCGCCCACATCGTACCGTTCATTGCGACGCTGGCGACGTTGGGCCCCGCCGGTGGCATGGCTATTGTGCTTACGGGTGGCGCGCCGATTGCCGGAGGGCCACCCAATGCGATCCTTCTCAGCGTCCCTGAATACGGCCCGTTCTCGTTGCCGGGCCTGATCGTCCTCGTGCTCGTCATCGTGCTAGGGCTATTCCTCCACCGGGCGCGCTTCGGTCGCTATACTTACGCGATTGGCTCGAATCCCTTCGCTGCGCGCGCCGCAGGCATCAACGTTGACCGCCATTTGACGCTGATCTATACACTCTCTGGTGTGCTCGCCGGATTGGCTGGTATGTTCTTGTACATCCGGCTCGGTTCTGGGGCTCCGACATCGGGCATCGGCAGCGAACTCGACGCCATCGCGTCGGTCGTCATCGGTGGGGTCGCCCTCACCGGCGGCGTGGGCAGAATCACTGGAACTATGCTTGGCTCGCTGATCCTCACCACCATCACCAGTGGTCTGATCATCATCGGCGTGGAACCCAACTGGAAGCAGGTCGTCGTCGCCGTCCTGATCGCGGTGGCCGTCTTCGCCCAGGGCCTGCGCTTCACGAACAGGAGAAACGCATGACCGCAGCATCATCGCCGACGCCTCTCTATGAAGTACGGAACGTCTCCAAAAATTACGGCTCCATCGTCGCGCTCGAAGATGTGAGTATGGGGGTGAACGCAGGCGAAGTGGTGGGACTCGTCGGGGATAATGGCGCGGGCAAATCAACCCTGGTCAAGGTCTTGTCTGGCGTCCACCAACCCAGCAAGGGAACCATCTGGCTCGACGGCGTTGAGCGCCATTGGAACTCGCCGCATGACGCCATCGAGGCGGGGATCGAAACGCTGTATCAAGATTCCGGGCTGGCTCCGCACCTCTCGGTGAGCGCGAATGTGTTCCTGGGCCGCGAACTCACCATGCCGGGCATCCTGGGTTGGATGGGCTTCCTTTCGCAGAAGGCGATGGATACGACGGCGCACGCCGATCTCGAACGGGTGGGGATCGCCGTCCCGTCCTCCAATCGTTCCGTCTCGCAGCTCTCCGGTGGCCAGCGCCAGGCAGTCGCCATCGGGCGCGCGATTGCCTGGGCGCGGAAGGTGATCATCCTGGATGAGCCGACCAACCACCTGGGCGCGCGGCAAGCTGGAGAGTTGCTCCATGTGATCCGGGCCGCCAGAGACAAAGGTCTTGGGGTGATCTTTATCTCCCATACCTTGCCGCATGTGCTAGAGGTCACTGATCGCATCGTGGTGCTACGCTTGGGCAGGGTGGTGCGCGATGCGCCAACGTCGGAGTTTACCGCCGATAGCCTGCTGGGAACCATCACCGGCCTGATTGAATCCCCCGCCTAACCGAGCGTCACGGAGCGTCAGTGTGATACAGAACGGCTCACCATTGCGCCCCCCCTTGCTCACCGTGCTGGGCGAGGGGATCGTTGATCTTGTCCCGACGGGCGTCACGCACGAATTTCGCGCGCATGCAGGTGGTAGCCCACTCAATGTGGCGGTCGGTCTAGCGCGCCTAGGGAACAGCACGCGGCTGATGGCGCGGCTAGCGGAGAGCGCGATGGGGCGCCTCTTGCGCGCGCACGCGGTGGCGGAAGGGGTGGACGTCTCGTTCTGTCCGTCGGCGGCGGAGCAGGCCTGTCTGGCCGTCGTCTCGTTCGACGCCGAGGCCAAGGCGAGCTACGACTTCTATATGGACGGCGCGGCGGACTGGCGCTGGACGCCCGCCGAGTTGGCGACGCTGGGGTCAGCGGCCAGCATGCTCCACTTCGGCTCGCTCGCGTCCTGGACGCCACCCGGCAGCGACTACATCCACGCTGCCGTCGCTGCTCTGTACGCGCAGGATCAGATCCTCATTAGCTACGATCCCAACGTCCGCCCACTCTTGATGAGCGATGGCGCCCGCTCTCGCGCGGTCGTGGAGGCTAGCGTGAGTGTGGCCCACATCGCCAAAGCCAGCCGCGACGATCTTGATTGGCTCTACCCTGGCGTGGATATCGATCAGGTGGCGGCGCGCTGGCAGTCGCTCGGCGCGGCGCTGGTGGTCATCACTGATGGCCCCGATGGCGCGCACGCCTACCACCAGCCGGGGGGCGCCATTCATCGGGCTGGCCGCCAGGTCGCGGTCGTGGATACGGTCGGCGCAGGCGACGCCTTCACGTCTGGGCTGCTTAGCGCGCTGGCGCAGCGTGACCTGGGTAGCCCCCAGGCGGTTCGCAGCCTCGCGTCAGAGGCGCTGGTGGATGCGATAGACGAGGCGATCCTTGTCTCCTCACGCGCCTGTGAACGGGGCGGCGCCGACCCGCCCTACGCGCTGCCCCGTTCTAACGGCGACAGGCGCGAGAAAATGTCGCTCGCCGATCTGCGAGCCACCCGGTAAAACCAGCCGATGATCGCGCTGCGGCCCTCCGCGCGCAGTCGCCAAATGGCGTACGTGACTCCCCACGTCCTTGGACGTGAGGCTTAGTCGCTGGTTGGTCACATTGGGGTAGAGATCGCAAGCTTTCGGCGTTTGCGTCACACGGTTGCTTTTCCGCCAACGCCGAGTTTTCCCAGATCGGCGCCCCGACGTGACCAACCAGCGTTAGTGGATCATTCGCTAAATGCGCAGCACATTAGTAGTGAAGGTTACCGCATGCTTGGGGCGGAGCGGACGATGGCGCCGCCGTTTGCCCCAGACGAAGGGATGCTTGTGCGCCATCCAGTACGCGGTTGCGGCCTCAATGGCGGCGACGACCTCCTCCCAGGACTCAAAGCGGCGGCCTTTGAGGGCCAACGACCGTAAGACCTTCCACCAGGGTTCGATCAGGTTGAGATAGGCGGCGTACTTCGGCTGGTAGACGAACTCCCAGCGCGGATGGTGGATCTGGAACAGCAGCAGATCGTGGCAATGATGCATGTCCAGATTGTCCAGAATCGCGTAGATGCGTTGCGGCTTCGCAGGAATCTGCTCATCAACCCAGGCCAGGAAGTCAATGAAGTGGTCATTGGTTCGACGCGGATAGCACTGGGTTCAGCAGTCGCCCGTCGTCTCCCACAACGCGCCAAAGACATACCCCTTGGCGCGACGGCCATAGTCAATTTCCTGCTTGGCGCGCTGGGCGGGACGCGCCTGGATGTTCACCGCTTCCTGCCCTGGATAACTCTTGGCTGCCTCTGGCCCCATCTCATCGATGTCTAGGACGACACTGTCGGCTGGCGGATTGTTCCTGAGCGCCGCGATGGCCCCCTCGTATAGTGTGAACGAAGAAGCGCCAGTTCCGCGCAGGCTGGCAGGTGACGGTCTCTGGGCCAACCCATCGGCGGGAATGACCGACAAAAAAAGCCATCCGCGCCTGCCGCTTGCGTCTGTTCGGTCGATGGCCGAACTGCTGCGTCACCTTCCCGGTGGATTCCGCCAGGAAGATGAACGCCTATGGACGAGGGAACCGCAGCCAAGAGGTCAGGGCCTGGCCAGTCGAGGAGCCGGGGACAAAAGACACCATGACGATGGGTATGACGGTCACCCGAAGGGAGCACTATTAACGCCGACATAAAATGGGTTTTCCGCATTTTCGATGAAGCCTGCTTGCTAAAAGCCAGGTGTCGGCTGTCGCGGATGGCTCATCTCAGCAATAACGCTTGCTATTGTTGGTAGCTCAGGC
>VFSW01014802.1_pt1 | contig 10758 bp, 3 predicted proteins | sample 5358111 | NCBI WGS metagenome assembly VFSW01 (sample SAMN11554181, study PRJNA540505) | mine drainage metagenome | isolation source: sediment from site ElyBrook_90M | place: USA: Ely Copper Mine, Vershire, VT | collected 2017
GTGCTGCCGCTGGAGAACCTGTCGGGGGATCCGGGGCAGGAGTACCTGGCGGCGGGGATGCACGACGCGCTGATCACGAATCTCGGCCAGGTGGCGGGGCTCAAGCGAGTGATCGCGCGGGGATCGGTGATGCGGTTCAAGGGGACAACCGCACCGCCGAAGGAGATTGCGCGGGAGCTCAACGTCTCCGGCCTGATCACCGGATCGGTGCTGCGGTCCGGGGACCGCGTGAGGGTGACGGCGCAGCTGATCGACCCGGCGAGCCAGGCGCAGGTTTGGGCGCATAGCTATGAGGCTTCCCTGCGGGATGTGCTGTCGCTCGAAAACGACATCGTTGCCGCAATCACGCGGGAGATCAAGGTGCAGCTGACGCCGCAGGAAAAGACCCGCCTGGCGACAACCCGGCCGGTCAACCCGGAGGCGTACGAGGCGTACCTGAAGGGACGTTTCCACTACTACAAGCTCTCTCGGGAGGAACTGGACGTTGCGGAGAGCTACTTCAGGCTCGCTCTCGACCACAACCCGGAGTGCGCCCTGGCCTACACAGGCCTCGCGGCGGTCTGGCTGGCCCGGACGGACGCCGGCTTCATGACCCCCGGCGAGGCGTTGCCGAAGGCGAAGGCGGCGGCGCTTAAGGCGCTCGAACTGGACGACTCGCTCGCCGAGGCCCACGTGATCCAGGCCAACCTGAACGTCATGGACTGGGACTGGCCCGCGGCCGATCGGGAGTTCAAGCGGGCGATCGAACTCAACCCCGGCTCCGCCGAGGCGCGCTTCATGTACTCGGACTATCTCATCACGATGGGGCGCACCGACGAGTGGAGGGCCGAGATCGCACGGACGCTGCAGCTCGACCCGCTCAACTTCTTCTGGCGGTGTTTCTACGGGTGGCACCTGGTCTACGGAGGGCAGTATGACGAGGCGATCGCGCAGTTGAACCAGGCTCTTGGGGAAGAACCCGACTCGTCGTCGGTGCACCTGGGTCTGTGGGGCGCCTACTTCAAAAAGGGGATGGGCAGAGAAGCCTTGGCCGAGGCGAAGAAGTTCTTCGCCGTCCTCCATGACGGGGAGGTCGTGAATGCGCTCGATGAGGGCTGGGCCAGGGGCGGCTACCGCGGTGCCATGAGGCTGGCGGGGGAGAAGCTCGCGGCGCGTTCCGAGCGAGAGCACGTGTCGGCCGTGCGGGTCGCCCGGGTGTTTGCCCACGCCGGGGAAAATGGGCGAGCCCTGGATTTCCTGGAGAAAGCGTACGAGCGGTACGAGACGCCCCTGTACCACATCGTCGTCGGCCGGGAATGGGACGCACTTCGCCCCGATCCCCGCTTCCAGGCTCTCCTGCGACACATGAACCTTCCCTCATCCTGATCTCCGCAAGGCGTCGCGAGGTCCATGCAGGCTCCATCTTGGGCAATTCGGGCTAGAATTTCTTCGAAGGCACGCCAATGTTGCTGAACAGGTACCAGAACACGTACAAACAGCTACCAAAACAGGAAACAGGTACCAGGTATCCCATTTCATCCATTATCGCTTGGATGATCTCGTCCGGCTCTTCCGCAGCGTGTGCGTGACCCGCGCCGCGAGTGCTGCAAACGCCGCGTCGGCGCGCCGAACGCCACACACCTGTGTGTACAGCCGGCTCGCCGAACCCGCGCCCCTGCCAATCACCATAGCGAGATCCTTCACCTTCAGTCCACACTGCTCAACCCCAACCAACATCACCAGCTCCCGGGCACGCTGCAACTCCTCACCTCGACTTCGCCCACCAAGCGCCTCCACCGGCACGCCCACGATCCCCGCCACCGCCCGCGCCACCTCGGAGGCGTCCGCGCTCGGCGGGGCCGGACGGTGGAGACCACCCTGCCAGTCGAGTCGCGGTCGGCCCAGATCCAGGTGCAGCTCGTCGTCCTCGGCGCGCAGAGGTCGCCACCACGGCAGCCGGCCCGGCCCCTCCCGCATCCACCCCTCGTCCTTACCGCGTCCGAGCACGCTCCGGTAGGTGAGAAGAGCCTCTCGCCTTGTCGAGCCGAACGCAAGCAGCGCCTCATCCACGTCCACCAACCCGTGCCGCACCCGGCCGAGGATCTGCCGATGCCCGCTCCAGCGATACGAACCCGGGTCCTTCGCCAACCCGCTCGCCACCGGGTTGAGGTGAACGTAGGCGATCGCCTGCATGAGGTACGCCGGATCCTCAACCAGCCGTGCCTTGTACCGTCCTTGCCAGACCGGGCCGAGGACGCGCCGGCTGCGGTTGAACGCCTTGGCAAACCGCCCCTGAATCAGCCGCATGCTGCGCCACAACGGCAGCTCCCCCGCGCGGAGGACGAGATGGTAGTGGTTCGGCATCAGACACCAGGCCAGGAGTGTCAGGCCGTGATCGCGCTTGACGGCCGCGAGCATGGACACGAAGACCCCGGCGACAGCCTCATCCACAAACGGCCGCTCGCCACGCGCGGCTCGGCAGTACACATGGTAGGTCCCGCCGGCGACGAAGATCCTTGGCTTCCGCGGCACGCCGCTCCTTCCTCTGATCCGAGCTTGCAGCGAAGTTAGCACAAAATGAATGGAATGGGATACCTGGTACCTATCTACCTATCCTATCGGTACCTATCGGATGAGGCTGATTGCAGTCTCGCTCTTCGGAAAGTGAGGCGAGGAGGTTCCCGCGGAACCGGCCCGCCTGGTCTCCCGCGCTCCGGGGGGGCGCCCAGCCGCCGGGTGCTTGTCGCTCATCCCGGGAGACCCCTGGGTGCTACACTGCCACTCAAGAAGACCAAGCGCAACGAGGCCTGATCTGGAAGGTTACAGGCGGTGGTGGACTCGGGACAGGTTCTCAGCCATTACAGGTTCCTCCATTCTCTGGGGAAGGGAGGGATGGGAGAGGTCTTCCTGGCGGAGGACACGGTCCTCGACCGCAAGGTGGCGATCAAATTCCTGCCCGAGGAAGCCCACAAGGACCTGGCGGCACGGAAGCGCTTTCTTCACGAGGCCAAGTCGGCCGCCGCCCTCGACGACCCGTTCATCTGCAAGATCTACGAGACGGGCGAGGCGGACGGCCGGCCGTTCATAGCCATGGAGTACGTGGAGGGCGAGAGCCTGCGCAGCCGCCTGGATCGCAGCCCGATGTCGTTGGCGGAGGCGGTGACCACGGGGGTGGAGGTTGCCGAGGCCGTGGGGGTCGCCCACCAGCACGGCATCGTCCACCGCGATCTCAAGCCGTCCAACGTCATGCTCACCCCCCAGGGCCACGCGAAGGTCCTCGACTTCGGGCTCGCCAAGCACGTCTCGGCCTCGGGAGAGCTGGCGTGGCAGGCCGAGACCGCGAAGTCCGCCGGCCTCACCGCCTGGGGGACGGTCCTGGGGACGCTGGCCTACATGTCGCCGGAACAGCTTCGAGCCGAGTCGGTGGGTCCCGGCAGCGACGTGTTCTCGTTCGGCGTGCTGCTCCACGAGATGGTGACCGGCAGGCACCCCTTCGACCGCCCGAGCGCGGCGGAGACCATGAACGCCATCATGCACGATCAGGCGCCGCCCCTCGAGGTTGCCGGGGCCGTTGTCCCGGAGGGGCTGGCTCGGGTCGTCGAGAAAGCGCTCGCCAAGGACCCGCAGGATCGATACGCCTCGGCCGTCGAGTTGGCTGAAGACCTGCGGTCGGCGAGCCGAGCGCTGTTGGAGGCCCGCAAGCGCCGACCCAGGAAAGTCGTCGTGGCAGCCACGGCGGTGGCTGCTGTCGCGGCGGCGCTCGCGCTCGCCGGCTGGTGGCTGGTGGCCAACCGCAAGGGTCCGGCGACGGCCGCAGCGGTTCCTGCCCCGAGGTCGGTGCTGGTGGCGGACTTCGAGAATTCGACCGGCGAGCCGGTCTTCGACGGCGTGCTGGAGCAGGCGGTCTCGATCGGCCTCGAGGGCGCCCCGTTCATCAGCGCGTACAGCCGTACCAAGGCTCGAAAGGTGGCAGCCGAGATCCGTCCCGGCTCGGCCGCTTTCGGTCTCGAGACCGCGCGCCTCGTCGCACGGCGCGAGGGGATCGCCGTTGTGGTCTCCGGCGAGATCAAGCGCGCGGGCCAGGGTTACGGACTGGACGTCGTGGCACTCGACGGGGTGAGCGGGGCGCGTCTGTCAAGCCACTCCCGGGACGTTCCGGAGAGAGACCGCGTCCTCGCAGCGGTCGGCGAGCTGGTGGTCGCGACGCGCCGGGATCTCGGCGACGTCATCCCGGATGCGCTCAAGGCCGCGGCCGCCGAGACGTTCACCGCCGGCTCGCTGGAGGCGGCGCGCAGCTACGCAGAAGCTCAGGACCTCATGTCCGCCGGCAAGTGGCGCGAGGCCGTCCCCGTCTACCGGAAGGCGGTGGACCTCGACCCCTCGTTCGGCCGCGCCTACGCGGGCCTCGCGGTCTGCTACCTGAACCTGAACCAGACCGAGGAGGCGAGGGCGTACTACGAGAAGGCGTTCTCCCTCATCGACCGCATGACCGACCGCGAGAAGTACCGCACCCGCGGCGGGTACTACCTCCTCACGCGCAACTACGCGAAGGCCGCAGAGGAGTACAAGGCCTTGGTCGAGCACTACCCGTCGGACCCCGCGGGACCGACCAACCTGGCGTTCGCCTACTTCGACGCGCGCGACATGCCCCACGCCGTCGAGACCGGCCGCCTCGCGGTCGAGGCGAACCCCGCCAACGTCCTCGCACGCGGGAACCTCGCGTTGTTCGCGATGTACGCAGGCGACTTTGCCACCGCGGCCCGCGAGGCGGAGAAGGTGCTCGCCGCGAACCCGGGGTACGAGACCGCGTACGTCGCCGCGGCGATCGCCAAGCTCGACACGGGCGACATGGAGAGCGCCCGCGGCCTCTACACGCGGCTGCAGGGCCAGGGAACCTACGGTGCGAGCCTGGCCGCCACCGGCTTCGCCGACATCGCTCGCTACCAGGGGCGCGCGAAGGAGGCTCTCGATCTCCTCGAGAAGGGGATCGCCGCCGACTTGGCGGCGGGGTCCAAGTCCGAGGCGGCCCGCAAGTGCGCCACGATGGCCACGGTGCTGATCTCCCGCGCCCAGGCGAAGCCGGCGGTGGCAGCGGCGGAACGCGCGCTCTCCCTCTCGAAGCGCAACTTCGTCATGGTGTCGGCTGGGCTGACGTTCGCGGCGTCCGGCGGCGCCAAACGGGCGCAGGAGGTCGCCGCATCGCTCGCCGCTCAGATCGAACCGGAACCGCGCGCCTACGCAAAGCTCGTCGAGGGTCAACTGCTGCTCGGCGGCGCCCGGGCCACCGAGGCGGCCGTCCGCTTCCGCGAGGCGACCGACATTGTGGACACGTGGTACGGACGTTACCTCCTGGGACGCGCCTACCTCGATGCCGGGGCATTCGCCGAGGCTCATTCCGAGTTCGAGAACTGCATCAAACGCCGGGGCGAAGCCGCCGCCGTGTTCCTCGACGACGTCCCGAGCTACTTCCTGCTGCCGCCGGTGTACTACTACCTCGGACGCGCGCAGGAGGGGCTGCGCAGCACCGCGGCCGCCGACTCGTACCGGCGCTTCGTCGAGCTCAGGGCCCAGGCCGACAACGATCCCCTCGTCCTCGACGCCCGCCAGCGCCTGCAGAAGCGCTGATGCACGCAAGCCGCTCGCAAACCGGCTGCCCCTTTCAGCGCTGCTCTCGGTAGCGCTGCGGGCCCCGTGGCGCTACGGCGACACGGCCACAACCTTGACCACCGTCGCGCTACCTGCGTCGTTGCTCGCGACAAGCGTGACGTTGTAAGTCCCCGGGGACGCATACGTGTGGACGGGGTTCTGGTCGGTGGACATGTTGTCGTCACCGAAGCTCCATAGCCACTCGGTTGCCCCGACCGAGGTTTCTGTGAACTGGACAGGCTGTTCTACGTGTGGCGATGCCGGGCTGAAGATGAAGTTAGCCTGCGGAAGGAACATACAGGCCGAGAACTCGGAGGTGTTACCGCCGGGGCCGAGAAGCGTGTTGGTCGTGGCCGTGACCACCTTCCCAGCGAGGCCCGTCGGCAGGTTCACCGAGAAGCTCGCGGTGCCGTCGCCACCGGTGACGACCGAGGTCGCCCCGACTAGCGTCTGGCCCTGGCCGTATCCGCTCGAGTCGCACGCGTCGTTAGCGAAGAACTGGAGGATGACCGTCGCACCGGCTACACCCACGTTCACGGTGCCGCTGACGGTGGTGTTGGTCCCGTAATCCACCGCCGACGTGATGACCGGGGCGTTGAGGTCGTCGTTGGCGCCAGACCCCAAGTAGATTCCGAGGCTCATGTTGCCGAAGATGAGGTTCGATACGATGGCGTTGCCGGAACCCGACGATACGGCGACGCCGTAGCCGCCGTTGAAGGCGATAACGTTTCCGGCCCCAGGGCCGGCACCGCCGACGAGGGTGTTCCCGCTGTCGACGGCCACGCCGGCACTTGCATTCCCGAGACCTGCAGAGGTCGCGGGGTTCGTGCCTATCCAGTTGCCCTGGACAAAGTTCAAGCCGCTGGCGGACGAGATCGCCAGGCCTGCACCCAGGTTGCCAGCGATCACGTTACCGGAACCTGGGGCCGTCCCGCCGATAAGATTGCTTCCACCGTTGATGGAAACGCCCGCCCCGTTTCCGAGCCCTGCAGCGGAGGAGGGATTCGTGCCGATCCAGTTTCCCTGCACATTATTCGAGTCTGAGCCTGCTGCGATCAACAGCCCAATCCCAAGATTCCCTGCGATGACGTTGCCTGCGCCGCCGATGTTACCGCCGATCGTGCAGCCGACTGAACCATTGCCGAGGTAGATCCCGTTTCCCGTGTTTGGGATGGCGGACGTGCCGGAGGCGTCCGTGCCGATCAGGTTGCCCACGATCGTAGCGGTTGGACTGGCCAGCACGCTAATCCCGTCCCCAACGTTGCGCGACACGACGTTGCCGAGGATCTGCGTGGCGGTCGACCCACTCTCGAGAAGTATGCCCCCCTGGGCATTACTGGCGACGACGTTGCCGTCGCCCGCGACAGGGCCGCCGATCGTATTGGCGGTGCTGGCCTCCACCGAGATGCCCTGGTTCCCGTTGCCGAGGCCGGGCGTGAACAGCGTGTTGGTCCCGATCCAGTTGTGGCGAATGGTGTTTCCGGTCGCGTTGTTGTTGAGCCGAATTCCGTTGAACGTGCTCGCCGCGACGACATTGTCCGATACGGTGTTGCCGCTTGCGCCGTTGTAGATGCCGACCCCGTCGCCAGTGTTCCCGAACGCTGCAATTCCGGCGCTGTTGGTGCCGATCTTGTTGTTCGCGATCACCGCTGCCGATGCCCCAGCGTCGAGCGTGATCCCGTTCGAGCCGTTGCCCGAGATGACATTCCCGACCGTCTGGTTACCGGTCCCCTTGTCGAGCATGCCGCCCTGGAGGTTGTATACGATTACGTTGCCAGCGCCGGCAGCGGCGCCGCCGATCGAGTTGTTGACGGCTGCGGATGTCTCGAGTCCATTCTGGGTGTTTCCAAGCCCCGACGCCATCGCCGAATTGGTGCCGATCCAGTTGCCCTGGATGGTGTTGTCGTGGGTGTTCGTGAGCAGGATGCCTGAGCCGCCGTTGGCCACAATCGTGTTCCCCGCACCCGGCGTGGTACCCCCGATCGCGTTGTCGTGGGCGGTGTCCTGGATCACAATACCCGGGAGACCATTGGGCAGCGGCAAGGCGCCACCTGCGTCCGAACCGATCAGATTGCCCGTGATCGTGTTGTGGTGCGTCCCGGTGGAAATGCTGATCCCGACGTTCCCGTTGCCGGAGCACACATTGCGCGCGATCGTGTTGAGTGTTGTCGCACTGTCGTGGACATAGATTCCCGCGTACGTGTTGCCGAGGGCTGCGGTCCCGGCGGCATTGGTTCCGATTCGGTTGTCGGTAACAGTGGTGTTCGTCGCACCGTCGAAGAGAAGGATCCCGCTGCTGCCGTTGCCGGAAACGACGTTGCCGCTGACCAGGTTCGCGGAGCCCAGGTTAACGAAGATTCCGCCAGCCGTATTGCCCAAAGCGCTTGTCCCGTCGGTACCGACAAAAGTGCGTTCGATGTGCGTGGCGGAAGCGCCGGTGAGAAGGATCCCTATATTAGAGAACCTCGTGACCATGAACCCCTGCGCCAGCGAATTGTTCGCGTGCACCTCGAGACCATTCGCTGAGAATGGAATACCGGCTCCATCCACACGGATCAGCGGGGTGCCGGCGTAGTCGTGTTGGGTGGTGGCGTCGAGCAGCACGGGGTCCGTGATGATGGGCAGCGCCGATGCGGGGCTTATGGTCTGGACTCCCGCCCCCGGGATGTTGAAGTGGATCGCATCCTGGCCGTGGTGTGCGTTGGCGTCGAGGATGGCCTGGCGCAGCGAGCCGGCGCCCGAATCGTTGGTGTTCGTGACCAGGAAGATCGTCGGCGGTAGCGGGAAGAACAGCTCGGCGCGTGACTGGACCACCCAGTCTCCTCCGTAGCCACCGGCGATGAGTACCTTGCCGTCGGGCAGGAGCGTCGCAGTATGGTAGGCGCGGTCTGCTCGCATTGTGCCCGCAGGGCTAAAGGTGCCCTCACCATCGTTCCCGGCGGGATCGAAGATTTCGGCGCTGTTTTCGGGCAGGGCCGCACTGTTGGATCCCCCGCTGATGAGCACCTTGCCGTCGGGCAGGAGCGTCGCAGTGTGGTAGACACGGCCCAAGCCCATGCTTCCAGTCGACGTGAAGGTGCCCTCACCATCGTTCCCGGCGGGATCGAACAGCTCCGCGATGACGTGGGGCGATCCGTCGCTGTTGATTCCCCCGCTGATGAGCACCCTGCCGTCGGACAATAGCGTCGAAGTGTGACCTCGACGATCTGTGGTCATGCTCCCGGTGGACGCAAAGGTGCCAGCCGTCGGATCGTAGATCTCGGCGCTGGCCGTGACGCCTTCCGGGGTGAAGCCTCCGCTCACCAGGACCCTCCCGTCGAGCAGCGGCGTCACCGTGTGCTCGGTCCGCGCTATGGTCATGCTCTCGGTGACTGTGAAGCTGCCCACACCTTCGTCGCCGGAGGAATCGAAGATCTCCGCGCTGGATTCAAGCAGGCCCTCGCTGTTGGTTCCCCCGCTGATGAGCACCTTGCCGTCAGGCAGGAGCGTCGCAGCATGGCCCGTTCGCCGGGTGCTCATCGCTCCGGTGGGAGTGAAGGAACCCGTATAGCCGTTACCCGTAGGGTCGAACAGCTCCGCACTCGAGAGAGCAACGTTCTCGGTGTCGCTGCCCCCGCTGATGAGGACCCTGCCGTCTGGCAGGAGCGTCGCGGAATGAATCGCCCGGGGATCACTCATGCTCGCGGTGGAGCTGAACGTACCGGTCGTGGGGTCGTAGACCTCGGCGCTTGACAGAAGCATGTCCGAGCCCCAGCCACCGGCAAGGAGGACTTTGCCGGCGTTCAGCAGGGTCGCCGACATCTGGCCGCGCGCCTCACCCAGGTTCCCCGTGTCGCAGAACCCCTGGACGTTGAACTCGCTTGATTCAACGTTGACCGCCGGGGGCCCCGCGACCGAGGCGGTGAGGGTGTACCCCCAGCCGCCCGTGTCGAGGACCAGGTCGACGAAGGTTGCGACGCCGGCCGCGTTCGTCACGACAGTGGTCGGACCGGTGAGAGTGGCGGCGGAGCACGCTTTCGTCCCCAGCGCAATGTTCACGGTGACGCCCGGCAGCAACGCAGGGGTGCCCGCGACCGCGACCAACGGCATCGGCTGACCAGCAGTGGCGTCCGAAGGTTGGACCGTGAACGCGAGGACGGTCGGGGGCGGCACGGCGAGCACGTCGACGGTGACCGCTCGCTCCGCGAGCTGTATCCCGTCTGTCACGCGGATGGTGAAGGTAAAGGTCCCCGCGGTCGTCGGCGTTCCGGAGAGAAGCCCGGCGGGACTCACCATGAGGCCCGGCGGCAGCGTCCCGAACGCCGACCATGCGTACGAACCGGTGCCGCCGGTGGCCGTCAGCGGTATCGAGTAGAGTGAGCCGACCACGCCGCTCGGCAGCGCGGCGCTGGTGATGACGAGCGGGAGCAGGTTCGGGGCCAGGATCTCGGCGACGGGCGGCTGGGTGTCGCCATTGGCGGCAGCGTCGCTGTTGACGGCCTTCGCGACGACGGACGCCGAGAGATCTCCGATGTTGAACTGGTTCGGGTTTCCGGGTGAAGGAGCGTTCGGGTCCGGGATAACTCTGAGAGTCGCGATTGCCACGTCTCCGGGGTTGAGGAAGAACGAGGCGCCGCCGTTCGGATCAAACAGCTTCGCGTTCAGGTTCGGGGCGAGATCGTTGACCAGCAGCTCCTGCTGCGCGGCCTCGTGCAGTTCGCAGCCGTTCGCCACGGGGACGAAGTAGAGCCGGTAGATCATCAACTGGTAGCTGAGCCCGTTCTGCTGCTTCGCGAGGTTCAGGTTGAAGCTGTAGGCCGCCGTCGCGTTGCCGGTGTTCTCGGCCTTGAAATTGACCTCGGTGACCGAGCCGTCGGAAAGTGCCGTGTTGAATACTGCGGGATTGAAGACGGCCGGGTTCAGCACCGCTGGGTTGAAGACGGCGGGGTTGAACACAGCCGGATTGAGGACCGCCGGATTCAGGACGGCGGGGTTGAAAACCGCGGGGTTCAGGACGGCCGGGTTCAGAACACCAGAATTGAGAACGGCGGGATTGAAGACCGCGGGGTTGAAGACCGCCGGATTGAGGACGGCCAGGTTCAACACCGCGGGGTTGAAGACGGCGGGGTTATAGACGGCGGGGTTGAAGACCGC
>VFSW01014803.1_pt1 | contig 10758 bp, 7 predicted proteins | sample 5358111 | NCBI WGS metagenome assembly VFSW01 (sample SAMN11554181, study PRJNA540505) | mine drainage metagenome | isolation source: sediment from site ElyBrook_90M | place: USA: Ely Copper Mine, Vershire, VT | collected 2017
AGAGCATCCGCCGATCAGATCATTGCCGGAAGCATGTGGTTAGTCGAGCCCTTACGAGGAGTGTGCGTCCCTCCCCGACTTCCTCGGAAAGGGCGGAGAGCTGGTTATGCGCAAGGCTCTGCGTCGTGACATATATAAAGTCAGTCTCCGACGAGCGGCCCTGCATCCAGTAATGCGCCTCGTCCGGCTGATAGACAAAGCCCATCAGCTTGCATACGGCCTGGGAGAGCTTCGGGGCGTCGAAATCTTTGGAGATAACCCAATTCCCCCATGCGTCCTTTTCCAGCAGGGAGGGGGCGAGGCGGAAATAACGGAAACCACCGCCTCCTTTCCAACCGACAGCCTCCGGGACGCCGCCCTCGGCGGTTCCGTTGATGACCTTCTTCAGGCGCGGGACGATGTGGGTCTCGCAATGTGAGCCGAGTTCCACCATGATCCAGCGACGCCCCATCTTGTGCGCCACAGCGCCAGTTGTGCCTGAACCTCCGAATGAATCGAGAATGAAATCGCCAGGATCAGTTCCGATCGCAACTATCCTGCGCAAAAGCCGTTCAGGTTTAGGAGTGGCAAAGGCATTGTCTTTGCCGAAGAGAGCGTAACCTTCTTTCTTTGCCTCATCATTATGACCTGTTTCTTCGTGCGGCCACCATGTGCTCGGAACGATCGGCCCCGCTTCGCTCAAGTACCGCTTGAACGATGGAACACCGTCCCCAGATTTCCCAAAGTATGCTAATCCCTGCGCTACGATTTCCAGCCATTGGTCTTCAGTCCGAGACCAACAGCGTCCTTCCGGCGGCATCCTGACCTTTCCCGTTAGCGTTTTGATTGGATAGGTTAGATTGGGCCGTAAATTTGGAGCATCCCAAGGGATCGCTCGCCAAGGCCCTCGTGGATCGTTGTCAGGATTCTTGTACTGCTCGGCCTGCTCATCTGTTCGGTCGAGTCGATTACGAACTTGCTTCCAACGATCAGGATTGCGTGCGTAGACGAGAATAAAGTTGTGGGATTGCGACAAACTAGCATCGTTGGAACGAGAGTAGCGACTTTCCCACACAACAGTTGCCACAAAGCAGTCTCGTCCAAAAACTTCATCCATCATGACTTTCAAATATGCTTGCTCGTTGTCGTCACAATGAACCCAGATGGAGCCGTCGTCCGAAAGCAGTCGCGCCAAGATGTCGAGGCGATCACGCATCAACGACAGCCACAGCGAATGCGCTATTCCGTCATCGTAGTGCTCGAACGCCTGTCCGGTGTTGAATGGCGGGTCAATATAGATGCACTTTATATTCCTTGTGTATTCCTGCTCCAGCGCCTTGAGCGCGAGCAAGTTGTCGCCCTGAATAAGAATGTTGTCGAAGATGTCGTGGTCGGTGACGCGGGCCTTGGCGTGATCTGACTTGTCGGCGTCTTCAAGCAGGATGCGCGGCTCAATGCGCGGACGCTCGTCTTTCCCGATCCATGTCAGTTCGAGGCGTTGTTTTCGGTTGCTCATGATGCCCGTCTTTGATTCTTGTTCTGTTGATATTCAAATGATTCCAAGAGGAACTCGCAGAGCGTGAAAGCTGCGTTTACTGCGAGCTTCGCGTGGCGCGTCGCCGGGTTGTATTTGCGCGCATGCCGGTCGCTTGCTTTGTTGGCAAGCTCAAAGAGCCCGCCGATCTGCCGCTGGAGCCCCTCCAGGATTGCCTTGAGGTAGTTCTCAAGCGATTCACCTTTCGGGTCAAGATGCAGCGGGCCGGCGGCGAGCTTGTAAAGCGCGCGGATGTCCCCCTCGTTCTCGTTGAAGGTCGTGCCGGTCTTGCGCACGAGCTGTTTCAGAAATTCTTCGATCAGGGTATAGGCGTTGGCGATCGCGCCTGCCGCATCGCCGGCCTCGATCTTCTTTCTTGCCTTGGCGATGTGCTCGGTAATGGACTCTTCCGACAGGTTGACCAATGACGGCGCGGGAACAACCGCCGAGCGAAGGGAGCGAACCGCAAAGTAAGGCTCGGATTCGGCACGATCCCCATTCATGCGGATGTAACGATCCTCGACAGTGACCTCGTAGCCGTCGCGGCGAAGATAGGTGTTGAGGTGAGCGCCGGCGTGTTCGGGGTTGAGGCCGTCCTCGCCCCAAAAGTCGAGTGCGTTGCAGATGACGCGCTCGATGGTGTCGGTGCCGTTAAACTTTTCCAACTTTTCCTTGGTGTATGCGAAGCGTGACGGCGCTCCCGAGCGCGGGTGCAAATCGCGCTCGCCGAAGTCACGAAAGAAGTCGGTTATCTTCCCAAGCGTCCGGTAGGGAGAGAGCTTTTCGGTCGAGTTACGGGGGCCGTCTCCGGTGATGATTTCCGCCAGGGCCGTGATGGTTCGTTGTGACAAATTCACGCCACCTCCCACCGGATCGTGAAGAGGCCCGTCAGGTAGGGTTCGAGCTTCAAGTTTTCCTGAATCTGATCGAGCATGGCTTCAACATCGGCGCGGATTTTTGCGCGGCGGTCGAAAAATTCCGCTTTGAGCCTGTCACGCTTACGCTCCAGCTCGTTGATGCGTTTCTTTTCCGTTACCTTGTCCGCCATTGACAGCGTTGCGCCACGAAACGCCTTCTTGGCCTCCTTAATCACCGCTTCCGCCGCCTTGATTTCGGCCTCGAAGGCGCGCTCCAAGTCCTCCGCGTAGTGGTCGAGATTTTCGCTTTCAACGTCGAGCCACTCCGCGTGTTGTTGTTACGGCGCGTCCCGCAACTACTTGCGGCGCGCCGGGTGACAGTTCTGCAAGTCCGCCTCGTGCGGCGCGGCCGTTGGGGGTTCGTTCTTCGCTGGCACCCGGAACAGCCGCTCGAATGTCTCCGGGTGGATTGAGCTTCCGTCGTCCGCGACGGCGGCGATGACAAGATGCTCGCGGGTGACGGCGGGCGTCTTGATATGTAGCTTGGCGACGCGCGCCCACCCGGCCTTGCCGCGTAGCGGCTCAACATCCGTAAGGCGTCCGCCGCGATAGGCGGATAGGTCGAAGTGCAGGCAGGACGGCGCGTCGAAGACGCGTGCCTTGGCCTTGTTCACAGCTTCCGTCGCGAGTGTGCCTTCCATCAGACGGAAAAACTTCCAGCCCCTTTCGTCCGCAAGGGGCCATTCGGTCGTATAGGTATCCCCGCGATAGTCAAAGCGGCGCTCGTCGCCGGCATGAAAGCGCACCTCCGGCAATTCCGACTTCGCAACGTAGAGCAGCTGCTTCTCGAAGTCGGAGAGCTGGCTCCTGATTTCATCCTTGCGGGTCTTGAGTCGGTCAATGACCCTTTCGTCCACAGATTCAAGCAAACGTTTGCGCGCGTCCAGAATCTGGTCGTCAATGCGCTCCTTGAGTTCATCCTGGAGCTTGTCGAATTCCGCGTCGATCTCGGCCTCGGTGCGCGCGCTCTGGACGATCTGGAAGATGCGCCGTTCGATATCGACGCCGCTCTCGATGACGCCGAGCACTTCGTCGCTCGCGCCGAACACGCCTTTGAAGAGGTTGAACTTCTGGTCGAGAAGCTGGTGGATGCGCTGTTCGGCGTGGTTCTTGAGGTTGAGGAAGTTGACCACGGTCACGTCGATCTTCTGCCCGTAACGGTGACAGCGGCCGATGCGCTGTTCGACGCGCTGAGGGTTCCAGGGAAGGTCGAAGTTGACGACAAGCGAGCAAAACTGAAGGTTGATACCCTCGGCCCCGGATTCCGTGGCGATGAGGATGGTCTTGCGGTCGCGGAACGCCTCGACGACGGCGGCCTTCATGTCGGCGGTCTTCGAGCCGGACACCGCGTCCGTGCCCTTATGCCGAGTGATCCAGTCTTGATAGATCGCCTTGCTCTGCGGGTCGCTGTTCGACCCGTTGAGAAGCACGATGTCGTCCGTGTAGCCGTTGGCGGCGAGAAGCTGTGCCAGGTAGTGTTGAGTGCGGACCGATTCCGTGAAGATGACGGCCTTGCGTTCGCCGCCCTTCTTCTTGATTTCATCCAGAACGCCGGGGAGCGCCTTGACGAGTGCGTTGCCCTTTTCGTTCTCGCCGATGGAGAGCGCGAGCTTGCGATACTCCTCAAGAGCGCCGATTTCCGCTTTCAGCTTGGCCGAGTCAACCGGCGGCGGCGCGTCCGCCTCGCCGGCGGCGTTGTTGCCAAGCTCTTCGGCGTCTTCGTCGATCACGGCGTAGTCGGCGACGGTCTCGACAGTGGGCTGTTGCAGGAGCGTGAGGCGGTCGATGATCTTTTTTAGGGTGTCGCCGATGGCGAAGGTCGATGAGCCGAGAATTTTCCGCACAACCATGGTGACGAGCTGGTTCGGCTTGTCGCCGAAGGCAATCGTGTCCTTACATTGCAGATAGGCGGAAACGTCGGCGTAGAGCTTCACTTCCTCCGGCAACGGCGAATATCGCATGGTCAGCGGGCTACGCTCGGTGTAGCGGATAAGACCCGCTTGCTGGACTTGCCGGCGCAGGGTGCGCTTGCAAATGGGTTCTAGCCGCTTGCGCAGGAAGATATGGCCGTTGCGCGCGCCCGGCCCCGTGACGTACTGGCTACGGAAGGAGTCCTCGTCGCCGAAATGGTGTTCGTCGAGCACAGAGACGAGGCCGTAAAGCTCCATCAAGGAGTTTTGCAACGGCGTTGCCGTCAGCAGAATTTTGAAGAACGGACGTGTGGCGTCGCGCAGACGCTTGGCGCGGGTGGCACCATCCTTCTTATAGACATTGCGCAAGCGGTGCGCCTCGTCGAATACGACTAAGTCCCACTGGACCGCGCGCAGTTCGTCCGCTTTCAGCGCCGCGAATTCGTAGGACGTGATGACGACGTGGTCGTTGTGCTCGAAGGGTCGGGCGATCCCCTTCTTGCGCAGGTCGTTGTAGCTCTTGCTCTCAACGATCACGGAGGGGAGCGAGAACTTGTCGTAAAGCTCCTGGCTCCACTGCTTGCGGAGCGACGCGGGGTCTATAAGCAGGATGCGGCGGCGGCGCTCGGCCCATCGCTGTGCGATGACGAGGCTCGCTTCAATGGTCTTGCCGAGGCCGACTTCATCGGCGCGCAGACCGCCCTTGGTAAGCGGGGAAGCGAGCGCGAACAGCGCGGCGTCCACCTGGTGAGGGTTCATGTCCACGCGGGCGGTCGAGAGGGACTGCGCGAGCGCATCTTGGCCCGTGCCTTCAAGCGTGACGCGATAGGCGAAGAAGGTTCCCTGTTGGGGCGAGTAGTGCGCGCTGGCGAGCGTGGCATCGGCGGGCGACTCCTCCGGCCCGCTGTTTGAGCCACTTTCGGGCGCGGTCATGTCGGCGGCGGACTTGGTGCTGACCCACGTCGAAATCGTCGTGCGGTCGAACCGCCACGATCCGCCGACCTTCATGCCGGGAATCTTTGAGGCGGCGGCCAGCTTGTAGACCGTCTTCTCGTTGATTTTCAGGAGGTCGGCGACCTCCCGGATTGTGAGAATATTTTCCGACATGCGGAGACTGTAGCATGTCAATAGACATTTCTAGGAGAAAATTGGAGAAAATTAGAGATTTACGGATTATTGTTAAATTAGTGTGCACCGACAGGATGAAGGGCGGGATGGGCCAGGAGATCGCCGCCGTGCGCATCGCCTGCGGCATGACTCAGCGGGAGTTGTGTGCGAAGCTCAAGCGCAGGAACAACTACATTCAGAACATCGCTAGCAGCCGGCAGCCGGTCGGCGCGGCCGAGCTGCACTTCATCGCGTGGGCGTGCGGATCGACCGGCGCGGAGCTGCTGGGAAGAGCGATTCAGGCAACCGATAAATAGGTACCGGAACGAAGCCGCTAAAGGAGAGAGGGCTATCCGCAGCAACTCAGGAAATGACGCGGCGATCTTTAACCAGGCCAATCAGCCTTTGCTGGTGTCCGCCTACGGCCAGATTCTTGGCATCCCGCCACCAATTTGGTGTGGACTTATCTGAACAAGGGCACGCACGAGACAGCAACTCGGGACGACTTCGACGCCACCCTGGTGGAAACCATAGTTCAAACCCTCGAGACGCTGGATGGTCTCGACCTCCGCGTAGGTCGGTAGTCCATGTACGAATTGCATCGCCTGGGATGGAACAGTTTTCAGCAGCTGTGCCAGACGATATGCCGCGAGATCCTAGGGCAGACCGTCGAATCGTTCCTCGACTCAAACGACGTGGGCAAGGATGGTGCGTTTGCCGGCACCTGGACTCCTGCGCCGGGCGAAGTCTATACAGGCCGCTTCGTGATCCAGTGCAAGTTCACCGCGGACTCACGGCATAACCTCAAACCATCAGACATCAAGGACGAGATCGAGAAAGTTCGCAAGCTCGTAACCGCAGGTCAGTGCGACGTATATGTGCTGATGACGAATGCCGGTATTTCGGGGGCGCAGACGACCAAGATTAAAGCTATGCTGGCCGAGGCCGGCGTTGAGCATGTGTTGATCTTTGGATCGACCTGGATCAACCAACAGGTCAGCGAGAAGAAGAACCTGCGCATGCTTGTGCCGCGCATGTATGGGCTCGGAGACTTGAGCCAGATATTGGATGAGCGCGCCTATACACAAGCGCGCGCCGTGCTGGAATCGATGCGCGAAGACCTCGCGAAGGTGGTCATCACGGCTTCCTACGGCAAAGCGGTGGATGCCTTGAACGAACATGGGTTCGTGATGCTGATCGGCGAGCCGGCGGCAGGCAAGACAACCATCGCGTCGATGTTGGCCATGGCCGCTGCGGACAAGTGGGGCTCGTCAGTGCTGAAGCTGAACGATCCTGCCAAGGTGGAAGACCGATGGAATCCGGACTAACCCTCGCAGTTCTTTTGGGTCGATGATGCCTTCGGCATCATGCAGTACGAATCGTCTCTGGCGCACTCGTGGAACCACATACTGCCGCAGGTAAGAACGATGCTGCGCCAGGGAGCCAAAATCGTGATGACTTCGCGAGACTACATCTACAAGCGTGCTCGGCGCGACCTCAAAGAGGGCGCCTTCCCGCTATTCAACGAGAGCCAGGTAGTAATCGACGTCCACGACCTCTCACTCCAGGAGAAGCAGCAGATCCTCTACAACCACCTGAAGCTGGGGAGTCAGCCCCTTACGTTCAGGGCCGAGATCAAGACGCATCTTCCATCGGTGGCAGCTCACCCGCGCTTCATTCCCGAAATAGCAAGACGGCTCGCGGACCCAACCTTCACAAAGCGGCTCTATTTGACGGAGCATCACCTAGGTCAGTTCGTGCAAAAGCGGGAGCAGTTGCTGCAGGAAGTGCTCGACGGACTGGACAAAGACAGCATGGCGGCACTGGCGCTTATATACATGAAAAAGGACCATCTCGACAGTCCAATTTCATTGCAGGAAACGGAAGAAGATGCGCTGCGCCGGCTGGGAAGTAGCCTCGGGAAATGCATTACCGCATTGGAGTCCTTGAATGGCAGTCTCGTTTTGCATCAGCAGGTGGATTGTGAATCGGTATGGCGCTTTAAGCACCCAACGATCGGCGACGCGTTTGCTTCGGCGTTGGCCCGGAGTCCGGATCTTCTGGGCATCTTCCTGCTAGGAAGCGCTACCGAGAATCTGATTGAGCAGGTAACCTGCGGCAATGTCGGAATTGAGCAAGCGGTGATGGTGCCCAAGCCACTATATCCGCAGATGATTGCGCGGCTTTCGGAGTTCACGGCGAGCGAGAAATACAAGTCCAAACATCTTGCGATTTGGGGCGCGAAGTGGTCTCTGCATTCATTCCTCACCCGACGGTGCTCGAAGGAATTTCTGGCCCTGTACCTTGAGACGAATCCGCAAATTATTCACAAGGCTTGCAGTCCCGACCTGCGTTTGAGTTCTTCTTCGGAAGTTCGCCTCGCTCTGCGTTTGCATGAGTTCGGGTTGTTGCCAGAGGAGAATAGAAAATCCTTCGTCCGGGCCGTGAGCGCATATGCCATCAGTGGCGAAGACTTGTACGCGCTTGACGACGAGGATATTCGCAGTGTATTCACAGACGCTGAATTCGACACGCTCACTGCGAGAGTCCGCGCAGAATTGTTGCCCAGGCTGGGTAGGGTGCGCGAGACGGAGCAGGGTGGATACAGGGCTGACGAGCCTGCCGACGAATACATGGAACACATACTCGAAAGCTTCAAGACTCTGATGGACAAGTTCGGTGATGATGCGGAAGCTGTGGGGGTCATTGAACGCGAGATCGATCTCGCGAAAGACTGGATCAGTGACAACGACCGTGAACGTCCGGATAGGGCACCGCGATCGCTCGGCACAGCCGGGACCATCGACAAACCGCATGGCTCTCGGAGCATATTCGACGATGTCGATGTCTGAGGGGCGGGGTTCAGCGAATGCGGTCTGTCTGAGTCAGAGCAGTCGGATGGTTGATCACGTTGGGTGCAACACCGGGCAGACGCTTCGGGATCGGCGGATATGAATGTCCTTCAGGAACTCCTCACGTGGTCTAAGGGTCGCCCAACGTGGCAGCGCGACGCTCTTCGGCGTCTCGTGCTCAATGACGAGCTGACTGAACAGGACATTCGCGAACTGGCAGATATCTGCAAGGGCGATTACGGGCTCTCGGATAAGAAGGACGCGGCCCCGCTGACCAAAGATCATGTCCCTGCCGGGACGAGCACGGCCTCCGCCGTGTCGCTTGAGTCCATCCTCCACCGTAAGGGGGTCAACGCGCTCGCGGAGAACCAAACCCTCAAGTTCGGCCCGGGATTGACCATTGTCTACGGCGACAATGGGGCCGGAAAAACGGGATATATCCGTATCCTCAAGCGCGCCTGTCAGGCCCGCAGTCGGGAGGAGATTCTGGGCAATGTCGTATCCGGCGCTGCTCCTCCGAAGCTTGATTTTGTAATCAAATACAAGGTCGTTGCAGACCCGACGCCGCGCGAATGGACGGGCGGAGACCCAGACGAGTTTGTCTCGCGGGTCAGCGTCTTCGATACGCACTGCGCCACGGTTTATCTCAACGACAAGACCAACGTCGCCTTTCTTCCGTTCGGGCTCGATCTGTTCGACAAACTCGTCAAGGGCTGCAAGGCCGTCCGAACGCTTCTCGAAACGGACCAGCGCGCCTTGAATTCCAATGCGCTGGCCGCAGTCATTCCCACCATTCCAGAGGGGACTGCTGCGGCAAGACTCGCAGCGGGGATCACGGCCCTGACCAAGCTGGAAGCCGTATTGGCAGTGACACGACTTTCCACGGAGGAGGAAAGGAAGCGCGCGCTTCTCGAACAATCCCTGAAAGACCTGCAAGCCAATGATCCGGATAAGCTCCTCAAGCAACTAACGCTCCGCGCCGGTCGTGTTCGTACCCTGATCGGGCACCTCAAGGGGATAGAGTCAGCCCTCGGCGAAAAAGCCGTTACAGACGTGTTCAGCCTCAGGTCCGACGGTAGGCGAAAGGCCGAAGAAGCGAAGCGACTGCGTGAGGCGACGTTTCCGAAGGGCCTACTCGCCGGGACGGGTGGGGACCAGTGGAAGGTTCTCTGGGATTCAGCCAGACAGTTTTCGGAGCAGCAGGCCTATCCGGGCAAGGCCTTCCCGGTTGTGGATGACGGCGCAAAATGCCTCCTGTGCCAACAGGATCTTGAGCACGCGGCCGCCCATCGGCTCAAGCAGTTTCAGGAGTTCGTGATGTCAACGACGGAGCGAGAGCTTCGTCAGCTTCGCGAGAACTTCGCTCGACAGCGAAATGCATTTTCTGAGCTTAAGACGAGCACCGGCGCTGTTACGGAAACGCTGGGCGAAATTCGCCTCGACCATGAAGCAGTCGCAGATCAGATCGGGGCGGCTATTGCCCAGAACGAGAGGCGTCGCCTCGCCGTCGTTGCGGCACTCGGAAATAACACGGACCTCGCGGCGGTTTGTCCTGCACTTGCGGTTGCAGCGAAGGACGCCGAAGGTATCGCGCAAGACATTGATGCCCGCATCAAGTCCTTGCAGGACCCCGGAGCGGGGGCAAAGCGCAAGGCGATAGCAGCAGATTTGCGCGAGCTGGATGCCAGGGTTCTGCTCGGTAAGCATGAGCAGACTCTCCTCGACGAAATCGAACGTAAGAAGAAGGTCGCCGCGTTCGGTCAGTGCATCGAGGAAACGAAACCCACCGCGATTACCAAGAAGGGCTCCGCCGTTACCAAAGCCGTCGTTTCAGAGCGACTGAAGACGCGGTTTCGGGAAGAGCTTGTAGGTCTGGACTTCACGCATGTTGAGGTTGAACTTAAGGAGGCTGGTGGTACAGAGGGTGTTTTCTATCACAAGCTGGTGCTCACACGCGCGCCGGGAATGGTGTTGCCGAAAGTGGTCAGTGAGGGCGAGCAGCGTTGTCTCTCCATCGCGTCTTTTTTTGCCGAGCTGAGCACGGCGGATGATCCTTCCGGAATTGTGTTCGACGACCCCGTGTCTTCACTGGATGTCAGATGGCGACGGGCTGTTGCCGCGCGACTAGTTCAGGAATCGAAAGCGCGGCAAGTCATCGTCTTTACCCACGATGTTGTGTTTCTGCTGGCGCTGCACCAGGCAGCGAAGGATATGGGCGTGGTTCCGCACGACCAGCATGTGCGCCACACCTCGAAAGGTGCCGGTGTTTGCGTGGAGGAGCTTCCTTGGGCAGCGATGGCGGTGAAAAAACGCATCGGGCACGTCAAGAACGAGTGGCAGGCCGTGGACAAGCTCTTTCGTGACGGGCATCAGGATCAATACGAGAAGGAGGCGAAGAACGTTTACGGCCTTCTCCGGGAAGCTTGGGAGCGCGGACTTGAAGAGGTGCTTCTGGGTGG
>VFSW01014804.1_pt1 | contig 10757 bp, 10 predicted proteins | sample 5358111 | NCBI WGS metagenome assembly VFSW01 (sample SAMN11554181, study PRJNA540505) | mine drainage metagenome | isolation source: sediment from site ElyBrook_90M | place: USA: Ely Copper Mine, Vershire, VT | collected 2017
AAGACGTGGACCGATCTGGGGACCACGCTGCAGGCCAAGACGACCCTGACCGGGCAGACGCCCGGCACGGTGCTGCAGCTGCGGTACCGGCCGGTGCTCAAGGCCGGCGCGGGCGACTGGTCGGCGCCCGTCACGTTCACGGTGAAGTAGTCGCGGCTGCGAACGGCCCTCGGCTCCCCTGCTTGGAGGGGGCGCCGGGGGCCGGCTTTTTGCGTTCCATGCCTCGACCCACGAAGGGCGTCTGCCCCAGACTCGCTAGGTCCGCACCCCGCTCGCGGCCAGGATCTCGTCGGCCCCTTGTTGCAGATCAAGCAGGCCTGCGCCGTCGTCGCGTCGCCGAGCCAAGCGTGCCAGAGTGCATCATGACGCCCGGGCGCGATCGCCGCCTCGCCCGCCAGGTACGCCCACGGCTGGCGACCATCCTCGTGCTGGTCTGGGCGTGCGGCTCAGGACACCTTGCCAGCATGGCCGGCGACGGCGGCGCCGCCGACGCAGGGATCGATGCCGGCGCGAGCGACGTGATGGTCGCTGCTGTCGACGCTTCAACGCCCTGCCCGCCGCTCATTCCGCCGTCCTCGGTCACGTCCGCCCTCGGTCGGTGCGTCGGCACCCTGGCCACTGGACAGCTCGCACCCCGGTTCATCGCGGTGGACGACGCGAGCGTCTACTGGACCGGAGAAGGCAGCCTGGTCCGGGTGCCCATCGCCGGCGGTGAGCCGATTACTCTGCTCACCACTGGGGCGTACCTTCAGGGCATCGTCGTGAACGCCACGAACATCTTCGTTGCGGCGAGTCGCAGCCCGGGGCTCGGCGAAGTCATGCGCACGGCGCTCGACGGCGGCTCGGCCACAGGGCTGGCCTCGGGAAAGCCCACCATTCGTAGTCTGGCCATCGACGACACGAACATCTACTGGACGCAGGACCCGGACATGATCGACACCTTCTCGGGCAGCGTGATGAGTGCGTCCCTCGATGGTGGCACGCCCAGGACGCTGGCCTCGGGAGGCTCTCCGCTGGGCATCGCTGTCGACGCCACGAACGTCTACTGGGTCGATCCGACCATCGGCTCGGGCGTCGTGATGAGCGAGGCCATTGCCGGCGGCACTCCGGTCACGCTCTTCGCCGGCCCGGGAGACGCCGGCCCCTTCGTGGACAACCCGGGCGCCATCGCCGTGGACGAGACCGGCGTGTATTGGACGGGAGCTGGGGCCGTTCTGAAGGTGCCGCTCACCGGCGGCGCCGCCGCCACGCTTGCAGCGCAGACCACACCATGGGGTCTCGCCCTGGACTCCACGAACGTCTACTTCACCAGCCAGCAGGACTCCGGCGGGTACGTGATCAGCATGCCCCGCCTGGGAGGCACGCCGGTCACCCTCGCGGCGGGGCAGTATGGCCCCATCGGCATCGCCCTGCAGGGCGACAGCCTTTACTGGGTCGACGAGGCCGCCGCGCTCGGTCAAGACGCGGGAAGCGTGATGTCGGTGACGCCGAGGTGACAGGCGGCCGGGGATGCGTCACCCCGGAATCCGTCCGGGACACCCGTCCGTGCCGGAACGACCCGCGAAAACCGGCCCGGTGCGCGTGGCACGCCCCGAGCAGCGGTTGCTAGACTGGAGGCGTCGCATGGACGAGCAGGTCGAGCTGTTGCGCGGCATCTGGAACGAGATGAAGGCGCTGAACGGGCGCATCGAGAAGACCAACGACGGCCTCGCCGAGCTCCGGGGCGAGGTCCGCACGGGGCTTGCCGAAGTCCGGGGCGAGGTCCGCACGGGGCTCGCCGAAGTCCGGGCGGAGATCGGGGAGCTTCGTGCGGAGGTCCGCACCGACCTGACCGAGCTTCGCGATCGCATCGACGCGACGCACTCGCGCAGTGTTCACCGGGACATGCGCCTCGCGGGGTCCATCTCGCAGCTCGCGCTGGACGTCCGGGATCTCACGCTCGTGATTCACGAGTGGCACGACGACCAGCGGCTGGGGGACGAGCGCCTCGAGGGCCGCGTCGATCGTATCGAGCGCCACCTCGGGCTCGAGCCGCGCTGAGGCGGGCGGCGTACCCGATGAAGTACTGTCCCAATCTCGCCTGCCGCTCACGCCAGCGGGGCTCGCCCCCGGCGGAGTTCGAGGATCGAATCGAGGTCTGCAGCGATTGTGGTTCACCGCTGACCCGCGATGCGGCGGCGGCTCTGGCGGGCGTCCCGGGCGTGCCGCTCGCAGAAGCGCGCGGGTATCGAGAGCCTCCGGCGCGCGGAATCGACGTCGATCCGGAAGCCCGCAGGAGAGCAGCGCGCATCGACGTCCTGACCGGGGCCGTCCTGGTCGCAGGAAGCCTCTTGCTCCCCGCGTGCACGTACCTTCTGGCCTACTGGTCGGGCGGCGGAACGTGGGTGATCTCCGCCTTGCCGTTCTTCTACGGTGTCTACCGCCTGGGGCGAGGCCTGAACGAACCAAGCTGAGTCTGTCTTCTCGAGTCGAGAACCGCTTCGCTCGTCACTCCTCCAGAAACTCCACCCCCCCCGTCGCCAGATCGTAAACCGCCGCCACGATCCGCACTCTCCCCTTGTCCACCAGCTTGTGCAGCAGCTCGCTCGAGCTTCGCAGCTCGCTCGCCGAGGCCAGCGCGTTGATGCGCACGCCCTGCGCCATCCGCTCCTCGTCGCTCCTCGTCGTCTCCAGCATCCCCTGGAGGTGCGGCGCGATCCGCTCGACGATGGACTTCTGGTTGCTCGAGTCGGGCCCGTCCTCGTGCGTGAGCGAGCGCACCGTCGCGCGCACGGCGCCGCACTGCGTGTGCCCCATCACGACGACCAGTCGCGTGCCGAACTGGCTCGCGGCGAACTCGACCGAGCCCGTCAGCGACGGCGCGACGATGTTGCCGGCGACGCGGATGACGAACAGATCGCCGAGGCCCTGATCGAAGACGTACTCGGCCGGCGCGCGCGAGTCGGCGCAGCCCAGGATGACGGCGAACGGATGCTGTCCGTCGACCAGGTGGGGCTGCCACCGTCGCACGGCGTTGCCGTCGCCGCGGACGAAGCGGCGATTGCCCTCGCGCAGACGCTCGAGCGCGTCGTCGGGCGTCAGGGAGTCGGCAGCGAACGTGCGAGGCATGCGCCCCGGCGTAGCACACTACTGGGCGACGATCAGGGCGGGCCAGTAGTGGTACGTGCTGCCGGAGTTCGAGATGATCAGGAACACCGCGCCGTTGACGCCCTGGGCGACCTGCGGCGGCGTCGAGTTGAGCTTCACGGTGACGTTGATCGTGTCGCCGTTGTTCACCGTGGTGGCGACCCCGCCGTCCGGGTTCGCGAACGAGATCGAGATGGCCGAGGCCGTGCCCGTCGAATACGCGGTGTAGTCGAAGCCGAGGAGGTTCCAGTCGGCGAGGGGACCCGACGAGAAGGCCGTGGCCTGGAAGGTGACCGACGAGCCGACGGTCGCGACCTGCTCCGCCGAGCCGGACGCGATCGCCGTGTTGAAGTACGGGGTGTCGTCGGGACCGATGGGCGCGCAGGGATCGCCGCCCAGCGCGGCGGCGGGAACGCTCCACATCCGCTGCGTCAGATACGAGACGCCCCCGGCCGTCGCCGTGAACAGGTTGTGCGGAGAGTTCTGCTCGTCCCCGATGGGGTCCTCGCACATGTCCCCGACCTCGCCGCCGGGGAACATCAGCTCCCACCCGTAGTTGTCGTGGTTCTGGAAGTCGATGACGTAGCCGTCCATGCCGAGCCCGGAGAAGGGATCGGTCGCGGCCTCGCTGATCTCGTGGCTGGCGTCGAACGTCAGCTCGTCGAAGAGCGTGTTGAAACGGAACTCCGCGGGATTGCACTCCGGAAGCACGGCGTACGTGGTGTTGACCGCGTTGCCGCCGCTGGGCGTGACGGTGACGGAGCCGTGGTAGCCGAGGATGCCGCTGGAGCAGGTGAGCGCGCCGCCGTAGTTGATCGACGTCGTGGACGGGAAGTACATGACGTAGATGGTGCCCGGGTCGGGCGGCGGGAAGGCGCCGCTGGCGACCTCGTTCTGGATGAAGGCCTGGATCTGGCCGTCCGTGTAGCTCGCGTTGGCCTGCATCGGCAGCTCGACGTGCGACATGGCGGGGACGACGCCACGGCCGATGCAGTTGTTCGAGTTGTCGCAGTAGCCCTGCCTCACGGTGTCCCACCAGCAGCTCTGCAGGATGTTGTCGCCGTACGCCTCGAGCTGGTGAGCGAGCGTCTCGCCCTGGAACGTGACGGTCACGACCTCGGGCTTCGCGAGGATGGGGCCACCCCCGTACGAGAGCGTGGGGAACGGGCTGTGCGCCGCGGGATACCCCGCCGGAAATCCGCCGTCGGGAAGTGCGCAGGTCGCGGCGCTCGCCTCGGGGGCGCTGTCCTGTCCGCCCGAATCCGGGAGCGCGGTGCCGGTGTCCTGCGCGAGACCGCTGTCGACCACCGCTCCGCTCTCGACAGGGGGAGCTCCGGAGTCGGCCGCGCCCCCGTTGCCGGAGCTTCCGCAGCCCGATGTGAGGAGGAGCGCGGCGAAGGTCGTCGAAGCGGCAAGGAAGAAGCGGGCGTGATGCATGGGCGCGCGCGAAGCAACAAATGCTCCCACGGCTTTGCCGGGTCCGCCATGGAAGCGTGCAGTGCCGTCGGACGAAAACACTCCCCGGAGCGGCCTTGCGTGCATCGAGTGACGGTAGACGGGCCGGTGTGAGTTTTTCAACGGTTATCCGTTTCTTGCTGCACTGTACTCACCGTATCGTGGGCGAGGCTCCTTGTCCCTTCTTCTTCCGGAGCAAAAGCAGGTAGTTGAACCCCCGCAGGAAGAACCCCCCCTCGTCGGCGGCCTTCCGGTAGTTGCCCATCTCGAGGGTCCGGTTGTGGCGGGTGACGGCCACGATGTCGACCGGGACGAACTGGGTGCGCGCCATCTCGAAGAGCTCGAACCCCAGCGGGTAGAAGCCGCGGTTCTTCTGGAAGACGTCGCACACGTAGACGGCGAGCACGCGGTCGTCGCGCAGCACGCGCGCCGTCTCGTCGAGCACCAGGCGCATGGCGCGCTGGTAGCGGCCGTCGGCCTTGAGCTTGCCGATGCAGCGGGGGTCGTCGGAGTAGGTCAGGTTGTCGGCGTACGGGGGATCCATGAACACGAGGTCCACGCTCTTGCTCTTGAGCGGCAGGCTGCGCGCGTCGGCTTGCTTCACGTCGGCCCGCGCCGGTGCGAGGTCGAAGCCGAGGCCCTCGCGCCCGGTGTCCTTGCACACGTCGAGCGTCGTGCCGCTGCCGCAGAACGGATCGAGCACGCGCTCGCCCTCGGCGCTGAAGCGCTGCACGACGTTCCAGACGACGTAGGACGGAGTCGCGCCCTTGTAGCCCTGGCTGCCCTGCTCGGCGTCGCCGTAGTGCTGCGAGGGGTAGTCCCAGAGAGTCGTCACCTGCGGCGTGAGGCGGGGCTTGCGGAGGGTCATGCGATCCCCGAACCATAGCGAACAAAGTGTGTTTCACCGCGCGCAGCCGTGACGTGGTTGACTGGGGCTGCGCGCCCGCGCGTGCGGCCCCATGACCTTCGATCCTGCCCTGCTTCCCACGTTCCTCGCCGTCGTCGACACCGGGCGCATCTCCGCCGCTGCGCGGGTGCTGGCCCTCTCGCAGCCGGCCGTCACCGCGCAGATCCGCAAGCTCGAGGATGCGGTCGGGGCGCCGCTCTTCGTTCGCTCCGTGCGCGGCGTCGTCCCGACGGCGGCGGGCGAGAAGCTCGCCGGATACGCGCGCTCGGTCCAGAGCCTGCTCGAGGAGGCGGCCACCGCGGTGAGCGCCCACGACGAGCCCTCCGACGAGCTGGTGCTCACGGCGAGCACGACGATCGCCGCGTACGTCCTGCCGTCGGTGCTCGGCGGCTTTCGACGCGCTCACCCCGGCGTGGGCCTCCGGCTCGAGGTCGGTAACACCGAAGCCGTGCTCGCGTCGGTGACGGCAGGCCGGGTGCCGCTGGGACTGGTCGAGGGCCTTCCACGCGCCGCGGGCGTGCGGCTCGCGCCGTTCGTCGACGACGAGATCGTCGCGGTCGTCGGACGGGGCGCGCCGTTTCGCATCCGCAAGGTGTCCGACTTCGCGCACGTGCCCATCCTCTGGCGCGAGCCGGGGTCGGGGACGCGGTCGGTGCTGGATCGCGCGCTGCGCCAGGCGGGGATCCGGCGAAAGCCCCTGCCGGGCGACGTCGTGCTCGGGAGCAACGAGGCCATCTTCGGCGCTGTCGTCGCCGGGCTGGGGGCGGCGTTCGTGTCGCGATGGTCGGTGCAGACCCACCTGACCTCGGGCCGGATCGTGCTCGTCCCCGGCCTCGACTTCGTCGTGCGCCGCACCTTTCACTGGGCCCTGCCGACCGGAGGGCTGAGGGGCGCAGCCTCGCGGTTCTTCGACTTCGCCCAGGGGCATCCCCCGGTCCTGGGGTGAATGACCGACCATCATGCAACGTGATGGTGCATCCATAGATACGTCTACCCCGGCGGATGGGGGTGAACCAAGGTGTGCCCGTGGCAGCCTCGATCTCGGATTCTCCGGCACCGCCTGCACGCTCCGCCCGCGGCGGTTCGGCCGCGCTCGTGATCGGGCTCGGGCTTCTCACGCTGCTGCCGTGGGTCTCGGCCGGGCTCGCCCTGGTCGCGGGCATCGCCGTCGCGCTGACGCTCGGAAACCCCTTCGGCGAGCGCACCCGCCCGGTCGCGCAGAAGCTGCTCACCATCTCGGTGATCGGCCTCGGCGCAGGGATGGACCTCGCGGTGGTGGGTCGCGTCGGGCTCCACGGGCTGGGGTACACGGCCGTCGGCATCGGCTCGGCTCTGCTCATCGGGACGCTCCTCGGCCGGTGGCTCGGCGTGAACCGCGACACGTCGCTCCTCGTGACCGTGGGAACGGCCATCTGCGGGGGCAGCGCGATCGCCGCGGTGGCTCCCGTCCTCGGCGCCCGGCACCACGACGTCTCGATGGCGCTCGTCACCGTCTTCCTGCTCAACGCCGTCGCGCTGCTCCTGTTTCCCGTCGTGGGTCACGGCCTGCACATGAGCCAGGACGCCTTCGGCCTGTGGTCCGCGCTCGCCATCCACGACACCAGCTCTGTCGTCGGCGCTGCGGCGCAGTACGGCGAGCGCGCCCTGGAGGTCGCGACGGCCGCGAAGCTCGCGCGGGCGCTCTGGATCGTTCCCGTGACGTTCGCGATCGCCTTCCAGCGCGCTCGCGCCGCTCGCGCCGAGGCCGGCGCGGGCGGGGCGACGGCGAAGCCCAAGCGGCCCTGGTTCATCGCGGGTTTCCTCGCGGCCTCGGCGCTCGTCACCTTCGTGCCCGCGCTGCAGCCGGCGGGGCATGCGGTGTCGTTCGGCGCGCACCGCCTGCTCGCCTGCACGCTGTTCGTCATCGGCCTGGGCCTCACGCGGCCCGCGTTCCGCTCGCTCGGCGTGCGGCCGTTCGTGCAGGCCGTGATGCTGTGGGCCACGCTCGGGATCGGGACGCTGGTGGCCATCCTGAACGGCTGGATCGGCTGACGCGCTAGCCGACCTTCGGGAGGCTGTGCCGTGTGATTCACACGGCCTAGACTGCGCGGCCTCCGACCGCATGATCAGCATCTCGCAGCTCTCCAAGTCGTATGGCGCCCGCGTCCTGTTCGAGGACGTGTCGCTGCAGCTCAACGAGGGCTCGCGCTACGGGCTGGTCGGGGCCAACGGCTCGGGCAAGACCACGCTCCTGAAGATCCTCGCGGGGGACGAGCCCGCGACCGACGGGAGCGTGACCATCCCGGGCCGCGCGCGCGTCGGCGTGCTGCGGCAGGACCTGTTCCTCGACGACGCCGAGATCATCCTCGATCTGGCCATGATGGGCGACCGTGACGTGTGGCGCGCGCTCCGGGAGCGCAACGCGATCGTCGATCACGGCCAGGGCGATCCGGCGCGGCTGGCGGATCTCGAGGAGTCGTTGCGCCTGTCGGGTGGGTACACGCTCGAGGCGCGGGCCACCGAGGTGCTCGAGGGCCTCGGCATCCCCATCGCCTTGCACCGGCAGCCGCTGTCGACGCTCTCGGGCGGCTTCAAGCTGCGCGTGCTGCTGGCGCAGGTGCTCATCGGCGGCCCCGACGTGCTGCTCCTCGACGAGCCGACCAACCACCTGGACATCCTGTCGATCCGCTGGCTCGAGAAGTTCCTCGCGGGCTACCGCGGCGCGGCGATCGTCATCTCGCACGACCAGCGGTTCCTCGACAACGTCGCGACGCACATCCTCGACGTCGACTACCAGACCATCACGCAGTACGTGGGCAACTACGCGGCGTTCGTCGTCGAGAAGGAGGGGGCGCGCGAGCGGCTCGAGGCCGAGGTGGCGCGGGCCGAGAAGATCATCGCGGAAAAGCGCGCCTTCGTGGAGCGCTTCGGCGCCAAGGCCACCAAGGCCAAGCAGGCGCAGAGCCGGCTGAAGCAGATCGAGCGCATCGAGGTCGCCGAGATCAAGGCGAGCTCGCGCCGCGCGCCGCTCTTCCGCTTCGCGCCCGAGCGGGCGAGCGGTCGCGACGTGCTCGAGGTGAAGGGCGTCTCGAAGGCGTACGGCGAGAAGGCCGTGCTGCGCGACGTGTCGCTGTCGGTGCGGCGCGGCGAGAAGGTCGCGATCATCGGCGCCAACGGCCTCGGCAAGTCCACCCTCCTCAAGATCATCGTCGGTGTCATCCCGGCGGACGCCGGCACGGTGCGCTTCGGTCACGAGGCGCGCGCGGGCTACTTCGCGCAGGACCACCACGAGCTGCTCAGGAGCGCGACGATGACCCCGCTCGACTACCTCTGGGAGGCGTGTCCCTCGGAGGGGACGTCGTACGTCCGGGGGCAGCTGGGGCGCGTGCTGTTCTCGGGCGAGGACGTCGAGAAGCCCATCGGCTCGCTGTCGGGCGGCGAGGCGGCGCGGCTCGTGTTCTGCCGCATCATCGCCGAGCGGCCCAACGTCCTGGTGCTCGACGAGCCGACCAACCATCTGGATCTGGAGGCGATCGGCGCGCTGGTCGTCGCGCTGCAGGCGTTCGAGGGGACCGTGCTGCTGGTTTCGCACGACCGCTGGTTCGTGTCGCAGCTGGCGACGCGCATCGTGGAAGTGACCGCCACCGGCCTGCGCGATTTCCCCGGGACGTACGCCGAGTACCTGGAGCGCTGCGGGGACGATCACCTCGACGCGGACGCGGTGGTGCTCAAGGAGAAGACGGCGCGCACGAAGGACAGGCCCGCGGTGGGAGGCGCGTCGTGGGAGGAGCAGAAGCGCCTGCGCAACCGGCTCAACGTGCTCCCGGGGCGCAGGGACAAGGTGCTCGCGGCGATCGAGACCGCCGAGGCGCGGCGCAAGGCCATCGAGGCGACGTACGCCGAGCCGGGGTTCTTCGAGCGGACGGGCAAGGACGAGGTGGACCGGCTCGGGCGCGAGGACGCGGAGCTGAAGGGGCAGATCGACGCGTGGCTCGCCGAATGGGAGGCGATCGAGAAAGAGATCGCGATGCTCGAGAGCGGGATGGGGTGAGCCTCGCCGCCGCGGCTCATTCGGCCGCCGCTCCCGAGCGCACGAGCCTCAGCTCGGCGGGCGACATGCGCGCGCCGCTCAGGACGAAGCGTTCGCCGTTGCGCATCCGGAATCGCTCCCGGTAGGTGCTGGGAGGTACGCGCACCCTGCGCAGGAACGCCCGGCGCATCGTCTCGGTCGCGCCGAAGCCGCAGCTCGCCGCGACCTCCTCGATGCTGCGCTCGGTCTCCACGAGAAGAGCGCGGGCCCGCTCGACGCGCATCCCCTCGACCCACGCCGCCGGCGTGACGCCCACCTCGCGCGAGAACACCCGCGCGAAGTTCCGCGGGCTCATCCCGGCGCGGCGAGCGCACGCGTGGATCGAGAGGTCGGACTGCGGGTTGTCGATCATCCAGCGCTGCACGGCGCGGATGCCCTCCTCCGACGCGAACTGCGCCGAGAGCTGCGCGCTGAACTGCGTCTGGCCCCCGGGGCGGCGGGCGAACACGACGAGGGTCCGGGCGACGGCGAGCGCCAGCTCCCGTCCGTGGTCTTCCTCGACGAGCGCCAGGGCCAGATCGATGCCCGCCGTGATCCCGGCGGAGGTGTAGACCGAGCCGTCCTTCAGGAAGATGGCGTCGGCCTCGACCTCGACGCGCGGGTACCGGGTCGCGAGCTCGGCGGCGGCTTCCCAGTGCGTGGTGGCGCGCCGCCCGTCGAGCAGGCCTGCGGCCGCCAGCACGAAGGCGCCCGTGCAGACGGAGCCGATGCGCCGCACCTGCGGCGCGAACGCGCGCAACGTCGCCAGGAGCGGCTCGCTGTGGCAGGCCTCGAACGCGCCGCGGCCCCCCGCGACCAGGACGGTGTCGATGTCGTCCGCCGTCTCGGCGAGGCCGCAGGTGGCCAGGGACGTGAGGCCCGTCGACGAGGTGAGGGGTCCGGAGCGAAGCGCTGCGAGCTCCACCTCGTACGCTGGCTCGCTCCCGGGCGTCGCCTGCTGGAGCGCCTTCGATGCGAGGCCGAAGACGTCGAACGGACCGGCGACGTCCAGCGTCTGGAAGTCGGGGAACGCGACCAGTACAACCCGCTTGGCCGACATGGACACCTCCTTAAACACCGATGCCGGGACAAGGTTCGCGCGAACCCGTCGCCTAATTTCGCGTCCCGCGCCCATGGCCGGTTCCGAGGGGTCGTTGTCCCAGCCGAGCTCCGAGGACACGCGCGAATGGCGGAAACGGTGGCGACGATGGCATGGCGGCG
>VFSW01014805.1_pt1 | contig 10757 bp, 7 predicted proteins | sample 5358111 | NCBI WGS metagenome assembly VFSW01 (sample SAMN11554181, study PRJNA540505) | mine drainage metagenome | isolation source: sediment from site ElyBrook_90M | place: USA: Ely Copper Mine, Vershire, VT | collected 2017
ATCCAGGGCGACAAGGAAAGAATATCCCACTCAACGTCTCGCTAGACGATATTTCTAGCCCTCTGCCAGCCCGTAAGCCCCTCAAATCTATGCCATTTTAGGAATGCCGCTTCGCCGGATTCCTTTTGCTGTACCTTCGTCTCCGTAATTTTGTAGAACCATCCGCAGCACCCCTGATTTCCTCCTCGCCAAAGTCTTCATTTAGCGGAAACACTCTGTTTAACCTCCTGTAAACTTGTTTGGCCTATCGCGTGCTTGTAAAGTTAGCGCAAATCAGCGCGTATTTTAGGAGATGAACTCATGACCTTCTCGTTTCTGCGGAGAGCTACCCAAACTCTTTTGCTCGCCGCGATCTTTGGCCTGACCCTCCCAGCCGCTCATGCGGTAGACACGAACGGTCGTATCAAGGGTACCGTTACCGATCCCACCAGCGCCGTGATCTCGGGTGCCAAGGTCACCGCGACCAACCTCCTCACCGGCGTCAAATTTACAACGGTCTCCCAATCAGACGGCGGCTACTTCTTCGCCCAGCTCCCCATCGGCACCTACAAAATCACCGTCGCAGCTCCCGGCTTCAAGACCTTCGAGGCCAGCGGTATTGTGCTCTCCATCGACCAGGAGTACGTCGAGCCTGTCAAGCTGAGCCTGGGACACGCCTCTGAGGTCGTGGAAGTCGCCGCCGATAGCGTGCAGGTCAACACCACAGATATCCAGCTGGATAACATCGTCAATCATCAGCAACTCGTCGAGCTGCCTCTGATTGGCCGTGCCTTCACCCAGTTGGAGCTGATCCAGCCTGGTGTCCAGGCAGCCAGCGACCGCTTCGGCACACTTTCGGTCGCCGGCGCGCAGACCCAGCAGTCTGAATACCTGGTCAATGGCGCAGATACCAACGACTTCGCCCTCAACACAATCGCTCTCACGCCGAACCTGGACGCAATCGATCAATTCAATCTGTTGGAGGGTCCGCTGAATGCCGAGTATGACCGCAACTCCGGCGGCATTGTGTCAGCGACCATCACGCAGGGCACCAACCACATCCACGGCGACCTCTTCGAATTCTACCGCGACACCTTCCTGAACACCCTCAACTACTACCAGAAGTTTGCGCATCCGAACCTTCCTGGCGATCCGTATACGGGCGTCGTCAGTCCCTTTCACCAAAACATCTTCGGCGGTACCCTCGGCGCCCCAATCCTCAGAAACAAGCTCTTCTTCTTCGGCGCGTATCAGGGCACCCGTCAGAGCGTTCCCGAGACAAGGGGTCAGGCAAGCTCGGTTCTCTCTACTGCTCAACGCGGAGGGGATTTCTCAAACGATCTAAGCACAAGCGCGACTTTGAATCCTGGAGGGTATTCGTTCAGCAGTAACCCGATTCCCAGCTCCATCAGCGTTCCGGGCTGCACCCCCGGAGAGACATGGGCAACCTGCTTGACCGGTCTCGGCGGCGTATTGCCGGCCAGCGCGATCAATCCGATCTCAAAGGCGCTCCTGCCTGATGTTCCGGTTGCGAATAATGGTCTTTACGGCCTGGTCTTCAATGAGACGTCGAGCACCAGCAGCAATCAGTATCTCGGCCGCATCGACTTCGCGCTCAATCCACGGAATCAGTTCACCTTCGTTGGGATATATCAGAATAGCGTCGTCAGCAATACTCTCCCCTTCTCCGGCGCCAACGTCCCCGGCTTTGGAGATGGGAGCTTGTCTGAGATCCAGCAGTATACCTTTGACTACGTTCGTCAGCTCAGTAACTCTGCGGTCAACGACTTCGCCCTTCACTGGACGCGCTTCAACTTCGATTCAGGCTCGCCGCAGCAGGTCGTGCAACCCTCTACGGCAGGCTTCAGCATTCTTCCGTCCAATGCCGCCGCGGCGACGCTACCCAGTCTCGCCGTCAACGGCGCGTTCACTCTTGGGGGCACTACCAATGGACCTCAGCCCCGCATCGACCAGGCCTATCAGATAGACGACACGGTCTCAAAAACCCTTGGACACCACCAGTTGAAGTTCGGTTATGACGGTCGCCGGTTCAACGTATCGAACACCTTTGGTGCCAGGAACAGCGGCGCCTACAGCTTCAATAACTTGAGTAACCCCTTCTCCACCGGTGACCCCAATATTGACTTCCTCCTTGGGCTTCCGTCTTCTTATGCTCAAAGTTCGCAGGGCATCATTCAGGCAGATGCCTTCCTCAACTATGTCTTTGCCCAGGATTCCTGGCGCGCGACCAACGACCTGACCATCGACTATGGCCTGGGTTACTCCATCGACACGCCGCTGCGCAACCATCAGTACAACGGCACCGGCATCAATTGCTTTATTCCGGGTGAAACTTCAAAGGTGTTTCCGACGGCCCCGACGGGCGTCGTCTACCCCGGAGACCCTTGATGCTCCATCGCGGGCCGGGCTACCACGCGCTATAGCGAGTTCGGTCCCCGGATTGGCTTTGCCTGGGCTCCAGACCTCGGCGTCATCTCCGGAGGGCCAGGGAAGTTCTCCATTCGCGGCGGATTCGGTATCTACTACAACCGCACCGAGGAGGAGCCGGCTCTTCAGACCCTGAACGCCCCTCCCTATGGACTGAGCACCTCCGGCGCGGGCGACTTTGGCGGTACCCCGCAACTAGCCAATCCGTTCGCGGACATCAACGGCGGAGTGGACGCAGCCGGCAATCCCCTGTCCGCGGCATCCGAGCCTAATCGCTTTCCCTATGTGCCGCCGGCTCCGGGCGCGCAAGTCAGCTACGCCAACCTTGAGCCGCGCGCCTTCAGCACCTTCGATAACAAATTCCGGGCTCCGTACTCTGAGAACTTCCAGCTTACGATCCAGCGCGAGTTCCCCTCGAAGTTAATTGCCACCATTAGCTACGTTGGGGCGTTGGGCCGGCACAATGTAAATGTCTACGAGGGCAATCCGGAGACTCAGGCAGGCCACGATGCCTGTCTCGCTGATCCGGCCTGCGTCGCCGACCGCGCTAGCCAGTCGTTTGACTATCCGGGTCACACCGCTTATGGATTCGTCGACCCAAATACCGGAACGACAGCCTTCACCGGCGTCGGCACCGTCAGCTCGGAGGCCGCTTCGAACTACAACTCCCTGCAGGCAAGTTTGACGAAGTCCGCAACCCACGGTCTCTTCTTCCAGCTCAGCTACACCTACTCGCACTCGTTGGATAACTCGTCCAGCTTCGAAAATGGTGGATTTGGAAACGCTGGCGAACGTGGTTACAATCAGTTCCAGCCCTCGCTAAACTACGGAGATTCAGAGTTCGATGCGCGGCACCGCCTCGTCTTTGCTCCCATCTATATCACTCCGATACGGACGAGCGGTAGCTGGCACTCGCCTGTGAACCTGGCACTCTCAGGTTGGGAGATTAGCGGCATTACCTCCCTGGCGACCGGCTTTCCGTTCGATATCTCCTACGATGGCTTCAACTCTTCTAATTCCTTATATTGCTCCATCAACTATACGTTCTATGCCTGCCCCGACGTTCCGTTGCAGGTCGCTCCTCTGGTAAGAGAGAACCTTCGTGCAGCCCGAACCAGCGCCGGTCACTCAGTTGCTTTCCTTACAAGCAGCTTCGCTGCGGAGCCCATCGGGAGCTTTGGAAACGTTCACCGCAATCCCTACCACGGCCCCGGCCTCAACTCCACCAACATCATCCTTGCCAAAAACTTCAACTTGTCCGCGGACGGAGTGAGGCGCCTGCAGCTTCGAATGGAGACTGATAACGTCTTCAATCACACCAGCTTCGCAAATCCAGGAGGCACCTTCGGAACCAGCACGTTTGGTCAGATTACCGGAGTACAGGGCACAGCGCGCCAGACACAACTTTCGGGCAAGTTCTACTTCTGATCCAGATCCTTGGACCTAAACCAAAGAGGCGCCCCTCGGGGCGCCTCTTTTTCTGCTTGCAACCCGAAACCATGCTTAGTCACGCGGTTTGCATCCCGAAACCGGGCTGAACGCGCACTAAGAAACCCTAGAATTCAATCCCACGCTGTGCCAGAATGCCCTTTTGATAGGCATGTTTCACCTCCCGCATCTCTGTCACGGTATCCGCCATTTCCACCAGCAAAGGATGTGCATTTCGGCCCGTAAGAATGACGTGCAGCATCTCGGGACGGCGTCGCAGAACGTCCGCAACTCGTTCAGGATCAAGCATTTTGTACCCAATCGCGTAGTTGATCTCATCCAGCACAATCAGGTCCCATTCACCCGAAAGAATGGCCGTAGCTGCCTCATCCCAGGCCGCTTCCACCATGCGAAGATCCTCAGGATCGGCCTCCGCCCCTCCCACCTTCACAAACCCACGCCCCATCTGCTTCATCACGTAAGTAAAGCCAACTGAGCCACTTAGCGCCTCAGCAGAGTCCAGCTCCCCGTAGTGCCAGGAGCCCTTAAGGAACTGCAACACCAAAACCCGCATTCCATTCCCAGCCGCACGAAACGCCGTCCCCAGCGCCGCAGTAGTCTTACCCTTCCCAGGACCAGTGTTAATCAGCAGAAGTCCGCGTCGCGAGTCATCCTGCGTGGAAGGTGAAGTGGTCGATGCTTGGGGTTCAGGGAGCTCAGTCATGGCCTAAGACTACCCGAAAACGCTGTGTTTTCCGCCTAAAGCTCCTAGTGCCCGCTATGGTATGGATGACCCGCCCGAATTGTGAGTGCGCGATAAAGCTGCTCAGCCGCAACCACTGCCGCGAGCTCATGCGGAAGCGTAATACGCCCAAACGCAATCGCTTTGGTTGCTGCTGCGAGCGCCCCGGCAGACCACCCATCCGCAGGGCCTATGGCGAGGATCAACTGTTGCACCCCGGAGTCTTGCACCGCCCCGAGGCTGGCTGCAAGCTCCTCGGACGAGAGTTGTTGACCGCGACTGTCAGTGAGGAACACTGCAGGGCGCGTCCGAGTCGTGGTGTCTGCAACGAACTCGAGGAGTTTGGCCTCAGTCGCGAAGACGCGGAGAGAGCAAGGGCAGTAGCGCGAGGCACGCTCAAGATACAGTGCCACAAGTCCAGCGACAGGACCGCTGGGGCCCGCACGGCGCGGCGAGATAAGGGTGAGCCAGATCTTCATGGTCTATTCCGAGAGGCGAACGACCCGTGGCCTCCACTTCTCCTACGAAATTCTATACACACGTAAGACAACCTACCAAAATGCGGATAAATCATGAGGCCAGCTCCTGGATTTCACTGGAATGTAACACTTATTGGGATTACGCAGCCTCCCGGCTCTTTGGCCTACCACGTGCACTCTTCTATCGAGTACGGCCCGGGGCGATTTTCGGTCTTTGCATGACTTGACAGCCAGCACGCGGGCAGGATTTTTTGAACCCCGAACATAGGAGAAGGAATGAAGAAGATATTTAGTCTTGCGGTGAGTTTGCTCTTGGTCACAGGAATCGCTTTTGGCCAGGCGACTAGCGGCAACGTCTCCGGCTCCGTAAAGGATGCTACGGGAGCCGCCGTTCCCCACGCGGCCGTCACCGTGACCAGCGAATCGACCGGAGTTACCTCGACCACTACGTCGAACGGCGCAGGCGATTTTCTAGTCCAAAACCTCCTCCCGGCGACCTACGACGTCAAAACCATTGCTCCCGGCTTTGCGCCTTCGCTCATTAAGGGCATCCATGTCGACCTGAACTCCACCGCCACGGCCAACGTAACCTTATCCGTCGGTACCCAGGCCGTCGTAGAAGTGAGCGCAGACGTAAGCGCCCTGCTCGACACGACCACGCAGAATCTGACCACCACGTTCTCCAATCAGGAGTTGTCCATCCTGCCAACGGCAGCGACGGGCGTCGGCGTTCTGAACGTCTCGTTGCTCAGCCCCGGTGTTGCTTCCTCGGGTGGTCTTGGTATTGGCGTCGGCCCCTCGGTCGGCGGTCAGCGCCCGCGCAACAATAACTTCACGATTGAAGGCATCGATAACAACAATAAGGCAGTCACCGGGCCCCTTGTCTATCTGCCCAACGACGCCGTCGGTAGCTTCACGCTCATCACCAACCAGTTCTCGCCTGAGTTCGGCCACTCCTCCGGAGGTCAGTTCAACACCACCACCGTATCCGGTACAAACAAGTTCCATGGCCGGTTGTACGAGTACTTCCAAAACCGCAACCTGAACGCTGCACAGGGAATCGCGGGTGGCAAGGTGCCGAATCCTCGCTACGACAACAACCGCTACGGCGCCCAGCTTGGCGGCCCGATCCTTCGCGATAAGCTCTTCTTCTTCGCGAACTACGAGCGCAACACCATCGGCCAGAGCCAAAGCTATTACCTCTGCGCCCCGACGGCGGCAGGCCTTGCCACGCTCAACAACCTTCCTTACGGGTTCAGTGCTACCAACTTGGCGCAGTATACGAAGTATGAGCCTGCCGCGAATTATCTCGGCGGCGCGCAGGTCGATGATACGAACGACAATGCCTGCTTCAACCAGGCTTCCGGTCCGCAATTCCTGACCGTCACGAACGGCTTAACGGGTACGTCGAAGCTCTCCACAAACGTTCCACTCGGCAACTACCTGGTCGACGCACCCTTCTTCACCAACTTCTATGCGCTGACCACCAGCGTCGATTACACCCTCACGAGCAAGGATTCTCTCCGCGGCCGTTACATTTCCAATAACAATGCCACAACGGACACGGCGGCGTACCTCCCTACCTTCTGGGTCAGTACGCCCTCCAAGTTTTACCTCGCCGCCCTCTCGGAGTACCACACGTTCACCCCGAACCTGATCAACGAATTCCGTCTGGGCTTCAATCGCTACGACAATACGCTGACCTCAGGAAACTTCAGCTACCCCGGTCTTGACTCGTTCCCGAATCTCACCTTCTACGATCAGGGCGGCATCAATGTCGGACCTGATGGCAACGCTCCACAGTTCACCATCCAGAATCTGTACCAGGCTACAGATAACGTCAGCTATACCAAGGGTGCACACACCCTGAAGTTCGGCTTCGATGGTCGTAAGTACATCTCCCCCCAGGGCTTTACGCAGCGCGCTCGCGGTGACTATCAGTGGAACGATCTCAGCGAATTCCTGCATGATCTCGCCCCCACCAACTTTGGTGAGCGCTCCTCTGGCAACCACACCTACTATGGCGACCAGACGGCCTTGTATGGCTACGCGAACGATACATGGCGCGCTACTTCGACCCTTACCTTGAACGCTGGACTTCGGTATGAGTTCACATCGGTTCCCGTGGGTGAGCGTGCCCAGGCTCTGAACTCTGTCGCGTCGGTTCCCGGACTGATCGACTTCCATGCACCCAAGCCTGCCTACCATAGCTTCGCGCCGCGCGTTGGTATCAACTACGCTCCGGATTCGAAGACCACGATTCGCGCCGGCTTCGGTATTGCCTACGATGTTCTCTTCGATAACCTCGGCACGCTCTCCTTCCCGCCGCAATACTCCTCCACGGAGGATGTCGGCTCGACAGGCTATGCGGCTGCAGGTTCGCCAAACTTCCTTGCGGACGGCGGCCTTCCTCCGGGTACGGGATCGGGTACCACCGTGCTTAGCGCTGCCGACGCCAGGGCTGCAACGTCGGCTTACCATCCCGACCAGGTTGTGCCCTACGCTGAGACGTATACCCTCACCGTTCAGCACACCTTTGGCTCCAACTACACAGCAGAGGTCGGTTACGTAGGAACTCGCGGCATTCACCTGCCAACGCAGATCCAGTACAACGTAACTCCTCGCGTTACAGCTTCCAACCAGCTCTTCACGCAGGCAGGTACCACCACGTTGGTCAGTGCTGGCTCCGGCGCTACCGACTTGTATGACCTTAAGCAGCTCTCGAACATTCTGCCTGCCTTCAAGGCTGCCGGGTTCACGAGCAAGATCACTTCCTACCAGCCCTACTCCAGCTCCAACTACAACGGCTTGGTCACAAACCTGACTCGCCGCTTTGAGCACGGGCTGCAGATGAACCTGTCCTACACCTGGTCGAAGACCATGGATAACGCGACAGATGAGGTCTTTGCGACGGTGCTTACACCGCGCCGCCCGGAGGACTCGCAGAATCTGAACCAGGACTACTCTCGCTCGGCTCTCGATCGTACGCATCGCGTCACCCTGGAGGCGGTCTATGACCTCCCCTTCTACAAGAACTCGAGCAGCTTCCTCAAAAAGAACATCATCGGGAATTGGGCAATTTCGCCTATCTACACCTATGAGTCGCCTGAGTATGCAACCGCACTCTCCGGAGACAACGCCAATATGAATGGCGACAGCGGTGCAGCCATTGATCGCCCGATCATCAACCCCGCGGGCGTCAAGGGAACCGGTACCGGTGTCACCGCCGTCTACAACCCCTCCCTCTACTTGAATTGCAACGTAGGCGGAGTCACAGACTCCACTCCGACTTCGCAATGCTCTGGTAACCTCGTCGGCTACTCAGCAAACTCGAACGCTTACTATGTGCAGGCGGGGGTAGGTACGCTGCCCAATGCTTCTCGCAATACGCTGCCGATTCGGCCGATCGACAATATCGATGTTTCGCTGCTCAAGCGCATCACGGTATTCGATCATTACTCGCTTGAGATTGGAGCCCAGGCCTACAACGTCCTGAATCATGCCCAGTACCAGCCGGGTTCGATCGATAACGTCAATGGCCCGAGCTACACGGCTGGCTATAACTTCCAGACCGTAACAAGCGCTGCCTTCAATCACGCCGAGAAGGTCTTCTCCAACAACCCCCGCACCATGCAACTTTCGGCAAAGATCAGTTTCTAGTCGAAACCAAGCCAGAAGCGGAACCGTAATTTGTCGGAATTTCCAAGAGGCACCCTTCGGGGTGCCTCTTTTTCTGCCAACAGCCTGAAACCATACTTAAGCAGTCGATTTGTGTCCCGAAACCGCGTTGAACGCGCACTACGCCCTTGAGGTACGCTATGATCCCCGCGGCAATCATCTGCTAGCAGTCTTCACCTACTAACCACCGTTTGGTCGCAACCGCGGCCTCTACGGAGCACTACATTGCTTGAGCATGGAGCGGATTTATCCGTCTCCCTGCTTTGTCTTTTGGTATTTTTCGCGGCCAAGCAGTAGTCAGGGGAAAAGGAGAAGCCCTCCATGAATCGAAGGCTTTCCTGTTGGAACCGTTCGCTTTGCCGCACTTGCTTGTGCGGCTGCTGGCAATTACTTCTTAGCAGGTGACTTCTTTGCTGCCGGCTTCTTAGCAGCCACTGCCTTTGGACCCTTCGCTGGGATGCTCTTTGCCGTCGACTTTTTGGCCGCGGTCTTGGCCAGTGACTTCTTGACCGCCTCCGTCTTCTTTGTTGGCGCTGGCTTCGCTGCTCTCTTCCCGGCAACAATCTTCTTCGCTGCGGCAGGTGTGGGCTTTGCCGATGAGACCTTCTTTGGTGCCACGGTCTTCTTCGGCGTGGGAGGAAGGTTCTTAGCCGCGGGCTTCTTGCGGGTGGCGGTGATAGCAGCCTTGATTTCGGCGTTGAGGTCCGCGATGCTGAGAACGGTTGCGGACTTACGCAGACGCTCGAGACCGTAGTAGGCGCGCTTCTCTGCGGAGAAGACGTGAACGATGAAGTCGACGTAATCCATGAGGACCCACTCGCCCTGACGGCGGCCTTCGACGGAGTTTGGATAGGTGCCGAAGTCGCGCTTGAGGCGGATCTCTATCTCGTCGGTGATCGCGACGTTCTGGCGATCGCTCATACCGTTGCAGATGAGGAAATAGTCGGTGAGGCCGCTCTCTGAGGGATCGAGTGCGAGTATACGGATGTCTTCGGCCTTCTTGTCTTCACAAGCCGCGGCTGCGGCGGCGAGGAGTTGCTGAACTTGATGCTTCTTGGTGCTTGCCATTGGGCTCCTTATGCAACCTCAATGGTAGCGCAGGCACGGGCAACGGTGACGTGTTGTTTGCGCCAGTTTGCAGGACGGGGTTCAGGCTCCGTAGAGATGGTGGGCTTGAATGTACTGGAGGAGGGACGGGGACAATAGATCGGAGCAGTCGGAACCAGCGGCAAGCAGCTCGCGAATTTTGGTAGCTGCGGCCGGCTCATGAACGTCATTAAGCTGGTGAATGCGCAGCCTCTGTGCCGGGGTAAGGGGAAGGGTGCTGATTTCTTGAGGTGATACATTGGGTCGGCTGACGATGATCCATTCGGCGAGAGTGAACAGTGCCCCGGGTGAACGCCAGCGGGGCAGGCCGAGGAAGGCGTCCGCTCCGAGGATGACAAAGAGTCTGTCCGTTAGAGATAGTGTGTCGCGCAGGCGGGTGAGTGTGTCGACGGTGTAATTGGGCGCTCCGTCTGGCAGGGGTGCGTCAAGGGAAGACGGTTCGAAGTGCGGGGAGATGTCCGCGGGCTGCAGCTTGCAGAGAAGCGAGACCATGGCGAAACGTTCTTCATAAGAAGCGGCCGCCCCATTTGGCTTGAGTGGCTGGTGTGCGGTGGGAACAAAGAGCACGCGGTCGAGTGAGAAAGCCTCTGCGGCTGCGCGAGCCACGGCCAGGTGACCTAGGTGGGGTGGGTCAAAACTGCCGCCAAAAAAGCCAATCTGCATGATGGCTGATTGTAGCCGGACAGAAGGATCATGCGGGTCAGTGTGCATGGGGCGTCTTCGCTCCTGCTCCCCCAAGAGCCCATCGATAGCATAGGAGGGGCGATTACCTGCGCGCTGCGACATCCGGCCGCCGCCAAAGGAAACGGGCGACTTGGTAGATCACGCCGCCCGTTTCGCCGGTCAGTTGGGTTGAGCTTACCGGTGTCCGCCGCCCCCGCCAGCATGCCCACCGC
>VFSW01014806.1_pt1 | contig 10757 bp, 4 predicted proteins | sample 5358111 | NCBI WGS metagenome assembly VFSW01 (sample SAMN11554181, study PRJNA540505) | mine drainage metagenome | isolation source: sediment from site ElyBrook_90M | place: USA: Ely Copper Mine, Vershire, VT | collected 2017
AAATATCCGGTGACCTGGTAACCCCACGAGCCGGTGAACGGATGTTCCATCACCGGCATCAACTGGACGTGAGTGAAGCCCATGTCGTTGACGTAATCCGCCAGCCGCGGCGCCAGGTCGCGATAAGTCAGCGATCGATGGTTTTCCTCCGGCACGCGCCGCCACGATCCCAGATGCACTTCATAAATCGAAATCGGCGAGCGCCCGGCTTCGCGCCGTCCCCGCGCCGCCATCCATTCTTCGTCGCTGAAGACAAAGCCTGATTCATAGGTCACCGAAGCGGTCGCGGGCGGTGGCTCGGTCGCGGCCGCAAACGGATCGGCCTTCAAAAGTAGGTCTCCGTTGCGAGTCCGGATTTCAAACTTGTAATGCGCACCGACGCCGATTCCTGGGATGAACAGTTCCCAGATTCCCGAAGGGCCGAGCGATCGCATCATGTGGATGCGCCCGTCCCAATCGTTGAAATCTCCGGCCACGCTGACGCCGCGTGCGTTCGGCGCCCACACCGCGAACGCGAAGCCCGCGGCACCATCGATTTCCCGTGCGTGCGCACCAAGCTTTTCGTAGATTTGTTCGTGACGCCCCTCGTTCCATAAGTGCAGATCGAGGCTTCCGATGGTCGGCAGAAACGCATACGGGTCGCGAATCGTGACGACGTCACCGTCCGCGTAATGCACGCGCAGTTCGTATGAAAAGACTTCTCTGCGGTCCCCGATCAGCACTTCGAACAGCCCGCGATCGTCGACGCGCGCCATTTGCCACGGATGCGTCTTACCGGCGATCACCGAGACGTGTTTCGCGCCGGGCCGAAACGCGCGAATGATAATGCCCTCGGGACTTGGATGCGCCCCGAGGATCGAATGGGGATCGGAGTGGCGCAACCCAACGAGCCGCTCGAGGTCCGCCGCCGCGATTCGGACCGGCTTTGCGATCGTCGTGGAATCATTCATCAAGGGGCACTGCGCGGGGGCTCGACTTCCAGAATCTGCTCAATGTTGTGCAGCGCGATTCCCGTCCATGGAGATTCCGCGCCATGTTCACGGCCGAGTTCGCGGCCAAGTTCGTAGAGCGCCCGCTCCAGAATCAGCGCGTCGAGCAGCACCATTAATTCGCCGTGGTCGCGCGGTACGAAAGGTGAACCTTCCGCAACTGCGAGGTACTCCCTCAGAAATGCCCAGGATGTCCACATCTGCCAGAGGTGCGCCGACCACTCCATCGAAGGGAAGTCGTGCTTGCCCAAGGCGCCGCCGCGGGCCTGCTCGGCGAGCGCTCCAAACGCCGCCCGATGAAACGATCGTAGCATCGTCGCGAGGTCGCGCGTTGCCGTCCGCTTCCGTCGGCGATCGCTCAGCGGTCGCGCCATTTCGCCATCGAAATCGATAATTACAAAGTCATTGCCGGTGTACAGAATTTGTCCGAGATGCAGATTCCCATGGCAGCGAATGCGGGCCACTGAGATCTTCTGTTTCAGGAATGCCTCGAAGCGCGACTCGATTCGTTCGGGTTGCGCCAGGATGCGTGCCGCGCTGGCCGCGCTGGCTGGCTCAAGCGTCCGGTGCCTCACGCCAAGCGATCGCAGCGCTTGGCCCGCGATGTTGCGCATCGATTGATAGGTCGCGCGCTGCCACGCCGGCAAGCAGGCCTCGGGTGCGAATTCCGGATCCTCCGGGCGCGATGCGAATGCTATATGAAGTTCCGCAGTCCGCCGTCCCATCAACCGTGCAGCGTCGAGATATGCGCCGATCATGCTCTTCGTTTCGTCGTCGGGCGTCTCGATCTCGATCAGTTTCGATAGCACCGGCGTTGGTTCCTGAAGAATCGCGCCGCGCGCGGCGGCCCGCTCGAAATAACGGCCCAGCTCCCCGCGCGAGTATTCCCAGGCGTCACCCTGGTTCGCCACAAAATTGTGCAGCACGGCCACGGTATGCGGTCCGTTGTCGCGCGTTGAGCGGTAGTCAATCGAGCCCATCAACTGCGGCGAATGGGTAAATGAAATCTGGCCCGTCAGGAAACGCCCGATCTCAAGATCGGGACTTTCTCCGTTCTCCAGACGACGGAATAGCTTGACGATCAGTTGGTCGCCGAGCGCAATCGACGCATTGGTGTGGTCCAGGCGTAACAATCGCGGTTCGAGATGGGTGGCGTCGCCTTTGCGCGCCGATGAATTCCGCAGCCCCGCGTCAACGCTTGCGGTAAGATACCCGGCCTCACCTTTCGGGTAACGCCGGCGTTTCATCACCTCGAACAATTCGCGTCCAAAGTCAGGCTCCGCCGTGGCGTCGAATACGATTCGCTCGCGCGTACTGCTACTCCCCTTTCGCCGGACTTTGGCGATCACCGCGTGGGGCGTGTTCGCGGAAATCTGATGTGCCCGATGGTTCTCCGCGATCGTTAGCGGCAGTGTATAGGTCTCCGCTTCCCCTTCGGTGAATTCCACTTCAATCAGTGCCAGGTAGGCGCCATCGGCTTTGTCGGACAACGGTATTATATCCGCAATGCGCGCAGTGTGGACCTGGCCGGCCTTATCGTGCAACCAGCGGCATTGCCGCAGGTAAGCGGGTAGCAAGCGTTCCAGCCGCACGCGATCGTCGCTTTCGATAAAGCGTTTCCAGGTCTCGGCCAGTTCGATTTCGGGTATGGTGTACCCTTCAATGGCACTCGTTCCTGGACACTCGAGCGAGAACCAATCAAACATGTGCGGCGCCAGTGTCAGCATGTACGGACTATCGCTGATAGCCGGAAACCTGGTCTGGCCGAACAACTCGACCGGCGTCATCCCCTTGAATCGTGTCAGGTCCAGTTCAACGAACTGCACGAAGCGCGACAGATTCGCGACCACCAGGATGCGCTCATTGTCGTAAATTCGAATGAAGGCAAGCACGCGCGGATTGTCGGGGCTCAGAAATTCGATCGTCCCGCGCCCGAACGCCTGGAAGCGTTTGCGCATCGCGATCAGGCGCCGAATCCACCACAGCAGCGAATGCCGATTGCGTTCCTGGGCCTCCACGTTGACGGTTTGGTAATGGTATTCGTGATCGATAATCGTCGGCAGGATTAACAGCTGCGTATCGGCGCTCGAAAACCCCGCGTTGCGATCGCCGCTCCATTGCATCGGCGTGCGCACGCCGTCGCGATCGCCGAGATAGATATTGTCGCCCATCCCAATCTCGTCGCCGTAATAAATCACCGGCGTCCCCGGCATCGAGAACAGGAGTCCATTCATCAATTCGATCGTGCGGCGATTGTTGCCCAGCAACGGGGCCAGTCGCCGGCGGATTCCCAGGTTGATCCGCATCCGCGATTCCTGCGCGTATGCGCGATACATGTAGTCGCGCTCTTCGTCGGTCACGGTCTCCAGCGTCAGCTCGTCGTGATTGCGCAGGAACAGCGCCCACTGGCAGGTTTCCTCAATCGCCGGGGTCTGCGCCCAGATATCGGTAATCGGAAAACGGTCTTCGGTCCGCACCGCAATATAGATTCGCGGCATCAGCGGGAAATGGAACGCCATCTGGCATTCCTTGCCGCCGGCCAGGTAAGTCACTGCGTCTTCGGGCCATTGGTTCGCCTCGGCCAACAGCATGCGCCCGCGAAAGTTCCGATCGATATGTGCGCGCAGATCGCGCAGGAATTGATGCGTTTCGGGCAGGTTCTCGCAACTCGTGCCCTCACGTTCGAACAGGTAGGCGACCGCGTCCAGACGAAAGCCGTCGATTCCCATCTCGAGCCAGAAATCGAGGACCTTGATGACCGCGTTGCGCACCGCCGGATTGTCGAAATTCAAGTCCGGCTGATGCGAAAAGAACCGGTGCCAATAATAGGCGTGGGCGACCGGATCCCAGGTCCAGTTCGACAATTCAAAATCCTGGAAGATGATCCGCGCGCCCGCATAGCGATCCGCGGTATCGCTCCAGACGTAGTAATCGCGCGCCGGATCGCCTTTGGCCGCGCGTCGCGCCCGCTGAAACCACGGATGCTGATCCGAGGTGTGATTAAGCACCAACTCCGTTACCACGCGCAGGCCGCGACGATGAGCTTCACGCAAAAATTCCGTGAATTCGCGCAGCGTGCCGCACTCCGGATGAATGTCGAGATAGCTCGAAATGTCGTAGCCGTCATCGCGCAGCGGGGAGGGATAGAAGGGCAATAGCCATAACGCCGTGACGCCCAAATCCTGCAGGTAATCGAGCTTCGCGGTCAGACCCGGGAAATCGCCGATGCCATCGCCGGAGCCGTCATAGAATGATCGAACGCGCAATTCGTAAAAAATTGCGTCCTTGTACCAGAGCGGATCTTCGGAAATGTTGTTGCGGCCATTCATGCATACATCTCGGCACGAGTCTGGTTCCATTGCCGTTCACAGCCACTGCGCAATGGCGTTCGCCATCCACCTGAGAACACGAAATATGCGGTGCTTTTATCGGCCACAGTTCGGCCGTGGACGCAAACTCGTGTCGATCATATCAGCGGGTCGGTCGGCTCGCGAGTACGGTCGTCATCGCTCGGCGCCATCGGTGCGCTGCTCGTAAATGACCGCGCGCGCCGCTATTAACTTATGAGATCGCCATCGCGAGCATGAATACGAACTTGAAAATCGTCCCGGAATAAACGCTCGCTCGACCGTCGAGGCCGGGCGTCGCAAAAGGAGTCCTGAGGATGGCTGCGCGATCTAATCCGCGTCTGGTAGCGACCGGAGCCGTATCCCCAGATTTCGCAATCTCCTCGGACCTCACCACTATCGGCAGCGCTCCGGGCAACAAATTCATCATCGCGGATTCGAGCGTCTCGCGCCGTCATGCAACGATCTCGCGCCTTGGTGATCGCCTTCAGTTGACCGATCTTGGCGCGACCAATGGAACCTACGTCAACGGTAACCGGATATCGGCGCCGGTCGATCTTAACGACGGCGACGAGGTTCGTTTCGGCGCGGCACCTTTTAGACTCGTCAATCCAGCTAAGGACTCTGCACCCGCTAAGGTGCCTCCGCGAAGTTCACCATCCCGCGCTATGGTTTTGCTCGCAGTGGCTATTGTCTTTGCCGCCGGCTTTACGATTACTCAGTATGTGATTAACTTTGATCGCTTGCAGCAAGCGGTCGAATCCTCATCCGCGCCAACGACCCTCGTTGGCGATGGCGCTCCAACCGCGATCTCATCGCCCGCACCCACGCGCGCTGCCGCTTCTGTCGCGAGCGTGACTGCCCCTGCTTCTCCATCTTCGATGCTACCGGCGCCCGCCGCCGCGTCCTCCGCTGACGTTCCCGAGTCGAATCCCGGTGCGGACGATCTTTGGCTGAAGCCGCTCAATCGGTATCGTGAAAGCGCTGGCCTGCCACCGGTCACCGTTAATCCGCGCTTTAGCCGCGCTGACTATTTGCATTCCCGCTACATAGTCAAGAACTTCGGCAAACAAATCGCTGCAGGAATGAACCTCGGGCCGGCTATGCATTTCGAGGATCCGTCCAAGCCCTGGTACACTGCCGAGGGGGCGGCCGCCGGTCGCGCCGGTGACATCGACGAAGCTTGGAATCCACACGGGACTCTTGCCCCGTCATGGGCGCTCGACAATTGGATGCAGTCGCCATTTCACCGCTTCCCGATCTTGAATCCGCACTTGCACAGTGTCGGTTACGGCTACATGTGCGAGGCCGGCGTCTGCATCGCGTCGCTTAATCTGAATGGCGACGTCGATCCGATAATGTCGCCACCCGCGCCTTTAGCCGCGCCGATCGAGTATCCGCCCAATCACGCTTCGATCGATCTGAACTCGTTCGACGGCGAATGGCCCGATCCACTCACGAGCTGCCCCGGCTACTCATTGCCGACTGGTTATCCGATTTCGATTCAGCTTGGCACACTGGTCAATCCGGGCGTTGCGAATTACTCGTTGAAACGTACGGCGCCTACCCCGGCTACTCTCGAAACCTGCATCTTCGATGGGAGTACTTACAGCAATCCCGACTCCGGCACACAAGCGATGATGCGGAATCAACTTAATAACTTTGGCGCGATTGTAATGATGCCACGAACGCCGCTGGAGCCCGGCGCTTACTCAGTCTCGATCACTGCGGGCGGTCACGAGTACTCATGGTCATTCTCCGTAGATCATTAACTACACGGCAGATTCAACGCCTGAGGGCGTCCACGGTGCAGTTCTGAATCGATTGACTGTTCCCGTCGTCCCCCGCGCGGCATCACAATTGACTATTTCTGGATCTGATCCGAATTGCGCTCGAACACACGATTAATCAGTGTCTGCGCTTCTGCCTGAATCTGATGCAAGTGCTCGAGGCCGCGAAAGCTCTCAGCGTAGATCTTGTAAACGTCCTCGGTCCCCGACGGCCGCGCGGCGAACCAACCATTCTTGGTTACAATCTTGAGGCCGCCGATCGGCGCGTTGTTGCCGGGGGCAGCCGTTAACGCCGCAATTATAGGCTCACCCGCGAGTTCCGTCGTATGCACTTGTTCGGGCGTCAGCTTGGCGAGTATCACCTTCTGCTGCGGAGTTGCCGGTGCATCAATGCGCTCATACACCGGCGCTCCAAACTCGCGCGTTATGTCACTATACAGTTCGCCCGGGTCGCGCCCCGTCTTCGCCATAATCTCCGCCGCTAGCAGTCCCATGATGATGCCGTCCTTGTCGGTCGTCCACACGCTCCCATTCATGCCCAGAAACGCCGCGCCGGCGCTCTCCTCGCCGCCAAAGCCAAACGAACCATCGAGCAGACCGTCCACGAACCACTTGAAGCCAACAGGTACTTCGACCAACCGGCGCCCAATCTTCTCAGTCACTCGATCGATGATGCTGCTGCTCACGACGGTCTTGCCCACCGCCGCTGTGGCCGGCCAATCTTCGCGAGCCTCGAAAAGATACGCAATCGCCACTGCAAGGTAATGATTAGGATTGAGTAATCCGGCGCTGCGAGTGACTATTCCATGGCGATCGTTGTCGGTGTCGTTGGCGAAGGCCACATCGAACCGATCGCGCATACTCACTAGCCCGGCCATCGCGTACGGCGACGAGCAATCCATCCGAATCTTGCCATCCCAGTCAACTCGCATAAAACCGAAAGTTGGATCGACCGTCTCGTTTACTACCGTGGCATCGACCTCGTACCTATCGATAATCGGCCCCCAATAGCGCACTCCCGCACCGCCCAGCGGATCGATGCCGACTTTAACGCCCGCTGCGCGTATCGCTCGCATGTCAACTACGCTTTGGAGATCGGCGACGTAGTTGCCGATGAAGTTGTGCCGATGAGTCGTCGGCGCGATCAGCGCTTTCGCCAACGGCACTCGCGGCACCCCGAGCAAGCCCGCGCCCATCAGTATATTAGCCTGGCCTTCAATCCACTTCGTCGCCTTCGTGTCGGCTGGCCCACCGTGCGGCGGATTATATTTGATGCCGCCGTCCGCCGGCGGATTGTGCGAAGGCGTAATGACTATCCCATCGGCGAGTCCTGTTTTCCGGCCCCGATTGTAGGTCAGGATTGCGTGCGAAATCACCGGCGTCGGTGTGTATCCGCGATCGCGATCGATCATCACCTCGACCCGGTTGCCCGCGAGCACTTCAAGCGCACTGGCAAACGCCGGCTCTGACAGTGCATGCGTATCGATCCCTAGAAACAGTGGTCCATCGATGCCCTGACTTTTGCGATATATACAAATCGCCTGAGTTATCGCGATTATATGCCATTCGTTGAATGAATTATCGAAAGCGCTGCCGCGATGTCCGGAAGTACCGAATGCCACGCACTGTGTGGGAATCGATGCGTCCGGCTGTTCTGAATAGTATGCGGTGATCAAGCGCGGCACATTGACCAGCATTGAAGGTTCAGCGGGTTTGCCCGCCAGCGGACTGATATTCATGAGTATCTCACTGCCGCCTATATTCCAGTATCAGTAGGGCCACCGCCAGTTGGTAATCTCGGGGGGATCGATTCCGTTCTCTGTCGCATAATAGAGGTGCTCGCTGATTTGATCCTTTAGCCATTCCTTAATATGCGCACCGGTGCTCTGCAGCTTCGGTACCCGGTCGATTACATCTATCGCGAGATTGAAACGGTCGGTCTGATTGTTAATCGCGAGCTGCAAGGGCGTGTTGATATTGCCTTTCTCCTTATACCCGCGCACGTGCATGTTGTCGTGATTCCTGCGGCGATACGCAAGCTTGTGTATTAGCCACGGATACCCATGAAAGTTGAATATCACCGGCTTGTCGTTGGTGAACAGACTATCGAAGTCGCGATCGGATAGACCGTGCGGATGTTCGTTGGGGGGCTGCATTCTGAAGAGATCGACAACATTGACGAAGCGCACGCGTAGCGTGGGAAATTTGTCGCGCAGGATGGCGGTTGCCGCCAGGGCCTCGATCGTCGCGACGTCACCCGCAGATGCCATTACCACATCCGCTTCGCCGTTCTGGTCGGTCGAAGCCCATTCCCACAGCCCAATGCCCTTGGTGCAATGTCTGATTGCCTCATCCATCGTGAGGTATTCGGGATGCGGTTGTTTGTCGGCGACGATCACGTTGATGTAATTGACGCTGCGCAAACAGTGATCCGCCACGCTGAGCAAGCAGTTGGCGTCAGGCGGCAGGTAGATGCGGGTCACGCTCGGACTCTTGTTCGTCACAACATCAATGAAGCCCGGATCCTGATGCGTGAAACCATTATGGTCCTGGCGCCACACGGTTGAACTGATAAGGATGTTTAGCGAGGAGACTGGGGCACGCCACGGTACTTCCGTACTACATTTTTCCAGCCACTTAGCGTGCTGATTCACCATCGAATCGATGATGTGCGCGAAGCCTTCATAGGTCGAAAGAAACCCGTGACGTCCGGTTAGCAGATAACCTTCGAGCCAGCCCTCCAGCGTGTGCTCGCTGAGCATCTCCATGACGCGGCCATCGGATGACAGTTCACCTCCGTCACGATCCTCGGGCTTGTACTCGCCGAGCCAGGTCTTTTTGCTCGCTTCGTAAATCGCCTCGAGCTTGTTTGAAGCAGTTTCGTCCGGACCGAAAACCCGGAAGTTGGTCATATTGTTGCGCATCACATCGCGCAAGTACTGCCCTAGCACGTAAGTGTTACCTGCTTCGGAATGGCCCGGGCGCGTGACCTTGACTGCATATTCGCGGAAGTCCGGCAGCTTCAGCGGTTTGCGTAACAACCCCCCGTTGGCGTGAGGGTTTGCGCTGATTCGGCGAGTACCCTCGGGGGCCAATTCTCTCAGTTCGGCAACTAGCTCGTCGCGTTGGTCGAACAGCTCCTCCGGGTGGTAACTACGCATCCATCCTTCAAGCAACTTTAGATGGGCCGGGTTAGTGACCGGATCTGTGATCGGCACTTGATGAGCACGCCAGGAGCCCTCGAGCCGCTTGCCGTCAAGCTCTTTTGGACACGTCCAACCTTTGGGAGTTCGCATTACGATCATTGGCCATCGAGGACGAGTCGCATTCGCCGCGTTACCTTTGCGCGCGTGCTCCTGGATCTCGCGAATCTCGAGGATGCAACGTTCGAGCGTGGCAGCCATCAACTGATGCACCGCTTGCGGCTCGTCGCCCTCTACCACGTATGGCTTATAGCCATAGCCATTGAACAGACTTTCCAATTCGTCGGCAGGAATGCGTGCGAGTATCGTCGGGTTCGCAATCTTATAGCCATTCAGATGGAGAATAGGCAGTACCGCGCCGTCGCGAACTGGGTTAAGGAACTTGTTGGAATGCCATGACGTCGCGAGCGGCCCGGTCTCGGCTTCACCGTCGCCTATTACTGCGACGGCGATCAGTTCGGGGTTGTCGAAGGCGGCGCCGAATGCATGCGAGAGGCAATAGCCGAGTTCTCCGCCCTCGTGGATCGAACCCGGCGTCTCGGGCGTGCAATGGCTGCCGATGCCGCCGGGAAAGGAGAAGAGTTTGAAGAACCGTTGCAGTCCCTCCGGGTCCTGACTGCGATCGGGATAGACCTCGGAGTAAACGCCTTCGAGGTAGCTGTTCGCGAGGGTGGCGGGCGCACCGTGTCCGGGGCCCGACAGGTAGATCACGTCGAGGTCGTACTTTTTGATCAAGCGATTGAGATGCACCCATACCAGCGATTGGCCCGGATCGGATCCCCAGTGACCGAGCAGGCGGTTCTTGATGTGCTCGGGCCTGAGCGGTTCGCGCAGCAGTGGATTGTCGCGCAGGTAGAGCATGCCCACGCTCAGGTAATTGCACGCGCGCCAATACGCATCGAGGAGCCGCAGCTCATCCGCGCTCAAGCTCGCGTCCGATCGTTGCTTCTCCGCACTGGATGGCATCAAAAGTCTCCTCAGTTTCCTTATTGTGTAGGGAGGTAGGGCAAGGGGTTTGCGATTCGGATACGCGCACGCTCGCGATACCTGTGGCCGGTTCGCCGTTACCAAATGCTGACGCGGCCCGCTTGCCGAGGCAAGTCGTGTCTTCGGCGAGCACCCGTGCGCGACTCTCGCGTAGGCCGGAGCAGTGCGCTGGCTCACGTCCAACGGGGAATCTGGTTTGGCCACAGCGCCGCGCTGATCCGGAAGCCGACCGCCTCTCACCACGATTCGCGCGACATCCGATTTTACCAACCCCGGCGATTTGGTGGATTCCCGCTCTCGTGCTCGGTGACACCTGTGATTCGTGCTTTGGACGTTCGCCAAGCGCTGCATGTGAAGCCGATTTAGGATGAAGACGAATTGAAGGCGAAAATGTTTCACGTGAAACATGATCGCCGTAAATTTGCGGGGAAATCCTTCACC
>VFSW01014807.1_pt1 | contig 10756 bp, 8 predicted proteins | sample 5358111 | NCBI WGS metagenome assembly VFSW01 (sample SAMN11554181, study PRJNA540505) | mine drainage metagenome | isolation source: sediment from site ElyBrook_90M | place: USA: Ely Copper Mine, Vershire, VT | collected 2017
TCGCGCGCTGCCAGTTCTGCTCGTGCCGTTCCATGCGCCGCTCCAGTTCGGCAATTCGTCCACTGTTCCCGTCGCCCATCAGCCCATTCATCTGCCTCTTCCGCACGCTGAGATCGCAGAGCACCTGCGCCTCGAATTCATTCCTCCTCCGCATGCTCGCAACTCCACTCCCATCTCATCCTGCCGGCTGCCCCGTCCAGGGCGTGTTCGCAGCATGCGCCCTGGATGGGAAAGCTCAAACCTCGATCTGCTTGCGAAAAAAGCCGGGCTCTCACCTTCGGCACTGCGCGCAAGCGCAGCGGCCAAGCCTGGATCTCTCACTTCCGTCCATGGCTCCGCCAGCCCCGTTACGCCAGCTGCAAATCAAAAGACAGGGCCGCGGAAAACTTCGAGTCGTTCGGCGGCTTCGCCCCGCGATACACGCGAATGCAGTACCGGTCACTCGCTGCCACCCTCGTCAATGGCATCGCTTGAACCGATTCGGGCATCACCAGGTCCGTGTCCTTGCCCGGCTGGAAGCACCAGTCCCTGCGCCGGATCTCAAACCGGGCGCCTGCCGGCGCGGTTGCGCCTGTGGCTCGCGTCACCGTCGCGCCGGTCGCCGAGGTGAAAGCCCTGCGTATCGGAGGCGTAGGGGAGGTCGCCGATCTGGATGATGGCTGCGGAACCGGTGTAGGCGAGACGGTGCCGCCGAGGGTTCCCCCTGGCGGGGCTGGAAGCGCGCAGGGCGCAGCCGTGCAGCGTGACGTTGCGCATGCCTGCGGTGACGATGATTTGAATCGCGGCGTTGCTAGTGGGGCAGGGCAACAGGATGGTGGTGTTGGCCGTAGAGAGGTTGAAGCTGGCGCCCATCGAGAGCGCGCCGGAGAAGTTGCGGGCGTCACAAGTGCCGCCATAGGTGGTGCTGATTTTGGCGAGGCAGGCCTGGAGCTTTGTGCCGAAGTCCGCACCGGAGCCGCGATCCATGCGTCAAGTTCAAATGCTCTTTTCAGCGGCACAGGACCGCGGCCGGAGTCCGAAAAGAATGTGGAAGAGCGGCACATGCTCTTCGAGTTTCTGCTTCCCTTGCTCGATTCTCTTCAGGATAGCGAATGGCGAGAATGAACATGCAAAATCCGAGAAAGTTTTTTGCGCAGTGTTTTCAATGGTTTGAGCAAGTTTTGCGGAGCGCGTGCTCTCCACTGGTTGGCGGCGTGGGGCCGGGTCGGTGAGAATGCCATCGTTCCGCTGATTGATATTTGATTGCAGGCAAGAGGAGCTTGGATGCATTCGGTGTGGTTGGGCGAGATGATGGGCACGCTGGTGCTGGTGCTGCTGGGCAACGGTGTGTGTGCGGGCGTGACGCTGCGGAAGTCGTATGCGGCAGATGCAGGCTGGATGGTGGTGACGACGGGCTGGGCGCTGGCGGTGCTGTGCGGCGTGCTGGTCGCGCAGGCGTTTGGGAGCCCCGGCGCGAACCTGAACCCGGCGATTACGCTGGCGAGCGCGGTGACGAGCGGCGATGCGACGCAACTGCTATGGCTGTGGAGCGCGCAACTGGTGGGCGCGATGGGCGGGGCGGCACTGACGGTGGTGCACTATGGGCCGCACTGGAAGCTGACGCCGGACCCGGCGGCGAAGCTAGGGATCTTTTGCACAAATGGGGCGGTGCCGAATCCGCTCTTCAATTTTTTGGGCGAAGTGATTGGTACGATGGTGCTGGTGGTGGTGGCGGGTGCGATCGGATCGCATGGTGTGTCGGCCACGGGACCTTCGGCGGGCGTGGGGCAGTGGCTGGTGGCGAGCCTGGTGTGGGGCATTGGATTGTCTCTGGGTGGCACGACGGGCTACGCGATCAATCCGGCGCGTGATTTGGGGCCGCGGCTGGTCCACGCGCTGGCGCCGATTCCCGGCAAAGGCGGATCGAACTGGAGCTATGCGCCGATTCCGGTGGCGGGTCCGCTGGTGGGCGGCGCGCTGGCGGGCATGCTGCTGCGGCTGGCGCATGTGTAGCGTTGTTCCTCACCCTCCCATTGCGTCTGCGGACGCAGTTGAAATGGATGGGGCACGCGGATGGCTGGCTGGGTGAGGTCTCTTAGCTGACGTCGATCATGATTTTGGTGAAGCGGGCTGGGTCGCGATCCCATGCGGCGAAGATGGACGGCGCTTCGTCGAGGGGAATGGTGTGAGTGACCGCCTCTTCGACGGGGAAGCGGCGCTCCTCCAACATACGGATGACGGCGCGGAAGTCCTCAGGCTGCGCATTGCGCGAGCCGAGGATGTCGAGCTCTTTCTGGACGAAGAGGCGCGTCTCGTAGGCGACCTGCTCTTTGGCGTAGCCGATGTAGACGACGCGTCCAGTGAAGGCGACCTCTTCGACGGCGGCGCGAAAGGTGTGCGGGAGGCCGATGGCTTCAATGATGACGTCTGGACCGCGGCCGGCAGTGAGCTCGCCGAGGCGGGCGTGGAGATCTTCGCGGGCAGTGTTGATGAGGTAGACGGCGCCGGCTTTTTGCGCGGTGGCGAGCTTGGCGTCATCGAGATCGACGCCGATGACGGTGGCGCCGCGGAAGGCTGCGCCGGCGACTGCGCCGAGGCCAACGCCGCCGCAACCAATGATGGCGACCGTGTCCTCTGGCGCGACGCGGCCGCGGGCAGCGGCGTGGAAGCCGACGGTGAGGGGCTCGACGAGGCAGAGTTCCTTAAGGCTGAGACTGGCGCTGTAGAGGCGCGAGGCGGGCGCGGTGATGTATTCCGTGAGCGCGCCGTCGCGCTGGACGCCGAGGGTCTGATTGAACTGGCAGGCGTTGGCGCGGCCGCGCAGGCAGGCGGGGCACTGGCCGCAGTTGGAGTAGGGCGAGAGCGTGACTTCCATGCCGGTGGTCCACTGGGGATGGGCGGAGTTGACGCGGACGACGGTGGCGGCGACTTCGTGACCGGGAATACGCGGAAAGGCGATGAGGGGATTGCGGCCGCGGTAGGAGTTGAGGTCGCTGCCGCAGAGGCCGACCTTGTGGACGCGGAGCAGGATGTCGTCTGCGCCTGGGGGTGCGGGTTCGGCAACGGAGTGGAGGGCGGCGTGGCCGGGAGCTTCCAGAACGAGGGCTTTCATGAGGGCGTCTCCTGCGGGATGAAGAGAATGAAAGAGCGATGAAAGATTGATGATACGGCGATGGATGCTGAGTGTGCGAGGCCGGTGGTCGAATCGCGGCGAGCGCACGTTGTATGCTGGGCAGGGGTGGTTCGACCACAGGGTGCGATTCCAGAAGGAGTGGGATGGCGGAGAGCGTGCTGCAGATTGATCCGCGGGATAACGTGGTGGTGGCGCTGACGACGCTGACCGCAGGCAGCGATGTGAAGTGCGGCGCGTCGACGTTGCGCGTGGTGGAGACGGTTCCGGCAAAGCACAAGGTGGCGCTGACGGCGCTGGCGCCGGGCGACGTGATTCGCCTGTACGGCATGGTGGTGGGTGAAGCGACGGCGCCGATTGCGCGCGGCGGACGGCTGACACAGCAGAACGTGCGGCATCGCGCCGAGGCGTACACAGCGACGCGGCAGCCGGTGGCGTATCACCTGCCGGACGCTGCGCCGTGGGCGGGGCGGACGTTCATGGGCTACCACCGCGCGGATGGGCAGGTGGGCACGCGCAACTACTGGCTGGTGCTGCCACTGGTGTTCTGCGAAAACCGCAACGTGGAACAGTTGCGGGAAGCACTGGAAGAAGAGCTGGGTTACGGCAGCGTGCGAAGCGGGTATCGGCAGCATGTGCGGGAGCTGGTGGCGGCGCGCGCGGGCGCGAGCGCCGAGGAGATGAAGCAGGCGCGGGAAGAGCGCGTGTTTGCGCAACTGGATGGGATTCGATTTTTGACCCACCAGGGCGGATGCGGCGGGACGCGCGAAGATGCGCGGGCGCTGTGCGGGCTGCTGGCGGGGTACATTCATCATCCCAATGTGGCCGGGGCGACGGTGCTGAGCCTGGGATGCCAAAACGCGCAGGCTTCGATGCTGATGGAGGAACTGGAGAAGCGCGATTCGAAACGGACGAAGCCGGTGCTGGTCTTCGATCAGCAAAAGACGGGGCGCGAGAGCGTGCTGATGACGCGCGCGCTGGACGAGACGTTTGCCGCGCTGGCAAAAGCGAATGAAGCGCATCGGTCTCCGGCGCCGCTGAGCGCACTGACGGTGGGGCTGAAGTGCGGCGGATCGGATGGGTTCAGCGGAATCTCGGCGAATCCGATGATTGGATATCTGTCGGATGTGCTGGGCGGGCTGGGCGGCACGACGCTGCTGAGCGAGTTTCCTGAGTTGCACGGCGTGGAGCAGGAACTGATTAACCGCTGCGCGACGGATGCGCTGGCGCAGAGATTTTATGAACTGATGCAGGCGTATGCGGCGCGGGCGCGCGCTGTGCATTCTGGATTTGAGATGAATCCGTCGCCGGGAAATATTGAGGACGGACTGATTACGGATGCGATCAAGTCCGCTGGGGCTGCGCGGAAGGGCGGCGTGGCGCCGGTGAAGGGCGTGCTGGATTTTCCGGAGTATGCGACGACGCCTGGGCTGAATCTGCTGTGCACGCCGGGCAACGACGTGGAAGCGGTGACAGCGCAGACGGGTGCGGGTGCGAATCTTGTTCTGTTCACGACGGGACTGGGAACGCCGACGGGAAATCCGATTGCGCCGGTGGTGAAGATTGCGACGAACTCGGCGCTGGCGGCACGGATGGACGACATCATCGACTTTGACGCGGGCGGAATTGTGACAGGGGAGACGACGATTCCGGAGTGCGCGGGGAAGCTGGTGGAGCTGTGCGTTGAGGTGGCGAGCGGCGCGCGGCAGACGAAGGCGGAACTGCTGGGGCAGAACGACTTCATTCCGTGGAAGCGAGGCGTGTCGCTCTAGAGGACGCGGCGGCACATCCACAGGCGCCACGGCTGGCGCGCTTCATTCCAGAAACGAGGCGAGGATCGACAATGCCGCGATGGCGGCGGTTTCCGCGCGCAGAATGCGCGGACCGAGCGAGACGGCGCGCCAGCCGCTGTCGTCGAAGAGAGCCTCTTCATTGGGAGCCCATCCACCTTCAGGACCGATGGCGATGTGGAAGTCGGGAAGCTCGGACTGCTCGGATTGGAGCGCGGATTCGAGGGCGCCGCGCAGGGTGGTGGAGCGTTCCTGCTCTGCAAGGACTAGGCGGACGGCATCGGATGGAACGGTAACGACGGCGTTCAGCGGCTGCGGATCGTGGACAAAGGGAATATCAGAGCGGCGGCACTGCTGCGCGGATTCCTTCGCGATGCGACGCCAGCGCTCAACGCGCTTCGCAGCGGCCTGGGCGAGATGCTTTTCTGTTCGGCGGGCGATGACGGGAGCGATGGCGAAGACGCCAAGCTCTGTGGCTTTTTCGATGGCCCACTCCATGTGATCGAACTTGTAGACGGCCATGACCAAAGTTACCGGCAGTGCCGGGTCGGCTTCGAGTTCCGCGATGAGATTGAAGCGGACCTCCTGCGGAGAGACGGCCGCGACCTCTGCATGAAAGACGTGACCACCGGCGACGACGTCGGCTTCGATGCCGGGCTGAGCGCGCAAAACGCGGGCGAGATGTTCGGCCTGCGTTCCAGTGAGGGTGGCGGTTGCATCATCCCAGTGTTCGGCGATCCAGCGGCGGCGTGTCATGGCGAGCAATCCTTCAAAACAACTGCAATTCAGTTTACCCGCATGAATAGCGGGCTTGCGGTGCCTGCGGACACATGAGCGCAAAAACACTTCGGGGGACGCTGGAAGCGTCCCCCGAAGTGCTGCCTTTTGGTTGGTTGACCCGTTACTTCTTCTTCGCGGCTTTCTTCGCGGCCTTCTTCGCGGGTGCCTTCTTGGCTGCTTTCTTGGTTGCCATTTGCCTATTCTCCCTTTTCGATGGGTTGCATCGATGCTGCAATTGGAATTGCAGTTGAGGAATGTATAGATTCACGAATGCTCAGTGTCAAGAAAAAAACGAATGAAGAGTGGAAAAAGTGGCAACAATTTTTTTGGACGATGCGACGCGCGCGAAGGAAAAAGTCACGCAAGGTGATGGAGCTTGAGGACGCCGAGTGCGAGTCCGGCGATGAGATCGTGCCAACTGTGCGCGAAGATGCAGGGGCGCAGACTGCGACGAAACAGGGCGAGCGCACTGAACAGCGCGCCGAAGATGACCAAAAGAAACATGCTGCGCAGGCCCTGATATCCATGCGCGGCGCCGAAGAGGACCGCAGAGAAGAGAATGCCGAAGGCGGCATTGCCGCGCGCCCATGCAGTGAACTGACCCTGAAAATAGCCGCGGAAGACGGACTCTTCGACGATGCCGACGATGAGGCAGAGCAGCGCCCATGCAGCGGCTTCGCGGAGGGTGGAGGGTGCGACCTGCAGCACGGCTCGCGAGGCCTCAGTGCGCACGGGCGCGAATGGGGCGGCTGCATGCCATGGAGCGCTGCCGCGGGTCAGGAGTGCTTCGATGCCGGTCCACATCATGCCGACCGTGCCGAGGACCATCAACGCGCCGATCCAGAAGATGAGTGCGGCAATGAGGTCTGCGAAGAAAGCGTGCGGGCCTGAAGAGAGATGCCCGAAGAGCGTGCGCAGCGGAATGCGCCTGAGACGCAGGCCGAAGGCAACCCAGGCGAGCATGAGCAGTTCCATGACGCCGGTGGCGGCGTAGGTGACGAAACGATTGTGCACCACCTGCGACTGGGCAGCGTGGAGTGAACCGGCAAACGACAGGACGGCGATGACGAGGATGAGGACGGCGGTGTGCCAGGCGGGCGCAAGCGAGGCAGGCGCAGCGGACGGCGGGGGCAGGGGAGCGTCGCCGGCTGGCTGAAGAATGGGCTGCGGTTGCGTCGCGTCGGGCGTAGGTTCCATTTCGATCCTCGACAGGAATACGGGTAAAGGCGCAGCTGCGCGGTCAACAGGCGATGATGTTGAGGGCGAGGCCGGCGAGGCTTGTCTCTTTATACCGCGACTGCATGTCGAGGCCGGTGAGATACATGGTGCGGATGACCTGATCGAGAGAGACTTTGTGCTCTTCCGATTCACTGAGGGCGATGCGTGCGGCGTGGACGGCCTTGGCGGCGCCCATGGCGTTGCGCTCGATGCAGGGAATCTGGACGAGGCCGCCGATGGGATCGCAGGTCATGCCGAGGTTGTGTTCCATGGCGATCTCGGCGGCGTGTTCAATCTGGCCGTTGGTGCCTTCGAGGGCGGCGACGAGTCCGCCGGCGGCCATGGAGCAGGCGACGCCGACTTCGCCCTGGCAACCGACTTCCGCGCCGCTGATGGATGCGTTCTCTTTGTAGAGAATGCCGATGGCGGCGGAGGTGAGGAAGAAGCGGAGGATGCCTTCGTTATCGGCGTCGGGGATGAAGCGGTCGTAGTAATGGAGGACTGCGGGGACGACGCCGGAGGCTCCGTTGGTGGGCGCGGTGACGACGCGGCCTCCTGCGGCATTCTCCTCATTGACGGCCATGGCGTAGACGGTGACCCAGTCGAGCGGCGCGAGGGGATCGCTGCGCAGACCGGTGGCTTCCTTTTCATGGAGGCGCTCGGCGAGTCGGTGTGCGCGGCGGCGGACGTTGAGGCCGCCGGGCAGAATGCCTTCCGTGGCGATGCCGCGCTGGACGCACTGCTGCATCGTTTGCCAGATGCGATCGATGCCGGCGCGCACCTGCTCGACGGGAGACTGCGGCTGGTCGCGGGGGATGAGCGCGCATTCGTTTTCCAGCATCAGCTGTGCGATGGAGAGCTCATTGGCATGGGCGGTGGCGAGAAGCTCGGCCGCAGTATGAAAGGGAAACGGGACGGGCGCCTGGGGCTTTTCAGAGGCAGGATCGACGCCGTCTTCCACGATGAAGCCGCCGCCGATGGAGAAGTAGGTGCGCGTCTCGAGGATGGCGTGGATGGCATCGTAGGCGGTGAGGCGGAGTCCGTTGGGGTGCTGCGTGTGCGCGCCGGGAGGGTACATGGTCTCGCGCTCAAAGAGCAGGTCAGTCTCTTCAGCGAAGGGGATGGAATGGATGGCGGCGAGAGGCAGCGCGTGCGAGGAGCGGATGGCGAGGACGGTGGGCTCGATGGCGGCGGGATCGATGGTGGCGGGTTCGTGACCGGCGAGACCGAGGAGCACGGCGCGATCGGTGGCGTGGCCTTTGCCGGTGAGGGCGAGCGAGCCGTAGAGCTCAGCGCGAACGCGGGCGACGCGCGGGAGCAGGCCGCGGTCGTTGAGCTCGCGGGCGAAGCGGCAGGCGGCGCGCATGGGACCCATGGTGTGCGAGCTGGATGGACCGACGCCGATTTTGTAGAGATCGAAGAGGCTCGTCATCCCGTCTGAGATTGTAGACGCGGCAGAGGGGAAGTGGACAGCATTGCAGAGACACCCCGAAAGCGGAGAATGGGATGCGACGGGCCTGCGGGAGGTTCCTGGCTTCCCACCCATACCGCCCGGTGGAAGTCATGGAAGGGCACCCCAAATCCCGGGGGAGAACACTTCCGAAGTAGGATCATAGCCTTATTCGGCCTGCAGGGTTGATTGGAACCGCGTGATAAGCGTGTGCGTAGTACAACCCGTCCGGCATCTTAGTCCAATCGTGTTCAAGGGAGTGGGAAAGTATGCCAGAACCGCTTCGTCGGACTGCTTCGCTGGTTCGCAAATCCTCTGCGTGGGTCGAAGGGCTGATTCTCGGTCTGTCGATTCCGATCGCCATTGTTCTGCTCCAGTTCACTGTCCAACATTTAGGAGCACTGTGGTCTGGAGATGCTATCCAGCGCTATTGCCTCGCGGTAACTGCCATCTGCGGCGGCGAATGGCTTGTGATGGCTGGCTTTTTCTGGTGGTGGAAGCCAAATCGTGAGCGCATGGCGGAGATCGGGTTCAAAGGTGCTGGAACGATGAGCGCCTGGATTGTGGCGCTCGGCATTACTCTGCTCTCCGTACTGAATGGCGTGAGTTTGATGCGCCGCTTTGGGATTCCAGTTGCTGACTTGTGGATGTTGCGCGGCTACCATGTTTATGCAGCTCTCCTTATGGGCGGCACTGCCGCTTTTTGCGAAGAGACGATCTTCCGTGGGTTCCTCATGACAGAATTCGCAAAAGCTGGTTATGGGAAGGTATCTCAGGTCATCATTCCGGGAGTGTTCTTTGGTCTGGCCCATCTCGCCGTTCTGGAGCGAGGGATCGCGATAGGACTAGGAACCATCATTCCCACCACTATGATGGGCATGATCTGGGGCATTGCTTTCCTGCTCGGCCGGCGCAGCGTCGTGCCCACGGTCGTGTCGCACTTTCTCAATGATGCGACGGTCCTTCCATGGATCTTGTTCTTCTCGGTCACACATGCCAGACCTCACTAGGAACTCATGAGGCCGAGGTCTTTGTATGTCTCAGTCCACTTGTCCCACGCTCTGCACTGAATCGCCGACATCATGGATTCAACATCGGGTTCTGCCGAAGAATCTGCAGGACGAACGGCCTGATCTTACCTTGCGGCCTGCGTACCTTTCACGGCGATAACACGGGTTCAAATCCCGTCGGGGACGCCAATACAGAATCAATGAGATACGAAAGCTTTCGCCTTGCATTCGTGGGTGCAACATGGACACAATTTGGTGCCTGTTTTGCACCCACGAATCCTCTACTTTGAAGCAGCGATAGCTCTATGATTTGGCTCCTGCGTGCTCCGCAGACTGAGCGTCAACGACCTGATCGACGGTGAAAACGAGGGACAATGCTGCGGCTTGGGCCGCGTGCTTGGCCGGCACATGACAGCCTGGGTGTAGATGTCAATCGTGGACCGCAGCGAGGAATGTCGCAGCAACTCCTGCATAACTTTCAATTCCGTCCCGACGCTCCTCAGCAAAGTCGAGTAGGTATGCCGAAATGTGTGCCAGCCAATCCGCTTCTCGATTCCTAGCCTTTCTGCAACAGGTCGGATAATGCGGCGAACAATTGCTTGCCCCCAGTATGGATGACGTCCGCGGTGGTACTCGTTGGCGAAAACCCAGTCATCGGGTCCGCGATATTTGCTTCGGTCTCTCCAGTCAATGAGAGCCGCGGCGAGAATCGGATGGACAGGAACCGGCTTCTGCGATGCCTCGGTCTTGCATCGACCCACGATGCTATAAGCGATCGAACGTGTCACGTTCATGGCGTCTTGCGAAACGTCGATGTCGCCCCACTTGAGGGCAAACAACTCACTTTGACGCAAGCCGGTTGAGACCGTCACGAGGACCAGCGTCCGCTCTCGAAGCCCCAGATTGTCCAATAGCAACTTGATTTCGGCGGGAATGAGTACAATGAGAGCGGCTCGTCTTTTGGCGCTCTGGCGAACCAGCTTGATGGGATTGCGATCGAATAACTCATACCGTCCCGCATGATTAAAAGGTACAGACATCAAGTTCCGGATCTTGGCGCATGTGCTCCTTGCGCGCGCCAGTCCGCGCAGCCATGACTCGACCTCGATGGTGCGCACTTCGCTGAGTTCATGCTTCCCCCAACGAGGGACGATCCAGCACTTCAGAAGAAAGTAATAGTTTCTTCTCGTCGAATAGCTGCGCCAAGTATCTTCCTGTGCCAATCCCCGTTGTTCGAAATGCCGGCACAATTCTCCAACCGTCATGATCGGTGGCTTCATATGGTGATCCGCAGGGCTGGGCTTTGTGATTAAAGCCTTAACGAACTCACGAACAGCTTCAGAGTTAGCATACTCTTCAACTGTTCCGACCACTCGCTTGCGATAGACGCGCTGTCCTT
>VFSW01014808.1_pt1 | contig 10756 bp, 9 predicted proteins | sample 5358111 | NCBI WGS metagenome assembly VFSW01 (sample SAMN11554181, study PRJNA540505) | mine drainage metagenome | isolation source: sediment from site ElyBrook_90M | place: USA: Ely Copper Mine, Vershire, VT | collected 2017
ACTGAAAAGAACTCCGCCCCGGGCCCACTCCCCCGGGGCGGAGTTCTTTTCAGTTCGCTTCCGGGTCCGCCTCGGGCTCGATGGTCGCGAGGAAAGGAAAGTCCTGCGCCCGCGCCCGGCGAATGACCTCGGTGGCCTTCGCCTCGGCGACCTCGTGGGAGAAGACCCCCGCGAGGCCGAGGCCTTGGTGGTGGACGTCGAGCATGATGCGAATGGCTTCAGCCGTTGGATGATTGAAGAGCGTCTCGAGGATCTCGACCACGAACTCCTGGGTGGTGAAGTCGTCGTCGTGGAGCAGCACGCGAAAGCGCGGGGGCGGGCGAAGCCGGGTGCGCGCCCGGTCCACGACCAGCGTCTCGGGGTCCGACGGACTCGCGCGCCTTCGGCGGGGAGCCATGCCTCAGCGCCCCTGCGCGGCTTGCCGCAGCCGGGCGATGGGCTGGGCATAGTCGCCACCAGCCCCCGCTGCCCCGAACACGGACGACCCCGCGACGAGCACGTTCGCGCCCGCTTGCGCGACCGCGCCGACGTTCTCTGGCTTGAGGCCGCCGTCGACCTCGATCTCCACATCGAGGCCCCGGCGCACGATGCGCCCGCGCAGCTCAGCCACCTTGCGCGTGATCTGCGGGAGATACGCCTGGCCACCGAAGCCGGGGTTCACCGACATCAGGAGGACCATGTGGACGTCCTCGAGCACCCAGTCGAGGACGTCCAGGGAGGTCGCGGGGTTCAGCGCGACCGCGGGCTTCGCGCCCGCGGCCTTGATCTGCTGCAGCACCCGCTGCAGATGCGTGCAGGCCTCGGCATGGACCGAGATCCAGCTCGCGCCGGCGCGGACGAACTCCTCGATGTAGCGCGCCGGATCGACGATCATCAGATGCACGTCGAGCGGGAGCTGGGTCGTCTTGCGCAGCGCGGCGACCACCGGCGGACCGATGGTCAGGTTCGGGACGAACAGCCCGTCCATGACGTCGACGTGGATCAGGTCGGCCTTACCGACCTCGACCGCGCGCACCTCTTCACCCAGCCGGGCGAAGTCGGCGGAGAGGATCGACGGCGCGATGCGGATCGGTGGAGCCATTGGCAGTGGGAGATTCTATCACGAGCGGCGCAGGCGAAAGCCGCCGAAGCCGTCGAGCCCGTGCCGGTGGGGCAGGCTCAGGAGCTGACCGTCGTCGGTCCCGGTCGGGGGCCAGGGGGCGGCCCGCGACCCCGCCGGGCAAGGCGGGCGAAGGCTCCGGGTGAAGGTCGGGATGCTCCGCCAGGAGCTCGGCCCGATGCGCCGCCCCTTCCTCGGGCTCGGCCGAGCAGACCGAGAAGACGAGCACCCCGCCGGGCGCGACCGCGGCCAGGGCCCGGCGGAGGATCCGCCGCTGCACGTCGACCAGCGCAGGCAGGTCTCCCTCGCGGCGTCGGTAGCGCAGCTCCGGGTGGCGGCGCAAGGTGCCCAGGCCCGAGCAGGGCGCATCCACGAGCACGAAGTCCTGCGAGGCCGGAGCCACGGGGAACGTGTTCTGCGCGTCCGCGGCGACGCAGCGCACGCGCAGACCGAGCCGCTCGGCCTCGGACTTCACGCGCTCGAGCTTCTTCCCCGACACGTCCAGGGCCACGACGTCTCCGCCTTGCTCGGCGAGGTGGCAGCTCTTGCCCCCGGGGGCGGCGCAGACATCCAGCGTCGGGCGCCCCGGCGCGGGCGCGACCAGGAGCCCCACGAGCTGCGCGGCCTCGTCCTGCACCTGGAAGTGGCCCTCGGCGAAGCCGGGGAGACGCGTGACCGGACCCGCGTGAGAGAGGGCCCACGGCGGTGGGGGCGTAGCGACCCGGCGCGACCTCCCCATCGGGGCGGGCGGCCCGCAAGCTCGCGATCAGCGCGTCGCGGCCCGTGCGCAGGCGGTTCGTGCGCAGGTGCAGCTCGGCGGGCTGGTTGTTGGCCCGGCACAGCGCACGGGCCTCCGCGAACCCGTAGGCGTTCACCCAGCGCTGCACGAGCCAGAGCGGATGGGACTCCTCGACCGAGAGGCGGGCGAGGGGGGCCTCGGGCAGCGGCACCTTTGGGTCGCGCGCCAGGCGCCGCAGCACCGCGTTGCACAGCCCCGCGGCGCGCTCGAGGCCGCGCTCCTTGCAGAGCTCGACGGTCTCGCCCACCGCCGCGTGGTCGGGCACGCGGTCGAGATAGAGCAGCTGGTACGCCCCGAGCCGCAGGAGCGGCCGCAGGGTGGCCTCGATCTTGTCGAAGGAGCGCTCGGCCGCGAGCTCGAGGGCCGCCTCGAGCGAGAGCTTGCGCCGCAGCGTGCCGAGGACGAGCTCGCTCGCCAGCGCGGCGTCGCGCGGCTCGAGCCGCTCCGAGGCAAGCGCCGCCTCGAGCGTCACGGTGGCAAACGCGTCGTCGCGCTCGACGCGCGTCAACACCTCGGCGGCTATCGCCCGGGCTCGGGTGACCATTCAGTAGTAGCGGTGGACTTCAGCAGCGAGGGTAGCCCCGGCGTCGACGGCGACCCCGATGAGCGGGGCGCCGAGGAGACCGTTGGCCGCGAAGCCCGGGGTCGGTGGACAGAGCGCCGCGGTCCCCGGGACGTCGAGGGACTGGAGGGTGGCGAGGTCGAGCACGGCCATCGCGCCGTACGGAGAGGAGAGGCCCAGGCCGGCGTCGTATCCGGCGGGAATCGCCGCCAGCGGCTGTCCACCCAGGTGGAAGAGATCGAACGTGGCGTAGGGGTTCCGCCCGGCCAGGCCGGCGACGGCGGCCTGAAGCGGCGCGCTGCAGGACTGGGTCGTCGGATCGCAGCTGAACACGGCCGGCGAGAGCCCCGAGGCCCAGACGAAGGTCCCGCCGGACTCCACCCAGCCGACGGTGAGCCCCGCGTCGCCGAGGTCGCGCAGCTTCACCCCCGCAGGGTAGGCGCTGGAGTTGAGCTCGATCGGGTAACCCTGCGTGGAGACGCCCGTCGCGAGATCGATGCTCATGGCGCAGACCGCCAGCGACAGCACCGCGAGGCAGAGGCCCGGGTCCCCGTTCACTTCGCAGCGCACGGCGCTGACGCCGTAAACGTAGGCATAGCCCGCGGCGGTGAAGTTGAAGGTCGCCACGACCTGAAAGCGGCCACTCGACGGCACGTAGGCCGCGAGGTTGATCCCGGTGCTCGCGGGATCCGGGAAGACGTAGTAGGCGCTCGCCCCGAGCCCCCAGGCATTCAAGCCCGGCGACCCCGCGATGAGCGTGCCGCCGATGCCTGGCGCCACGGCCATCCCGGCGTCATCGAAGACGGTCACCGCGGCCCAGCCGCCATCGCGCTGCAGCCGGAAGAACTCCGCCGTGGCGGTCGAGGCGTTGTAGCCCGCGGAGACCCAGGGGACGCCCGCGCTGTCGATGAGCGCGCCTTCCACCTCGGTGGCTGGCCCCAGCATCTGCAGTGAGCCAAAGCCCGCGTCGCCGGGAAGCTGGGAGCTCCCAAAGAGCACGTTGCCAACCGCGAAGAACGCCCAGATCCCCGCGTCGGTGGCGAGCGGCACCACCGTGCTCGGGGTGGCCCCGAGGAACCCGCCATCGGGAATGGGGATATCGCCGAGGAGGTGCCACTGCGAGGGCGGTGGGGGGCCCGCGTCGAAGCCCGCGTCCGCGCCACCGTCGGGGCCAGCGTCCATTCCGCCGTCGGGGCCCGCATCCGGCGGACTGTAGTTCGTCGGCGGTGGTAGCCCCGCGTCCTCGAAGAGGCCATTGGTGATCCAGGTGATCTGCCCCAGAGTCGTCGGTCTCCCCAGGAACGTCGGCAACCGCGGGAGCTCGATGTCGTCCAGCACGTCGGGGCCGCTGAGGTTCCCCTCGCTCCGCAGCCCGCAGTACAGGTCGAAGATCTGGCCGGGCGGCAGCGGCTGCGTCAGCTGCACCCCCAGGCCGGGGATCTGGGTGGTGAAGGTGGGAGTGAAGGGCTGCGGCGGATTGATCTCGACGTTGAGGCCGCCCGGCCCGAGCAGCGCCCCCACCGCGCCGCCGTCGGCGCCGGCCCCGAAGCCGGCCAGCGAGACGACGAGGTTGCCCAGCACGAAGCCGGTCGCCACGCCGCCGTCGGGCGGAAAGAGCACCACCTGGCCGAGATCGAGCCGCAGGCCGGCGTCGGTATCCGTGCCGCCGTCGAGGACCAGATCGATCGGCGCCGATTGCGCCGCGCTCGAGAACCAGACCACGTGGTGCCCCTGCGGCAGGGTGAGCGAGAAGTGGCCCGTGGAATCGGCCCGAGTCGAATAGCTCTCGAAGTTGCCCTGTCCGCCGGGGGGATCCGGCGCGAAGGCACCGATGACCACTGGGCCAGCGTCGACGTCCACGACCCCGGTGACGGTCACCGGTCGCGTGAGCGGGTAGGAGCCGAGCTGCAGCGCATCGCTCTCCTGGTTGGCGACGCGCGGCAGCTGCACGTTGGGCAAGAGGCCCGTGCAAAGCGGGCCCGCATCGGGACCGGCGTCCGGGGCGAAGGCGTCGTAGCGCACGGTGTAGACGCCGTCCGGGAGCCCGAGCACCGCGTAGTCGCCGTTCGCCCCCGGATGCACCCGGTACCCCGAGGTCCAGAGGAGCGTGACCACCACGTCGTCGAACGAGCGGCCACAGGCGGTGTCCGCGAGGGTCACCGTGCCCGAGATCGAGTTGTTGGGCCGGTGCTCGATGGGGTTCGAGAAAGAGAAGAAGCAGCCCCCGAGCGCGAGCAGCGCGGCGAGCGCCGCCCGCTGCTTCAAGGCTGCACCTGGACGTCGGTCTGGACGTGCTTTTCCGGGGTGCCCGCGAACGAATAGATCAGGAAGCCCGCGCCGGCGAGCCCCAGCACCGCGGCCCCGATGTACGAGCCATTGGCGACCCAGGCCCAGGTCTGGGTGTTGTTCTTGTAGTCGAGGGCGCCAGGCGTATAGACCGTCGCGCCGGTCGCATCCACGCTGTCGTAGCCGAGCTTGTAGGGGTTGCTCGAGTAGCTGTTGTAGTTGCTCTGCGCCTCCACGCCGCCGACGATCCCCCCGGCGAGCGCCGCCGCCCCCACCGCGAGCAGCGTGAGTCCCACCACGCGAGAGGTCGTGCGCTTGCCGCCCGAGGCGATGGGCTCCACCGAGACGAGATCGAAGGAGTTGAAGAGCGTCTGGCCCACCACGACGTCGACTGCGGCATCGATCGGCAGATAGCCGTCGGCTTCGATGTGCAGCGTGTGCTGCCCCTTCTCGAGCGTCAGCGGCTGGGCCAGCGGGGACAACCCCTTCTCTACGCCGTCGACCACGACCTTCGCCGCGTTGGGGGTGATCGCCAGCTTGATCTCGCCGGTGGTCTCGAGGGGCTTGCCGACGAGCACCAGGTTCACGAGGCTGCGGGCCGCGTTCAGCAGCTTGTCCTGAGCGCCGTTGATGGTCTTGCTCTCGCGGGCCTTCACCTGGGCCTTCTGCGTGTCGAGCAGCTGCAACTGGAGCACGTGGGATTCCCCCACCTTGCCGAGCGACCCCGAGAGCACCAGCTTCGCGCCCAGGGCCCCGCCGATCTCCGCGAGGCACGACTGGCTGCTGCTGCAGCCCAGCATCTGCTTCTGCTTCTCGACTCCGAGCAACGAGGCGATCTCGGCCTGCGAGATCGCGCTGTAGCCGGGGGTCTTGCTGACCTGCTCGGCCACTACCTGGGTGAGCGTGTCCGCGACGTCGGCCGAGGCTGTCCCCTGGGGGACGATCTTGAGAATCGCCAGCCGCTGGACGGGGCCAACCGGAGCCACCGCGTCGACTGGCGCCGGAGCCAAGGGGCCAGCCGTGGCGACCGGCTTATCAGCCGCGGGCGAACCCTGCGCCAGGGTCGTGCCCGCCAACACCACAAGAGATCCAAGTATGCTCAGCACAGATTTCCTCCTCCGCCGGGAACGCCCGCTCAGGGCTTCCCGGTCCCCAGCGAAACCACCAGGCGATATTCGCGCTCCGGGACGGGCACCACAGAAAGGCGCGAGCGCCGCAGGAGCGCCATGCTCTTGAGCGCCGGCGTGGCCTTGATCGCCGCGAGCGTCACCGGACGGGGCAGCGCTCGCTCGGGAGCCACGTCGATGCACACCCAGTCCTCGGCCTCCTTCGCGGTGGGGTCCGGGTAGGCGGCCTTCACGACCTTCGCCACTCCGACCACCGCCTTCTCCTTCACCGAGTGATAGAAGAGGCACAGATCGCCGGGCGCCATCGCCCGGAGGTTGTTGCGCGCCTCGAAGTTCCGGACCCCGGTCCAGGCCGTGCGCCGGTCCCGCTCGAGCTGCGCATAGGCGTAGGCGCTCGGTTCACTCTTGATGAGCCAGTGAGCCATCGTCAGGGGTTCTATCGCGAAGGCCCGGGGCACGCCATGGCATTGGGCGACGACGTTCGAGCGCCGTGGCAGAGAGAACAGCGTCCAGGGCGAACGCTACATTTCGCAACACTCGCGCAACAGTGCGCTTACTTGCCTTCGCTAGGGTGCCCGACCTACGACTGGCGCCAAATCGACCGACGCACCACCTCGCGAGGGCTCTTCCCATGACCGGACTCTTCAGCAGTCGTCGCCTCACCTTCCTGGCCCTCGCCGCTGGCCTGGCCGCCTGCTCGAGCTCGACCAACTCCACCACCAACGGCGGGCCCAGCTGCACTGACACCACGGCGCTGACGATCACCTTCTCGCCGATGTACTCGGGCTCGGATGGCGTGCACCTCTTTCAGATCCCCGCCGTGGTCAGCGGCGTGAACACCGCCAACGTGGCCTGGTACGTGGACCCGAACGTGGCCTCGCTCGTGCCGACCAACGCGAGCCAGCAGACCGAGGGGCTCGGCGATGTGATCGTCACCACCATCGACGCGGGCACCACCACGGTCATCGCCGAGGTCGTGAGCTCCGACGGCGGTGGGACGGGCGTGTGCGGGACGTCCACGCTGACGGTCGCCACCTACACGCCGGACGACTACGATGCCGGCTTCACCCGCTACTTCCAGGGGGTGAAGATCACCGCCGACGGTGGTTGCGCCTCCTACATGGCCCTCCTGAATGGGCAGTTCTCCGGGGCGGCGTGCAGCAACTGCCACGAGGCGACCGGCTCGCTGAACTACGGCCCGCTGACCATCGCGACCGTCGCCCACACCCCCGAGCAGACCGGCGGCTTCAGCGACACCGATCTGACCAACATCATCAAGAACGGCCAGATGCCCGACGCGAACTTCTTCACCGGCCTCGACGCGACCGGCAACGTGACCGGCCTGACCTACGCCGAGTGGCAGCAGTTCCACAAGTGGACGTTCGACAGCGACGCGGAGCTCAACGGGGTGATCTGCTACCTGCGCTCGCTCCCCCCGACTCCCCAGCTCGGCTCGGCCAACTTCGGCCGCGGAGGTGGCCGCGGGGATGGGGGGCGCACGGGCGGCAGCCGCGATGGCGGCTTCGGCGGTGGCGACGGCGGCATGTTCCACTGTGGGTTCGGGCCTCCGGGCGACGGCGGCTGACCCTCCGACGACCCGCGCCCCCCGAGCGTCGACATGCGCACCCTCACACTCGCCCTCTGCGCCTGGCTCGCCGCGTGCGGCGGAGCGACTACAGCCAAGGACGCGGGCCACGACGCAGGCAAGCCGTTGCCTTGCGTGCCCTACGACGCCGGGAGCCTCACCGCGGCCCAGATCCAGGCGGGCTACCTCCTGATCCAGCAGTTCAACTGCCAGCAGTGCCACGGGACGGTACTGGCCGGGAACCAAGCCGGCATCCAGGACCCCATCAGCAGCCAGATCGAGTACCCACCCAACCTCACCCCGGATCCGGTCACGGGACTCGGGTGCTGGTCCGACAGCCAGGTGGTCAACGCGATCCTGAACAACGTCGACAACCAGGGCCAGCCGATCTGCCAGCCGATGCCCAACTTCGCCGATGCGGGCATGACCGTCGAGAACGCCCGGTCGATCGTCCAGTACCTGCGCTCCCTGACGGTCTTCGCGAACAGCGTGCCGAGCGGTCCGAGCTGCTGCCTCTTCGACCTGGATTGCGGCGACAGTGCCGTTTGCGAGCAGCGCTGGTGCGTCGATGCGGGGACGCCGGCGACCGGGACGAGCTCGAGCAGCAGCTCGGGGTCGGTGGCGACGACTGGGACGAGCTCGAACACCAGCAGCTCAAACGTCGGCAACTCGACCAGCACGGGGACCATGACCGGCCAGGGTACCTCCAGCGCCGGAACGACCGCGAGCACGGGGACGACCTTGACGTCGGGAACCACCGGAACTCTGACCACCAGTGCCACGACTGGGACCACGGGAGCCACCGGGACGACCGGAGCCACGGGGACCACCGCCAGCAGCACCACCGGCGGGACCAGCTCGACCGGCTAGCGGACCTGGCCGCCGCGTCTGGCTTTGCTTTGTTTCATGGTAGATCCCCACGTCGTCAGCTCGAAGCTTCACAAGGGAAAGGCCTCACCATGTCTCGCCTCCAGCACCCGATCGTCACGGCGCTCGCCGCCTTTTTCCTGATCGCAGGGTGTGGCAACGCCAGCACCGGCGGCGCGGGCGCCTCCGGCGGCGGCAACCACTGTGGCGACCTGAGCTGCCCCGCGGGCTGTTCGATGGCCCCGAGCTGCAACGCCTGCGTCCCCGTCACCCCGGGCGCGGGCCTCGGCAACGCCTGCCGCAGCGACACCGACTGCTGCACGGGCAACTGCGTGCGCGGCATCTGCACCCAGCTGGCGACGGTGGCGACCACGACCGGCACGGCGAGCGGGAGCACCAGCGGCGCGAGCTCGTCGAGCGGCGGCGACGGCGGGTGCAATCCCCCGACGCCAGAGGGAAACACGTGCACGGTGGACACCGACTGCGCCAACCCCGACTACTACTGCAGTGGCCGAACGACCAAGCGCTGCCGCGCGAAGTGCACCTTCTACGCCTGCGAGTGCTACGGCGGCTTCGTCTGCGACATGACCTCGGGCAAGTGCTTCAACCCGGATGCGGGCGTCTCGACGACGTCCAGTACTTCGGGCACGACGTCGACCACGGGCAGGACGACCACCGCGACGACCTCGGGCACGACCGGGACGCGCACCTCCACCACCTCGGGGACCACCGGCACCCAGACGTCGTCGGGCACCACCGGCCACACGACCTCGATCACGACCACAAGCACCACCACGAGCAGCTCGACCACCAGCGGGACCTCGGGCGGCACCATCCTTGTCGGCGACACCTGCGCGATCTGCACCTACGACAGCGACTGCGCCGCCCCCGACTGGTGCATCACGGATCCCACCGACGGCAACGGCTACTGCGCACCGGACTGCACCACCGGCACCTGCGCGACGAGCTACACCTGCGGCCCGCAGACCGACAACGACCCCTTCAACGGACAGACCGAGCAGGTCTGCTATCCGAGCTCGGGCACCTGCACGGGCGGCGCCAGCTCGACTTCGAGCTCCACCTCGGGCTCCGCCAGCGGCGGCAGCAACATCGGGGCGACCTGCACCCTAGCCACCGACTGCACCAGCGGCTACTGCCTCCAGTCGAGCGGCCTGTGCACGTGCAACTGCGGCGGCGGGATCTACCCCTGCGTCACCAACGCCGACTGCTGCACGGCGCCGGGGCAGGGAAACTCCTGCGCGGCGAGCAGCCTCTCCACCGGCTGCGTCAACGGGGTCTGCTTCTAGGCCCCTCGGCGCAGCCTCAACCGCGGACCGACTGAAACAGCTCCTGCTGCGGCGGGGCCGCGCTCAGCGCCTCGCCCAGCACCTTGCGCACTGGCGCGAACGTGCGACGGTGCACCTCGCACGCGCCGAGTCGCTCGAGCGCCGCGAGGTGGTCGGGGGTCGGGTAGCCCTTGTGCTGCGCAAAGCCGTACCCAGGGTGGTGCCGATCCAGCTCGGCGAGGAGCCCATCCCGGTGGGTTTTCGCAAGCACCGAAGCCGCGGCGATGGAGAGCGACAGCGCGTCCCCGTGGATGATCCCCACCTGTGGCATCTTCACCCCCGGGACGGTGCGCGCGTCGACGAGCAGAAAGCTCGGGCCGGGCTGCAGGGAGTCGACGGCGCGCCGCATCGCGAGCAGGCCCGCGTGGTAAATGTTGAACCGGTCGATCTCCTCGACGCTCGCGAGCCCCACCCCCCAGGCGATGGCGTGTTGCTTGATCTCGACCGCCAGCCGCTCGCGCGTCTCCGCGTCCAGCTTCTTCGAGTCGTCCAGCCCGCGCGGCCGGAACTCCTCGGGGAGGATCGCCGCGCCGGCGACCACCGGCCCCGCGAGCGGCGCCATCCCGGCCTCGTCGACGCCCGCGATGAACACGTGGCCCTGGGCCCGCGCCTCGCGCTCGTAGGTCGTGAGCCGAGCCAGCCGGCGGGTCTCCGCGCGGCCCCGGGCCTGGCGCGCGCGAATAGCGGCGAGCCGCGCCTGGGCCCCGGCCCGCGACTCGTGCGCGAGCGCCTCCTCGGCGCCGGCCGGCAGCCGATCGCGGTTCTCGAGCAGGTAGACTCGCAGCGCGGTGAGGCTCATGCTGGACAGCTTCGACGAGGAGACCTTGGTCACGGCGCGGAACTTACCCAGACGGACTGACGTTCGAAAGGCCCCCTCCCCCGTCGAGGTCGCGAAGAGCCTGGCCAGTCCGCGCCTGACCCGGGCGCTGGTGTGCGAGCTCACCCGGGCCCTGGACGAGCTCGGGCTCCAGGGACGCACAGTCTCGCTCACCCTCTGCGGCGGTCGCCGCATGCGCACCCTGAACCGACGCACCCGGGGCCTCGACCACGTCACCGACGTCCTCAGCTTCCCCGCCGCCCCGACC
>VFSW01014809.1_pt1 | contig 10756 bp, 9 predicted proteins | sample 5358111 | NCBI WGS metagenome assembly VFSW01 (sample SAMN11554181, study PRJNA540505) | mine drainage metagenome | isolation source: sediment from site ElyBrook_90M | place: USA: Ely Copper Mine, Vershire, VT | collected 2017
CGCTTTTGTCCTTTAAATTACAACTTAAGTAGTGTAATTTACGCATTATGCACTATAATAAATTAAGTTCCTTACCGGAAATAATCCCTGTCACTTGTCCGGAATATTTCTGATTATAAGCCGCTAATCATAGTAATACATCGCCCTGACCAACCAGTCATAATAAAAAAAATCAAAAATAAATCCGGCGAATGTAATATAATCGTATATTTGCGATATTAATATCACTTATGGCAGCAGCAAAGACAGAAGAATTTACTGTAAAGGATAATAAGATTGCCTTATATGCGAAGGCATTGGCGCATCCTGCAAGGGTTGCTATTCTGCATTTGCTCCTGAAGAAACAAGCCTGTATATGCGGAGACATTGTAGATGAGCTTCCTTTATCACAATCTACCGTATCACAGCACCTGAAAGAATTAAAAGAAGCAGGGCTTATCAAAGGAGAAATAGAAGGGAAAAAGGTTTGCTACTGCATTAATGAGGTGGAATGGGAGATAGCAAGGGCTTATCTCGGCGCCTTCTTTAAACCTGTTCAAAATGAAGGAAAGTGCTGCTAATTTTTCTAGCTTATAATTGAATATATGCGATATTATTGAACAGGATGTTCCGCAACACAAAAACCAGGTACAATATGATGTGGACATTTGAAAAACGGAATGGGCAACCATGCCGTGGCACCGGAGGCCTTTGCGACTATAGACAGTTTCACGTGATCTGATAAAACAATAGGAATGTTAGAAGGAAAACCAAAGAGGCTGAAAACACTTGACAGGTTCCTTACCCTGTGGATATTCCTTGCAATGGCTACCGGAATTGCCATAGGGCATTTTATACCTTCATCGGCCAATTTCATCAACTCATTTTCGGAAGGAACCACCAACATTCCCATAGCCATCGGATTAATTCTGATGATGTATCCGCCGCTTGCCAAGGTTCCGTATGAGAGGCTTGGTGAAACCTTCAAAGATCTTAAAATCATTTCGGCTTCACTTCTTTTAAACTGGATTATAGGCCCCATTCTGATGTTCATCCTTGCACTTGTTTTCCTGCACGACAAGCCGGAATATATGAGTGGCCTTATATTAATCGGGCTTGCACGTTGCATTGCAATGGTAGTGGTATGGAACGATCTGGCCGACGGCGATCGGGTTTATGCCGCGGGGCTGGTGGCGCTCAACAGTATTTTTCAGGTATTGTTTTATAGTTTCTACGCTTATGTCTTTATCACCCTGCTCCCTCCTGTTTTTGGCTTTAAAGGAACTGTTGTAAGTATAACGGTGGCACAAATCGCGTCAAGTGTGTTTGTTTACCTCGGACTGCCTTTCCTTGCGGGGCTCCTCACGCGGCTTATCCTGATAAAAATGAAAGGCAGGGACTGGTATGAACGGAAATTTATTCCCTTCATCAGTCCGCTTACGCTTATTGCGCTTTTGTTCACGGTTCTTGTCATGTTCGGCTTAAAGGGCGATATGATAGTAACCATTCCGCTTGATGTGGTACGGATAGCCATTCCGCTGGTCATTTACTTTGCAATCATGTTCTTTTTGAGTTTCTATATCGGTAAAAAACAAAAGCTTGATTATGCAAAGACCGCAGCAATTTCATTCACTGCCGCCGGAAATAATTTTGAGCTTGCAATTGCAGTGTCCGTAGGGGTTTTCGGAATAAATTCGGCGCAGGCTTTCGCCGGGGTAATAGGGCCGCTGGTGGAAGTTCCGGCTTTGATCCTGCTGGTAAAAGTAGCCCTGTATTTCAAATCAAAGTACATTAATGCCAAAGCTGAAAAACTAATACATGAGTAAAACAAGGGTTCTCTTTGTGTGTATACATAACTCCGCACGCAGCCAAATGGCCGAAGCCTTTCTGAACAATTTAGCAGGCGACAGGTTTGAAGCCGAAAGCGCAGGGCTGGAACCCGGTATCCTGAATCCATTTGTGGTAAAGGCTATGCGTGAAGCGGGCATAGATATTTCAGGCCATAAAACCAAGGATGTTTTTGAATTCTTTAAACAAGGTAAGCGGTTTGATTACGTGATAACCGTTTGTGATGAGGGGAGCGCCGGCAAATGTCCCTTTTTCCCCTCGCAGAAGAAAAAAATCAACTGGTCATTTCCCGACCCATCGAAGTTTGAGGGCAGCGAAGCTGAAAGAATGTTAAGCATACGCAATGTTCGCGATGCGGTTAAACAAAAGGTGGAAACATTTGTGAAAGAACTTGCTCAAGTTACACCTTAATTCCAAGAATAAGAATATCGTCCACCTGATCCAGTGTACCTTTCCATGCCTCCAGGGTTTCGTTCAGTATTTTACCCTGCTCTTCCAAAGGCTTATGAGCATTGGCAAGCACCAGTTCCTGCATAGGTTTATATTTCAGCTTTTTACCCAAGGGGCCGCCAAATTGATCGGCATAACCATCGGTAAATAGATAAAGTATTCCGCAATATTTGCCCCCTTCCGGCCCACTTGATTCAAGATTGATGGTTTGCGTGGTAAAGGGTTTGGGATTATATGTTTTACCTATGGGTTGCTTGTCGGGCGCCACCTCTACCAACTCGCCCTTTTCATTTTGTCCCCTGCCGGGTTTGTAATACCACAACGGATTGTAAGCCCCTGCCCATTTTATTTGAACACTGTCTTCCGCACCGGCGCGGCGTGTAACCGAAACCAGGGAAATGTCCATGCCGTCCTTCACTTCGCTTTTGCTTTTTTCAAATGTCTCCACAACCAGTTCGCGCACTTTATCGAGTATTTTCCCGGGGTCTGTAATGTGAAATTCCTTTACTGCCCTGTCCAGGGCATTGGAACAAACCACACTTACCATTGCACCGGGCACGCCATGCCCTGTGCAATCTGCTGCGGCTATCAAAACTGTTTGTTCTGCGGTTCCTCCCTGCGAGTCGTGCCGGGACGTCCGTTCACTCCATAACCAGTAAAAATCGCCGGCCACAATATCCTTAGGTTTATGGAGTATAAATGATTCGGGAAAGCGCTCTTTTACTTCGCTCAAAGGTGGCAGCATGGCATCCTGCAGGTGTTTGGCATACGTTATGGAACTTAGTATATCCTTATTTTTCTGTTCCACCAGCACCTTCTGCGAGGTTATTAATTTGTTCGCATTGGCTTTATCACGATAGCCGTTAAAAATTAAAAAAGCAAGGGCGAGCACGAGAACAAATCCACCGAGTAAGGAATACCGGATGATAAGATCCCGCTTTTTCTGCTGCTCGGCTAGGGCGCTTCTTTTATCCTCCTCAAATTTCTCCTTATCCAGTTTTCTGTCAAATTCAAAACTCATTTCGGCCTGCACGGACTTGTTGGTGTTCGCCGTATTATATACACTGTCGCGGAAAACGATATATTTTTTATAGAAATCAAGAGATTTTTGAGGCTGTCCGGCCGAATCGTACATATTGCTTAGCACATAGTTTGCCGTAAGTATTACCTGCAGGACACCAATGCCGCCTGCCACCGCAATGGCTTTGTTTTCAAAGTCTTCGGCCAGCTTGTATTTTTTCTGAAAGGCATAACATGCCCCGATATCCTGATAGGATGAAGCGATTCCCTGCATATATCCTATCCTTTTGAAAAGATTTAGCCCGCGTGTGCAATAATCGAGCGCCATGTCGTATTGCCGTTGCTTATGATAGTTCTCGCCAATTTGATTAAAACACAGGGCTGTTCCAAGACTATCGCCTGTTTTCTGGTAAATATCCAGCGCACGGTTATACAGTTCAAGGGCTTTGGCCTGACTGCCCAGCGATTCATAAACCAGCCCTATGTTCAGCGACAGGGATGCAACCTCGGGTAAATCACCTTCCCTTTGTTTTATGCGGAGCGACCGGTTATAATAATCATCGGCGCGCGCATAGTTTTTCATGTTGCTGTAACAGTTGCCTATCACTTCAAAGGAGGTAGCCATACCGTTGGTGTCGCCTAACTGCTCGCGGATGCGAAGCGCCGCAAATTCGCTTTGCAGAGCCTTGGGAAATTCGCTTTGCTTCTGGTACACATTGCCGATATTGCTCAATGCGTTGGCACTTCGTGATGAATCGCCGGCTTCACGGCAAATTTTAAGCGCCTCGAAATAATAACCCATGGCTTGAAAGTAATCCGCCTTCTTCTCATAAATCAAACCAATGCCATTAAGGGTATTTGCCATCCCCCGTTTGTCACCTATGCGCTGCTTGATACTCAATGCCTTCTGATAGTACTGTAGTGCATTGTTCAAATCATTCTTATCATCGCAATAGCTTGCCATATTTGTGTAGGCTATGGCGATGCCTTTTCGGTAGCTAATGTTCAGTGAAAGTTTTAATGCCTCACGCGCCAGAGAATCGGAGCGTTCGTAGCTGCCTGTATTCTCGCAGAGGTAGCTTAAAAAATTAAGCGCGCCCGCGCGATTGCTATCGGCCGGGACATTCTTCAGATACCTGTTCAGCGAATCTATTTCGCGTTGCTGACCAAGAATAGCTTCAGGCAGGGTTAGAATTAAGCATAATGACGGCAGAAGATATTTGAAAGGTATTCCCACAAAGGCTTTTAAGTTTCAAATTCTGTCTGCCATCCGGCAGTTCTTTGTCGTTTACTGAACAATTAGTTTGGATGTAGAAAGGTAACGCATGCCATTATCATAAAACCTAAGGAAGTACATACCCGATGCAAGCCCGTTGCGCGACAGGGTATATTGCATTCCGGAAGCCTTAAGCATTTCTACCTGCCTGCCACCAATGTCGTCCAGTTCAATATAGTGAGTTCCCTGGCTGCCGAACAGCACCGTGGCTAAATTCCTGCATGGGTTGGGGTATACCACTATCAGGTTTTTAGGGGCAGGCACCTCGTTTACAGACTGGGGACCGTTGCCGTTCAGCATTATACCGCAGGGATTGGCACCAATAGAATCATTAAAATTCAGGAGTATGGTATCCATTCCCGTGGTGATGTTGTACCTGTATAATACGCCGTAATTGTATGCGCCTCCCTGATATGTTGTGCTGTAAATGTAATTGGCGGCGGTATCCCAAAGGAGTATCCCCGTGGGGAATGCCCCGTCTGATATGTTAAAGCTGATGAGGTCGGTAGCCACATGGGTGTTCATGTTGTAGCTGAACAGGCAGCCGTAATTATTAGCGCCGCCGCTGTCGCCGGTGCAGTAAACCAGATGGCTGGCGGTATCCACCAGTACATTTCCCTGCGGGTTCGATGCCACAGCGTTGTTGAAGCTGTATAGCACGCTGTACTGGTAGGTAACAGGATTGAACCTGAACAGCAGTCCCGAAAGATTGGCGCCGCCATATTGGGTGGTACCGTATAGCCAGCCGTCGGCAGCCTGTACAAGAGTACTTGATGGCGCCGCACCGCCTGTAACTCCGGTAAAATTGTACAATACGGTATCCTTTCCTGTGGCGGGGTTAAAGCGGAACAGGGTGCCGTGCAAAAATTTTCCTTCCGCTGAAGTAAGCCCGTAAAGATTACCGTCGGATGCCTGTACCAGTGAGCCGTTCGGCATTGTTCCGAGCAGGTTGTTGAATTTTACCAGCACGCTGTCTTTATTCGTTGCCGGGTCGAAACTGAACAACACTCCGTTTTCGTTTGTTCCTCCTGCCGAAGTAAGCCCGTAGAGTAGTCCGTTGCTTTCCTGTATCAGTGCTCCGTTCGGCAGCGCGCCGTCTATATCGCTAAAGTTAAATATCACTGAATCTTTTCCCGTGGAAGGATTGTACCGTACAATGGTGCCGTTATCGGATGTTCCGCCTGAATAGGTCATTCCATAAATCTGTCCGTTTTGTGCCTGTACCAGATTGTTCTGCACCGGACCTCCGCCTGTTACGAAATTAATAAGCACACTGTCTTTTAAAGTAACCGGGTTGATGCGGAACAAAACGCCGTTACCGCCTAATCCGCCGTAAGCTGTCATTCCGTAAAGGAGGCTGTCCTTGCCTTTCAGCAGGTCGGCATAGGGCTGATCGCCGTTGTTTCCTCCGAACTTTATTAGCACGCTGTCTTTGTATGTGACAGTATTATAGCTGAATATGCAGCCTCCTGTATTGCCTCCGAACTGGGTCATGCCATAAAGGAGTCCGTTCACAGGGTCCTGCATGAGGGTGCCGTCCGGTCCTGCGCCATTGGTTCCGTTAAAATTCAACAGCACCGAATCTTTTCCGGTTGCCGTGTTAAACTGAAAGAGCACGCCCTGATCGCTTGGCCCGCCGTTGCCGGTCATTCCGTAAATAAGGCCGTTGGAAGCCTGCACCAGCGAACCCATTGGGTTGGCTCCGGGATTTGCGCCGGAGCCGCTGAAGTTAACCAGCACGCTGTCCTTGAAGGTGGAAGTATTGTAGCTGAAAATTGTTCCGTAACCAATGCTGCCGCCAAACTCCGACATACCGTACAGGAGTCCATTGGATGCCTGTATCATTGAACCATTAGGGTTGGCTTCCTTACCACCGCCGCTGAAACTTAGCAGTATGGAATCCTTGTTGGTAGCCGTATTGAAGCGGAACAGCGTTCCATTATTTGAGCTTCCGCCGTTAGAGCTCAAACCATACAGGTAGCCGTCGCTTGCCTGTATCAATGAGCCCATGGGGTTGGCTTCGGTGGTGCTCCTAAAATTAACCAGTACAGTCGGTATGAATGTATTGGGATCAATGCTGAACAATACGCCGTAACCATAAATGCCACCATAAGAGGTCAGCCCGTAAAGCTTGCCGTTGGATGCTTGCATAAGCGAGCCGTTGGGCAGTTCCCCGTCTATATAATCAAAGTTTAAGACGATGGTATCCTTCCCGGTAAGGGGGTTGTATATAAAGATTCCACCTAAATTATAGATGCCTCCATAGGGTGCCATGCCGTAGAATATACCATTGCTTGCCTGTATCACATTTCCGGTCGGGTTACCGAGGAACAGACTCTTGCCGTTTCTGCCGTTAAAATTGAACAGTATGCTGTCCTGGCCGTTTTGAGGCGTGTACTGGTAGGCAAGGCCGTATCCCTTGCTTCCGCCGCCGCTGGTCATTCCGGTTACCGATTTGTCGGCTGCCGCTGCGCGGTGTATATTTTGTGCAAGACAGGTAAAGGCAGGCGCTAACAATGCCGAAAGCATTAGTATTTTTTTCATACTGAATTGATTTAGGAAGGATTACGGTACAAAAATACACCTTTTTAATTACAAAACACATTCACAGCCGGCATATCATATTATTAGCCCCTCTTGTAATAATTGTGAAGGCTAACAGAGTTTGAACCTTTATATTTTAACGACCGGTTCGGCCTCCGGCTTTTCTGCAAAAAGAGTTTAGTAATTTTCTCCTCTGCCTCCGCCAAACACATACCGCAGACAAAACTCCAGAACTCGGTTATTGCCGTTATTAAAAGTAAGCGGATATGAGGATAGCACCTGCGCCGGTATGGCGTTGCGCTTAAGAACCGGAATTACAGAGTTTGTATATCGAACGCCAAAATACCAGTTGCGGGAAATAAGATAGTTTATGCCGAAAATGGCGCTTACGTCTACAGAATTGAGGCTGCTCCTGTCCAGAGGCAGGTTATATCCGCTTACATTCTGGCTGAAACTGAACAGGTATCCGCCCGATGCGCCGAGCTCCCACTCAAAGTTGTTGTAAAACTTCCTGTTCATGTTCACCCGAATTCTGTGACGCCATACGAGCGGCACTTCCACATAATTCAAAACAAGTTTGAAAAAACCGTTGTTGGTGGAATCAGGGGTTTGTTCCGCCCCTTTTTGGATATAATTAATTTCAAGCTGAAGAATATCGTTCCGTCCGAAGGTACGGTTCACAAACAGGCCGCCCGTATAACCGAGCTTGGCAAAGTCGTTATCGTAATCGCGGGTATCAGTTCCCTGTACGTCGCTCACCACGGGCCCTAAACTCAAACCGGTCATAAAATGCTGTGCGCGCAGCCTGGTAGCAGGTATCATGCAGAGCAGCAGCACAAAAAGTTTGTCTCTCATGGGAAGGTGAATTAATTAACGGTAAAATTACTTAATTTTCCAGTTCCGCTTAATTAAACATTTATTAAATCTCGATTAAAAAAAACGCCTGAACAATCATCAGCATCTATGAATTAGTGCTTTATCAGCAACGATAAGCTATTTTGTATTTTTGTCCTTGCAGAATCGCCATTAATTATCCTTAAATTGAATATAAAGCGGGCAACAATTTTAAACCCTTAAAAATGGAAGAAAAGAAAAATAAATCCTTGGCTGAACTTAGAAAGATGACTGGCAGGATACGCAACGTGAACATTGAACACAAAAGCAGGCTGACAGGGCTAGACAAACTTGCACTGTGGACCACTTTGCGTGTAGGCAGCTTCGGGTTCTTCCTTATCATATTCACCTGGACAGCCTGCTGGCTGCTATGGAACGCCATTGCCCCGCCATCGCTTCGTTTTGATCCCTATCCGGCTTTCGTCCTCTGGCTTTTTATAAGCAATGTGATACAGCTATTCCTGCTGCCTCTTATCATGGTAGGGCAAAATTTGCAAGGACAGCACGCCGAGGCGCGGGCAGAAGCCGATTTTGAAATAAACATAAAAGCCGAATTGGAGATAGAGACCATACTTCTTCACCTGGAAGAACAAAATTCCCTTATATTGAAGATATTGGAGCGGCTGGAAAACAAAAATTAAATGGAAAGGGACTTTGCTTGCGGCAACGTTCTTTGCGCTTTACTCCATTTCCGCTTTTAATTCTCCGTTGGCGCCCATGGTCCATTTTTTACCACCCACATGCCTCTGCCGGCCGTGTACCGTGGCGCACATGATATTATCAATTCCTTCGGGCAGGGCAATGCTTTTATTCACAGGCACCTGCAGCATCAGTTCAATTTTCTGTTTCCTCCAGGGCGAACCGGGTTCCAGTTCAAAAATGGAATTGAGACTAAGCACGGAATCGTGCTGTGAGAAACTGTAATTAATGTTGCCGGCAGCGGTCTCGGCCTCGGCGGCGGTAATGCCTCGGGCGTACTTAATCGTAATGAAATGGAAAAGGCTGTCGGGGCTTTGTTCCACACAGAATGAAGGGTTGCCGCGGAAAACATTATCATCCGTAATGTAAAAGTTAAGCGAATCGATGCGAACGGAAAGGTTTTCATCGCCGGCAGGCGGCATGGTAACGTACAAGGTATTGGCATGATTGTAAAAGCTAACCTGATCTTTGGCGGATCCTGTTACCGAAAAATGACCGAAGGCGCTTACAGAACCGCCAATGATGAGCAGAAAGGATATTATCCAAAGCACCCCAAGTGCTACGTACACCCCTTTTGAGTTGTTTCTGTTGCCAAACAGCGATCTTGCAATACGTATAATGATGCCAAGGAGCGGAACGCCTATGAATAAGACTATGCCGGCAATAACCACATTTTTTGCCATACCGGCGAGTGCAAAAAAGGAGAAGATATCATGTATTTCGTAATGCACCCAGTGCCCGTTGGCTGCGTGTATGTGGATAACATTTACCCCGCTGAACAAAGTAACCAGCAGGCCAATGAGTATAACCGAGCAGATAAAAATAATAACAAAGCCGGCAAATGCGAACACACCCTTTATTACCGTTACCGCGGCGTTGCCTGCACCGCTTCCGAGCGAAACAAACAGGTCGGTGAATCGTTTGCCGAAACTGGAGCGGGCGCCTCCCTGCTTATTCTGGAATTCATCTTTCAGGTTGTTCATTTTCTTTTTCAGATAATCCATCTCCTCCTCTACCCTGCGGCGTATGTTGTTGATGTCGGCCGGTTCGCCGTGCATTTCAAGTTTTTCGCCTGCGGTAACAGCTTTGGGCATAATTATTGCCAGTATGAGGTATAATAAAACCCCGAACCCGAAGATAAAAACCGAGAGCGCCCATCCGAGCCTGATCCAAAACGGATCAATGCCAAAATAATGTCCCAGCCCCGAACAAACTCCGAACAGCACCTTGTCGTCGGCATCGCGGAATACCCTTTTGCGCACATATTCTTTGGAAGCCTGTGGCTGCGGCGGTGCGGCAGAAGCGGCGTTGCCTTCACCGAATTCCTGCGGATTGCCCATAATGCGTATCACCTCCTCCACATCGTCAATAGTAACCACCTGCTTGAATCCCTTTACCTTAGGTTCGAGTATTTCGGCTATGCGCGCCTCAATATCGTTCATTATCTCCCTGTACCCTTCCGAGCCCTGCAAAGAGGAACTTATGCCGCTTAAATAGGTGGATAGCTTTAGGTGGGCATCCTCTTCAATATGGAATACTATGCCTCCGATACTTGCTGTTTGTGTGTTTTTCATGTTATATTGGTTTGTCAAAATTATTTACCCTGTTTAATAATGTCCTTCACTTCCCTTTGCCGCAGCGGCTTCAAAGCGTGTTGGGTGAATACTTGTCCACTATCTTATCTACAGAAGCCACCAGTTCCTTCCAGGAACCATGCAATCCTTTCAAAAATTCTTTGCCCTGCGGAGTGAGTTTGTAGTATTTGCGCGGAGGCCCCGATGTAGATTCCCTCCATTCATAGCTTAGTGCTCCCTCATTTTTCAATCGCATGAGCAGGGGATAAAGCGTACCTTCCACCACTATCAGCTTTGCACCTTTCATAGCCTCAATTATGTCGGATGGGTATGCGTCCTTTTCCGACAATATGCTTAGTATGCAGAATTCAAGAACACCTTTCCGCATCTGGGCTGTTGTGTTTCCTATTTCCATGATTTTGTTATTTGTGGGCGCAAAGATATATAATATCTATGATACCTTGCATTACAT
>VFSW01014810.1_pt1 | contig 10755 bp, 10 predicted proteins | sample 5358111 | NCBI WGS metagenome assembly VFSW01 (sample SAMN11554181, study PRJNA540505) | mine drainage metagenome | isolation source: sediment from site ElyBrook_90M | place: USA: Ely Copper Mine, Vershire, VT | collected 2017
ATCTTGAAGTGGCAGGCGGCTCCCGGCGGCTGGCGCAAGTACCACCAACTCGTCCAGCCGCGCCTTTGCGGGGGTGTTCTCGACAAGGCTTAACAACCCCACCCCAAAAACGCAGATAACGCGTACCTCACGGTCCGGGTTCTCTGCGTTTATGCGACTTGTTCCACGATAATTGCCGAACCCCAGGTCTCGCTTTTGAAACCTGGGCACCTCGTCAGCCGCAACCGTCCTACCGGCTGAAGACCACGTACTTGCGTCCCGCGTAGAGCCGGTAGCCGCCGGCCGGATTGGCCAGCACCTGCAACGGCATGGGCCGCTTGATCTCCTTGTCTACGCTGGAGCTAACCGTGAGCACGTCATGTGCGCCCACGTCGGTTACTACAAACTTGTCGCCGCCAATGAAGCCGACGCCGTAGATGCCGGCGTGCAACTTCTGTCCACCCACGGTGAGCGGCGCCTCGGCGATGAAGTAGGCCTGGTACTTGGTCGCCACATCGGTCGAGTAGCCGCTGTTATCTACCAGGGTAGCCAGCACATAGAGCCCGTCCCCAAACTTTACGCCACCCGAATTCCGCAACTGTGTGGTGGCCGTTTGACCGGCGTAATACACAGACGGCGGAAGCATCTTGCGCGCATCCGCCGCATTCAGCACGGTGTCCTTGTTTTGCTGAGCCATCATTCGTGCCGGCAAAGCCATCATGGCCACTGCCAGAGTGCCGCCTGCCGCCAACTTCCAAATCGTTTGTAAACGCATAAAACGAACCCCCTAATGTCGTTACCGCGTCCAGAGTATACCGCCTCCCCTGCGGGTTGGCCTAAACTCACATTCGCGTCCAAAAACCGCCTAAGTTCAAACTATCCAGCATCAGCGTGCCGAAACAGCATCCGGAAGCCCCTCACGGCACCGCGCCGAACGCAGGCCAAAGCTGCCTTTGCGGTGGTATAGTGGGGCCTATGACGGTGTTTGCGCAAACCACGTTACCCGATGCAAAGCCCGCGCAGAGTGGGCCCGAGTGCCCGCCCGCGGATGCTGTAAGCGCCAACTCCAAACTGCAATTGCTTGAAGACCGGCTTCGGGCGCTGGGCAGCGTCATGGTGGCCTACTCTGGCGGCGTAGATTCAGCGTTCCTGGCAGCCACAGCTCATCGCGTGTTGGGCGACCGGATGCTTGCCGTTCTGGCCGATTCGCCCAGTCTGGCGCGCCGCGACATGGAGCAGGCCCGAGCCTTTGCCGACGCGCAGCAGATACCGCTTCGCGTGATTCAGACCGAAGAACTCGACAAGCCCGAGTATCAGCGTAACGATGGCAACCGCTGCTTCCACTGCAAGACCGAGTTGTTTGAGGGCATGCAGGCGCTGGGTGCCGAACTGGGCTTTGTCAACATTGCCTACGGCATGAATGCCGACGATACCAAGGACTTTCGCCCTGGGCAGCGCGCAGCCACGGAACACGATGTGCTGGCGCCGTTAGCTGAGGTCAGCCTGACCAAGCAGGATATCCGCTCGCTGGCCAAGGCCGCCGGCTACACGCTGTGGGATCGTCCCGCCGCGCCCTGCCTTTCTTCGCGCGTCGAGTATGGCCGAACCGTCACCCGCGAAGTGCTTGAGCAGGTGGAGCGTGCCGAGGAGAGCATGCGGCAGTTGGGCTTCCGCGAGCTGCGCGTACGCCACCACGGGGAACTCGCCCGCGTAGAAATCTCGCGTACGGAACTGCCCCGCGCCCTCACGATGGAAATGCTCGACGCCATCACCGCTGCCTTGCGGAACGCAGGCTTCCAATATGTGACACTGGACTGCGCCGGCTTCCGCTCCGGGTCGCTGAACGCGATCCTGCCTGCTGAGATTCTGATGCGGCGCGGTGTATAGCAAATAGTTTAAAATTCGAGACCGATGCGAACTGGATATCTGGAGTGTTTTTCCGGCATCAGCGGCGATATGCTGCTGGGTGCCCTGGTCGATGCAGGCGTCCCCTTCCATTCCCTGGAGGAAACAGCCGCGGCGCTGAACGTGGGTGCGCGTCTGGAGATGCGCAAGGTGATTCGCGGCGGAGTGACGGGAACCAAGGTGGACGTCCTCACGCCCGACAGCCCTGCAACGGATCACGCGCATACGCATGAGGATCATGAGGCGCACACGCACGAAGAACATTCGCACGAAACGCACACACACGAAGGACACTCCCATGGCGCGCATTCGCACGATGCGCACACCCATGAAGGGCATTCGCATGAAACCCATACGCATGCTCACGCCGAACACTCGCACGGTGCTCACACTGCCCCGGCGGAACATCAGCACACTCATTCGCATGAGCATCATCGTTCCCTGTCCGCGATTCTCGCCATCATCGGCTCCGCGCCGCTGTCGGACGCGGTGAAGCAGCGCGCCAGCCGCGCCTTTCAAATGCTGGGCGAGGCGGAAGCTGCCATCCATTCCATTCCCATTGAAAAGGTGCATTTTCACGAAGTGGGCGCAGTTGACACCATCGTCGATATTGTGTGCGCAGCAGCGGGTTGCGCTGCGCTCGGCGTGGATCGCTGGCTCGCGTCCCCGGTGAATGTCGGCAGTGGCACAGTTGATTGCCAGCACGGAACGCTGCCGGTGCCCGCCCCCGCAACGCTGGCCCTGTTGGGCGATGCGCCTGTGTATGCCGCTGGTCCGCCAATGGAGCGAGTGACCCCGACGGGCGCTGCCATCTTGCGCATGCTCGACGTGCACTACACGACCCTGCCTGCCATGCGCATTGTTGCGTCAGGCTACGGCGCGGGTGGACGCGATACGCCCGGCCAGCCCAACCTGCTTCGCCTGCTCGTCGGCGAACAGGAGTCTTCAGAAGATGTTGCCGTCGAGCCAATCGCGATCATCGAAGCGGTCATTGACGACTCCACTCCGCAGTTGCTGGCTTACGTGAGCGAGTTGCTGCTCGAAGCCGGCGCATGGGACGTATATCGCATCGCCGTGCAGATGAAGAAGGGGCGCACCGGTGTGCAACTGACCGTGCTGTGCCGCCCTGACCTGGTGCCTGCGCTACGCGACCTGCTGTTCCGCGAGACCACCACCATCGGTCTGCATTGGCGGCTGGAGCACAAGGCCTCGCTGGCGCGGGAGTTTGCCAAGGTACAGACAGAGTGGGGCCCGGTCAGCATCAAGATCGCGCGCTGGCCCTCTGGCCAGATTGCCAATGCCGCGCCGGAATACGAGGATTGCCGCACTCTCGCCAGAAAGCATTCCGTTGCTCTCAAGCACGTAATGCAGGAGGCGATGCGCATCTATGCGGCCACCAAAACGGGAAAGGAGGAGCGCTGATGGACCGCTCCCAAATTGAGGTTCTGCTCAGTGAGGTGCGCGAAGGCCGCACCGGCATCGATGAAGCGCTCGACCGTCTGCGCCATCTGCCCTTTGAGGATCTGGGTTTCGCCAAGCTCGATCATCACCGCTCGCTCCGTACGGGCATGCCCGAGGTGATTTTTGCCGCAGGCAAAACCGCCGCGCAGGTAGCTGCCATCTTCGCCCGCATGGCGCATGCTCGCGGCAATGTGCTGGCCACGCGCGCCTCCCGCGAAGCGTATGAGGCGGTGAGCGCCCTGGAGCCGCGCGCTATGTATCACGAGTTGGCCCGCGCCATTACGCTTTCCCAGGCGCCGACGGTTCCCGGCAAGGGAACCATCGGCGTCGTCTGTGCCGGCACCAGCGACCTGCCGGTGGCAGAGGAGGCGGCGGTGACCGCACGCCTGATGGGCAACACTGTGGAACTGATCGCCGACGTTGGCGTCGCAGGCATTCACCGGCTGCTGGCGCAAAAAGACTCCCTCCAGTCCGCCCGCGTGCTGATTGTCTGCGCTGGAATGGAGGGTGCTTTGCCTACCGTGGTGGCGGGGCTGGTCAATGCGCCCGTAATTGCCGTTCCCACGAGCGTAGGCTACGGTGCGTCTTTTGGTGGCGCAGCCGCGTTGCTGGGCATGCTCAACTCCTGTTCTCCCAACGTTTCCGTGGTCAACATCGACAACGGCTTCGGCGCGGCCTGCATTGCTTCGCTCATCAATCACCTTCAATAAGCGATCGTTTGTACGGCTTGAACTGAACTCGGTGCTCTACACCGATCCTCGACCCCGCTCAAAGTGACGGCGATCACTGTTCTCTGTGCGTTCATGCGCCAACTATGCTTCATGCATGGGTGGTGCATCGTGAGCGCACCCTGTCTTCCAGAGCGCTGCGGTTAATTGGGTCTATCTGCGAAGCGGCACCTTGGGTTTCATTCAGTCCGAGCCGGCTTCAAGCCTACGCTCTCCCTCACAATCCATGCGACAGCGCCGGCGTGCAACCGATTGAAACACAATCGATTCTGCCCGTTCATCCTGATGTACGCCGCCCTGGTGAAAGCGATGCGCGTGGAGGAGATTCGTGGCCGGTTCCCGACTACCGCGGTTGCGCCGGATTTCGCAGATCTTCTTTCTGCTCGTGTTCCTTGTGCTGCTGATCTTCACATCGCTGCGCTCCACGCCCGGCGTCACGGGCGACATCCATATTCACGCGCCGGTGCGCCTGTTCTTTGAGTGGGATCCGCTGGTCGCGATCGGCAACGCCATCGCCAGCCACGCGCTCTATCGCGGACTGTTGTGGAGCCTGGTCATTCTGCTGCCCACCCTCTTTCTGGGTCGCTTCTTCTGTGGCTGGATCTGCCCCCTGGGAACACTGCAGCACTACGTCGGCAGCCTGCCCTCTGAGGCCAAGAACGGCAAGCGGCGCATTGAATCCAATCGCTACAAACGCTGGCAAACCGTCAAGTATGTGGTACTTATCGCCGGGCTAGTTGCCGCCGCATTTGGTTCGATGGCCATAGGCTGGCTTGATCCTTTCAGCCTGCTGGTTCGTTCCTTCGGACTTGCTCTCTTGCCGGCATTCAACTTTGCGGTGCGTTCGCTTCTGACGCCGCTTGAGCACAGCCACATCGCAGTGATCCGGGTGACAGGCGAATCGTTGCACACCGTGCTGCAAGCCACGGTGCTGGATTTTCGCCAGGCGTATTTTGCGCAGGGCCTGCTGCTGGGCGTTCTGTTTCTGCTCATTCTCGCGGCTAGCCTGCGCGTCACGCGCCTGTGGTGCCGGTCCATCTGCCCGCTGGGCGCGCTGCTGGGCGCGGTGTCTCGCTGGTCAATTCTGGGGCTCCACAAGGACGCGGAGACCTGCAACCGTTGCAACCGCTGCCTGCTTCACTGCCAGGGCGGCGACGACCCCATCGGCGGCGTGCCGTGGCGCAAGTCCGAGTGCCTCATGTGTATGAACTGTGTGGACAGTTGCCCCGAGCACAGTCTCAAATTTCGCTTCTTCCGCAATGAACGCGAGGTCGCTTCCCCGGACATTGGCCGGCGCAAGGCGCTCACCGGATTGGCGGCGGGCGCGGCCGCTGTTCCGCTGATGCGCGCCAACACTGGCCTCGGCAAAAGCCGCAACGAGCGGCTGCTGCGTCCGCCGGGCGCACTGGATGAAACCGACTTTCTCTCTCGCTGCATCCGCTGCGGTGAGTGCATGAAGGTCTGCCCCAACAACTCGCTGCACCCCACGCTCGATCAAGCCGGACTCGAAGGCCTGTGGACGCCCACGCTGGTGCCGCGCATCGGCTACTGCGAGCCCAGTTGCGTGCTCTGTTCGGAGGTCTGCCCCACAGGCGCCATCTGGCAGATTACGCCGCGGGAAAAGGGTTGGGTGGTCGGCGTGGGCAGCGGGAGCCAACCCGTTCGCCTGGGTACCGCATTCTATGATCGCGGGCGCTGCCTGCCCTGGGCCGAGGCCACGGAGTGCATTGTCTGCGAGGAGTGGTGCCCCGTGTCGCCCAAGGCCATTTACCTGGAAGCGGCGCAGGTTATTGACGCGGCGGGCAACACCAAAACCGTGAAGCAGCCGCGCATCGACCTCAGCCGCTGCGTGGGCTGCGGCGCGTGCGAGTACGCCTGTCCGCTACAGGAGCACCCGGCCGTCTACGTCACTAGCATCGGCGAGAGCCGCTCGCCCAGCGCCCAGATTCTACTCAACAGGAATTGAAGAGGAGGCTGTTGCGGAATGATTCGCTCAAGACAATGGATGTTGGCCGCCGTAGCAGTTGCGATCATGGCCGTGGTCGCCGGGGCGGGCTGCAAGAAGAACAAAGGTGACCTGTTCCCGGCGTCGGGCGCAGTCGCGGGCTGGGAGAAGACCAGCGATATGCGCGTCTTTGCGGCCAATGACCTGTGGCAATACATCGATGGCGGTGCCGAGCAGTACATCTCCGCAGGCGTAGTTTCCGCCGCCACCTCCGACTACAAGTACCAGGGCCAGTTGGAGGCGGTGGTCGATGTGTACACCATGGGCGGCCCGGAGGGTGCACGCACGATTCTTAAAACGGGCCTGACGCGCGACGCTCAATCCGTACAACTGGGCGACGAGGGCGTTCAGTACGCGCAGAGCGTGATCTTCCGCAAGGGCCCTTACCTGGTGCGCATCGTTGCCTATGAATCCACTCCCACCACGCCACAGGCACTGCTTGCCCTGGCGCGCGGCGTGGAAGCGAAACTGTAACCCGCGTGGCCAATGAGCGGGCTGCACGGGTGGATGTGAGGCTGCCATGAACGATGAAACCGATCACAAGCCAGACCAGAAACCGATCCAGGCGCTATCCATCACGCGGCGCGAAGCCATGCTGCAACTGCTTCGCGTGGGCGGCATTGCAGCCGGAGCGGCAGGCGCGGCCTACTGGCTCCGTGGGCACAGTACACGCCCGGTGCCGGAGCGCGCGCAGCAGGCCCGCCGCGACCACCGCATCGCAGCCAACCCGCAACTACCCAGCCTGACCGTCGTGCAAAACGGGGAACCGCGCGCACTGGTGCAGCAGGCGCTCGATAATCTCGGCGGCATCCGACGCTTCGTCAGCCGTCAGGACGTCGTGCTCATCAAGCCCAACATTGCCTGGGACCGCACACCCGAGCAGGCCGCCAACACCAATCCCGAAGCCGTAGCCGAAATGGTGCGGCAATGCTGGCAGGCCGGGGCCAAGCGTGTCATCGTCACCGACGTTAGTTGCAACGAGCCCCGCCGCTGCTTCCAGCGCTCGGGCATTCAGGCCGCCGCGCGCGCTGAAGGAGCTGAGGTCATTCTTCCTGGCGCGGAACAGTTTCGCGAAGTGAACCTGGGCGGCGTGGTGCTCAAGAACTGGCCCGTCTTCACGCCCTTTCTTGAGGCGGACAAGCTGATCAACCTGCCCATCGCCAAGCACCATGAACTCACCGGCGCCACGCTGGGCATGAAAAACTGGTACGGCACTCTCGGCGGACAACGCAACCGTCTGCACCAGCAGATTCATCAGAGCCTGGCGGACCTGGCCAGCTTCATGCTCCCAACCCTCACGCTTCTGGATTGCTACCGCATCCTGCTGCGCAACGGCCCCACCGGCGGCAACCTTGAAGACGTCGCTCTCAAGAAGACTATAGTCGCCGGAACCGATCCGGTGGCGATCGATTCGTACGTTGCCAAGGCCTATTGGAATCTGGACCCCGAGCAGCTGCCCTACCTCCAGATGGCCGCCGCGCGCGGCCTGGGCACAGTGGACTTTCACACTCTTCCGGTAAAGCTGAGTCAAATAGGCTAGACAAGGCGGGCGCGAATGCTGCACCCTCTCTTTTCAACCTGCCAAATCTGTGTTTGAATTGGCCTCGCCCGGCACGGAGTTGAATTCCGCCCATACCGGCGGCGTTGTCCAAAGGGGAGATGCAATGACCCAATCGCGCAGAACATTCGTCAAAACCGGCGCAGCGCTGGCCGCCACCTCATTTGCGAAATCGAGGTGCGCTTCGGCTCTTGCCGGCAGTGGTGCCTTGGCTGCTCCCCAACTCAACCAGTTTGGATACGGCGACGTTGCCTTACTCGATGGACCGTTGCGCCGCCAGTTCGACACCAATCATGCCTTCTACCTCGCCCTGGATGAAGACAGCCTGCTCAAACCGTTTCGCCAGCGTGCGGGCCTCCCTGCTCCGGGGGAGGACATGGGCGGATGGTACGACTGGGTGGACGGCGTTCCGCTCAAGGACAATCACGGCTTCGCACCCGGCCATAGCTTCGGTCAATATCTCTCCGGTTTGGCGCGTGCGTATGCTGCCACAGGCTCCAGGCCCACGCAGGAAAAGGTGCAGCGGCTGGTGCGCGCTTATGCGGCGGCTATCTCTCCCAGGTTCAACGAGGGCAATCGCTTTCCCGGCTACACCTATGACAAGGTCTCCATTGGGCTGCTGGATGCACATGAGCTTGCCCGCGACGCCACAGCCCTCCACGTGCTGGATGCGGCTCTCGACGCTGTTCTCCCCTACCTGCCGCCGAAGGCTCTTTCGCGCGAGGAGCAGTATTCCCGGCCTCACGTTGTTTATTATTTCTGGTGGTACGAGTTCTACACACTTCCAGAGAACTTCTTCCTTGCGTACAAACGCGGCGCGGGCAGCCGCTATCGCGATCTGGGAACTCGCTTCCTCGCTGATGACTGGTACTTCAATCCACTGGCCACCGGGCAAAACGTCCTTCCTGGTAAACACGCTTACAGCCATGTAAACGCCATGAGCAGCGCCATGCAGGCCTATTTGGTGTTGGGCAGTGAGAAGCACCTTCGCGCTGCGCGCAATGGCTTCGGTTTTCTGCGCGACACGCAGAGCTTCGCCACTGGCGGCTGGGGGCCGGACGAGTTATTCCATGAGCCGGGAAGCGGCGAGATGGGCGAGAGCCTGTTCAAAACCCACTCCAGCTTCGAGACGCCCTGTGGCTCCTACGCCCACTTCAAGTTGACTCGCTACCTGCTCCGCGTAACTCGCGACAGCCGCTACGGCGATAGCATGGAAAGGGTCCTGTATAACACCATCTTGGGAGCGAAGCCCATTCGCAAGACCGGCATCCCCTTCTATTACTCCGACTACAACAACGATGCGAAGAAGGTCTATCGTGAAGAAAAATGGACCTGCTGTACCGGAACCTTTGCGCAGATCACGGCAGATTATGGAATAAGTTCCTACTTCAACGATGGTGAAGCTATCTATGTCAATTTATATGTTCCATCGCGAATAACATGGAAGCGCGGCGGCGAGCACGTCGAACTTAGTCAACTTACTAACTATCCGCACTATCCCGCCTCGCAAATCGAAATCTCAACCGCCAGGCTGAGCACCTTTCCTGTCTACCTTCGTATTCCCGCCTGGGCAGGGCCCAAAACCGCGATTGCTGTCAATGGCAAACGAGTCCTTGCCAGCCCCGAACCGGGCCGGTTTGCCCGTCTCGACCGCACATGGAAGAACGGTGACCGGATCGAGATTGAGTTCGACATGCCGACGATGCTCGAAGCCGTAGACCCGCAGCACCCTGAGCTGCTGGCTCCGGTGCATGGGCCGTTGGCGCTGTTCAGCGTCGGGACGATTCCTGCGCGGATCGGCAAGCGGGAGCTGCTTGCCGTCAGCCAGGTTTCTGCCGGTTCAACCGATTGGCAAACCAGCACTGCGGCGGGCACGCTCACCCTGCGGCCCTTCACTTCAATTGCGGAGGAAACCTATCGCCTTTACCTGAAGGTCGAAGGATGAGGTGGAGATTCTTCGTAAAGGATCTCCGCGTGTGCGTAAAGAAACCCGCCCACTCGCCCCTAGGCGTGACTGCCAAGGCGGAAGAAGAGCGACTGCCTTGAGACAGGTTCGACGCGCTTGACCAGTTCCGCCTGCTGGCTTTCGCTCAGCGGCGTAAACTCCCGCGCCAAACGCACATTCTCTTCCAGTTGCGGAATCGAGTCGCAGCCGATGATGACCGTGCTTACGGGGCGAGAAAGCGTGTAGTACATCGCCTCGCGCATGCTGATCGTGCCCGGCGTCGTCGTCGCAGTGTTGCCCGGGAACCACTTCAGAAGCTGCATCTGCTCGTCGGCGGGCGGCGGCGTCCAACTGGACAAAATCCGCCCCTTGGCCGGCACCTTCATTCCAATAATCCCCATCTGCCGCTCGACTGCCAACGGCAGCAGTTCCGCATTAAAGCTGTAGATGTGCGGGTCGGCCGCATTCATGGCCATCAGGATCGTGTCGAAGGGGTAGCGCCGAATGCTTTCAATCAGCACGTCCGGGCGATAGTGCCCGGTGACACCGAGAAAGCGCACCACCTTCTGTTCGCGCATTTCAAGCAGCGCCTCCAGCGCGCCGCCCTTGCCGAAAATCACATCCACATCGTCCGTCATGTTGCCAACGTTGTGCAGTTGCAGCAGGTCCAGATGGTCGGTGTTCAGCAGTTGCAGAGATTTTTCAATTGAGCGCAGAGACCCGTCGCGCGTCCGGTCCCGAGTCTTGGTGGCCAGAAAGGCCTCGTTGCGCCGGTGTGCCATCACCTTGCCCAGGTACTGCTCGCTCCAGCGCTCCGGTCCTCCGTATCGCGACGAGGTGTCGAGGTAGTTCACGCCCAGGTCCAGCGCCCGCTCAATCAGGGGCACCACCACATCGAAGTTGTTCGGGCTTTCCAGTATCCCTTGGCCGCCCAGGCTGTAGAGTCCCACCCGATAGCCGGTCTTGCCCAGATTGCGCATCGGCATAGCCGTCGGCGTTACCGGGTTCGACGGCATCGCAGGCAGCGTCTTAGGCGTCTCTGCCATTGCTGACGGTGCCAGCAGCGCGGCGGTTACCGCCCCGCCTGCCTTCAGAAACTCACGGCGGCCCCGCGCCGCAACCGTTACCTCTTCACGCATACGCTCTCCTAGCTCAATGTCTTGGCCTCAAGTCC
>VFSW01014811.1_pt1 | contig 10755 bp, 9 predicted proteins | sample 5358111 | NCBI WGS metagenome assembly VFSW01 (sample SAMN11554181, study PRJNA540505) | mine drainage metagenome | isolation source: sediment from site ElyBrook_90M | place: USA: Ely Copper Mine, Vershire, VT | collected 2017
CGTCGAGCGCGTCGCCTTCACCTCGAAATAGCGCCACGTCGAGATCGACCAATTCGCCTGCGAGCACGCGCGGTAAGGTTGGCGAATCCATCACGAAGCCGTCGAGCTCGGGGAAGGTTACGAGGCTTTCCATCGACGTTTGCTCGGGGGGTGCGTCTTCTTTCGGCAAAACGCTCGCGGCGGAGCGCGCGACGCCGGCATACAGCACCGGAATGGCGAGTACGGAAAGCACCGACGATGCCGTCATGCCGAACACCAGCGCCCACGCGAGACCGCTCCATACCGGATCGGGCGCGATGACGATCGACGACAATACGCCGGCCGCGGCGGTAAGGAAAATCGGGCGGGTACGCGCCGTGGCCGCTTCGATCAACGCGTCGCGCAAAGCGATACCTTCTCGCAGCTTATCCTCGATAAATTCGATGAGGATAATCGAGTTACGCACGACGATCCCGACGAGCGCGATGAGACCGATCATCGCCGTTGCGGAAAAGTAAATTCCGAACGGCGCCAAGATTGCGAAGCCGGGGAGCACGCCGATGATCGCCAGCGGCACGGCCGCGAGTACCACGAACGGCACGCGGAACGACTTGAATCTGGCCACGAGCACGAAATAGATCAGGATAAACGCGATCAGCATGGCGCGGCCGAGATCGGCGAACACCAGGTTGGTCAGGTGCCACTCGCCGCCCCAATCGACGCGATACCCCTTCGGTAACGGCGAGCGTATCAGTTGCAACGCCATGTCGATGACGGCGTAGGTCGAGCTGCGGCCGGCCATATCGGCACCGACGTACGACACGTCTTCGTAATCGTCGCGATAGAGCGGCTGCGCGACGTCGGTAGCGACCACGCGCGTCACGGCGGCGAGCGGGACCATACCGCCGGCGCGAGACGGGAGCATGATCGATCCGAGCGCCGCCGCGTCGCGTCGATATTGCGGCGCAAACCGCACGAAGATATTGACGGGGCGGGCGTCGTCGGGCGTATGCAGCGTAGATACCGCCGCGCCGTGGAGCGCCATTCCGAGCGTCTGCGCGATCGTCGCGGCGTCCACGCCGGAAAGCGCGGCTTTGCGCTGGTCGACTTCGAGTTGCAGCGACGACGGAAGCGTCTTATAGCTCGAATCGATATCGACGACGCCGCTCTCGCGACCCATCATTCCGACGAGCCGCGAAGCGATCGCCCGGCGAACCTCCGGATCGGGTCCGTAGATCTTGGCGAATATCGTGTTGCGCACCGGCGGTCCGGGTGGCGTTTGCAGGATCCGCACCGTCGCGTTATAGTTTGCCGCGACGCGCTGCAAATCGCCGCGGAGACTCGCAACGAACGGGGCCGACTGCGCCTTGCGCTCGTCCTTCGGAACGAGATTGACGCGAATGTCGGCTTCGTTCGGCGCGCCGCGGAAGACCGAGCCCTGTAGCAGGGCGGCGAGATCCGGAACCGAGTTGGTGCCGACGAACACTTGATAGTTCGCGACCTCTTTGTGTTTGGCGAGTTCCGCTCCGACGGCATCTGCGATGGACGTGCTGGCGGCGACGCTGCTCGAAGGCGGCGCGTCGATTTCCACGAGGAACGAGGTTTCGTTCGAATCCGGAAGCATGCGGAACTTCACGAGCGTGAAGAGCGGAAGCATGATGCTGACGAGCAGCGCGATCGCGAGACCGGCGAGAAAGCGCCGTCCGGTTTTTGGATCGTCGAGCAGTTTCGTCAACGCATTTCTGATTGGAAGAATCCATTTCGGCGTCCCGTGTTGCACCTTGACCGGCCGATTGCGCAGCAACGCGTACGTAGCCCACGGCGTGATCGCGAAGGCGATCAACAGCGACGCGATCATGGCGATCGGAACGTTGATCGGAATGGGGCGCATGTACGGTCCCATCATCCCCGTGACGAAGAGCATCGGTAGGAACGACAGGACGACGGTGATCGTCGCGAGCGTCGTGGGGCTGCCGATCTCGTCGACGGCGCGAATCGTCGACTCGGCTTTCGAACGATCGGGCTCGGCATGGTAGTGGCGATGAATATTTTCGACGATGACGATCGCCTGGTCGACGAGCAGACCGAGGCCGAGGATCAGCGCGAAGAGCGTGATGCGATTGATCGACTGTCCCGTGAGCATCCCGATGCCGAGCGTGACGAAGAGCGTGAGCGGAATCGCCGTTGCGACCACGAGCGCTTCGCGCCAACCCAGGACGAGCAACAGCAAAACGACGATGACGATCGCTTCGATGAGTCGTTGGATCAATTCGTTGACGGCGAGGTTCGCCTTATTACCGTCGTTACGGGTTACGGTCGCGGTGATGCCCGGCGGCAAATCGAATCCATGAATCGCCGCGAGCACCGCATTCGCGACGTTTACCGCGTTCGTGCCCGCTTTTTTCGCAATCGCAAGGCTAACCGCCGGTTGCGGCGCATCCGAAACGTTCTTCTCCGCAGCACCGTAGGCAAACTGGGTCACGCTTTCGACGGGAGCGTAGCCGAAGCTAACGTCGGCAACTTGACCGAGCGTTACCGGCTGGCCCCCGCTGACGTTGACGATCTGCGCGCGAACCTGATCGATGCTGGTATACGCGGTCCCGGCATGCATCGTTACCTCGGTCGAACCGTCGCGGAGCGAGCCCACCGGGCGCGTGAGGTTCGTCGCGCCGAGAGCCTGTGCGAGCGCGCCGGGCGTGAGACCGTACGCTGCGAGCTTCACCGGATCGACGTTGACGTTCACCTCGCGCGGCAGTCCCCCGTACGTGTCGATCGCGGCGACGCCGTCGATCGAGCGGATCCGGTCGATCAAACGCTCGGCGGCAAGATCGAGTTGGCCGCGATTATAGTTTGCGCCATGCAACGTGAGCACGAGCATTGGAATATCGTCGACCGATAGCGGCGTGATGACCGGTTGCGACGCGCCCGGCGGCAGATCGCCCAGATGCGCGAAGACTTGGTCGTAGAGGCTCACAAACGATTTCGTCGGGTCGTCGCCGACGTGGAAGAGCACCGTCATGATCCACCCTCCGTCGGTCTCCGGCTATTATTGGTGCTCTAGTCCGTCACCGTCGGCGCCGGCGCGCCCGCCGCGCTCCGTAATCAATCGTTGAACTTCTTCCGACGACGCGCCCGGGTACTGCGTCACGATCGTCGCCGCCGGCATCGTAATCTGAGGGTTTTCCTGACGCGGCGTTTGGAAAATTGCGAGCAATCCCCAAACGCAGATGGCCACGACGATCGCGGGCGTCAGTTTCGACTGCAAAAACGTGCGGGCGATTCGACCCGCAAAACCGAGCTTGGCTCCGCGTTCGCTCATTTGCTCGCGACGCTCACGGTGGCGCCGTCGGTCAGTTGCGCAAGGTTACTCACCGCGACTCTCGCGCCCGCCCTCAGTCCTTGAACCTCCGCGAGCGTTCCGTTTACCGAGGCCGTTTGCACCGGAACGAACGTCGCCGTCGTATCGTTCACGACGAAAACACCCGGCTGGCCGCCGCGCGTCACGATCGCCGCAAGCGGAACGCCGATGCCCAGGTGCGAGGCACCCGGAAGCTCGACGCGCGCGAACATGCCCGGCAACAAACGCGGTTGCGTGGCGAGCCCGATGCGTAGCGTCGCAGAACGTAACGCGGCATTATCCGAAGGAGCGATCGCGCGAATCGTTCCGGTAAGCGGCACGTTTCCCAACGCATCGACGCGAACGCGTAGCGCGGTTCCCGGCACGAGTCCGCCGGCCGAATCCTCGGGCACGGCGACGTCGAGTTCGAGATCCGCGGTGTTTTCGAGGGCGACGAGCGGGCTGCCGGGACCCACCACGGCACCGGCGTCGGCAAAGCGTTGCGTGACGACGCCGGAGAACGGCGCCGTTATCGTCGCATCGGCGACGGGTACGCTTGCGGCCGACACACCCGCCTGCGCTTGCGTACTTTGGGCGCTAGCGGCAAGCGCGCCCGCCTGCGCCTGCACGAATCCGGATGCCGCAGCCGAGAGATTGGCTTGCGTTTCGTCGTACTGTTGCTTTGAAATCGCTCCTTCCGCATAAAGCGTAGACATACGCTTACCGGTGATCCGCGCGAGATTCAGGCGGCTGCGCGCCTGTTCCACTTGCGCTTGCGCCGCGGCGACGTTTTCACCGGCAGCGTTTGCACCGGCCCGCGCTCCGGCGAGTTGTGCGGCGTATTGCGACGCATCCACCTGCGCGAGTACTTGGCCCGCGTTCACGCGGTCGCCGACCCGCACGTTGACGGAAACGACGCGCCCTCCCGTCACGGCGCCGACGTTGGCGCTCGTCCTCGACGTCACCGTGCCGGCGAGTTCGAGCGGCGCTCGAAACGACGCTTCCCTTGCGGGCGTCGTCGCGACCGGAAGGGCCGCACCCGTTTGCGCGTCGGAAGAGTTTGCGCCGGAACAACCGACGACGGCCACGCTTGCCGCGAGGGCGAGCGCACCACGTAGGCTACGCATCATGTTTGGTACCCCCGACCCCGAGCAATGCCACAAAGTTGGACATCAGACACCAGCCGGTAAGCGAAGATTGAAGCAGATTCACGCCGACGAAGGCGGTAAGCCACAGCCACCGCTCGGCGAGAAAAACGGCGAGCAGCACGCGCGCGAGCACGATGGTCCCGGCGACGCCGCGGACGACGCTTTCGACGCGCCACCCGCGCGATTTAGCCGCGCATAAGAGTTCGGAAGACAGGGTCATGGGATTCACTATACTATACCCCCTAGGGTATTTACAAGAGGTACGGGGTACCGTATAGTGGCGCTATGGCACGCAAGACGCCGACGGCGCCGACCGCCGAAGGGGCGCTTCAAATCGACGACGAGACGGTCCAGGAGATCCTCGGCCGTTTACGGCGCGTCGAAGGGCAGGTGCGCGCGGTCCAGCGGATGATCTCCGAACGCCGCGATTGCCACGCGATCGCCCAGCAAATGTCGGCGGCACGCTCCGCGCTCGAGCGCGCGACCGTCCAGCTCATGGCCACCAGCATGGCCCAGTGCCTGCGGCCGAACGGCAAAACCGCAACGGTCGACGAGCGGGAGCTCCACCGCCTGACCGAAACGTTCGTCAAGCTCCTTTCCTAAGGAGATCGGCCTTCACCGGCTCATCTCAAGATCTTCGTATAGGAAGCGCACCATGACCCCATGGACAGCCACTACGAATCCAAACTCTATACGGATCGCAAGCATGCCGAGCTAGCGCTGGAGCGTTTACACGCGATCGGTTACGAACGGGATCACGTGAGCCTTATCATCGACGAGGCGGATCTCCCCGCGGACCAAAATTTTGCGAGCGACACGTCGCCCTTCGCCGCCCGTGGAGGAATGGGTGGGACGGGGATGCTCGTCGGCGCGAGCGCCGGCGTGCTGATTGGGGCGGTTACCGCCGCCGCAGGTATTGCCGTGATCGCTCTCACCGGATGCGGGCGCCATCGGCGCCGTCAGCGGCGGCATCATCGGCGGCCTCCTCGAACTCGGCTTAGAAGCTGAGGATTGGCGCAGCGGCCTGCGCAACGGAGGGCTCGTCGTCGTGGTTTCCCTGAAATCGCTTGCCGATCAAAAAACCGTTCGCCACGCACTTCTCGGGTGAGCGCCTATCGTCGCCTCGTCTATCCGCTCGTTCGTAACAACGGCTCCCTCGTTCGCGCGAACTGGGATGAGGCACTCGAGCGTGCCGCCTCGCTCCTGCGCGATGCGCGCTCGCGCGATGCGACGCACTCGTTCGGTATGTTCAGTTGCTCCAAAGCTACCAACGAAATGAATTTCGTCGCGCAGAAATTTGCCCGCGTCGCGATGGGTTCCAACAATATCGATAGCTGCAATCGAACGTGACACGCCCCGAGCGTCGTCGGTCTGACGGCGGTCTTCGGTGCCGGCGGCGGCACCAGTTCGTACGAAGAGGCCGAACGCGCCGACATCGTGATTTTGTGGGGCTCGAACGCGCGCGAAACGCACCCCATCTTCTTCCATCACGTTCTTAAGGGCATACGCAACGGGGCGCGCCTCTTCGTGGTCGACCCTCGGCAGACTGCGACCGCGCGGTGGGCCGATACGTGGCTGGGCCTAGACGTCGGCTCCGATATCGCTCTCGCAAACGCGATCGGCCGCGAAATCATCGTCGCCGGACTCGCGAACGAGGCATTCGTTGCGCGCGCGACCAGCGGATTCGACGACTACCGCGCGAGCGTGGAGCGATATACGCTCGAATACGCGAGCACCCTTACCGGCGTCGCCGCCGATTCCATTCGCGACGTCGCGCACGCGTTCGGGCAAGCAGAGCGCGCGCAACTCTGCTGGACGCTCGGCATCACCGAGCATCATAACGCCGTCGACAACGTTCGCGCGCTCATCAATCTTGCGCTGCTGACGGGACACGTCGGGCGGTACGGATCGGGATTGGGTCCGCTGCGCGGACAGAACAACGTGCAGGGTGGCGGCGACATGGGAGCGCTTCCGGACAAACTTCCGGGCGGGCAATTCGTGGAAGACGCCGCGGTCCGCGCGAAATTTGAGACCGCATGGGGCGTGCCGCTTCCTTCAACGCGTGGATGGCATCTCTCGCAGATGTTCGCGGCGATGGAGCGTCGCGAACTCGACACGCTCTACTGCATCGGTGAAAACCCCGCACAGTCCGAAGCCGATCAGTCGCACGCGGTCGGCCTGATGCGCGGCCTGCGAGGACTCATCGTGCAAGACATCTTCCTCACCAAGACGGCGGAGCTCGCCGACGTCGTGCTCCCGGCTTCGGCGGCGTGGTGCGAGAGCGAAGGAACGGTGACGAGCAGCGAACGGCGGGTCCAACGCGTGCGCAAAGCGCTCGACCCGCCCGGCGAAGCGCGCGACGACATCGCCATTCTTTGCGAACTTGCACGCCGGCTCGGCCGTGACTTCGGGAATCCGAGCGCGCTCGAGGTATGGAATGAGTGTCGTTCGCTCTTACCCGAACACGCCGGCATGAGTTACGAGCGTCTCGAAGCGCACAACGGACTCCAATGGCCGTGCTGGGACGAAACGCATCCCGGCGAAAAATTCTTGCACGCGCGGTTGTGGGAAGAGCCGCTTCGCGGCCCGCGCGCGCCGTTCAAAGCCGTCGACTGTACGCCGCCGGCGGAAGCGCTGGATGCGGAATTCCCCGTGCGCCTAACCACGGGCCGGCGTCTGGATTCGTTCAACACCGGCGTGCAGAGCGGCGGTTTGTCATCGCCGCTTCGACGCGGCGAGATGCTCGATATCTCTCCCGACGATGCGCGCACGTACGGCGTCGAGGAGGGTCAAGCGATCCGCGTCGTGTCGCGGCGCGGATCGGTCGTCATGCCCGCGCACATCGATTCCGGTCTACTAGCGGGACTCGTCTTCACGACGTTCCATTTTAACGACGACGTTGCGACGAACGTGCTCACGATCAACGCGGTCGATCCGCAATCCGGAACCGCAGAATTCAAAGCGGCGGCGGTTCGTCTGGAAGTACCAACGTAATGGATCTGCATTTTACGCAAGATGCCGAAACGCCGGTCGAGCGCGGCGCCGTCGATGCGTTGATCGAAACGGCCGGGCATCGCGGGCGGGACCTCCTTCTTCCCGCACTCCACGCGCTCAACGATCGCATCGGCTGGATCAGCCACGGCGGACTCAACTACGTTTCCCGGCAACTCGGCGTGCCGCCCGCCGAAGCCTACGGCGTCGCGACGTTTTATGCACATTTCTCGGTGACCCAGCTTCCGACGACGCGCGTGCGCGTGTGCGACGACATCGCCTGCATTGGGAACGGTAACGACCGCATGCTCGCCGATATGCAACGGACCTACGGCGAGCCGGCCTGCCTTCCAAGCGCGTGTCTAGGTCACTGCGATCGCGCACCCGCGGCCCTCGTACAGCACGCCGGCAACGAGCCGACGTGTACGACGCTCGTCTCCGGAGTGCAGCATATCGGCGGGAGCGATCTGCGACTGCTGCGACGCTTCGGTCTCGTGGACCCGGCGAGCCTCGACGACTACCGAGCGCACGACGGGTACGTTGCGCTGCGTCGCGCATTCGAGCCCGGACCCGGTCGCGGGCTCGCGGCAATCGTTGCGGCGGGGCTCGGCGGGCGCGGCGGCGCCGCGTTTCCCACGGGTAAGAAAATGCAGGCGGTTGCTGCGGAACCGGCGCGTCCGCATTATCTCATCTGCAACGCGGACGAGAGCGAGCCCGGCGCCTTTAAAGACCGGGTGCTGATGGAGTCGGATCCGTACGCGATCGTCGAGGCGATGACGATTGCCGCATTCGCAAGCGGTTGCGACCGCGGGTACGTCTACGTTCGCGCCGAGTATCCGCTCGCGTTCGCTCGGCTGGAGCACGCCGTCGAATCCGCTCGCAGGCACGGCATGCTGGGGAACGATATCTCAGGAAAAGGCTTCGATTTCGACATCGAGCTACGGCGCGGCGCGGGCGCATATATTTGCGGCGAAGAGACCGCACTATGCAATTCAATCGAGGGCAAGCGCGGCGAGCCGCGAAACAAGCCTCCGTTTCCATCGCAAGCAGGACTCTTCGGCAAGCCGACACTCATCGATAACGTCGAGACGCTCGCCTGCCTTCCGGAGATCGTGCTCCACGGTAGCGCGTCGACGAAACTCTTCTGCTTGTCGGGCGCGGTGACGCAGCCCGGACTCTACGAGGTGCCGTTGGGCACGACGCTGCGCGAACTGCTTGCGCTCGCCGGCGGAGTGCGCACCGGCAAGACGTTGCGCGCCATCCTCCTTGGGGGCGCGGCCGGAACGTTCGTGGGCCCGGACTCGCTGGGCCTCGAGCTGACGTTTGAGGCCACCCGCGCCGCGGGTGCGAGTATCGGCTCCGGCGTGGTGATGGTCTTCGACGACACGACGGATTTTGCGCGCATCGTCACGCGCATCGCGAGCTTCTTTCGGCACGAATCGTGCGGTCAGTGCGTCCCGTGCAGGGTCGGCACCGTACGCCAAGAGGAAGCGCTCCGGCGCGTGATGCAGCATGGGTTCAACGACGCGGACGCCGAGCTACTCAACGACGTCGCGCGCGCGATGCGCGACGCTTCCATTTGCGGGTTAGGAACGAGTGCGGCGAGCGCCGTGGAGTCGGCGATGACGTTGCATCTTCTCGACGCGGGACCGGTATCGTGATCGAATTGAGCGTCGACGGACGCACCGTCCAGGTAGAACCCGGCGCGACGCTACTCGACGCGTGCACGGCGGCCGGCGTCGAAACACCGCCGCTCTGTTTTTTGAAAACGCGGACGCCGGTCGGCGCATGTCAGCGGTGCGTCGTCGAGCTCGAGGGCTCGCGCGCACTCGTTCCGTCGTGTTTGCGCGCGGCGGAGCCCGGGATGGAGGTACGAACGGATAGCGCGCGCGTGCGACACAGCCGCAAGATGGTGCTCGAATTCCTGGGTTCGTCGGTCGATCTCTCGACGGCACCCGAGCTCCGGCGTTACGCGGCGATCTACGACGCGCACCCCGAGCGATACGGCGAATGCCGGACCGCGAGCCAACCCCTCAAAGTCGACAACGCGCTTTACGTCCGCGACTACTCGAAGTGCGTGCTCTGCTACAAGTGCGTCGAGGTTTGCGGAACCGAGGCACAATACACGTTTGCCATCGCCGTTTCCGGCCGCGGCTTCGATGCCGAAATATCGACCGAGTTCGACGTCGCGCTTCCCGATTCGGCGTGCGTGTATTGCGGAAACTGCATCGGCGTCTGTCCGACCGGCGCGCTCGCGTTCTCAAGCGAGCACCAGATGCGCGCGAATGGAACGTGGGACGAAGAACGCCAGACCGAAACCGATACGATCTGTTCCTATTGCGGCGTCGGCTGCGTGCTGACGTTGCACGTACAGGACAATTGCATCGTCAAAGTGACATCGCCGCTCGACGACGACGTGACATCCGGAAACCTCTGCGTCAAAGGCCGCTTCGGCGCAACGTACGTACACGCAGAGCAGTAGCCCCGCCGCAGTCTACCGAAGGGCCCTCGACGATGCGTGAGATCTTTGCGACGGCGGCACGGTGGCTCGACGAGCGGCGACCCTTCGCGCTCGCGACGTTGATCGCTTTGCGCGATGCGAAGACCGCACCCCTCGGCACGACGATCGCCGTCGATCTCGAGGGGCGCATCGCCGGGAACATCGGCGCCGGATGCTACGAGACCGAGATCGTTGAAGCCGCACTCGCGACGGCCGCCGACGGCATCACGCGACGGATCGACATCGATCTGGGTGCCGACGACGAGCTTCTCGGCGGAAACGCATGCGGCGCCGTGATGCAGGTGATCGTGTGGCGGCCGGTGCCGTCCTTTGCGGAGATCGCGCGCGCGATCGTTATCGGCGAACGGCAGGTGAGCCTGGAAATCGAAGATTTCAAACACGTTTTTGAGGCGAAACCGCTTCTCGTGCTCGTCGGCGCAACCGCGCTCGCGCAGGATCTTGCCTCGATCGCTCGTCGCGCGGAGTTTCACGTCGTCGTCGTCGATCCTCGCCCGGCTTTTGCGACCGCCGAGCGTCTTCCAGATGCGCATGAGATCGTGCGCGCGTGGCCCGACGCCTATCTACCGGAACATCTTTCGTACGACACGTCACTCGTCGTGCTTTCGCACGATCCGAAACTCGATGTTCCCGCCCTCGCCGCGGCGCTTCGTTCGCCCGCGCAATACGTCGGTCTACTTGGAAGCCGTCGCGCCCAAGCAGCCCGCAAACGGGCCTTGCAAGCGATGGGGTTCGACGATCGCGCGCTGACCTCGATGCCGGCGCTTCGCGCCCCGGCCGAA
>VFSW01014812.1_pt1 | contig 10754 bp, 13 predicted proteins | sample 5358111 | NCBI WGS metagenome assembly VFSW01 (sample SAMN11554181, study PRJNA540505) | mine drainage metagenome | isolation source: sediment from site ElyBrook_90M | place: USA: Ely Copper Mine, Vershire, VT | collected 2017
CGCCGGCCGCGCCCGTCCGCGATAAAGCCGTAACTCCCCCAGCGCCTGCCGGCCCAGACCTTTGATCGAGGCACGATAGGAATAGAGCAGAGGCAATTCCACGTTTTCCAGGGCGCTGGTTCTCGGCAGCAGGTGAAACGTCTGGAAGACAAAGCCAACTTTTTTGTTTCGAACGCGGGCTTGGTCGTTCACGCCCAGGCCCGCGACATCCTGACCATCGAGGAGGTAGCTTCCAACAGTGGGCTGATCAAGAAGTCCGAGAATGTTCATCATCGTGGACTTGCCCGATCCAGAGGTGCCGACGATGGCAATGAACTCACCGCGATCGATCCGAAAATTGACATCTACCAGGGCGCGAACTGTCTCGCCGGTCGGCCGCGCATATGTTTTGCTAATGCTTCGAAATTCGATCATGGATACCTTATCCATCTGTCATCTCCATGTATTAGTGATGGTGCATTGTGTGGATCGCTGAGCCATGGCCGGTAAGGTGCAGCACGATGAACCCCGCCACGAGCACACCGATGACGGCGAGCAGCACCCTGAGTCCCAAGGGAGCCGTGTTCGCTCTCGCAAGTTGCAGCGGTACCGAGGACTGCTCCTGCAGCTTCCACTGGCCGTAGCGGGTCAATCCCCATGGTTTGAACACCGACAGTGTGGTGATCACGAGCAGAACCAGCAGGCCACCACCAGAGTGAACGGCGAGTTCCATCCTCGGCTTGCTGAGGTCGGCGCTCGACAACGACGTTGCGACTGCCACGCCCGCGACGTAGCCAATCAGCTTCATCTTCAATAGCAAGACTGTAGTGGCCACGGCTGTTAAAAGGAGTTTTACCGCTACCCAGTAGTGCCGGAACAAGCCCCAGGTGGTGCCCAGCGACTGGACAATCCCGGTGAACAACGACCCGAGGGCGAATGGGACGATGACGAACCAAGCGATCAGATTCATCGCGAGATAAGCGCCTCGCGCTGTTTCGGCATCCCGGCTGGTCAGGGCGGCAATGCTAAGCACCAAGAATCCGGCGACCGCGCCGACCCACCCGACCGAGACAGTGATATGCGTGGTGAGAACCAGCTTGCGAAGTCCAGGCGTCATGGTTAGCAACTCTTTTCCTCTGTAATTCCAACCGCCGCAGAGAGTGTCTCCACGCTCAAGAAGGCTGGCAGGGCGCCGACTGTCTCCCCGGTCGGCCGTGCATATGTTTTGCTAATGCTTCGTAACTCAATCATGGATAGCCTCCTTCATAGCCACCTGCCTTCATTGTGTTTTGTGGTCGCCGACAACAACCTGATCGCCTTCCTGAAGGCCGCTGGTAATTTCCCAGTAGCTGTCGTCCCTGATTCCCGTAGTTACCCAGCGCCGCTCATTCGCGCTCCCACGTCGGCACATAACATATTGCCGCCCCCCCTCTGAGCGCACGGCCCGGAGTGGCAGCGCCAACACTCCTTTGTGTCGCGTGAGATCGATGTTGACCGTCGTCGTCATCTCGGGCCGCAGGGTGTATTGCGAGGGCGGTTTAAACCGCACGACGGTCACGTAATCGACGACGTTATTGCGAATTTGCGGTTCCGGATAAATGGCGCTGACCTGTCCCTCAAATTCTTGGTCGCCGTAGGTGTCCACTGTGAAGGCCGCGTTCTGCCCGACTCTGATCCGGCCAATGTCCATTTCGTCGACATAGGCCCAAACCTCCAGCCGCGAGAGATCGAGGAGGGTCAGGAAATTTGGTGTGGCGAAGCCTGCTGTAACCGTTTCGCCCTCTTCCGTTGAGACTGCGGAGACGACGCCCGCGATCGGCGCAAATATCTGCGTGTAGCCGAGTTGCGTGTTTGCATCCTGCAAATTCGCCTGCGCCTGGTTGTACTGCTGCTCGGCTACGGCATAGCCTTGCGTTGCAACGTCCAACTCGCTCGGCGCGATGATCTGGGCTGCTTTGAGTTCCTGCTTGCGCCGTAAATCGGTCTGGGCATAGTTCAGGTTGGCCTTCGCCAACTGTAGCGCCGCCACATCTGCATCCCGCCGTGCCGTTAGTTGGCGGCTGTCCAGCAATGCGAGAAGCTGTCCCTTGTGGACCTTGTCCCCAATCCGTACATAAAGGTGCATCACTACACCCGAAGCGCTGGAACCCACGTTGACCTGAGCGCCGACCATGGGCTTGATGACGCCCGTGGCCTTCACCGCGGTGCCGATGTCACGTCGGCTCACGGGAACGACTTCCACGCTGCGCATATTCTCTTGGCCCCGCGCCTTTTCTATGCGCGTCCATAGAACGGCCGCTATGACAATTGTTCCAATGGCGATGCCGGCAAAGAGCAGCTTCTTCATCCCGCGTCCTCCATAGGGCGCAGCCTCAGTGTCGTTGCCTAATGTAACCGGAAGATTTCCGAAATGTAACGAAATGTAACCGGCGGGAACGGTTCTCGCCCGTGCAAGATCTGGAACTGGCGAGTGAGCAGCGACAAATCACAGAAAGGTTCCGGGGCTCCGCCGGATCAGCCGTGAGAAAGAGCCAGCGTTCGCCATTATCGCCGAACTTTACGACGGGGCAGATTTGGCTCGTTGTTGCGCTAGGCCACGTCCTGAGCGGGCAGAGTTAGCCGCGCGCGCGCGCCTCCCGTCGGCGATTCCTCAAGCGAGATCGATCCACCGTAAAGTTCGGCAAGATCGCGAACGATTGCAAGGCCGAGGCCTGAGCCCTGCTCGACTTCGTCTGTGCGAATCCCACGCTGCAGGACGGCATCGCGCATCGCCGGGTTGATGCCGGGGCCGTCGTCATCAACCATAATCACGACGCGATCGGCTTCTTTCGAGGAAGCGACTTTGACCTGGCTGCGCGCCCACTTGCAGGCATTGTCGAGCAGGTTGCCGAGCATCTCGTCGAGATCTTCTCGCTGTCCCCGAAAGGCGTGCGATGCCGGCGCATCGATCTCGATGCGGAGCCCTCGCTCCGCATGCAACCGCTGAAGCACGCGGGCAAGACCTTCGACCGATGTGGCGATCGACGCGCGCGCGGCAGCCGATGTGGAGGCGGCAGCGGATCGCGCGTGCGCCAGGTGATAGTCAATCTGCCGCCGCATGCGATCGATTTGCTGTTCGACGGCCGTAGCCAGCGGCCCCTGTCCTGCCTCTCGTGCCTGCTGCGCTTCGTACGCCAGCACTGCCAGCGGCGTCTTCAGGCCGTGCGCCAGGTCGCCGGCTTTGGCGACGGCGCGCGCAACGCGGCGCTCGCGCTCGTCAAGCAGCGCGTTCAGGTCATCGACCAGTGGCTGCACTTCCGCGGGGTACCTGCCACCGACGCGCGGGTCGACGCCTGTGTGCACGGCCCTAAGGCGCTGGCGCAGTTGGTTGATCGGCGAGATGCCTCGCCGGACCTGCAGAAATCCAAGGACCATGCAGACCGTGCCGATCAGAGCCGCCGTAGGCGAGTGTCGGACGAGCATCCCGTGAGAGCCGGCGTGGATGGAGGTGTGATCAAAAAAGAGACTGTGGATGACGAAGTCCGAGATCGTGAACAGGCCGATCGTCCAGAGGATGGCGCCGAGCAAGATGCGCGTTTTGAGCGAGAGGAGACTCATGCGATCCGATAGCCTAGACCGCGTTCGGTTTCAATTAACGAGGCACCAAGTTTGCGGCGCAAACGCGCGACGAACACCTCTACCGTGTTCGAGTCACGATCCGAGTCCCGCACGTAAATGTGCTCAGCGAGTTCCGCCTGAGAAACCAGGTGCCCCCGATGGTGCATCAGGTACGAGAGCACGCGGAACTCATGGCTTGTGAGCTTCACTGGCATGCCGTCGAGCGTTACGCGCGACAGGCGCGAATCCAGCGTGATGCGGCCCGCGCATAGTTCGGGTGTGAGCTGGCCACTTGCCCGCCGTATCAGTGCGCGCAGGCGCGCGAGTACTTCTTCGATGCGAAAAGGCTTCGCCACGTAGTCGTCTGCGCCGCCGTCGATCCCCTGTACCTTCTCGTGCCAACTGCCTCGAGCCGTAAGCACGAGCACCGGCGTCGCAAGGCCCGCGTTGCGCCAGTTCCGAAGCAGAGTGAGGCCATCGATCTTCGGGAGCCCCAAATCGAGGACCATCGCATCGTACTGCTCCGTTTGCGCCAGGAAATCCGCACGCTCACCATCTGGGGCGTGATCGACAGCATACCCAGCATCCGCGATGGCCGATCTAAGCTGCTTCGCAAGTGACGCCTCATCCTCCACGACGAGAATTCGCATCTGACCCGCCCTTCATATTTATATCCCTTTTGAATGTATAGCTTCGAAGCTGAACGGAGTCTGAACAGGGCGTTCAGGGGCCGTTCAGCCGCACCCAGCTACATTTTCTCCAGTGCCATGAGAGGAGCACACACATGATCCAGAAGAGTTTGACGTTCCCGCTGTTGGCCTGCGTGGTAGCCGTCGGCGCCACCGCAGGTGTTTGCGTTGCCGCCCAGACGAATATGCCGGTCCGGCCGAATTTGAGCGGAACCTGGCAGTTGAACCGCAACCTCAGTGAAGACGCCCAGGAGAAGATGCAACGCATGGGCGGCGGGAGTGAGCACGGCGGTGGCGGTCACCATGCCGGTGGCGGCGGTCATGGATCGGAGGTCCAGAAACTGATTCTGAACGCGCCAACCCGCTTCGTCCTGACCGAAGACGACAAGAAGGTCGTACTGACCGAACCCGACCGACACGCACAAATGTTGCCGACGAATAACGCCACGGTAAAGGTTGACGGCCGAGACGTTCGGACAAGGTGGGAGAGCAACCGCCTCATCTCGGAGATCGCCGTCGGGGATGCGAAGGTCACTGAGACCTACGAGCGATCGCCGAGTGCTACTCAATTAATTGTGAACGTCACGATATTTGCCGGGGGCCAGCAACTGAGCGTGCGCCGGGTGTACGACGCGGTTACACAGTAGCCTTATATCCCGCGAACCGCCGTTGGCCGAGTGAGATCTCAGCCGAACATTTGAGATTACGCATGAAGAGGTTAAGCATGAGCATGAGTACACAACCAGTCGCTCGATCTTCGAAGCAGCCGCTTGGCACCAGCGGCGACCTGCGGCGTCGCTTCTTTCTCCACCACCTGCCCCTCGCCGTTGCGAGTGCCGTGGTCCTCGTCTTCTTGATGAGTCTCCCGCTGAATCTGGATCACGGCGGCGGCCAAATGGGAAGCATGAATCACGAGGGTGGACACAACGGCATGATGCATCACGGGGGCGGTCACAACGGCACAATGCATCACGGAGGGGGTCATCACGCAGCCCAGCCGCAATTCATCGTCGCCACCGGGTACCTGGCCCTCGGGTTCATAGCGCTCACGCTCCTTATCGGGCCAGCCAACCTCCTGCTCCGCAGGCGAACGCCTGTCTCGAACTATCTAAGCCGTGACGTGGGGGCGTGGGCCGTCATCGCCAGCGTGGTTCACACGATCTTCGTATTGCAGGCGCCCGGCAGCGGGCGGACCCGGGACGTGCTCGCCTTCTTCTTCCTTGCGCCCGATGGCAAACCGCTGCTGAACAGTTTTGGCCTGGGGAACTGGACCGGTCTGGCGGCGCTGGTGATCGTGGTGGGGTTACTCGCCATCTCCAGCGACGTCGCGCTGGGGAAACTCAAGGCCGGGCCCTGGAAACGGCTCCAGCGCCTGAACTACGCCTTGTTCGCGCTGGTCATCCTGCACGCGTTCTTCTACGGTGCGCTGTTGCGGGTGAGATCACCTTTCACACTGCTGCTCGGCGTCAGCATCGTCGCGGTCTTCGTCGGACAGGCGGTGGGGGTATGGCTGTGGCGGCGGAAGTACATAAGCACCGCCGCAGCATGAACGGCGTCCGGCGGGCGCTACTTGCCGCCGGCGCAAGAGGAAGTCCTCAAGATATCGCGGACGCTTGTCTCTGTGAATTGGTGGCATGAACCCGCTGCACATAAAAAGGAACGGGATGGGCAAAACGGGCCGACACGCGATGGGTGTTGAATTCTGCGAGCTGTACGCGAGAGAAATGAAAGGCTTGTATTTGCTCTCCTTTTTATTGACTGCCAACTACAAGAATGCGGAACAGTGCTTCATCTCCAGTCTTGAATACTGCCTAAAAGGAAACTCCGTTTTCAAAGACTGGGCTCATTCCTGGGCGAAGCGCATGATCGTCAAGAACGCGATACGAATGATCGCGCCGCATGTCAACGATTCTGAGAGAACCATGGTTGCGATCTCGACCGAAATTGACAATGGTTGGCAGGGCACGCATCAGCAAAGCCATGCGATGACGAGCGTTCTCGCATTGGATGCCTTTGAGCGGTTTGTCTTCGTGCTGTCAGTTCTCGAAAGATATTGCGATCGGGACTGCGCCCTTCTCTTGGGCTGCTCGCGAAGCGAGGTCTGTGAGACACGGACACGAGCCTTATTGCAAATCGCGGGCTTCGACTGGCAAATCCTGCAGGAAGAAAGGGCGTTGAGCCACTGCTCGCAGGTTTGACCGTAGAAATCTGTCAACGGCAATCACCTGTTCCCAAACTCGTCCGGAGGCCACGTTGAAGAATTGTTTTATCTTTTATCTTCTCATTTCGACTTTCGCTCTGTTAGCCGGCGTCCCTTCACCAGCACAGAACTCTGTCCGCCCTGCACCGCATTCGGCGACAGCTGAAGGGTCGGGAAGGAATGTCGACGCATCCTTGCCGGATGCGCCATCTTCGTCTGTAGAAGAAGCAGGCCATGCTCAATCTCAGATAGATGAGAAAGGCAGCGTAGGACAAGGCGGAGCCACCATCTCCGGGACCGTTCTCGACTCAACCGGAGCTGCTGTCGCCGGAGCTACAGTCAGTTTGGTCCATACGGATGGTCCGCCGAGGCAGACGTTGATGTCCGGAGCCAACGGTGAATCTAACTTCATTAAGATTTCTCCCGGCTCTTGTCTTGTCACTGTCGAGGCGCCGGGATTCAGGCCCTTCACATCTACGGAGATTGTGGTCACGGGACCAGAGGTTCTAGATTTACCACCAACCTCGCTGATGGTGGGCACGGCAACTACGGACGTAGTGGTTCATCCCACCGCGACGTGATTGCCGCTGCGCAGATAAGAGCCGAAGAGAAGCAGCGTGTCTTCGGCGTGATCCCGGATTTCAATACGAGTTACGTCTGGAATACGGCTCCACTCACGGCCAAACAAAAGTTTTCCCTCGCTGCGCGCGAGATGTTCGATCCTGTCGAGTTCGTTGGTATTAGCCTCACAGCAGGTGTCGAGCAGGCGAGAAACGATTTTCCGGGCTACGGACAGGGTGCCGAAGGTTACACCAAAAGATGGGGTGCGCAGTTCGCCAATGGACGTACCAGTGTCATCTTGAGTAAAGCAGTTTTTTCGTCGCTCTTTCATCAGGATCCACGGTACTTCTACCAGGGTTCCGGTTCAACATGGTCTCGAGCAAAACATGCAGTGAGTGACGCGTTTGTTGCGCGCAGCGATCACGGGCATCTCATGCCGAACTATTCCTATTTTCTCGGCGATCTTTGTTCGGGAGCACTGTCCAACCTCAACTATCCCGCATCCAGTCGCGGAGCAAGCTTGGTTTTCACCAATGCAGCGATCGGCTTGGCGGGACGCGCCGGACAAGATCTTGTTCGTGAATTCCTCTTCAAGCATTTTACGAAAAACGTGCCCGGCAACGGAAAGCCGTGAACAAGGTGAAATGACTATGTTTAGGGCGGATCTCGCTGCTCTCAGATTCATTCGCCCAAATTGAACAATACACTGGGAGACTTTGAGAAATGACCCTCGCGCGACTTAATCGGAGCCGTTTTTCCAAAAATACCCCATCTAGAATTGCCCAACCCGCGCAACGCCTTGATACGTATAAGTCATCGGACGCAGTCCCGGAAGGTAGAACGTTTTCTGCTCGGAGATTTGAAATCCTGCCGCTCTGATGAGATCGTCAACTTTACGATTGAGATGGCAGCCTCCACCGATCCGCTTCCACACTGGCGTAATCCAATCCTGCCAGACTGTGACTCCGGTGTCGGCAGAGCGGCCGTGCTCGATATAAATCATGCGGCCGCTTGCCTTCAATACTCGCCGCATCTGCTGAAGTGCAAGCACCGGATTCGGGATAGAGCATGAGGTCCACGTCACAACAACTGTGTCAATGCTTGAATCGGCGAGTGGAAGCGGCTCATCCGCGGATTGTTGGAGGAACGTGACCTCAAACGGGACAGCTGACGCTCTCTTTTCCGCCATGCGCTGAAGCTCGACTGACGGATCTACGCCATACACGTGGCGAACTTCCGGCGAGTAAAATCGCAAGTTCAAACCGGAGCCGATACCAATCTCCAACACGTCACCACGAGCTTGGGGCAGATACTCTGCTCGCAAGCGAGTCGTATCCTTATACCTCATGGCGAGGTCAATCAGGCGGGGTAGAACGTATTTCGCATACAAGCCCATCTTCGTCTCCCTCTCTGATCCGCGGGCATGCACAATCCACTTCCTAGAGATTGTCCCAATCGACCCGCAGTATCGCCGATCGCGTTCATTAGGTGGATTCAGCAGCGGCTTTGACGGCTGCTACTGAGCCCAGATTCGTTATGCCCTCTACGACTTCACAGCCGAGATTGAGCCCATCGTGATTGTCGTTCCATCCACCTTTCCTTTGACGGTCAGGTTCTGCCCGGCAAATTTGTCGAGTTGATTCTTGTCGCCCTTCAGTGTGTACACCTTCCCACCGCTGACGAGGGCAAAGTCAGATCCTTGCGTAACGCATTCGCGGGTACACTCTGCAGCGGTCTTGCCCTGCATCATGTGATGGGCTCCGCACATGGTGTCGCTTGCGGTTCCAGTGAGGGTTTGGCTCGATTGAGCGGAGGCCGCTACTGTGGAAACAGCAATTGAGAGGAACAGAGTCGAGATTCGTAGACGCATTAGAGTTCTCCTTGAATTGTGGGTTGAATAGATTGGCCTTGGTTGTTGCTATGGTTCTGTGGATGAAGCGTTCCTTTCCGCAATGCCCGTTCCTTCATCATGACGAAGAAGACGGGCACGAGGATGAGGACGTGAATAGTAGAGGTGATCATGCCGCCGACAATCGGTGCGGCAATCGGCTTCATGACATCAGAACCGATGCCCGACTCCCATAGGATCGGAACCAGACTGGCAAGGACCGCGAAGACGGTCATGAGTTTCGGCCGCAAACGCTGTACGGCGCCTTCGATGGCGGCTGCCTCCACATCGGCATTCGTCAATGTCTTGCCGGACTGCAGCTTGTGTTCGAGTGCTTCGTGGAGATAAACAACCATCACTACACCGGTTTCGACGGCAATTCCGAACAGAGCGATGTATCCGACCGCCACTGCGACGCTGAAGTTGTATTTGAGCAGCCATTGAAGGAGCAAGCCTCCACTCATGGCGTAAATGGTCGGGAAGATCAACACCAGCGCTTCCGCCACCGAGTGGAAGACCAAGTAGAGCAACAAGAAAATCACGAAGAAGACCACTGGGAGAATCAGCTGCAACCGCTGCTTGGCTCGCATTTCGAGTTCGTATTCTCCCGACCACTGAAACGTGTAATTAGCCGGCAGCATGAGCTTCTCGTGAAGCAGCGTATTTGCTTTGTCAACGAAGCCGCCATAGTTGGTGTTTGAGAGATCGATATAGATGTAGCCCGTCAGCGCGCCATCCTCGTCGCGGATCATCGAAGGTCCATGCGAAAACGAGATGCGCGCCACTTGTCCGAGCGGGATTTGAGCCCCGGATGGCGTGCCGATCAGCACACCGCGCATCTGATCAACATTGTCTCGAAAGTCTCTATGATATCGAACATTGATGGGATACCGTTCACGCCCCTCGATGTTCTGGGTAATGTTCTGGCCACCAATTCCGGACTCCACTGCTGTTTGGATGTCTGCAACGGTAAGCCCGTAGCGAGCGGCTTCGGGCCGGTTAACCTCCACATTTACGTAGAAACCTTGCGCAACCTTCTCTGCAAAGATCGACCTCATCTCCGGCAATCCAGAAAGCACATTCTGAATCTGCGACGCCAGTTGCTGGATGCCGTCAACGTTCGGCCCCTGCACCTTCATGCCCAGTGGCGTTTTAATGCCGGTTAGTTCCATATCCAGGCGGTTTTCGACGGGCATGGTCCACGTATTCGAGAGACCTGGGAACTGAAGCTTGGCATCCATTTGCTGAATGAGCTTGTCGTAGGTCATTCCCGCAGGCCATTGTTCGCGCGGTTTCAGCATGACCGTCGTGTCGTACATGTCGAGGGGCGCATTGTCGGTTGCGCTGTCGGAGCGGCCAACGGCGCCGAAGACGCTTGCAACTTCTGGAAAGCCGCGAAGGATGCGGTCCTGCTCTTGCAGAAGCACCTTCGCCTGCTCAATGGAAATGCCGGGGAGAGCCGTCGGCATGTACAAGGTGGAACCTTCAAAGAGAGGCGGCATGAACTGGCTGCCCAGGCGCGTTGCGAGCGGAAACGTCACAATTAGAAAGATCAGATTCACGCCAATCGTGAGCCAGCGATACCGCATGCAGAACTTCAGAACCGGGAGGTAGATGGCTTGTGTGACGCGCGAGATCGGATTTGCACGCTCCGGTCGCAGCCGGCCGCGAATCAGCATCACCATGAGGACCGGCACAAGGGTGATGGCCAGGATGGAGGACGAACCGACTGCCAGGGTCTTGGTCCAGGCCAGAGGCTTGAACATCCGTCCCTCCTGCGCTTCGAGCAGGAAGACCGGCAGGAAGGATACGACAATAATCAGCAGCGAGAAGAACAGCG
>VFSW01014813.1_pt1 | contig 10754 bp, 10 predicted proteins | sample 5358111 | NCBI WGS metagenome assembly VFSW01 (sample SAMN11554181, study PRJNA540505) | mine drainage metagenome | isolation source: sediment from site ElyBrook_90M | place: USA: Ely Copper Mine, Vershire, VT | collected 2017
GGGCGGCGTCGCGGGCCCTCCCCCCCCTCTCTAGCTTTTTTCACCCAACCCCCCGCCCCCGGGGGGCGCGCGGGGGGGCCCCCCGCCATGACGATGAGAGGCCGGTGGCTTGCTTCAGACGATTCGTTGGTCTCGCGATAAGCCCTTAGCCGATGGTTTCAGTCTCGGCCTGGTCGAACTCGTTCGGCGGCGAGAGGAAAATCTCCACCTTGGCCGCGTGAATGCTGCTCAGGTCGATATTGGCGACACTGCAGGTGAACTCGGCGCCGACAAGGTCGCTGATCGCCTTGCCGATGGCCGCTTCGATGGCGGCTATGGAGGCGCTTTTCAGTTCATCGTAGAACATATCTGTTTCCCCTGGCGGCGTGGGTGCCGCGATTCGCATCTATTGCGTTTATATCACACGATTGGCGGGATCAGGCTATGGGCCCTTGCCGCTTTCCCCGCCCGCGTCCTGTCAGGCCCGCTTGCGCACCTTCTTCGGGGCCTCCGCCACCGGCAGCAGCGGCGCCAGGAACCGGCCGGTGTGGCTCTCCGCGCTGGCAACGATATCCTCCGGCGTGCCCTGCGCCACGATCCGGCCGCCGCCGTCGCCGCCTTCCGGGCCAAGGTCCAGAATCCAGTCCGCGGTCTTGATGACCTCCAGATTGTGCTCGATCACCACCACCGTGTTACCCTGATCGACGAGCGTATGCAGCACCTCCAGCAGCTTGCGCACGTCCTCGAAATGCAGCCCGGTCGTCGGTTCGTCCAGAATATACAGCGTCCGCCCCGTCGCTCGGCGGGCGAGTTCCTTGGACAGCTTGATGCGTTGCGCCTCGCCGCCCGACAGGGTGGTGGCCTGCTGCCCCAGCGCGACATAGCCCAGCCCGACCTGCTGCAAAATCTTCAGCCGGTCGTGAATCCGCGGCTGCGCGCTGAAATACGGCACGGCCTCGTCCACCGTCATCGCCAGCACTTCGGCGATCGACTTGTCGCGGAACTTAATCTCTAACGTTTCTCGGTTATATCGTTTTCCCTTGCAGGTATCGCACGTCACATAAACATCCGGCAGGAAGTGCATTTCGATCTTCAGCAGCCCGTCGCCCTGGCACGCCTCGCACCGGCCGCCCTTGACGTTGAAACTGAAACGGCCCGGCTTGTAACCGCGCGCCCGCGCTTCCGGCAGTTCCGCGAACCAGTCGCGGATCGGCGCGAAAAGATCGGTGTAGGTCGCGGGATTCGACCGCGGCGTCCGGCCGATCGGCGACTGATCGATGTCGATGATCTTGTCGATCTGGTCCAAACCCTCGATCCGGTCATGCGCCGTCGGCACCGTGCCCGCGCCCATCAAGCGACGCGCCGCCGCCTTATAAAGCGTATCGATCACCAGCGTGGACTTGCCGCCGCCGGACACGCCGGTGACGCAGGTGAACGTACCAAGCGGAAATTCCGCCGACAAGTTCTTCAGATTGTTGCCGCGCGCGCCGACCACCCGCAGCACCCGATCCTTCTGCATCGGCCGGCGCAGAGGCGGCACCGGAATCATCCGCCGCCCCGACAGATAATCCCCGGTCAGGGACTTCGGATTCGCCGCGACCTCCGCCGGAGTGCCCTCGGCGATCACATGCCCGCCGTTCACGCCCGCCGCCGGACCCATATCGATCAAATGGTCGGCTGCCCTGATCGCATCCTCATCATGTTCCACAACAAGAACGGTATTTCCTAAATCCCGCAACCGCCGAAGCGTTCCCAGCAGCCGTTCGTTATCGCGCTGGTGCAGACCGATCGACGGCTCATCCAGCACATACAGCACGCCGGTCAAACCGGACCCGATCTGACTCGCCAGCCGGATGCGTTGCGACTCACCGCCGGACAACGTCGCCGATCCGCGCGCCAGCGTCAGGTAATCCAGCCCGACATCGACCAGAAACCGCAGCCGGTCCACGATCTCCCGCAATATCCGCCCGGCGATTTCCTGTCGTTGCGGCGTTAGTTGCGGCAGCACATCGGCAAACCACCCCAGCGCATTGCGGATCGAAAATTCCGAGGCCTCGGCGATGTTTTTGCCCGCTACCCGGACTGACAGGGCCTCAGGCTTCAACCTTGCGCCGTTGCAGACCGCGCAGGGTTTCTCGGCTTGATACCGAGCCATTTCCTCGCGCACCCAGACGCTGTCGGTTTCCTGCCAGCGCCGTTGCAGGTTCTTCAGCACGCCTTCGAACGGCTTGGTGACGGTGTAGCTACGCACGCCATCCTTGTAGGTGAACGCAATCGGTTCATCGGTGCCGAACAGGATCGCGTGGCGCACGTCCTCCGGCAATTCGTTCCAGGGCGTCTTTGTCGTCTGCTTGAAATGCCTGGCGAGGCTTTGCAGGGTCTGGTCGTAATACGGCGATTGCGCGCCGGTCCACGGCACGATCGCCCCGTCCGCGAGGCCGGCGCGATCGTCGGGCACCACCAGTTCGGGATCGAAAAAGCTCTCGACGCCCAACCCGTCGCAGGCCGGACACGCCCCGTGCGGCGAATTGAAGCTGAACAGCCGGGGTTCGATTTCTTCGATCGAAAATCCGCTGACCGGACAGGCGAATTTCGAGGAGAACACAGTCTGTTCTCCGCCGTCGGCGTTTTCGGCGTACACCACGCCGTCCGACATGCTCAACGCGGTTTCGAAACTATCCGCGAGCCGCGATGCGATGCCCTCGCGCACGACCAGCCGGTCCACCACCGCCTCGATCTCATGCTTGGTCTTGCGGTTCAGGGCCGGGACCTCGGCGATCTCATACAGCGTGCCGTCCACTTTGACCCGGGTGAAGCCGCGGCGTTGCAGTTCGGCCAGTTCCTTGCGGTATTCGCCCTTGCGGTCGCGCACCACCGGCGCCAGCAGCAGCAACCGGGTGCCCTCCGGCATCGCCATGACGCGATCCACCATTTGGGACACGGTCTGCGCTTCGATCGGCAAGCCGGTCGCGGGGGAATACGGCACCCCGACCCGGGCCCACAGCAGGCGCATGTAGTCGGCGATTTCCGTTACCGTGCCGACGGTGGAGCGGGGGTTCTTCGAGGTCGTCTTCTGTTCGATCGAAATTGCCGGCGACAGCCCCTCGATGCTATCGACATCGGGCTTTCCCATCAGTTCCAGGAATTGCCGGGCGTAGGCGGACAGGGATTCGACGTACCGGCGTTGGCCCTCGGCGTAGATCGTATCGAATGCCAGCGACGATTTGCCCGACCCGGACAGTCCGGTGATCACGGTCAGCGTGTCGCGCGGTATCGCGACATCGATATTCTTCAGATTATGTTCCCGCGCGCCGCGCACGAGGATGTTGCCGGCCATGGATCGGTGATGCCCTTGTGTGTTCCGCTGATGTTCCCGGTGTGCCACACTCCGGGAGGGACGGAAAGCCCCGGGACTTATGTGGCCCTGGATCGCGGCACCGCCAGTGGCCCGCTGCAATCGCGGCCGATTCAGGCAATTGTGGCGTTCGGCAGCCATTGCCGCCGGGTTGCCCGCAATCGCAACAGCCTGGTCAGACAGGCCGGGCAGGTGATGGCGTCCGATGGCGGTTCGGCCCATCCGGAGCGGGCGCCGGGTTCGGTTGCACACAAAGCCATGCGGCAATGCGGTGTGACCGCGTGGTAGATCGCCGGCCTGCCGCGTGCGGCCGCCGGGCCGTCTTTGCGCAATGCCACGAATGTCCGCCCCGATTCTGTAACGATTTCCGCCTCCATCCTACGTCGGGCGACATAGCTGCCCGCTGAACAGTCCGTGACCACTCACAAGGTTGCGAGCGGGCGGAACGGCATTACGTTAGAGCTCACCGGAGGACCGCACCTGACAGATCTTTCGCCGTTGATCGCAGCGCCCGGCGCGCATTCCCTGCCCTATTTCGATCCGGCCTTCCCGGGGCAGGAACTGATCCTGCATGCCGCCTGCCCCGCCGGCTGGAATCCGGGCTATCCGGTGGTACTGATCCATCATGGCGTTGCCCGCAACGGGCGCGATTACCGCGACTACTGGCTGGCACATGCCGACCGGGGCCGTATGCTGGCCATCGCCATCGAATTCCCCGAGGCCAGCTTTCCCGAATACCTGCTGTATAATTTCGGCAATCTGCACAACAAGGACGGCACACCCAACCCGAGGGAACGATGGACCTTCGGCATCGGGCCGCGGCTGTTCGACTCGCTGCTGGCCCAAGGCGTCACGACCGCGCGCAGGTATGGCCTGTTCGGTCACTCCGCCGGCGGCCAATACGTGCATCGGATGCTGTCGTTCGGTTACCGGGACCATGTCGCCGTTGCGGTCGCCGCCAACGCCGGCACGTATGCGATGCCGGATCCGCGGATCGACTGGCCGTGGGGGCTTGGCGCCACAGAGGTCGATTCCGCCGCCCTGTCTGGCCTGCTGCGGTTCCCGCTGACCATCATGGCCGGCACCGAGGATACCAGGACCGCCGGAAAATTCTTTCCCAAAGGCCCCAAATCGCTGCGCCAAGGCCCGCACCGCCATGCCCGCGCCCACACCTATCTGGCAACGGCGCGCCTGGCCGCCGCGGACCATGGCGTGGCACTGGCTTGGCGCCTGATCGATGTGCATGGCGTCGGACACGACGGCCGCCGCATGTCCGACGCCGCTGCGCCGATTATCGCCGCTGCACTCAATACTCCCCTGGATCGATAGGCGGTTGCGGCTTAGCCTGTCGGCAAATACAGGGGGCCGGACTGAATGAGACGCCGCACCGTTCTGCAAACCGCCGCCGCGGTTCCGGCAAGCCTTGCCGCGCCAAGGATCGGGCGGGCGGACGGGCCGAAAGCGGTGAACTTCGCGCCGCAGGCGGACCTGGCATCGCTGGACCCGGTCTGGACCACGGCCGACATCACCCGCAATTACTCGCTGGCGGTGTTCGACACACTGTACGCTTACGACGCCCAGTTCCAGGTGCAGCCGCAAATGGTCGCGGGGCATCGCATCGATGACGACGGCAAGACCTGGGAACTGACCCTGCGCGACGGCCTGGTATTTCACGACGGCCAGAAGGTGCTGGCCCGCGACTGCGTCGCCAGCATTCAGCGCTTCGCCAGGCGCAACCCGTTCGGTCAGGCGCTGTTCGCCCGTGTTGCCGAGATTTCCGCCCCGTCCGACACAGCGATCCGCTTCCGCCTGAACCGGCCTTTCCCCTTGCTCCGCAGCGCCCTGGCGGAAGTCTATTGCGCGATCATGCCCGCCCGTCTGGCCGCCACCGACCCGTTCCAGCAGATACCGGAGGCGATCGGCAGCGGCCCGTTCCGTTTCGTCGCGAACGAGCGTATCCCCGGATCGCGCGTGGTGTTTGCCAAAAACACCGCCTATGTCCCGCGCCAGGACGGCATCGCCAGCTTCAACGCCGGCCCGAAAATCGTGAATGTCGATCGCGTGGTATGGAACTTCATCCCCGATCCGGCCACCTGCTCCGCCGCCCTGCAACAAGGGGAGATCGACTGGTGGGAGAACCCGTCGCTGGACCTGCTGCCGCAAATCAGAACGTTCAAGGACATCGCGGTGACGGTGAAGGACCGCACCGGGGAACTGGCCTGCCTGCGGTTCAATCACCTGAACCCCCCGTTCGATAATCCGGCGATCCGCCGCGTCGTGGTGGCGGCGATGGACCAGAAAGAGGTGATGGAGGGTGTCGCCGGGGCCGAACCGTCGCTGTACAAAACCGACGTGGGCATTTTCGCGCCCGGCACGCCAATGGCCAGCACCGCCGGGGTCGAGATTACCCGTGGGCCAAAAGACTACGACAAGCTGAAAAAGGATCTGATCGAAGCTGGTTACGACGGCCGCAAGATCGTGGTCCTGGCCGCATCGAACTTCCCAACCATCTGGGCCGAAGCCCAGGTCGCCACCGACACGCTGTCGAAAATCGGCTTCAATGTCGATTTCCAGGCCATCGACTGGGGTTCGGTGGTGCAACGCCGCGCCAGCCGGGAGCAAGTGGACAAGGGCGGCTGGAACATTTTCTATACGTTCCTCGGCGGGTTCGGTAATATTTCGCCCGCACCGAATATCGCCATCCGCGGCAACGGCGCGCCCGCCTGGTTCGGCTGGCCGACGTATCCGAAGATGGAGGAACTGTACGCCGCGTGGTTCGACGCCCCGGATCTGGCGGCCCAACAACGGATATGCGAACAAATGCAAATTGCCTTTTGGCAAAATCCTACTTATGCACCGCTGGGAATGTACGAACAGCCCACCGCTTTCCGCACTTACATGCGGAATGTGCCGGATGGCTGGCCGCAATTTTACGGATTAGAGAAAGCGATATAGCGCAGTATGGGACTATCCGACCCCTCCGCTTCGATGTTCGCCGCCCGCGACCGGTATTTCGCCCCCTGCGTGCTGGCCCCGTTCGCCGGGGACCTGGCTCGGCGGCTGGCGCGCCTGACCAACGGGCCGGTGCTGGAAATCATGTCCAATACCGGCACGCTGACGCAAGCCATGGCGGCCTCGCTGTCGGCGGGGATGACCATCGTCGCCACGGATCCGGACCCGGCAGCGGTGGCGCACGCCTCGGCCAGACCCGGCATGGGGCGCATATCCTGGCAAACCGCCGATCCATCCGCCTTACCCTTCCACGACGCGACATTCCGGGTGGTTGCCTGCCTGTTCGCGATCTCCACCTTGTCCGACCGCGTGGCGGCATTCCGGGAAGTGCGGCGGGTGATGAAACCAAGCGCGCGTTTCCTGTTCAGCGTTCCCGGCCATATCCGGCACAACCCGGTGGCGGATTGCGTCCAGGCCGCGCTGGACGCCATGGCGCCCGACGATCCGCCGGGCTTCATCGGCCAGGGTAAGCACGGCTACAGCAACAGCGAAGCCATCGATAACGACCTGACCACGGCCGGCTTCACCGATGCCATTTACACAACGGTCGATGTGCCGTTCGCCGCCGCATCCGCCCGGGACGCCGCCATTGGCTACTGCCTCGGCACCCGCCTGCGCGACGAAATCGAAAGCCGCTTTCCGCTCGTTATTGACACGGTAACCCGGGCGCTGGAACAGCGGTTCGGCACCGGCAGGATCGTATCGACCATGCGCGCCCATATCGTGACCGCCGCCGGATGAGCCGCGTGGTGGCGATCGGCGGCGGTGCCGTCGGCATCGCCAGCGCCATCGAGCTGCTGCGCGACGGACACACTGTCACGATCCTCGATCCCGGACCGCCGGGCGGGGAACAGGCCGCCAGCTACGGCAACGGCACGCTTTTGAACCCAAGTTCGGTCGTGCCGATGTCCGCGCCGGGGCTGTGGAAGAAGGTGCCGGGATATCTACGCGATCCGCTGGGTCCGTTGACCATTCGCTGGTCCAGTCTGCCGCGCCTGCTGCCGTGGCTGCTCCGGTTCCTGGCCGCCGGTTCGTCGGCCGGCAAGGTGGCCCGCATCGGGCGGGCGCTGGCGCCGCTGCTAGCGGATGCCCCCGCGCTGCACCGCCGCCTGGCCGAGGAAGCCGGCGTCGGCGATCTGATCGCCCGTCAGGGGGTGTTGTTCGCGTTCCCCGATCGGGCGGCGTTCGAGGCGGAGGCGCTATCCTGGCGGGTGCGCCACGACACCGGCACGCGGTGGCTGGAACTGGATGCGGACGAACTGCGCCAGCGGGAGCCGGCACTGGACCGGCATTACACATTCGGCATCCTGGTGGAGGACAACGGCCAGTGCCGCGATCCCGGCGCCTATGTCGCGGCATTGGCGGCCCATGCCGCGTCGCTGGGCGCCGACATTGTGCGGACCGGCGCCACGGGGTTCAGGATCGAGGCGGGAAAGCTGATCGCGGTCACCACCCGCGATGGCGAAGTCGCCTGCGACAAGGCGGTGATCGCGGCCGGCGCGTGGTCGAAGGCCTTGGCGAAAGCGGCTGGCGACCGGGTTTTCCTGGAAACCGAGCGGGGTTATCACGTCGCGATCGCCGACCCGGGTGTGCAGCCGCGCTATCCGGTAATGCCCAGCGACGGGAAGATGGGGTGCGCGATGACGCCGGACGGGCTGCGGCTGGCCGGGCAGGTCGAACTCGCCGGGCTGGAGGCCGAACCGGACTGGCGGCGGGCCGAGGTTCTGCTGGCGTTTGCCCGCAAGGTTTATCCGAACCTGCGAGCCGACGTGTCGATGGACACGGTCAAGGTATGGATGGGCCATCGGCCCTCCACCCCGGATGGACTGCCGGTGCTGGGTCTGGCGTCTGGCTGCGCCGACGTGGTGCATGCGTTCGGGCACGGGCATGTGGGGCTGACGGCGGCGGCGATGACCGGGAAAATCGTCGCCGATCTGGTGGCCGGGCGCCCTGCCCGGTTCGATCTGGCGCCGTATTCGGCAGCGCGGTTCCGGCAGGCGGCTATGGTCCGGACCCGGGACTAGCCCCGGGGTTCGCCGATCGCCGGCAGATCGCCGGTCATGCCCGCCAGGACTTCGGCGATGTGCCGGGCCTGAACCGCGTGGCCCTGCCGTTTCAACCGCCCGGCGATGTTCAGCAAGCAGCCCATGTCGCCCGCCAGAACCGTGTCGGCCCCGGTCGCCACAATGTCGTCCGTCTTGTTGGAGACCATCCGAACCGAGATGTCGGGATACTTGACGCAGAACGTGCCGCCGAAGCCGCAGCAAATCTCTGGTTCGGCCATTTCCACGATCGTCGCGCCGGCCGCCTTCAGCAGGTCGCGCGGCTGCTGCTTGATCCCCAGCTCCCGCAGGCCAGAGCAACTGTCGTGATAGGTCACGGTGCCGACGGACGCCACCGAACCGGTATCGCGCACGCCCATGACATCGGGCAGGAAGCTGACCAGTTCGTACACGCGCGATGCCATCGCATCGGCCTGTGCGCGCAGATTGGGGTCGTCGTCGAACAAATGCGGCAGGTGATGCTTCAGCATTCCGCCGCAGGAGCCCGACGGCACCACGATGTAATCGTAGCCGCGAAACGCTTCGACGATCCCAACCGCCAGATCGCGGGCGGTTTTCCGGTCGCCTGAATTGTACGCCGGCTGCCCGCAACAGGTCTGCGCCCGCGGCACCTCCACCTGGCAGCCGGCCCTTTCCAGCAGCCGGATGGCCGCGAAGCCGACCGAGGGCCGGTGCATATCGACCAGGCAGGTCACGAACAGGGCAACCCTGGGCTTGGTCGCGGTCATCGCAAATCCCTATCGCAAGAAAACGGGGCTGCATACACGCAGCCCCGGTCAGAACGCCATACCCCGCCGATCCGGCACGATCAGCCGCTGCGGGCGGCCATCAAGCGCCAGGTGGGATCGCGCTGCGACAGATCGCGCTCGAACGTCCACAGGTCGGTGATTTCGGTCACCGCGTCCGTTCCGGTCAGCGGCCGGCCATTTTTGTCATGCGTGTAGCTGATCTGGTCCGACACAATGCGGGCGGTCACCGATCCGATCCGGCCTTTCAGTTCGGCTGCCTCGATACCGAGCTTATGCATGGACTTGATCTCGCTGACCTGGGTTTCCCCGGCCTTTTCGCGCGCCGCGATCGCCTGTTCGAACGCCGCATAGGTTTCGTCGCCCAGCAGCGGGCGCAACGCCACGCGGTCGCCGGCCGCGAATGCCGCGACGATCATCCGGAATGCCTGATCCGCGCCAGCCAAAAACCGGGCGGGATCGAACCCGGGGTCGATGGCCCGCATCTGTGCCAGGGCCTGACCGGTGGGCGACGCCGCATCGGGCATCGCCTGCGCGGCGGCGGGCGCGATCGGCGGTTCCGCCTTCGCGTCGATCACCGGCCCCGACCCCGGACGCAGCGGCGCCTGCTTAACCGGCGGGGCCGGACGCTCGAACCCCTGACGTTTGCCCAGGACGCTGCGCAGCCGCAGGACCAGAAAGGCCGCGACCATGCCAAACAGCACCAGATCGATTGGAAAACCGCCGCCCGCACCCATGCCAAATACTCCTTCGTCAGACAGATAGGGGCGCGAGCCGCTTCTGACAAACAAAACCGGGCACCCGGCGCACTTGCCGCGCTTTTTGCCGGCCTATATCCCTGCGGTATGATCCTGCTCCGCCATGGCCAAAGCGAATTTAACCTGCATTTCGGCGCAACCCGCCGCGATCCCGGCATTGTCGATCCACGCCTGACGCCGCTGGGGCACGAACAGGCGCACGCGGCGGCGGAACAGCTTGCCGGCCAGGAGATCGAACGGATCGTCGTGTCCCCTTATACAAGGGCGCTGCAAACCGCTCAGCCGGTGGCGGCCGCTCTTGGGGTGCCGGTCACGATCGATCCCATTGTGCGGGAGCGTTACGCCTATGCCTGCGACATCGGCTCCCCCCGCCATGCGCTGGAGCGGGACTGGCCGCTTCACGATTTCTCCGCCGTTGCCCCGGTCTGGTGGCCGGACGAGGAAGAACCCGAGGCGTCGATTGTCGGCCGAGCCGCCAGGTTCCGCGCCGGCCTCGCCGCTCGGCATGACTGGGCGCATACACTAGTGGTGACGCACTGGGGCTTCATCCTCAGTCTGACCGGCCAAAGCGTCGCCAACGGTCAATGGCTGCGCTGCGACCCGGCCGCGGCGCCGCCGGACCAACTGGTATGGCCAGCATAGGGACCGCCGCCGCGCCCGCCGGTTCGCGTTCGGATCGCGCTTATCGGGTGGCAAACGCCGGGCAACCGTGCTACCCGGCGCGCCAACGCCGAGGACGGCGCCGCCCCTATCCGTACGGAGACTTCGATGTCCGAGACAACGTCCGCCCCTCAGGCCGCCGGCCAGCCGCTGGTAGTCAATATCCAGTATGTGAAGGATC
>VFSW01014814.1_pt1 | contig 10753 bp, 11 predicted proteins | sample 5358111 | NCBI WGS metagenome assembly VFSW01 (sample SAMN11554181, study PRJNA540505) | mine drainage metagenome | isolation source: sediment from site ElyBrook_90M | place: USA: Ely Copper Mine, Vershire, VT | collected 2017
ACCAGCTGATTTGGGAATCCCAAATCGATTCAGGCTAAACTCATCCCGCTTTAGTCAGATCCATTGCGGATGAGGAAGTCGAGCGATTCCGGCAGAAGCAAATAGATGAATAACGCGAGGCCTAACGGCGTCACCGCGCCTACCCAGAGCAGGGATCGCCAGCCGTAAAGGGGGAGCAGCCAGGCAGCAACTGCACCGGCCGCGACGAAGCCGAGCGAGAAACCGCAATAAATAGCGAGCACGAATGTTGCGCGGAAACGCTTCGGAGTGAATTCGCTCGTCAATGCGACTGCGCTTGGCATCGCTGAACCGAGACCTATGCCGGTGATGAAGCGAAGCCCGATGAGCTCGGTCACATTTGTGGTGAAGATGGTCACCAATGTAAACGCACCGAAATGCAACGATAGAGATCAACATCACGCGACGATGGCCGAACTTGTCAGACAGAGGTGAAAAAAACAGATAGCTGATTAGGAGGCCGCCGAGTGCCGATGAGAAAATTGGGCCCAATAGCTCGTGCGAGAGATGCCATTCCTTGCCTATCAAGGGAGCCATGTAGCTGATTGATTGCGTGTCGAAACCGTCAAGAAACATGACCAGGCCGCAGAGGAAGGTAATGCCGTATTGGGAGACACTGATCGGCCGCGTGTCGATGAAGCTCGGGACATGAAGGCTTTGTTGCTGCGCTGGAGCTTGCATATAGCCCTGCCAGTATCGATCGCATCCCAGGGGGCCGACCTTGGTATCCTTGATGTCTTACTGCAGGCGAAAATCCGTAACATCACCCTGGCAGTTGGGCATGCACGGATTTCCGACTTTTACGCACGTAAGCTATGGCGGCGTATTCTACATCATAGTCGCAGAGCCATTTGCGGATCACCGCCGCGCCCATCGGAAGGCTCATCCCTCGTCGTTCAGCAATTGCGATCCGAAGAACCGTCCAGGAAGAGATCGCACGATCTCAAGCGAGCTCGCAGCGGCAAAGTCCTCAAGGCGAAGTTGTGGGTTGCGTGGCCGGATACGCTCGAAAGCGGCACGCGCCTCGGCATCCGCCTGAGGAGGAATGGTCGCGTCAATCAACATCTTCGAACCGCGTCGTTGCCAGAGTGGTGTGCCTGGCGCGCCGAGTTCGGGCAGGCTGGCATCCATCGCGTGGTTATGTGTCCCCGCGATGATGACGATGTCCTCCTGCGGATTGACGCGCGTCGACATCGCCCACAGCAGTTCCGAAGGATTAAAGATGTCGACATCGGCGTCGACCGCGATCGCGATCTTCGGGTGCTGGTACTGGGACGACAGCGCGGCCAGCAGCAGATTCTTTGCCTCGCCGTAGGTGCGCTGGGTCATCTGCACGACCAAGCCAAAAATGCCCGGCAGCACCATGACATTGTGCAGATTGGGCCCGCCCCCGACGTCCTTCAACCGTCGGTAAATGGTTGCGCTCATCGGGATTTTGTGGAAGACGCAGCCCTCCATTTCCGAGCCGTTCTGAAGGTTTTTGAAGATCGCGTCCTGGCGCCGGGTCAGACACTGATACGTGACGACAGGGTTCTTGCCGGTACCGGTCACGTAGTAGTCTTGGAATTCCGAGAACGGTCCCTCGTCCTCGCGGTAATGCGGCGGGACATGGCCCTCAAGCACCAGCTCGGCGTCCGCCGGTACCTCGAGGTCTACTGTCTTGCACTTCACCAAGCGCACGGCCTCCTCAAGATAGCCGCCAGCTATCTCGAACTCGTCCAGGCCATAGGCCGCCGTGGTGGCCGCGGCAGCATAGTAGGCGGGATGATGGCCGATGAAGATCGCGATCGGCATCGGCTCCTCGCGCTGTTGGTATTTCAGATAATTCTTCCACGTGTGGCGCGGATACAGCAAAATGCCTGACTTATCCTTGCCCTTAATCTGAAGGCGATGAAAGCTGACGTTGCGCTGCCCGGTATCCGGGTCCTTGGTAACCGCCAGGCCCGAGCCGATGACGGGCCCACCATCCCTCTGCCCAGCGATATGGACCGGCAGCTGCGTGAGGTCGAACTCGCCTTTCTTGAACACTTTCTCTTGCACTGGGGCGTTCGTCACCATCTGGGGTTTGACCAAATGCCCCATGCGCTCGGCCACTACCGACACCACCGTGTTCTCTGTGGCGCCAAAGGCGATGGCAGCGTGGCGAATATTGGCAGGCGCCTGGCCGAGCGAGCGCCAGCCGTGCGGCAGATTCTCGAAGAACACTGCCTTCTCGCGGGACTGATATAATAGCGAGCCCATCTGGGTTAGAGGATCGACCGGCCTGTCCAGGCGGATCAACTCGCCCACCGCCTCCAGGTCCTCGATCCAGGTGCGCATGGTCTTCGGACGTGAAGCAGTCATTGCCGGCCTCCTGCTATCGGTGCCCTGCTCGGCTGGGCTCCGCGCTCGAACTTGATCTCCTCATAGCCGTGGAAGATCGGCGTATACCTCCCCCACGGATGGCTGAGTTCGACAAAGGCGAGCCCGCTCTCCGGATCGACTTCCAGCGTCATTGCATGCCCCGGCGGTGGTGTGGTGTGGTGTGGTGTGATGTGGTGCGCGCAAGCTGCTTCATCCGCGCGAAAGGCTCACGCTTAACTGTGAAGAGCCCGAAGCCGTTCGTCCAATTCCTTGTCCGGCAGTGTCTGCAGACGCCCCCATCTTGATGCTCATTGGCCGCTTGGGCGCGATTCAAGGCGACTTGTCCTCGAACAAATCCTGTTCCCGAGGATGTCCCACGCACCCAAAAATATAAGACAACCCTTGTTAGGGCATTGACTTAGGTCAACTCGCCTCAGTCACTTGGTTGTGCTGGCCGGGAACGAGCGGCCGTCCCGAGGTGCCGTGGGATAAGCAGCTACCTGGCCGCGCCAAAACGCACGCGGGTAGGTGACAACGCGAGGGAGTGGCCGGTGCTGCTCTCCGCTTGAACTACGACGGGAAAATATCGCCTCTTGTAATAGCAGTCGCCTGCTGCGGATTTGTTGATCGGCTGCTGTCGAAGCCGACCCGGCAGCCGGGCGGCTTGGTCTGGAGGGCGGGATTCGGGGCGCGGCTTGCGTGCGCGTGATTTGCGGAAAGAGAGGAAACGCAGACTGCTTCGCAGCTCTCGCCGAGCTTGCGTCGGTCGTGTATCCGAATGGGCTGCGATGCGCATGGTGGTTCTCGGGCGTGAAGCTGTCATCGCCAGCCCCCAGTTATTGCTGCCCCGCTCGGCAGAGCGGTGTTCCAATTCACGCCACCATCATGCCGTGCAGGTCTCGTGGCACGATCACTGTCGTCGCCGCCACTTTCTACTCCGCGACGAGGGCTGCAGGCACCCCTTCGCCGGTCCAACGGCGGAACAGGTTATGCTCGATGTTGAACTGGTCGAGTGCCCTGCCGACGCTCTGATGGATAAGGTCCATGATCGATTGGGGACCATGGTAGAATGCTGGCATGGGCGGCAGGATCACGGCGCCGAGGTCTGCACACCGCGACATCAGGTCCAGATGCCCTTTGTGAAGCGGGGTTTCTCGCACCATTAGTACCAACCGACGTCGCTCCTTCAAGGTGACGTCGGCCGCACGAATGATCAGGTTATCGCAGAAGGAGTTCGCGATGGCGGACAGGCTCTTCACCGTACAGGGAACCACTATCATCCCCTTGGTCCTAAATGAGCCCGATGCGACAGCGGCACCGATATCCTCGTTGTTGTAGACGACGTCTGCCAGGGCCTCGACCTCGTTTACGTCAATGTTCATCTCGATGCGAAAATTACGGACGGCGGCATCGCTTAGGATGAGATGTGCGGGGTGGCCAATGGCTTTGAGCGCCTTCAACATCTCTACGCCGTAGACCACTCCACTCGCACCGGTTATCGCGACAATCAGGGGCGGGGTCATTGTTACCTCGTGGGCAGTGCCAATTCTTGGAGTAACCGGTCTACGACCTCGGTACAACGCGCTTCGATCGTCGCGATGATTTCGGTAGAGAGCCCATCCCAGTGTATGCCGGCGGTGACTACCACGTGAGTGTCGAGCGCGGCGGCGAGGCGTTCAGATGCCATCTTGACGACTCCGTCTTCCTTGTGACCGAGAAAGGTGAGCACCGACGCTGTAGCGCTGGTTCGGGCGGGATCCCGCAAGCTGGGACGCGGCTGCGCGGCTGCGATCGCGCCGATGTGTGGGCGCTCACCGCCCCAGATCCACACCAGCAGGTCGGGACCGATCCACACCGCCTCGGCTTCGACCACAAGATCCCGAGCCGCAGTGCGGACGGTAACGTGTGGCGCATTACCGTTCATCGAGTAACCGAGCACGCCTCGGGTCGCGGCATTGGCGGATAACCTTTTTTGATGATGCGTAATCCACTCATGGATTCCGACTGGTCCCGGCCGCTCATCGCCGGCTCCCCTCGGCGGAGGCTGTCAAGCGAGAACGAAACCCCGACCCTTGTCAAGGAGGGGCGATAAGAGCGTCTTGCAAAACTCTCGGCGGTAGGGCGGTCCAGCGCTGCTGCGCCAATGGCCATCTCGATTGCCGACGGAGCGAGATCACATTTGGCAAGAAATACCTAATCTCGCCCGCCTCCAAGGACGCGCCGCTACGACGAGCTGTCCAACGATCTGGGACCATCATCACCATACCAATCTTGTCCGGATTGCATCATCGCTACGCGCGGATGTGATTCTCGGAAAGGACAAGCTGGGTTCTTAGCGGGGTCGGTATGAAATTCGATAGCACCGTTCGCACCCGACTGCAGGCGAGTGATCACGCGCCAGTGCACATCATCGGCGTCCGGATAATCGAGCCGAAAGTGCGCGCCCCGGCTTTCAGTGCGCTTGAGACAGGAGCTGGCGAGGATACGCCCCAGACGCGCGAGGTTGCGCACAGAAAGCGCGCTCTCCAGTTCCTCGCTCAGTACCTTGTCCGAATTCCGTGCCATTTCATTCAGCCGCATGGCAGGCACATCTTCGCGCTCGATGCGCTCATACTCCGTGAGTGCCTCCATGAGCGTTCGTTTTTCGCGGATGGGCCCCAGCTTATTATGCGCTAGCATGCGGCAGCTCGTGCGCACGTCCGATTGGAAGGGACCGCTATTGCGGTCTTTCAAACTCGCAAGCCACGCCTGTTCCGATTCAGGGATGACGTCGTCTTCGCATCTGGCCAAATTTATAGGCGCCTCATTGACGAGTGCTGCCGCCCTTCTGCCGGCACGTCGTCCGAATACCAGCGAGGCAGCCAGCGCCGAACCGCCGATGCGGTTACCGCCATGGATACCGCCCGCGGTCTCGCCGGCGGCGAACAGGCCGTCGACCGGAGTCCTGCCGTCGACGTCGATCTTGAGGCCGCCGAGCCACGTGTGACTTCCCGGTGCCACTTCCAGCGGCGTTTTGCTGATGTCGATGCCCCGGTTTAGGCAGGTCTTGTAGACGTGCGGTATCTGCTTATCGATGACTTCCATCGTAACCCCGGTCGCGTCCAGGAAGATGCCGCCCGTGGAGCCGGCGCGCCCGGCGTGGATTTCCTTGGCCATGGCGATAATCACTTCGGAACGGGTCGATTTTTCTGCAGTTTCGGGGAAATAGCGCTTGAGAAACGCCTCGCCCTCTCGATTTCTAAACACAGCGCCCGCATTGATGAAGCCGGTGGGATGGGGCGCAAAGCCAAACAGCTCCTTGGGCGAGCAACACATCGCTTGAAAGTCGATCATCTCGATGCCCAACAGCGGCGCGCCGGCGCGGAACCCCAGCACGTAGCCGTCGCCCGTCACCTGTGGCGGGTTGTCGTTAACATAGAACAGCCCGCTGCCGCCGCCGGTGCACAGGATGATTTGCTGCGCATGGTAGATGACGAGCCCGCCGTTTCCATAGTCCACACCCCAGGCACCAACGACGCGGTCATCTCGTTTGATGAGATCGACCACGGTCGTAACCGAATGTTTTTCAATGCGTGCGTCGGCGCGCAACTTCTTGGACAAAACCTTGGTGATCATGTTGCCGGTGGTGTCATAGTGATGGCACGCCCTGGCTCTTGAGTGGCTGGGAAACATTTTGAGGTCGAGCCGGCCGTCCGCGCCGTGGACAAACGCCGCCCCCCAGGACTCGAGATCACGCACCACGTCGATTATGTCGTGGACCCAGACGCGCGCGAGCTCAGGGTCGATCAGTTCGCCGCCGTACTTGAGGATGTCCTGGAGATGAAGCTCAGGGCTATCGTCCTTGCCCATGGCGGCAGCAAAGCCTCCGCGCGCCACCGTGGTCGTGCCGCTGGTGGCGCGGCCCTTGGTCACTTGGATAACTGAAACGCCCGCTTCCGCGCATTCAAAGGCGGCCATGGAGCCCGCCGCGCCGCCGCCGACAATTAACACATCGGATTTGTGGCGTACGACGGAAATTTCGAGGTGCATCAGCTTGCGCCGCTCAGTCATCGTTGCTGCGTCTGGTCTTGTCGATTTCGACGAACGCGTCCACACAGGCGTCGGCAAAGGTGCTGTCGTTTATGTGCAGCGTTAGTTCCTCGATGCGTGCGGTCCTTAGCTGCGCTTTGAGGGTGTCGGCGAAAACCCGGTAGTCCTCGAGGTGCTTCCAGGGGCCCATGTCATTCCCCTCAAGGTCGTGCGCACGATGCTTGGTATGCTCGCTGAAGCCTTCCAGCGGGACGAGAATACGCACCGGCCCCTTGGCCTCGTTGATCCGCCTAGCGAATTCGCGACCCAGTTTCTTAAACTCGTCGGTGTTGGTACGCATAAGCAGGTTCTGCGCGTTGTACTGGAAGAATTCGCGCGCCTTATATCGCTGGGGCGTCTGACCCACCCAGAAGTTGGCGTGATCGATTGCCCCCGGCACGATCACCTGCGGAAGGCCAGCTGTACCTGCGCTTGTGAGTCGCATGTCGCCCGCGGAATACACGCCATTGACCATCAGATCAGCGATTTCGTGTGTCGTGACGTCGACAACGCCAGCGAGTTCGCCCGAGGCCGCTAGACATTCGAGACTTTTGCCGCCGCTACCCGAGGCGTGGAACAAGATGACCTCGTAGCCCAAGGTTTCGAGGCGTTGACTCACGCGGTCGACGCAGCCGGACGTGCCGCCAAACGACGAGACCGCGATAAGCGGCGCATTTTCGGTTTTGGCTCCCTGTTTCGCTGCCCAGTTCTTGGCTGCTGCAACCACCGCGAACGCCGCGTTCTCCATCACCGATTTGGTGATGCGATTGAGCACCACGTCGCCGATCGAGGGGTACATAGCGATGTCGCTCTCGGCCACATACCACTGGACGGCCGCCGTAGCCGCGACGGGACTCACCATAACTTTGGGGAGGAGATAGGGCAACGCCCGCATGATTGAACACGCGAGATGGGTGCCGTTTGCTCCGCCGAGCCCGATGACGCCGGCAATCTCCCCCTTGATGAATTTCTCAAGCAGAATCTTAGTACCGCCTTCGGCCATCACCACCGCGGCTTCTTGGCGCGTGCGTTCCCCCAGCGTTTGCCAGGATGCGCCGGCCGCCTCGGCAATGTCCGTACCCGCCACGTCGGCACCGGCGACGTCATGCGGTTTCAGGGATAAGTCAACGATCCACGGCATCGCGCCTGCGCGCGCCATGACCTCCGCGACAAATCGGGCTTCCTTGCCCTTGGAATTCATCGTTGCCAAGACTGCTACGATCGGTTCAGATGCGCTCAAGAAGACCTCGCGAGACATTTGCGCTGTTTCGCCAGCAGTTGCTTCTCAACAGCATACCTGGTCAGGGAATCGGTTCGCCCAGCGAACTCGCATATCGGGATGACGGACCAAGTCAGAGTACAAGCCCGGCTCGACGAATCTCCCAGACAGGCTGCTAACGTTTCAGCAGCGGGCTGCCGAAAAGACCGGTCGGCCTGACGAGGAGGATTAGCAGCATGATGGCGAAGGGTGCCATCTGCGCCAGAGGCGCATAGATGATGGACCCCAACGAGACGACCTGTCCGACCAAGAAGCTGGATATGAGAGTTCCCTTGATGCTCCCCAGGCCTCCGATGATGACGACCATGAAAGCAAATGCCAGCAACTCGAGACCCATCTGGGGGTCCACCATAATCAGCGGCGCATGCAGGCCCCCCGCTAGCCCGGACAATCCTCCGGCGATGATGAAGGTGATGGTGAAGAGCCGGTATACGTTGATGCCGAGGCCTTCAACATGCTCGACGTCCTCGATGCCGGCCCGGATCGCCTTACCTATGATCGTTCGATTCAGGAACAGCCAGATGCCGACATAGACGAGCAAGGCGATGACGATGATAACGAGGCGATAGCCGGGGATATCCGTTCCGAGAATGTCGATCTGGGCATCGATTGGAACGGGCACCGGACGGGGGACCAGCCCCCAGAAGTATTTGATGACCCCGACACCGCCGATTAGTATGCCGAACGAGGTGATCATGCTGTAGGTGATATCACGTTCGTAGATGCGCAGGAAAACCAGCCGTTCCGCGGCAAAACCTGCGACGCCCCCAACGGCTACCCCGCCGAGCACACCGAGCCACAGGTTTCCCGTCGCCAGGTTGATGGAGTAGGTGATGTAGGCGCCGACGGCGTAATAGAGCAGCTGGTCGAGGCAGATGACGCGCATCAAGCCGAAACAGAGGGAGAGCCCGATCGTTATCAGGAAAAAGATGCTCCCCATGCTCAATCCGAAGATGATCCCTGAGGCCAGCAGGTGTGCGTCGATCATCCGTTCGTCACTCCATCGTGACGCGTCCCTGTCGGTGCGCTCGAGCGAAACAGTGCCTTTTTCAGGAGAGGTTCCAGCGAGCCCCAAATGCCTTTCTCTCCGGCGAGCATGATGACGACCAGCAACACGCCAATGATCAGCTCCCAGTTGCCGAAGACCTTGCTGATTAGGTCCTTCATGCCGGTGTAGGCGATCGAGCCGACGATCGGCCCGTACAGCGTGCCCACCCCGCCAAGTATCGTCACCACCACCGGATCCGCGGCGCGTGACGGGCTACTGATCTCCGGGCTCACGAAGCCGAGGTAAACGGCATACATCGCTCCGGCTAAAGCGGTCGTCGTGTTGGCGATGACAAAGGCAACCAGTCGAATACCGAAGTTGCTGTAGCCGAGAAATTTCAGCTTGTCCTCGTTGATCTTGGCTGCCAGGCAGCAGGCACCGAAGATCGAGTCATCGAGGTATTTGTAAAACGCCCAAACGGCGAAAGCGATCAGTAACGAGAAGATGAAGAACTGGTTCGGCCTGGACAGATCCAGCACGGGAGTGGAAGAAAGATTGGTCAGGAACCACAATCCATTGTCACCGTGGGTGATGTCCGCCAGAACCTTCTGCATGAGATAGTAGGTGATCACTGCCAACGCGAGGTTCACCAGCGCGAAGTAGTCGCTGCGCAACCTGACGAACAGCGGACCGACGACCAGCGATACGGCGATCCCCGCCATGACGCCGATCAAGATGCCGAGATAGGCATTAGTGCCGAAGTAGTAGAGATAAAACGCAGTCGCATAAGCACCCACCGCAAGATAAGCGGGCTGGCCGAACGATAGGAAACCGACGCGGCCCAGCAGGAAGTTGCAGCCGATGGTGTAGATCGAAAAGATCATAATCTCGTTGGCGAAGGGCAACGATAGAAATACTCGCAGGAGGGCCAGCAGCGCGAACGCTAGCAACAGGCCCCACCACCATCTCAAGACGTTCATCACCCGGTCCCCCCGTCGATACTCTTGGTTTGCGACCTTGGAAAACACTCTGCTCGATGCCAGACCCAGCGGTGCCAGGCCGGCTCTTCGAAACATGGTTAGCCCTTCCAAACTCGACCGTCCCCGACCGTTGATTGCATTACCTCGCGGTTTCTACAGATACTTTTCGCAAACCTCGGGCCTGATCAATTCGCGCTCGGCGATCTCCGCCATGACACGTCCGTCGTTCAAGGCGTATATTTTGTCAGCGATCGCACACACCAGCGGGAGGTTCTGCTCGACGATCACCAACGCCGTTTTCTTGCTCAAGTCCTGGAAAACGTCCTTCAGGTGCGCCACGATCCTGGGGGCCAGGCCCTCGGTGGGCTCGTCGATCAACAGCAGTATTGGGCTACCAAGTATTGCTCGGCCGATCATCAGCATCTGGCGCTCGCCGCCGCTCAAATATCCCGCCTTGCGCTCCATGAGCTGCTGCAGCTTGGGGAAATAGCCTGTGACTCGATCCCAATTGTAATCCTTCGTCGCGTAGCTGCCGAGCTCGAGGTTTTCCCTGACCGTCAGATCGGAAAACACTTTCTTGTCCTGAGGAACGTATTTGATGCCCATGCCGGCGATGACGTAGGCCGCCATGCCGATCAGAAGGGTCCTGTCCGACTTGATCGACCCAGACGTCGGTTTCACGAAGCCGGCGATGCTCTTGAGCAGGGTGGTCTTGCCGGCTCCGTTGCGACCAACGCAAGCGACGACCTGGCCCGATCGGACGTTCAGGTCGACATCGAAGAGCACCCTCGATTCGCCGTACGACACGTTCAGCCCGGTAACCGTTAGAATGTCGTCGCCGTTCGTCATGAAACGACGGTCCCGTTTGAGTCACCGGAGACCTCGATCTGCCAATAGCTTCTTCGCACTTCCGGATGCCGCAAGCATTCCTCGCACCCGCCGTCGGCGATGACCCGGCCTTCGTGCATGACGGTGAGCCGCTGCAAGAAATCCCGCACATGGGAAATCTTGTGCTCCACAATTAGGATGGTCTGTTGGCCTACGCGCCCGCGCAAGACATTCAGGACGCCCTGAATC
>VFSW01014815.1_pt1 | contig 10753 bp, 8 predicted proteins | sample 5358111 | NCBI WGS metagenome assembly VFSW01 (sample SAMN11554181, study PRJNA540505) | mine drainage metagenome | isolation source: sediment from site ElyBrook_90M | place: USA: Ely Copper Mine, Vershire, VT | collected 2017
CGAGCCCGGCAAGCGTTAGTGCAGATGCACGGGCTGGGCCACCGCCCCGTCGCCCGCGGAATCCCAGGCGGCGAAACGAACCCACTTCTTCCCCCCCGCATCGAAGGGAATCTCGAAGCGATGGCTGCCGAACGGCGGTAGGTTAGTGGTGGAGATAATCTGCCGCCCGGTGGTTTGGCCGTCGCCCCAGACGAGCTCGACGAAATCGAGCGGAAACGTCCAGGTCACCGTCGCCGTCATTACGCGCTTCGGCCCGCTGCCGGTGATGGTCGTGTCGCGCAGCAGGACCTCGCCGCCTGAGACAAAGTAATCGCCGGCGCGCAGCGCGCGGACAATCGGCGTCCAGTCGCCGTCGAAGGCTGGTACCTCGTTGAGCTTGACGTAATTTACGATGAGCTGCGGATAGGTCTCGTCATCGGGATACTTCATGTAAGTGTCGCCTTCGCCGATCATATACTTCGGGCCGGCCCAATTATTCATGTCGTCCAGCAACCCAAGGCAACGCCCCTCGCAGAGACGCTTCTCGGACTGATCTACCGGCAGCGACTGGAACGAACCGCCCAGGAAACGGTCGCTCAGGAAATGCGGTTCGGTGCGCACGGCATCCGGGTATCCGGCCGAGCCTTTCGTGCGCGGATGCGCCTGCCACATCAGGCCTCCTTCGCGATTGAGTAATTCGAGTTCCTCGGCCGGCGAGCCCACGTGATACACCTTGCCGTAAGTCGGGTCGCTCTCGACAAACTGCTGGCCGGCTGCGCGTACGTGCGACCAATACATCGGACGCGGAAGAAACGTCATGTAATGGCCGCCGAAGTTCGCGTCGGCTTCCTCGCCCGGAATGAGCAGGAAGTCGTGGTCGGAGAAGCGCCGGCAGCCTTCGAAGTAAACCTTCTGTTCGGCAAAGCGGATCGGGCCGGGGTCGTTCGGGTGCGAGTCCGAGTGGAAGTCGGCCAGGATCACCATGTTGATGCCGAGACCGCGAAACACCTGCAGCCAGCTCGGCTGAAGATCGAGCGTGCCCGCGTCGGTGAGCTGTTCGTTGAAGTGCATGTGGAAGTGGCTCACCAGCACCTTGTATCCCGGCGGCGCTTCGTAGCGGTCATGATGCGTGAAGGCGAGCACGGCCTGTTGCGCGGCGTGACTGCCCTCGGCGCTCAGGTAAAAGTAGACCGCCATGTGCTGCTCGGTTCCCGGCGGCGCGTTGTAGAGCGCGAAGTTATTAATGTCGTGCCGCGTCTCGTGCACGCGCCGCTCCCACTCCGCGTCCGATACGCCGTAGGGGCGGTAGGGTTCCTCGCGCTCGGCCTGGCGCACGCCGGCCGCGAAGGCTTGCGGCGAGTCCTTACGGTAGTACACGAAGCCGAGGTTGGTCTCGATTTCGCGGGCGAAGAAAAACTTGTGCGGGGCAGGGAACACCGCCAGCGAGCCCTTCCCGGCCTCAACAATGACGAGCCGATTCCGTGCCTTCAGCGCCACGGGATTCGTGTTCGCGTCGCCCCCGAAGGCATACTGCTGCCAGGCGCGCGCCGTATCGCGCCACACGATCTTCTTATCAGGCGCGATTGCAAACCCATCCAGGCCCGCGTCGTACTTATAGGCCACCGAGGGCTCCTCCGTCTTCGCGATGGCTTCCTGCCGCAGCAGGTTCGTGCCGCGATAAACGGTGTAGCGCAGCGAGCCGGAAAAAATACCGAGCGTCAGGCCGTTGAACTCGACGTCGAGCCGTGCGCCGTCGGTCCGCACCGCACAGGCGTTGGAGTGAAACTGCGCGTGGTCCCGCCGGACCTCGCTCGCTTTCCGCGGCAGGTCGAGATTCGTGCCCGGCGCGCCGGGCACCATCAGCGGCGCGTCCCAGAATGCGTTCCACTGCTCCCGCTCCACCACCTCGGGCGTCAGCGCGACACCCAGCTTTCTGAGCGGCGCCATCTGCTGTTCCGACAGCCTGCGCTTGCCGGTGGTCACTTCGTACTCAGGACGCAGATCACGGCCCAGCACTTCCCACGCGCCCTGCGCCTTCCGCGCGGCAAGCTCGGAGACCAGCGGCGCGCCGTCACGAAGCCTGAACACCGCGCGCAGCTTGCTGCCCCCCTCGCCATCCCAGGCGAACTCGATTCCGCCGCCGGCCTTGGTCGCGCGCAACCCATCCGCCGGCCGGTAGCCGCTCATGTCGCAATCGAGACTCTGGCCGCGGACACCCACCACGGCCGCGAAAGCAAGAAGGAAAATGGCTCGGAGCATAGGAATCTCTCGGAGCGTATCATGTGGGTGGCGCAAACGGCGGGCGCGACATCAGAGCAGTGCGCCCGCCGCCCGGTTGCTGTCGTTGGCCGGGGCCGGCTGAGTCAGCGCCCTGCCTTCACTTGATGGTCACGGTCGTCTGGTTCGCCCGAGTCGTGAACTTAATCTCGGCGATCACCTTCGGCTTAGAGGCGAACGGCATGAATAGCTTTACTTGAGTAAGCTTCTGCGCGTTTTGGATCTCGATGGTCGGCACGCTCGTGTGAGGATTCGCCTCCCCGGTGAGTATGTCTTCCCAATTGACGTCCTTGTTCTTTACTTTGACCGGCACCTTAGTCAAATCGCGGTGCTCGAAGTCCTGGTATCGCATCGCGGGCTGGCCGTATGCCGGGCTCCTGGGGGCTGTGTTCTGCGGAGGCACCCAGGCGCCATCCAAGGTTGTGGAGGAACCGCCGCGCAACGTGATGCTCGCGCCAAGCCCTTCGTCTTCTACGGTCAGAAACAAGAAGCCGTCAGGGCTTACCCGCATCTGCGGCCCGGCCGTGACAGAGGCCGGCTGGTGCGTGTCCGGATTCGTGACTTTTTCGAGCAGGTTAAACTCGACGCCCGTGATCTTTTTGAACCACCAGCACGCGGTCTGAAAATTTCCTCCGTCCAAGACCCATGTTTTGCGGCCCGACATGTTGATCGGATTTGCCAATGAAACGAGAGTCTCGACTTGTGGCTGATTGATGGGCATAATCGCATCCTCCGTCTGTTCCTAAGTATACGGCCGCCCCGGTCCGCGCGGACTTCGTACGGCGGCCCACGTGTCCCCTCCTCACACCACCGCCTGCAACTCCGCTTCGAGCCCTGCGAGATCGACAATCTTCACCTCGCGGCCGTTCACTTCGATGAACCCTTGCGCCTGCAGGCGCGCCATGTTGCGGCTCACCAGTTCTCGCACCGTGCCGATCTGCGATGCCAGTTCCTGATGGCTCGCCGAAAGCGTGAAGTTCGGTGTGTCGCCGCCGGCGCGCCCCGCCGAACGCGCCTCGCGAAGTAGCCACGAAATCAGACGGTGGCGCACGGTGGTGAACGACAGCTCTTCAATGATGCCGACCAAACGGCGCAGGCGCCCGCCCACTACCTGCAACAGCTTCAGCGCGATCTCCGGATGCTCCAGGCACAGGGCGCGCAGATCGCCGCGCGAGATGAACACCAGATCCGAAGGCGCGATCGCCGACGCCGACGCCGGATACTTGCCGCCGTCGAAGACCGGAAGTTCGGCGATCGAACTGCCCGGCCCTTCGATCGCCAGCACGTGCTCGCGGCCGTTCGCCGACACCTTGAAGATGCGCACGCGCCCCGCGGCGACGATGTGAAGCCCCGCGCACGCCTCGCCCTCGCTGAACAAGAGTTCGCCGGCCGCGTAGCTGCGCGAGCCGGTGCGCGCACACAAAAAGTCGATCTCGGCGTCCGTGAGCGGCGCAAACAGAGGGCTCCGTCTCAGTAACTGGGCGATGGTGGCCAGATCCAATGGCATGATTCTCCATTTTCCGGCAAACCGGGGCGCCGTTTGTGACCGAAGTCACTGGCAAATCAGTCGCCTCGACGGACACTAAAAGCAGAAAGAAGAAATTATATGGCTTGCTCATCTACAGAACTGGCGCTTGGAAACGAGACGGCGCCGCTTGCGCTGTCGCTTGAATTTTTCCGCCGCGCCTTGAAGGCCTACTACGTCGAGGAGCGCATGAAGGTGTTCGCCAAACAGGGCAAGTGTACGTTTGTCGCTTCCGGCCGCGGCCATGAAGCGGTGCAGGTAGGCATGCCGCTGCTGCTCAAACCCGGCTACGACTGGTTTTTCCCCTACTACCGCTCGAAAGGCACCGCGGTGGGCCTCGGGCTGCCGATCGAGGAACTGTTTCTCCAAATGCTCGGCCGCGAAGGCGACGCCAGCTCCGCCGGCCGCAACATGCCGGAACATTTCTCCTCAAATACGTTGCATCTGGTTTCGCAGACCGCCTGCACCGGTTCCCAATACCTTCCCGCCGTCGGCATGGCGAAGGCCGTCAAGCACGACGGCGAGGACCGCATCGTCTATGTCGAATCAGGCGAAGGCGCGACGAGTGAAGGCGAGTTCTTCGAAGCCCTGAATTGGGCCGGCCGCGAGAAACTCCCCGTTCTGTTCAGCGTGCAGAACAACGGCTACGCGATCAGCACGCCGCAGCGCTACCAGACCGGTTCCTCCGTGAGCCGCATCGCCGAGGGCTTCGGCATCACGGTGGAAGAAATCGACGGCTCCTCGTTCGAAAATGTATATCGCACCTTGCGTCCCCGAATTGAGGCGATGCGCGCCGGCGCCGGGCCCCTGCTGCTGGAGGCGCACGTGGCGCGGATCGAGTCGCACTCCAACTCCGACGATCAACGCAAGTACCGTCCGAACGCCGAGATCCTCACCGCCGCCCAGCGCGACCCGGTGCTGCTCGCCGAGCGATTTCTCGTGGACGAGCACTCCGTCGCCCGCGCCGAAATTGAGCGCATTCATGAAGCCGTGCGGGAGGCAGTGAACCGCGCCGCCGACTACGCGGACGCTCAGCCGCTGCCCGGCGGCTCGGATCTGCTCCAAAACATTTTCGCCCCCGCGCGTGTCGAAGGCCCCGCGCCCACGGAGCCGGCCGCTTACGTCTCCTCCGCGCCAGTCACGATGATCGACGCGATAAACCACGGCCTTCGCGAAGAGGCCGCGCGCAACCCGCGCCTCGTCATGTGGGGTGAGGACATCGGCGATCCCAAGGGCGGTGTCTTCGGAGTCACCCGTGGGTTGCGCGAAGCTTTCGGGGAACGCATCTCAAACGCCCCGCTCGCTGAGGCAAGCATCGTTGGTGTCGCCGGCGGCATGGCCCTGGGCGGTTACAAGCCCATCGTTGAAATTCAGTTCGGCGACTACCTCTGGCCTGCCGCCATGCAACTTCGCGACGAGATCCCCACCGTGCGCTGGCGTAGCAACGGCGTCTGGAGCGCGCCGGTGGTGGTGCGCATCGCCGTCGGCGGATACATCAAGGGCGGCCCATGGCACTCGGCCTGCGTCGAGAGCTTCTTCGCCCACATCCCCGGATGGCACATCGCGTTCCCCAGCAGCGCCGACGACGCCAAGGGCCTCATCAAGTCCGCCGCGCGCAGCGAGGACCCGGTGATCTTCCTCGAGCACAAGGGCCTCTACCGCCGCATGCAGGCCAAGAGCCTCGAGCCGGACGCGAACTACACGGTTCCCTTCGGCCGCGGGCGCGTTCGCCGCGAAGGCACGGATCTCACCCTCGTCACCTGGGGCAGCACCGTCTACTTCGCGCTCGATCTGGCTCGCCAGATGGAAGCCGAGGGGCGCTCGCTCGAAGTCATCGACCTTCGCACCATCGTGCCGCTCGACGAGGAGTGGATCTACCGCAGCGTTCGCAAAACCAGCCGCGTCGTCATCGCCCACGAAGACAGCCTCACGGCGGGCTTCGGCGGCGAGATCGCCGCGCGCCTGGCGCAAAACTCATTTGGCGATCTCGACGCTCCCATCCGCCGCGTCGCCGCCAAAGACACCTTCGTTCCTTCGGCCGGCAACCTCGAACTAATGGTGCTGCCCTCGCTCGCCGGCCTCCGCGCGGCGGTCGAAGACACGCTCCGTTACTAAGCTCCGGGCAAAAGGCGCCGCAGGTATCGCACGGCGCCTTGGATTACCCACCGCGCTTCCTGCCGTCCCGCCTTCGCCACGCCAATTGCAAGCGCCAGCGCCGGCGAGATCCCGGAAAACGCCCCGCCCAGATCGTAGAATGTCGCCAGCGTGAAACTCGGCTCGTTGACAATTGCGTAAACGCCCTCCCATCGCTCCGGTCCCAGCATGCGCCGGAACTGAAGCAACCCGCGAAAATTGTAAAAACGATTCGCGTGCACTCGCGCCAGCGTCATCAGACGGCGCATCCACCAGGGATTGCGGCTCATCTCGCCCGGCAGTTCGTCGGCCAGCGCAACCAGGCCAAGCGTCGCGTACCGCCGCCCTTCGATCGCAATCGTGCGCATCGCGTGGTCGATCAGCAGCTCCGTCGTTCCATTCGGAGCGATGGTGGAACGTGCAATCTGCTCGATCAGATATCCGTTTCGCGCCGGTACCGGACTAGCCACCAGCATCGCAACCGCTTTGCCCGCCCGCCGCGCCACCAGGATCAGACGGTCCTCCAGCACGCCGTCGAGGGCAAACGGCTCGACAAGGAAATGCAATGGCGGCAGCGGATGGGCCGACAGCCAGTCGTGCACGCAGGCGTGCAACTCGAAGTCCCGCAAGGCGTCGCGCGGTTCGACCCGCTCAATCCGGACGCCCTTGTTTCGTGCCCGCCTCAGTTGTTGCCGCACGTTGCGCCGCTCCTGCGCGAGTGCCTCCCAACGCGCCGGGTCCCACACCGGCTGCGCGCCGAGCACCACCCGAGCATGCTTCGGCGAGTGCTCATAGATCGTGTCGAGCCGCTCCTCGGCGCACACGTAGCACACACGCAGGCCCGAGGCGCTTGCCTCCGATTCAAATTCCTCGGCCACCGCGGCCAGTCGCTCCTGCCGGCACACCGGAGCGCCCGCCACCACCAGCGTGCCGTGCCGCCGCACATAGCCCGCCACCGCGTCGCCGGCCGCCGAAAACCAATGCCGGATGCCGGGATTCAGGATTTGGTAACAGGTAGAATTCCAGCCGTGCGCCAGCACAAGCTGCCGTGCCGCGCCGTCGTCGCGCGCCGCGCCCGCGTCATTCAATGGGCTGCCAGTCGCGGACCTTTGCCTCCACACGCCGCGCTTGCTTGGGGCTTAGTTTCGCGGCGAGCAGGCCCGCATCGCGCGCGGCCTCGTCATCCTCCTGGTTCGCCGCCAGGGTAAACCAGAACATCGCTTCGACGTCGTCCTGCGCCACGCCCACGCCATCCCGATACATCTCCCCCAACCGCCGCTGCGACGCCACCACGCCGCGGTCGGCCGCCCTCCGGTAGAACTTCGCTGCCTCGTTCTCATCGGCCGGAACGCCCTCGCCCCGCTCATACAGCACGGCGAGGTTGTGATCCGCGTTCGCCGACCCTCCGCGCGCCGCGATGTGATACCAGTTCAGCGCGCGCGCGAAGTCCTTCGGCGTGCCGAGTCCGGTCTGATACATCAGCCCCAGCTCAAACTCCGCCTCCGGATAGCCCGTGGAGGCCGCATGCTCGGCCAGCGCGAGTCCGTGCCGCGGATCTTTCGGCAACACATTGCCCCGCGCATACAAATCCCCGAGAAATGTTTCGGCGGCGGGGAAGTTGTTCGCCGCCGCGCGCTCGAGCAGCGTCCGCACAATCTCCGGATCGCGATATTCCGGCGCTCCGCCCACCAGCCTCACCGCTGTTTCGTATTCGGCCTGCGCCGCCGAAGGCATTGCAATAAAGAAGTTTCGTCCCAGATGAAACGTCACCTCGGCCAGTGCATGCGCCTCCACGGGTTTGCCATCTTCGGTTGCCGGCCGGAACTGCCATTGGTGCACGCAGGCGATGGCGCTCGGCTCCAGCCCGAGCCCCGCCGGATTCAGCACCCGCGCCTCGCCCGGTTTCCCCTGCGCATCCACCATCACCCAGACCAGTATCACGCCCTGATATCCGATGCGGCGCGCCTCAGGCGGATACACCGGATCAGTGTGCGATACGGCCGCCGGGGGCGTTATCGCCGCGAGTATCGCCGCCGTCATCAGCCACACCGGCATCAGATCGCTTCTAACTCCTCTTCGAGTAACTGCTTCTGGTACAGGTCCGCGTAGTAGCCGCCGCTTGCAACTAAGTCGGCGTGCGTGCCGCTTTCCACCAGCTCGCCGTGTTCGAGCACGAAGATGTGATCCGCATTGCGCACTGTCGACACGCGATGCGAAATCAGAATCGTCGTGCGCCCGTGCATCATTTCCGCCAAGCCTTCGAGGATTTTTTCTTCCGTCAGCGTATCGACGCTCGACAGCGCATCGTCGAGAATCAGAATGCGCGGGTTTCTCAGCACCGCGCGCGCAATCGCCGTGCGCTGCTTCTGGCCGCCGGAAAGCGTCAGCCCGCGTTCGCCCACCATCGTATCCAGCCCGCGCGGGAATCCCGCCAGATCCGGCTTGAGTCCGGCGAGCGCGGCCGCCCGCTCCACTTCCTCGCGCGAGGCGTCCGGCACGCCCCAGCCGATGTTGTCGGCCAGCGTCGCGCTGAACAGAAATGTCTCCTGCGGCACGAAACCGATCTCATGCCGCAACTCTTCCGGATCCAGCTCGCGCAGGTCCACTCCATCCAGCAGCACGCGTCCCTCCGCCGGATCGAGCAGCCGCGGGATCAGGTTCACCAGCGTGGTTTTCCCGCTGCCGGTGTGCCCGACAATCGCCGCGGTGGTCCCCGCGGGCACATGCAGCTCGACGTCCTTCAGCGCCGGCGCGCCGCCGTTGAAATGCACCGTGACGCCCTCGAACCGAATACTGCCCTCCACCGGTTTCTTCAGCGCCACCGCCGCCTCCGGCTTGCGAATCGTCGGCACTTCGGCCATCAGTTGCGCAATCCGCTCCCACGACGCCGTGCCGCGCTGCATCAGGTTCACCACCCATCCCAGCGCAATCATCGGCCACACCAGCGTCGCCATGTACGTGTTGAACATCACGAAATTGCCGAGCGTGATCCGATGCGCCAGCACCCTCGCTCCGCCCGCCCACAACACGATCAAAAACGTCAGGCTGATGAGCGCCTGCAGCACCGGCATGAACAGCGCCGACAGCTTCGCCAGCGACAGGTTCTCGCGAATGTAGGCGAGGTTCAGCATCTCGAAGCGCCGCATCTCGGCCTCTTCCTGCGCATAGGCCCGCACCACGCGCACGCCGGCGAGATTCTCCTGCACAAGACTGCTGATGCCGGAAAACATCGCCTGAATCCTTTCGAATCGCGCATGGATGCGGCTGCCGAAGTACACCACCGCCACACTCACCAGCGGCGCCGGCAACAGAGCGAGGATCGTCAGCCGCCAGTCGGTCGAGGCCATCACCGCGATCGAAAACACAAACGTGAACGACGTCTCGGTCCAGTACATCACGCCCGGCCCGAGCATCATGCGCACCGCGTTCAGATCGTTCGTCGCCCGCGCCATGATGTCGCCCGTGCGCGACCGCGAGTAGAAATCCGGGGAGAGCCGCGTCAGGCCCGCGAACAGATCGTTGCGGATGTCGTACTCCACATCGCGCGAGATGCCGATCAGGATCACCCGCATCCAGTACTGCAGAAGTCCCTTGGCCAGCGACAGGCACATCAGCAGCACCGCGAAACCGGCGAGCGTCTCCAGCCGAAAGCCGTGCATCAACGAATCGATGCTGCGCCCGATGACGAACGGCAGCGCCGCCGCGAACGCGTCCTTGCCAAGCAGCGACGCCAGCCCGCGCATCGCGCCGCCGCGGTATCGCCAGACATAAGGACTGAGATCGCGAAACGCTCTCCTCATACGCCGTTCACAAGTGCATCCAACTCGCGACCGTCTTCAGCCATTCGATCAGAAACGTCTTCCGGCCTTCGCGATTCTTCCACCAGCCGTCCGGTGTGAAATCCGCCGTCGGCGCCGCCACCATGGAAAACTCGATGCCCGGCGCTTCCTCGCGGTAATCGCTCCGGGCGCGGCGCGTATGGTAATCGCTGGTGACAATGTCAACTCGCACCAATCCTAATTCTCGCAGCTTCGCCGCAACGGCCTGCGCCTCCTCGCGCGTCGACCGCGTGTCGTTCGGGAACCGGATGAACCGCGACGCCGGATAACCTTGCCGTGTGATAAAACGGATCGCCGCGTCACATTCGTACTCGCCGTACAGGCCGCTCGGCCCGCTCACCAGCACCTTCGGCGCGTAGCCTTCCTGCACCAGTTCCGCCGCTTTGCGGATGCGGTTCCCGCTGTAATCGCCCGCCAGCACTACAACCACGTCCGCGTGCCGCGGCGGCTCTGCCTGGACGAGAAACCTGCCCATCCCGGTCAGACACGACCGCCATGTGAGAACGGCCAGGACAACCACGGCGACGGCGGAGAGCGCGGCGGCGCGCGGGCGGCGGGAAGGCAACGCTTTAAATCCGTAGGCGCGCTACTCGCGCTCCGGCCCGCCGTCCGGCGGAGAGTTATTCGGCTCCAGATGTCCCACCGATTTCAACTGCTGGAACATCCGCTCCACTTCGGCTTCATCGTCGGCGAGCAGCAGCGGATAGCGCCGCGGCTTGGGCTTGCTCGTTTCCTCGGCGCCCAGGCCCCAGAACTCACGGTAAGAAACGCCGTCGATCACCGCGCCCCGCGCCATCAGCCTGATGTCATGGAGCAGCGATTCCCGAGCGGCGCGCCCGCCACAGTAAATCACCAGCGTCTCATCCCGGCTGGCAAGCGTCAGCCGTAGCACCAGCGGCGTCATAGCGAGCCGCTTCACCTGATAAATATCAGTCCACGGAATGCGCGTCCGGCGCTGCACCAAGTGCGTGTCTCCTACCTTAATCGCCGGAATCAGGCC
>VFSW01014816.1_pt1 | contig 10752 bp, 5 predicted proteins | sample 5358111 | NCBI WGS metagenome assembly VFSW01 (sample SAMN11554181, study PRJNA540505) | mine drainage metagenome | isolation source: sediment from site ElyBrook_90M | place: USA: Ely Copper Mine, Vershire, VT | collected 2017
GCGCTTTGCTAAGAACGTTAAAACTGCGGGCCGCGCGCAACCTGCAACGCGGGCGCGCGTCTGTGGGAAATGATGGCCCGATCAGTCCTTGTTACGATCTTCTGTATGGCCGGCAGCGTGTCGGCACAAACCTATCCACAGGCCCGCACGGCGCATCCGCTGATCGTCGATCGCGTCGATGAGACCCGTTTGCAAACCTTACGAGGGAATACCCGGCCGGAAGCGCGAGCCGCGAACGACGCAGGCGCGGCGCCCGTGAACCTGACGATGGAACATATGCTGCTGATGCTGCGGCCGAGTTCCGAGCGGACGCAGGCTTTGGCACAAGCTATTGATCAGCTTCATGACCCAAAGTCGCCCAACTTTCACAAGTGGCTGACGCCCGCGCAATTCGGTCAAACGTACGGCGCCGCGCAACAGGATATCGATACTTTGACTTCATGGCTGCAGACGCACGGCTTTGTAGTGAATTCGGTTTACCCCAACGGTTTGACGATTGATTTCTCGGGAACCGTCGGGCAGGTGGGCAACGCATTTCGCACCGGGATTCACTATCTGGATGTCAACGGCCGGCGGCACGTTGCCAATATGAGCGACCCGCAAATTCCGGCGGCCCTGGCGCCGGCGGTAATCGGCGTGGCATCGATGCACGATTTCTCTCCGCACCCCATGCGCAAGAGCCGCGCAAACTATACCTTTACCTCCGGCGGGTCCACCTACCAGGCGATCACTCCGGCCGACCTGGCCACCATCTACAATTTCAATCCTCTCTTTCAGGCCGGGATCACCGGGCAAGGCCAAACCATCGCGGTGATCGAAGATGCCAGCCTGTATGCCACCTCCGACTGGGACACGTTCCGCTCGACGTTCGGCCTGGCGCAGTATAGTCCGGGATCGCTGACCTCGGTGAATCCTGGCGGCTGTGCAACGCCGGGCCTGGCGCAGGGCGACGACGGCGAAGCCATTCTGGATGCGGAATGGGCTAGCGCGGCTGCGCCCGGAGCAACCATCCAGGTTGCGTCCTGCGCCAGTACACGGGCCACGTTCGGTGGTCTGATTGCATTGCAGAATACGATCAACGGATCCGACCGGCCATCGGTGATCAGCCTGAGCTATGGCGAATGCGAAGCGGGCAACGGCGAAGCGGCCAGCGCGGCTTACGCCCTGGCCTATCAGCAGGCGGTGGCGGAAGGGATTTCTGTATTCGTGGCGGCTGGAGATGACGGTGCTGCCAGTTGCGATGCCGGAGCATCCGGGGCCACTCACGGAATCGGCGTCAGTGCTTTCGCGTCCACGCCCTACAACGTTGCGGTAGGCGGCACGGATTTCGGCGACAGCTACGACGGCACGACTTCCACCTACTGGAATACCACGAATGACTCGAATTACGGCTCGGCCATCTCCTACATTCCCGAGATACCCTGGAACGATTCCTGCGCAGGCACGTTGCTTTCCAGTTTTCTGGGCTACTCTTCCCCTTATGGAAGCTCCGGATTTTGCTCCAGTTCCACGGCGCGGCAGAACGGCCTGCTGGCGGTGGCGGCGGGCAGTGGGGGGCCGAGCGGTTGTGCCACCGGAACGCCGGCAACTCCGGGAGTTACTGATGGAACGTGCGCGGGATATGAGAAACCGTCCTGGCAGGCCGGTCTCGCCGGAATTCCAGCCGATGGCGTCCGCGACCTTCCGGATGTTTCGATGTTCGCGGGTGCGGGCACCTGGGGCCACTACTATGTGATCTGCTGGACGGACATTCGCAATGGCGGGTCATCGTGCTCCGGGGAGCCAGGCAACTGGGCGGGCGCCGGCGGCACGTCGTTCGGAGCGCCCATCGTGGCGGGCATTCAGGCACTCATCAATCAAAACGCTGGCGGTTTACAGGGCAACCCGAACTACACCTATTATCGGCTGGCCGCCAATGGCACTCCCGCGTTTCACAGCGTGACGAGGGGCGACATTGCAGTGAACTGCGGTGGAACGCAGAATTGCTTCGGAGCCACCACCAGCGGTTCGGGCTTTGGATTTGGCCGCCGCAACACCCAGGTCGCAAATGGCGCACTTTCACTTTCCAACTCCGCTTATGACCCGGCCTATGGCGCCGCAGCCAACTGGAATTTCGCCACCGGTATCGGCACTCTGGACGCTTACAACCTGGTCACCAACTGGAGTTCCGGACAATAAGGCGCGAAACAGGCAACTACATAAGTCGAAGGCACGATGTAACTAGAAGTTATGGGTCGTGCTTTCGCTCCGATTATAACTCACCGGAATCGTCTGCCTGTGACTATTTGAATTCGTAACGCATTCTTCCGAATCTCATAGTCATTTCCTTCATTCGCCTCAGTTCTGTTTGCGAATTCACATCTTCATAAAAGGAAACGTTCAAAGCATCACGTTGGGGAAGAGCGTGCCTCGGTAGGGCCAGACGCCAGAATATCCCGAATCCCACACGGAGCTTTGGTCAGATGACACACAGGACGACACTTCACATTACTTGCGCCTTACTTTGCTGGGGCGCCATTTCTGTCTTCGGACAATCAATCAGCGGCAATCTTACCGGAAGTATCTACGATCCCTCCGGGGCTACCGTCCCCGGCGCCCAGGTTTTGGCAAAGAATGAGGCGACTGGCGTAGGGACTTCAACTGTATCCACTTCGAGCGGCCAATATAGCATTCCCAACCTGCCGGTAGGCAGTTACACCATTACCGTGAATGCGCCGGGATTCGTTCAGGCGCAACTCAAGGGCGTCGCGGTAGCGCTGAACCAGACGGTGACCAGTAATGTCAAACTGGATGTCGGCCAGGCGACACAGACTGTCGAAGTGACGGCGGCGGGCGCCAGTATCGACACTACAACTGCCCAAGTACAGAGCAGTTTCCAAAGCCAGGATCTGGCCGAGATGCCGACGGCGTCCACCGGTTCCGGGGTCATTAATCTTTCGCTCCTGAACGCGGGCGTGGCGAGCAGCGGCGGCGTCGGCGTCGGCACGGGGCCATCCGTGGCGGGGCAGCGGCCGCGCGACAACAACTTCACCATTGAAGGCATCGACAATAATAACGATAGTGTCACGGGTCCGGTGGTGAGCGTGCCCAATGACGCCGTTCAGGAATTCACAGTGCTTCAAAATCAGTTCAGCGCCGAGTTCGGGCATTCCACAGGAGGGCAGTTCAACCAGGTTGTGAAAAGCGGGGGCAACGAGTTCCACGGAGCACTGTATGAGTACATGCAAAACCGTAACCTGAATGCCGCGGATAACCTCTCTTACATCGATCAAAACCCCTTGCATCCCCGCTTCGATGACAACCGGTTCGGTGGCAACCTGGGCGGCCCGATTCGCAAGAACAAACTCTTTTTCTTCGTCGATTACGAATACAATCCCATCGGAAACAGCGCTTCCGGCGGATTGATCTATGCTCCGACGCAGGCTGGATACTCGACCCTTTCGTCAATGCCCGGCATCAACCAGACAAACCTGGGCATTCTGCAGAAGTACCTGGGTGTGGCTCCCTCAGCGGCTTCCACCGCCAGCGTGGGAGGTACCTATCCGCTGGTTGGCCCCGGAAACTCAAGCCTGGGCAATCAACTGCCGGGAGCGGTGCCGATTCCGATCGGCCAGATTGGGATCACAGCCCCAAGCTTTACCAATAACGAAAACGCCGTTCTGTCGATCGATGACAACGTCTCGGACACGGACAACGTGCGTTTCCGTTTCATTTTGAATCGCAGCGGCGCCATCGACACCGCCGCCAGCCTGCCGGTCTTCTTTACAACTATTCCGACGAATTCCTATATCTTCACTTTGAGTGAATTCCATACCTTCAACCCAACGACCACTAACGAATTCCGGCTGGGATATAACAGACTATTCAGCAACGACCCGGTCGGGAACTATACCTATCCCGGTCTAGATCAGTTCCCGAACATTACTCTCTACGAGTTGGGCGGAGTCAATATCGGACCTGATCCGAATGCGCCCCAATTCACCATCCAGAATACTTATGAACTTACCGATAACGTCAACATCACGCATGGCAATCACACCATTCGATTCGGTTTTGACGGTTACCGGCTGATTTCCCCTTCGAGCTTCACGCAGCGGTCACGAGGCGATTACGAGTACTCGTACCTCTCTGACTTTTTATTCGATTACAACCCGGATTATATTGCCCAGCGCTCGTTGGGGAACGTCACGTATTACGGGAATCGCAATTTTGCGGCAGGCTACGTCAACGACGCCTGGAAAGTCCGGCCGAACCTGACCATCGATCTGGGGCTGCGATACGAATTTGTAAGCGTGCCCCTCACCGAACAGACCCAGACGTTGAATGCCATTTCGGACGTACCTGGGCTGATCAATTTCCAAAAGCCGCTACCGCAGACCAACGCCTGGATGCCGCGCATCGGCATTGCATACTCGCCCGGCACCAGCGGCAAAACCTCCATTCGGGCCGGATTTGGGCGCAACTTCGATGTGTTATTCGATAACCTGGGACTGCTGAGCCTGCCTCCGCAGGAAGTGACCACGGTGGACGTCACAGGTCTCAACCAAGGTGGGTTCCTGGCCCACGGCGGAATTGCTCCGAACACCAGCGGCGGCGCACTGAGCCAGGCCGACGCGCGCGCCGGGACCGGCGGTTACATACCCAACGAAATCCGCCCCGAGTCCTATCAGTGGAATTTCGGCGTGCAGCATGTGTTCCACAACGACTACACAGTGGAGTCGCGCTACGTGGGCACCCGCGGGGTCCATTTGCCTGTGCAGGAACAGTTGAACCGGCAGTCGGTGGTCAACGCTTCCAATGCCTTGCCGCTGTTTTACTCGCAACCGAGCCAGGCCACTTTGAATTCGCTCACCAACACCCTGGGCGCGTTGACGAACCAGTACAACGCAGGTGGGAATATCGTGCCCGGCTACTTGAACGCCGGGTTCACCGGGATTATCACCAGTTACCAGCCTTGGGGCAGTTCCACCTATCACGGGTGGGCCAACCAGGTGACACGCCGCTTCACCAACGGTTTCCAACTCCAACTGGCTTACACCCTCAGCCACGGCATCGACGATTCGACGGCTGAAGTATTCAGTACCTACCTGACTCCACGGCGCCCGCAGGATCCCCGGAACGTGCAAGCGGATCGCTCCAGTTCCGCCCTGGACCACAGGCAGCGGCTGACAGCGGCCGCCTTATACGAGTTCAATCCGTTCAAGAACGGGAACTGGTTCCTGAAGAACATCGTCGGCAACTGGGAAATATCTCCGATCTTCACCTACCAGACAGGTACCTTGTTCGATGTGCAGAGCGGGGTCGATTCCAACCTGAATGGCGATTCGGCGGGTGACCGGGCGTTTGTCAATCCGGCCGGCAACGCCAATGTGGGGTCCGGCACGACCGCACTGAAAAACAGTGCGGGCGACACGGTAGGGTTCCTGGTGAATAATCCGAACGCCCGATATATCGCCGCACCGAAGGGCACAATGCCCAACGGTGGACGCAATACCGGAATGCTCAACCCGATCGACGACATCGACCTGACTTTCGCCAAGGCGGTCAATGTGACAGAGCGGTTCAAGCTTCAATTTGCCGCCCGCTTCTTCAACGTTCTGAACCACCCGCAGTATGTGGGCGGATTCATTAACGACGTTGCGCCGATCGGGTTCACCAGCGGTTCAGTCCACAACTTCCTGATACCATCGTCGCCGTTGTTCGGAGACCCCACGCAGGCTTTTTCCAGCAATCCCAGAGGTGTGCAGATTTCCGCCAAGCTGATCTTCTGATTCTTCTTGCTGTATCCGGCGGACGAAAGGGGGCCCCACAGGCTCCCCTTTTTTGTTTCTTTCGGCAGACCCCGAGGGTTGTCCAGCGGCCTCCCCTTTTTTGCGCCCTGCTTGGAAAGGCGCCACAGTGTATCCTAGACGGTAAGCTTGCGCCGTTTGGAAGTCCGGATGACCAGGGGTCCCATTCCTACCATCGTGCTGGCGGTGGTGACATTATGCGCCGCGTTGCGGGCCCAGGTTACGGTCTCGGGGCGCGTGGTAGATGAGACCGAGGAGGGCGTATCGGGCGTGCGCATCGAGGTCCGCACGACCGCCGCGAGCAGCCCGGTAGTGACGGTTTCTTCGGATCTGGCGGGGAATTTCCGCTTCAACCTGCCGGGCCCGGGCTCTTACGACATCCGTGCCCAGCGGCTGGGCTTTTATGTTTTTCACACCGGCGCACAGAGCTTCGAGGGCAACGTCAGCCAGTTCACCATCACTCTGAATCACCAGCAGGAATTCTCCGAACGGCTCGACGTCACCGCGTCGCCGCCCGCGATAGACCCCCAGCAACCAGCCGACCGGAAGGAGTTAGACAACACCGAGATTCTGGCCATTCCTTACCCCGCTCCGCAGGACTATCGCAACGCGCTGCAACTGCTCGACGGGGTGGTGCAGGACAACGTGGGGCGGTACCACTTCAACGGCGCGTCGCCGAGCCAGACGAATTACACGCTGGACGGATTCAACATGTCCAACCCGGTAACCGGACAACTGGACACGCGTGTGAATATCGACAGCATTCAAGCCATGACCGTGCAGAACAGCCGCTTCTCGGCGGAGAACGGGCGCGGTTCGGCGGGCGTGCTGGAACTGGCCACCAAAATGGGGGACGACCATTTACGTTTCAGCGGCACCAATTTCGTCCCGGGAATCTCTTCGTATGGCGGCTGGCATGTCAATAAATGGACGCCGCGGCTGGAACTCTCCGGCCCGCTGGCCAAGGGCCGGGCCTGGTTTCACAACGGCGCCGACGTCTTTTATAGTAACGACACCATCCCCGGTTTGCCGAACGGGCTGAATAGCACACACGGAACCACCATCAGCGATCTCACCCGGGTGCAGGTGAACCTGACTTCCGCCAATATTCTGACAACCGGATTCCTGCTGAACCTGGCCGACAACACACGCATCGGTTTGAGCTTTCTGAATCCCGCGGAAGCCACCACCAATTCACGCCAGATCACATTCATGAGCACCATCCGCGACCAGCAATATTTCCACGGTGGAGCGCTGCTTGACTTAGGATTCGCCGATACGCGAGGCTTGCTGCGGAGCGAGCCGCAGGGTACCGCTCTTTACCAGATCACGCCTTTCGGCGACCGCGGCAATTACTTCGAGAACCTGAATCGCCACTTCTACCGGCAGCAGGCGCTGGCCAACCTTTATCTGCCGACCGTGCACCTGCATGGTACGCACCGGTTGAAATTCGGCACGGACTTCGAGCGTGAAGCCTATCACGAGTCGCTGGTGCTGCACGATTACGAGGTGCTGCTTTCCGATGGCACCTTGACCCGCTACGTTACGTTCGCCGGCAGCCCCTTTCAGCGGCACAAAAACTTCGAAGGCGCTAACTATGTAGAGGACCACTGGCAGGTGCGGGACGGGCTTTCGGTGGAAGCCGGCGTCCGCCTGGAATGGAACGAGATTGTGCGCGACCTGGAAGTGGCGCCGCGATTCTCCGCTGCATGGGCTCCCGCCCATCTCGGCGGCCTGAAGATTTCCGCCGGCTGGGGCATCTATTACGATGCCATCAGCCTGGACACTGTCTCAAGCGAGAATCAAACCAGCCTGGCTACTTTTTATTTGCCGGACGGCACCATCCACGGTCCGGTGCCGACCGCATTTGTGGTAAACGATCAGACCCTCAGGGCACCCCGGTACCGGACCACCAGTTTGACAGCAGAACGCAAACTTCCCGGGGACTTCTACGCCACACTGAGCCTCACCCGGCGCACTGGAGGCGATGCGTTCGCGTTCGATACCCAGACGCCGATCACCGGTCCGGACTCTTATAGCGGAGCCACCTACGTGCTGCGGAACATTCGCAACGACCGCTATGATGCTGCCACCTTCAGCGTGAAGCGAACATTCAAGGGCAAATACGAATGGTTTGCAGGATACACGCGATCCAACGCGCGCACCAACGCCGCGGTCGACTACAGCCTCTTGAATCCGATCTTCGCCTCACAGATGGCAGGCCCCTTTTCCTGGGATACGCCGAACCGGGTTCACATGTGGGGATGGCTTCCCATGCCTGCCGCGCATCCCAAGTTGCTCAACTTTCTGACGCGGAGTACCACGGCGGCCTATATGGTCGAGTATCGAACCGGTTTTCCGTTCAGCGTGGTGGACCAGGAAGGCTTCCTAATGGGAAGCCCGAACGACCACCGTTATCCGAATTACTTCAGCATCAATCTGCACTTCGAGCGTCAGTTCCGTGCGATTCATTACTTATGGGCGTGGCGATTCGGCTTCGATAATATTACTAATGACGGCAATCCGAACGCCGTCAATAATGTTTTCGGGAGCCCGCAGTTTCTTACATATGCGCGGGGTCAGCCGCGCGCGTTCAGTGTCCGGCTCCGGTTCCTGGGCCGTAAATAGACGCCGGTCTTCCACTTGGCGCTCCACATGCTAAGAGATAATCCGAAGGGGAGGTTTTACATGAAAAGTCTGACAATCACGGCGTCTGTGCTCCTGACTGCGGGAGCTACCGGAATGTGGGCCGCCGATCAACCGAAAGCCAGCGAGCGGTTGAACGATGCCGCCGCGGTGCTTTCAGAGGTGATGGCGACGCCCGATAAAGGGATCCCGCAGGATCTGCTGGCCAAGGCCCAATGCGTCGTCATCATTCCTGGCATGAAGAAAGCTGCATTCGTTATTGGCGGCGAGTACGGCCGCGGATTTGCCGAGTGCCGCAAAGAGGCGGGCACGGGTTGGGGCGCTCCGGCGGCGGTTCGCATGGAGGGCGGAAGCGTAGGTTTTCAGATAGGCGGATCGGCGACAGACCTGATTCTGCTGGTCATGAGCCGCAGGGGCATGGACAAACTGATGGGCGATAAGTTCACCCTGGGCGCCGACGCATCACTGGCAGCCGGTCCAGTGGGCAGAACGGCCGCCGCGGACACGGATGTCAAGATGACCGCCGAGATCCTGGCGTGGTCGCGGTCTAAGGGCCTGTTTGCCGGCATTTCCCTGAACGGCGCCACCTTACGGCCGGACGCGGACCGGAATGAGGAGCTATACGGCCACAAGATGAACAACCGGGACGTGCTGATGGGAACGATGACTCCACCTGCCGCGGCACAGCCGTTGATCCATCAACTGGATAAGTACTCGATGCGCTCGAACGACGCGGACCGGTCTAAGCACTAACCCATGCGGTAACATAGATCCAGTCAGATGGCGTCGCCGCCCATTCCGCCGCTGCCGGACCACCCATTCTCTTTCTATCCGGCAATACGCCACATCGAACACAACGAGTGGCAGCTCCGGAAAGCTACGTGGTCGGAATTAGTGGTGGTCAATTGTAAGAGCGGGCTGGAAGTCTCGATCCCCAGGCGACTGGTGGGCGAGGTTTCCAGCATCGATCATCCGGTGGTGATTGTCGGGTTGGTGCGCGAACTGGAATACAGGGACGGCGCCGTTTGGCCGTACCCGCGGCGCGTGATTGAAATGCCGGTCGCGGTGGGTGAGTCCATGGGGCCAGCCGCGGCACGTCCCCGGCGGGACTCGCCCGCTCCCGTAGTGGGAATCCGCCTGGAATCGCACCGCGACCGGCGGCCCTTCAAATGGGTGGGCGGAGCGCTGGCCACCGCCATCCTTTTGCACGTGCTCGTGACCAACGTGATGCACGTGGGCGATATGCGCCAGAGGTCTTACCTGGAACTGAGCGGGCGCGACGATTATGCGTCCGTCGTTCACAAGCTGGGTAAGCCCTCCGGCGATCGTCTTTGGAACGACGGCATTCACCGGTATCGCGCACTGGCATACCGGCACTTCACCGTCATCCTCATGGAATCGACATACGTGGGCACTATGGATTCCAATTGGCGGCCGATCCACTCGGTCGAAATCCAGCCGGGCGGTACGTCTTTTTCCTTGCTCGGCACCCTAAAACGGTTCTGATTTCCCAGGGCTGGAAGCGCGGTAGACTCTAGGGAACGTGAGAATCCTGACTCGTCTGTTTTGGGTGGCCGCGGCAGCCGGAGCGGCGGTTTGTCTGGGCGCCATCGCCCTGAATCGTGGGGAATCCATCAACAGTATCTGGCTGGTATTGGCAGCCGCCTGCAGCTATGCCGTAGGCTATCGCTTCTACGGCAAGTTCATCGCCGCGCGCGTCATGAGTCTCGACGATAAGCGCGCCACGCCGGCGGAGCGCCTGCGCAACGGCCACGATTTCGAACCTACCAACAAGTGGATTGTTTTCGGCCATCATTTCGCCGCCATCGCCGGACCCGGACCGCTGGTGGGGCCGGTGCTTGCGGCGCAGTTCGGCTACCTGCCCGGAACCCTTTGGATCATCATCGGCGCAGTGCTGGGCGGTGCAGTGCAGGATTTCGTGATTCTGTTCGCCTCCATGCGGCGCGACGGCAAATCGCTGGGACAGATGGCGCGCGAAGAGATTGGCAAGGTGGGCGGATTCGCCGCGCTGCTTACGGTGCTGCTCATCATGATCATCCTGCTGGCGGTGGTGGCGCTGGTGGTGGTGAACGCGCTGAGGGGCAGTCCGTGGGGTACATTCACGATCGCGGCCACCATGCCGATCGCACTGTTCATGGGGCTATACCTGCGGTACTGGCGGCCCGGCAAGGTGCTGGAGTGTTCCGCCGTCGGATTCGCGCTTGTGGTGGCCAGCATTTTCGCCGGGCGTTCCGTGGCCTCCTCCGCCACGCTGGCGCCGGTGTTCACGTGGGGAGCGATGTCGCTGGCCATCTGC
>VFSW01014817.1_pt1 | contig 10752 bp, 7 predicted proteins | sample 5358111 | NCBI WGS metagenome assembly VFSW01 (sample SAMN11554181, study PRJNA540505) | mine drainage metagenome | isolation source: sediment from site ElyBrook_90M | place: USA: Ely Copper Mine, Vershire, VT | collected 2017
CGGCCTCGTGCGGCGGCGCGCCCACCGGCGGCGCACCACCTGGTCCGCGCTGCGGGCGACCGAGCCGTGGGGGTCGGGTCGCTTGCTGCAGACGGCGAGGATGCAGTACACGGCGACCTCGTTCGCCGAACCCCTGGAACGGGTCTTCGGCGACGTCATCCGCCCCGACCACGACCTGGACGTGAGCCACGCCGCCGAGTCGCGCTACTACGTCGAACGGATCGCCTACCACACCACGAACGACGACGTCGTCGAACGCCAGCTCTACCGTCCCCTCATCGCGGCCGTCCGCTGGTGGGGCGAGCGCACCCGATCGCTGCAGAACGGCAGCGTGCACCGTTACCTCGCCTACGGCCTCGTGGCGCTCGTCGTGATCCTGGTGGTCGTCGCGTGAGCGCCGTCGCGCCGGTCGCGGCGACGGCGCTCGCGGCCCTGGTGCAGGTCGCCGCGGTCGCCGCGGGCGGCCCGCTGCTCCTCGGCGTCATGCGCAAGGTGCGCAGCCGACTCGAGGGTCGGGTCGGGGCCCCGATCCACCAGCCACTGCTCGACCTGCGAAAGCTCTTCGCCAAGCAGCGGATGCGTCCGAGTGAGTCCAGCTGGGTCTTCGGGGCCGGTCCGGTGGTGCTGGTCGCGACCGCGGTCGCCGTGGCGGCCATCGCACCGCTCGCCACCACCCGTCCACCCCTGGGGCAGAGCTCGGACTTCTTCGCCATCGTCCTCGTGCTGCTCCTCGGATCGGTCGTCCTCGCGCTCAGCGCCCTGGACACCGGCACGCCCTTCGCCGGCATGGGCGCCAGTCGGGCCATGACCATCGGGGCCCTCGCCGAGCCGGCTCTCTTGGTGGCGATCCTGGCGATGTCGATTCCCGCGCACACGTCGAACCTGTCGGCCCTCGTGCGCCTGGGTCTGCTCGACCCGTCGGTGATCGCCAACCCGGCGAGGATCTTGGCACTCGCCAGCTTCCTCGTGGTGATCCTGGCCGAGAGTGGTCGGCTCCCCGTGGACAACCCGGCCACGCACCTCGAGCTGACGATGATCCACGAGGCGATGGTGCTCGAGTACGCCGGCCCGGACCTCGGCCTGATCACCCTCGGGGAGTCGATGCGGCTGGTCCTCTTGCTCGGCCTGCTCGTCAACCTCCTCGTGCCGTGGGGAGTGGCCAACCGGTCCGGCGCCCCGCTGTTCGCGGTCGGGCTCGTGGCGCTCGCGCTCAAGGTCGTGGCGGCCGGCGTGGCGATCGCGGTCTTCGAGGTCTTCACGGCCAAGATGCGCCTCTTTCGGCTGCCCGAGCTGCTCGCCGGTGGCTTCATCCTGGCCGTGCTGGGCGCCGTGACGGCGATGGCGGCGCGATGAGCGGCCCGACCTACACGAGCGCGCTCGAGCTCGCGGCCGGGCTGGTGATCCTCTGCGCCGTCGTGACGCTCTGGCGCCGCTCGCTCTCGGCCATCGTGAAGGCGCTCGCCGTCCAGGGGGTCGCGCTCGGCGCCGTCGCCCTGATCCTCGGCCTGCACCAGCGCGACGGCGTGCTCGTCACCGTGGGGTGCCTGGTCATCGTGGCCAAGGGCGCGGCGATCCCCACGCTGCTCGCACGGGTCCTCGCCAGCGACCGCCGCGGCCGCGAGACCGCGCCCCTGGTCAACGTGCCGGCGTCACTGGTCGGCGCCGGGGCCCTCACCTTCCTCGCCTACGGCGCCACGAGGCCGGTCGTCGCCCTCGTCGCCACCGGCGCCGGGCGGCTGATCCCCCTCGGCTTCGCGACCCTGCTGATCGGCTTCTTCTCCATGGTGGTGCGCCGCAAGGCCGCCTCCCAGATCGTCGGCCTGCTGCTCGTGGACAACGGGATCGCCCTGGTGGCCTTCCTCGCCACCGCCGGCGTACCGCTCTTGGTGGAGCTGGGCGCCTCCCTCGACGTCCTGCTCGTCGTGGTGGTGCTGCGCGTCCTCGCCGTCCACCTGTGGTCGAAGTTCGCGGTGCTCGACCTCGACCAGCTGCGCGAGCTGCACGACTGATGCTCGTCGCGCTGATCCTCCTCGTCCCCCTCGCCGCGGCCGCGGTGTCGGCGACCGTGACCTGGCGTCGCGGGGTCGGCTGGCTCGGCGTCGGGTCCCTGGCCGGCGTGTTGGCGGGCGGGGTCGCGCTGGCCGCGCGGGTCGAGCATCGGCCCGCGATCACGGCCTGGGGCGGTGCGTTGCGCGCCGACGCGCTGAGCGCCTTCATGGTCGTCGTGATCGGCGCGATCGGCCTGCTCGCGACCTGGCAGAGCGTGCGCTACCTCGACGCCCAGATCGCCACCGGCCACTGCAGCCGCCGACACGCGACGCTCTACGCCGTGCTCGTCCAGGGGTTCATCGCGGCCATGCTGCTCGCGGTGCTGGCCGGCAACGTCGGGGTCATGTGGGTCGCCGTCGAGGCCACCACCATCATCACCACGTTCCTCGTCGGCCACCGCCAGACCCGCGGTGCGCTGGAGGCCTCGTGGAAGTACGTCATCATCTGCTCGGTCGGCATCGCGCTGGCCTTCCTCGGCACGGTGCTCGTCTACCTCGCCGCGCTGCACGCCGGTGCCGGCACCCACGCGACCCTCGACTGGACGTCGCTGATGGCGCTGTCGCACCACCTCGACCCCGGGGTCATGCGTCTCGCGATGGCCCTCCTGGTGCTCGGCTACGGCACCAAGGTCGGGCTCGCCCCCATGCACAGCTGGCTGCCCGACGCCCACAGCCAGGCGCCGGCGCCGGTCTCGGCCCTGATGTCCGGGGTGCTGCTCACCGTCGCCTTCTACGCCCTGCTGCGCTTCAAGGCGATCGCCGACGGCGCGCTCGGGGTCGCCTTTCCCCGCGCGCTCTTCGTGACGGCCGGCCTGCTCTCGCTGGTGATCGCCGCCTCCCTGCTGTTGAGCCAGCGCGACTACAAGCGGATGCTCGCCTACCACAGCGTCGAGCACATGGGCCTCATCGCCCTCGGCGCGGCGGCCGGTACGCCCCTGGCGATGGCCGCGGTGCTGCTGCACATCCTCGGTCACGGCCTCGCCAAGGGGGTGCTGTTCCTCGCCTCGGGGGAGATCCTGCTCGTCGAGGGGACGACGGAGATCGACCAGGTCAAGGCCCTGCTGGCGCGACGCCCGGCGCTCGGGGGCATCTTCGCCTTCGGGCTGGTCGCCCTGCTGGGTCTGCCGCCCTTCAGCCTCTTCGTGAGCGAGCTCAACATGGCCCGCGCCGAGGTGCGGGTCGGCCTCGGCTGGGTGGTCGCCCTCTCGCTGGCCTGCATGGCGGTGATCTTCGGCGCCGTGCTGTCCCACGGGCGTCACCTCCTCTTCGGCGCCCGCGGCGAGGGCGAGGCGGCCCACCGGACGCCGTCGATCGTGACCGTGCCGCTGGTCGGTGCGCTGGTGGGCTGCGCCGCCCTCGGGGTGCTGGCCTGGCCCCTCGACGGCCTGCTGCGCGCGGCGGCCCAGGTGCTCGTGCGATGAGCGCGGACCAGCCACCCCTCGACCGGCCCGGGACCGCGCGCGTGGGGGCCGCGCGGCCCGGCCGGGCCGTCGTGTTCCTGCCGCCCGACGAGCTCGTCAGCGCCGCGGCGCGGCTGCTGCACGACGGCTTTCGCCTGGCGCTGGTCAGCGCCGTCGACGAGGTCGCCTGGCTGCGGCTCGTCTATCTCTTCGTAGCCGGTCCGCCCGACCGGCGCGTCGAGCTGCACGTGCGCGTGCCGGCCGACCGGCCCCGCGTCGCGTCGTTGGCGGCGCTGTCGTTCCCGGCCGGCCGCTTCGAGCGCGAGATGCGCGACCTGTTCGGCGTCGAGCCGGTCGGCCACCCCCAGCCGCGGTCGCTGGTGCGCCACCAGCACTGGCCCGACGACTGGCGCCCCATGCGCGCCGATCCCGGTCCGCGGGGTCCCCTGAACCCCGCCGCGCCGGCCTACCCGTTCGACGCGGGCGAGGGGACGGGTATCTACGAGATCCCGGCCGGTCCGGTGCACGCCGGCGTCATCGAGCCGGGCCACTTCCGCTTCTGGGTCGTCGGCGAGACCATCGTGCGCATGAAGGCGCGACTCTGGTTCGTGCACAAGGGCGTCGAGCGCCTCTTCGAGGGCCGCGACGCCGCCCACGCCCTCGAGCTGGCCGAGCGGATCTCCGGTGACAGCGCCGTAGGGCACTCGCTGGCGTTCTGTCTCGCCTACGAGGAGGCCCGCGGTCTCGACGTCCCACCTCGGGCGGGCGAGCTGCGCGCCGTGCTGGTCGAGCTCGAACGTCTCTACAACCACGTCGCCGACGTCGGCGCCCTGTGCAACGACGTCGGCTTCTCGCTCGCCAACGCGCGGGCCCTGACGCTGCGCGAGCGGCTGCTGCGACTCAACGAGTCGGTCACCGGCCATCGGCTGCTGCGCGGTGGCCTGTTCGCCGGCGGCGCGGCCCTGCGCGCGCTGCCCGGGGTCGCCGAGCTCGAGGAGGTCCGCGAACGTTTCCACGACGTGGTCGACCTGGCGCGCGCGAACAGCATCGTGATGGACCGCTTCACCGGCACCGGCGTGCTCGCGGCCGGTCAGGTCCGCGACCTCGGGGTGCTCGGCGTCGCCGCGCGCGCGTCGGGGGTCGACCTCGACGCGCGGCGAATGCACCCGTTCGTGGACCTACCCGCGGCCTTCGCGCCGTCGCGCCACGACGGGGGCGACGTGCTCGCCCGCTTCGAGGTGCGCTGCGACGAGGTGGACAGCTCGCTCGACCTGCTCATCGACTACATCTCGCGCGATGGCCCGCTCGCCGCGCGCGCGCCCGAGCCGGCGTCGCGCGTCGGCCAACCCGGTCAGGGGTCCGGCATCGTCGAGGGGGGGCGCGGCGCCGTGGCCCACCGGGTCGAGGTGGCGCCCGACGGTTCGCTCAGCCGGGTGAAGGTCGTCGACCCGTCCTTCATGAACTGGCCGGCGCTGCCGCTCGCGCTGAGCGAGACGATCGTGCCCGACTTCCCGCTCGTCAACAAGAGCTTCAATCTCTCGTACGCGGGCAACGACCTGTAGGTCGCACCTATGGTCCGATTCGCCGACCGTCACGTCGCCGTGTCGGGCTGCCGCGTCGTGGCGTCGGTCGTGTCGACGGGGTCGATTGCTCCGGCGTCGACGGGCGGCCGCGCGGTCTCGACGAGGTAGTTACCCCGAATCGGCCAACGGCGGTACAACTTAGCGACAAACTCGCGACAAGAGAGCCGAAAGGCCACTTCGCTGTGTCATGCTCGCGGTGGCTCCGCTTTCGGCGGAGTGACCCAGCGTTCGTTGGGGTGGCCCTGCTCTAGCATGCCCTTGCGTGATAGGGCCACGTCCCGACGGTAGTCCGGGCGTCAGCGCCGCTGGTGCATACGAGGCACGTGGCTGGCGCGGTCGAAGCGCCGCCGCCGACGCTCCGTGCTCGCCGAATCGAGGTCGTGACGGGCGCTCGAGAGTTGGGCGGAAGTTGCGAGTCGCTAGATAGGGCCGTGCGTTTCGCTTCCGACACTGGGGAGCGTGAAGTACTCGACGCAAGGGCAGCGTTCTCCGGGTCGGTCGGCTGTGCGGGTGGTGGTTCGTCGCGCGGCCCTGGGGGCCCCCCGGGGGGCGGGGGCGTTCGCCACGTAGGGGGTCGTCGGCGCCCGGGTCGCCGCGACGGTGGCGACGACGTCACGGACCAACGTGGTCCTCGCGAGCCGGTCGGTCGCCACTGCCGCTACGACGCCGACCACGCGTTCGGTCGGCGACCGCCGCCCCGCGCCGGCCCCGGTCGCACCGCCCCGGTTGACGCAGTCGAGCCGGAGCTCGGGATCGCCGCCGACGCCGCGCGCGACGGCCCACGTGGGGGTCCGGCGCAGCGCCACCGCGCCCGCGCGTACGACCCGGGCGGACTCGACGCCCACGGTCGCTCGCTCGAGCGCGACGGCCGCGGTCGCCTCGACGACGGTCGAGAGGGCCACCGTCGCGCCAGCGACCCAGGTGGCGGCGACGGCGCTCGCCGCGCACCTCAACCCATCGGGCAACATCGCGCCGAACCCGGACTTCCTCGCGGCCGGCGACTGCAGCCAGAGCGGGTCGACCTGGTCGTGCGCGAACCCGTGCCTCACCTCGTCGCTCACCTGGCCGGCCTTCGCCAGCGGAGCGGCCTGCACGAACTACGTCCTCCAGGCGATCGACAACGCGCGCGCCGCCGAGCACCTCGGGCCGATGACGCTACCAAGCAATTGGTACAGCCTGACGACCGGCGAGCAGCTCTTCGTCGTCGCGAACCTCGAGCGCACCGCTCGCGGCCTGGCGCCCTACCTCGGGATCAACGCGGCCCTGAGTGGCGCCGCCCAGCACGCGGCCGCGACCAACCAGGACCCGGCGATCGCCGCCGGCTTCGCGATCGCGAGCGATCCACAGGGCTACCCCGCGATGGGCGGGGCGTGGTCCGGCGGCTTCTCGGTGCTCGCCGCCGACTACGTCTGGATGTACGACGACGGCTGGGGCGGCAGCGCCGCCACCACCTCGAACGTCGCCTGCACCGCGGCGAACGCCGCGGGGTGTTGGGCCCACCGCGACGAGCTGCTCGGCTACGACCCCGGGTTCAACCCCGGCGTGGGACTGACCGCGTCGACCTGCGAGGTCGGGGTGGGCTTCGCGGTGCTCGGCGCCTCGAGCTCCTTCGTCGTTCTGATCGAGAAGCCGGCGTCGACCCCGCCGGCGATGACCTTCACGTGGGCGGCGGACGTGCTGCCCTACTTATAGGCTCCGCGAGGAAGAAACCACCGACCGGTCCGAAGGCTTCGTAGACTCGGCTCGTGCGCTGGTACGAACGAACAACGGCATCGAACCCGAGTTCGGGACGTGGCGACGTCGGCGGCGGGGTGACGGCGCGGTGACCACCGTCCTGCTCGTCGAGGACGACCCCGACGTCGTGACCATGCTGGAGCGCTACCTCGCTGGCGAGGGGTACGAGGTCGTGCGCGCGAAGGACGGGGCCTCGACCCTCGCCGCCGTGGCCGCCCACGAGCCGGACCTGGTCCTGCTCGACATCGTGCTGGGCGACGAGGACGGTCGCGACATCCTGCGCGAGATGCGCTACATCAGCGACGTGCCGACGATCTTTCTCACCGGCCGGGGCCTCGAGTCCGAACGCATCGCCGGTCTGAAGATGGGTGCCGACGACTACGTCGTCAAGCCCTTCTCGCTCGGCGAGCTCTCGGCGCGCATCGAGGCGGTGCTGCGCCGGGCCGGCGCGAACGTCGCCGAGCACCAGATCCGGGTCCCGACGATGCGCTTCGGCGACCTCGCGATCAATGAGCACACCTACGAGGTGACCCTGCGCGGCGAGCTGATCGAGCTGACCAGCAAGGAGTTCGCGCTGCTCGCCTTCCTCGCGCGCTCACCTCGCCAGGTCTTCACGCGCCAGCAGCTGCTCGAGCACGTCTGGTCGTCGTCCAACGAGTGGCAGAACGAGGCCACGGTGACCGAGCACGTGCGGCGCCTGCGGGTGAAGCTCGAGTCCGACCCCGATCAGCCCCGCTGGATCACGACGATCCGCGGGGTCGGTTACCGGTTCGAGCCCGGCGAGGGTCACGCCTGACGCGAGCCGGCGGTCCGACGAGCGAGGAGCGCGTGGACCCGGTCGACGAGCTGACTCGGTCGGAAGGGCTTCGCGATGAAGTCGACCGCCTCGAGGTCGAGCCCGTCGAGTATCGACGCATCGGCGGTCGCCGAGGTCAAGAGCACGGCCGGTGGCACCGACATCTCGCCGATCCGGCGCGCGAGATCGATGCCGGAGACCGCACCCATGACGACGTCGCTGACCACGAGCTCGACGGCGTCGTCGAGAACGCTCAACGCCGACTCGCCGGAGTCGGCGTCGACGACGCGGTGGCCGTTGCGCCGAAGGATCTGGACGATGAGCCGGCGCAGGGCCTCGTCGTCCTCGACGACGAGGATCGTCGCCGCGCGTCGCGGCAGTGGCGACGACACCTCGACGACGTCGGCGCGGTCCGGGGCCGCCTCGGCGACGGGTAGCACGACCTCGAAGGTCGAGCCGACCCCCAGCTGCGATCGGCACTCGATCGACCCGCGGCTCTCCTCTACGAGCCGTCGAGCCGCCGCGAGCCCGAGGCCGGTGCCCGCGAAGGGCCCCTTGGTCGTGAAGAGCGGCTCGAAGCAGCGTCGCCGGACCTCCTCGCTCATGCCGACGCCCGTGTCGGTGACCGCGACGACGACGAAGTCACCCGCCCGGTCGACCCGGTGGGCGGCGTCGAGCTGCGCGCCGGCGGCGCGCCGGACGTCGACGTGCAGCTCGCCACCGTCGGGCATGGCGTCGCGGGCGTTGATGACCAGGTTGAGCAGTACCTGCTCGAACTGGTCGGCGTCGACGTGGACGTAGACGGGATCATCGGGCGCGGACCACGAGAACGCGACGGGTCCACCGAGGATGCGCTCGATGACCTCGGCGTTGGACTCGACGACGGAGGTGGGATCGAGCGTGACGGGATCGGGCCGCTGGGTGCGTCCGATCGTCTGGAGCTGACCCGTCAGCGCCGAGGCGCGTGCGCTGGTCGCGACGATCGCCGTCGCGGCCTCCCTCGCCGACCCGTCGGGCAGCTCGTCAGCGAGCAGTTCGCCGTAGCCAGAGATGATGGTGAGCAGGTTGTTGAAATCGTGGATCGCCGATCCGGCGACCAGGCCGCGGATCTCCATCGTGCGGGCGTGCCGGAGTTCCTCTCGCATCTGGCGGCGGTCGGTGACGTCGTCGACGAGGGTCAGCAGGGTCGCGGGCGACCCGTCGCCGGTCAGGAGGCGCCGCGCCGAGATGGCGAGGTCGCGGAGCCGGCCGGCCACGTCGACGCCGTGGAGTTCGCGGGAGTCGGGCAGGTCGCCAGACTCCAGGTCGGACCAGAGGGACCGCAGGTGCGTGAGTACGTCGACCGGGATGGAGGGGTCCCCGACCGCGTCGGCCGGGCTCGGCCAGACGAAGATCGCCGCCGCCGCCCGGTTCCACCACCGCACCCGCTCGTCGACGTCGACCTCGATCAGCCCGATCGGCGCGCTCTCGACCAGGACGCGCCAGCGGGCCTCGCTCGCGCGCACCGCCGCAGTCGCCGCCTCGGCGCGTCGGCGCAGGTCGAGCCGTTCGAGCGTGGTGGCGGCGCCCCACGCGATCTCGTCGGCGGCGGTCGACTCCATCGGCCCGAAGCCCGGGGTGGCGTCGTCTCGTCCGAAGCCGACGGTCGCGATCACCTCGTCGTGTACCGACAGCGGCGCCACGAGACACGTCGGGAGGCCCCGGGTCACGTCGCTCGGGTACTGCTGGCGCCGGCCCTCGGCGACCACCCGTCGGATCACGTCGTCGAGTTCGAATCGACCCTCGTTGGGGGGGTCCGATCCATCGCGCGGCGTCGCCCGACGGCGTTGCACCAGCCGCCGCCGGGGCGGCCCGACGACGTCGACGACGCACCAGTCGCAGAACACCTCGACCACGACCGCGGCCAGGGCTTCGACGATGCGCCCGAGGTCCTCGTCGAAGGAGGACGCCGGTGCCTGGAGGCTCGCGGCGTTGCGCACCGTCGCGAAGCGACGGGTGACGTCGATGGCGCGTTGGATCGCCTGATCGTCCTCGCCGGCGCGTCGGCGGCGGGCACCCAGGGCCGTGAACTCGTCGCTCACGTCCGCCCGGCGCCCCACGAGGATGCGTCGGCGGTGGTGACGGGCCCCGACGACGCGAGGGGCCGGCCCGCCGGCACGCCCGCCCCCGCGCGGGCGGGCCGCGCGGTCGGCGCGTGGCGGCCACGGGCCCGACCGCCGGATCGACGTCGACGGCGTGTTCGAGTGATGGTCGTGACGTTACTCGGGCCGTTGGCCGAGCGGGGTGGTTTCGCCCGCCCGGCGGCGGTGGGGCCGGCGCTCACCAGCGCGGTGATCGACGGCCAGCCCGGGGTCGCCGCAGCGACGCGGGTCGGATCAGTCGAGGCCGAGGGTCGCCGCGAGGGTGGGGTAGCCGGGGGCCGATCGCGGCCACGGGAAGGCCCCGTCGATGCTCGCGGCTAGGTCGAGGAGCCGGGCGTCCTGGTAGCGCGGGGCGGTGACCTGGAGCCCGAAGGGGAGTCCGGTGTCGAGCAGGCCCATCGGCACCGAGAGCGCCGGCAGCCCGGTGATGTTCTGGATCACCGTGGCGAGGTTGCTCGGGTGCAGTCCGTGCACCGTGCCGTCCTCGGTCGACCCGTCGGCCTGCCAGCCCGAGCTCGTCACGGTGGGCGTCAGGAGCAGCCCACGCTCGCCGAGCAGCTCGTCCATCGCGCGCACGTAGGCGAAGCGACGTCGCCGCGCCGCCAGGTACTGCTCGATCGTCACCGAGCGGCCCATCTCGAAGAACTCGCGCGTCGCGACGTGGAAGTCGTCCCGGTGCGACGCGACGACCTCGGGGCCGAGTCGGTGGAGGTGCTCGGCCGAGCACGTCACGTACCAGTCGAGGTCGGGGTCGCCCCCCTCGAAGAAGGAGTCGGGCTCGCGCCAGGCGACCGGGCGCCCGAGGAGGTCGGCGACCGCGTCGACGGCCTCGCGAAAGCGCCGCTCGACGTCCGCCGGCAGCGGCCCCCACGGCGAGGTCCGTTCGGCGGCAAAGAGCGTCACCGGATCGTCACGCAGCTCGCGGAGCCGCTCGTGGGCGGCGTTCGGCAGCGCCGTCGGGTCCCCCGCGACCGGGCCGACCATCACCGAGTAGACCAGGGCGAGGTCGTCGGGAGACGTCGCGAAGGGGCCGTCGGTCGAGTAGTCGAT
>VFSW01014818.1_pt1 | contig 10751 bp, 7 predicted proteins | sample 5358111 | NCBI WGS metagenome assembly VFSW01 (sample SAMN11554181, study PRJNA540505) | mine drainage metagenome | isolation source: sediment from site ElyBrook_90M | place: USA: Ely Copper Mine, Vershire, VT | collected 2017
CGTGCTGCCCCTGCCGGCCAATCGGGAGCGGACGGGGGTGCGCTGGCTTGACTAGGGCCGGGATGCTCCCGCGTCGAGGGCTTTGCTGAGGAACTGGATGATGTGCTGGCGGGCATCGTAGCCGTGCCAGGGCTCCGGTGAGGGATGGCCGAAGATGCCGGTTGCCAGCGGGCCATGGTTTTCTCGCGGGTAGGTGACGAGCTCGACCGGGACACCTTGCTGACGGAGGGCGCGGTACATCTCCTGCGACTGGTCGAGGGGGTCGGTGGTGTCGCTTTGGCCCTGGATCAGCATGAAGGGCGTTTTGGCTTTGGATACGCCGGAGAGCGGGCTCTGCCGCCAGGCATCCTGCAGATGCTCCCACGGCTTGCCATAGTACCAGCGGTCGTACCATGAATCGTCCTCGGTGCCGTATTCGCTGAACTGGTCGATGACCGGCGCACAACTGACGATGGCCTTGAAGCGGTCGGTCTTGCCCTCGACAAAAGCGGCCATTTCGCCGCCGTAGCTGTAGCCCATGAGGGCGAGACGCGCGGGGTCAACGGGGTACCTGGCCAGGATCGCATCGACGCCGGCCATGATGTCCTGGTAGTCGCCGCCGCCCAGATCGTTCTTGTTGGCCGCGGCGAATTTGACTCCATAGTTGGATGAGCCGCGCGGATTGGGTCGCAGGACTGCCCAGCCGTGGCCCACCAGGAAGGCGGCGAAGGGGTCGTCGCGGTTTTCCCACGCGCCGAAGGGGCCGCCATGCACGTCGATGATGAGGGGGACCCGACCGGAGCCGGCACCTGCATCGGCTGTGGGCGGCAGATAGAGCAGACCCTCAACGGTGAAACTTCCGCTCTGCCAGTGAACCAGCTGGGGCGCCACATCGCGGAGGTTGACGGGCGCAAGGGCGGGGATGGGCAGCGCAGTGCAAGGCTCGCCTAAGCGCTGGGCGAAACAGAGCTGGGGGGATTGGCCGCCGCTCTGGGCAAGCCAAAGCCAGCCGGTCTGCTTGCGATTGGTATCCAGGCTGGAGACGACTGCCGCCCCCAGGTGAATGGCCGCGGGCGGGGTTTTGCCGTCGAGGGCGATGCGGACGACGGAAATATCGGTTCCCACGGCGGCGGGGGTGACAAGAGCACCGTCCGGGGTGAAGTGAAGGTCGGCCGCGGAGAGCTGGCCCTGGAATCCGGCCGATAGCCGGAGCGGCGCGCCCTCGCTCGTGGCCGGAAGGACGAAGAGGTCGTCATAGCCGGGCGGCGCGTCTTCCGGGGTTTGAGCAGCAAAGACGATGCGACTGCCGTCGAGGGTCATGGCCCCGTCGTGTACGGTGGCGGGAATGGCGGTGAGGCGGACGGGGCTGCCGGGGGCGGCAACGTCCGCAAGCCAGGCGGCTTTTGCGGGGCTAAGGTCTGAAATGCCATTGGGCGCGTCAGTGAAAACCAGCAGCTTGTCGGAGGCCGGAGACCAGACGGCGCTTTGCACATCAGGGGCGATGGCGACGGGTACGACTGCGCCATCGAGCGCGCCGTCGGGCTTGAGCGCTGCGAGGTAGAGGCGGGTCAAGTGCGTCTCGTGATCGACCCAGGTGGCATCGGCTTTGGCGTCCTTCTGCTTCTTCTCGCCGGGAGTTTCAGGATCTTTGGCCCAGACGGCGAGCCACTTGCCGTCGCTCGATAGGGCATACCCGGCAACATCAATGGGAAGCGGCTCGGGCGTTTTGTCCTTGGCCGATTCAGCAGGCTTGCTGCCGGTATTGACTTCCGCGGATTTGTCAGCGCCGGGGGGCGGGACAGCGTCCTTCTCTTTGGAGTCGTCTACCGATGGGAGGATTTTCAGGTCGCAGGGCGCGGCTTCTCCGCCACGCAGATCGAGGCGGAAGAGCTGGGTATGCTGGCCGCGTTTGGCAAGGAAGTAGACCGCGGCGCCATCGGGCGACCACTGGGCGTTGTGCTCGCCGCGCTTGTCGGCGGGTGGCGAGAAGGTGAGTTGGCGGGCCTTTTCCGCGCCCGCGGGGATGGGGACGATCCAGAGATGAGATTTTGCGCCGTCGGCGGTCGAGTCGGTGACGGTAAAGAGCGCCTGCTTGCCATCCGGCGAGAGCAGGGGCGCGGAGATGGCCTTGAAGTGGCGCAGGTCTTCACTGCTGGGGAAGTGCGGCGCGGGGCTTTGCTGAGCCAGGGCGGCGAGTGGAAATGCGGCCAGTGCAAGGGCTGTCCGGGAGAGTCGAAGGAAGAAGCATCCGGCGGGGTGCATGGGCCCAGCATACACGGAGCGCAGAGAGGCACAAAGGCCGCCCAACAACGGGCGGCCAAAGGGGCGAAGGTCCACAGGTGCGAAGGTGTGGCGCGGCCTACTGGGGCGGCGGCGCGGGCGGACGCGGCGCCACGGCCTGGGGCTGCGGGGCAGCGGGCTTGGGCGCGTCCTTTTTGGACGGGGCCAGAATGGCGTGCAGGATGGTGCCTTCCATGCGTGGCATGAACTCGACGATACCGGCCTCGCCAATGTCCTGAATGAGGCGATTGATGATGTTGTAGCCGAGTTCGCGGTGGGCCATCTGGCGGCCACGGAAACGCAGGCTGGCCTTGACCTTGTCACCTTCGTTGAGGAATCGGACGGCCTGATTTTTCTTGGTCTGGTAGTCGTGCTCATCCACGGTGACGGAGAACTTGACTTCCTTGATGGTGATAACTTTTTGCTTTTTGCGGGCGGCGCGTTCGCTTTTTTCCTTCTCGTAGAGGAAGCGGCCGTAATCCTGAATGCGGCAGACGGGAGGTACGGCGTTGGGCGAAACCTCAACCAGATCCAGCCCGCGCTCGCGGGCGATCTTCAACGCCTCAAAGGGAGGCAGAATGCCCATTTGCTCGCCGTTTTCGTCAATGACGCGGATCTCGCGGGCGCGAATGCGGTCGTTAATGCGGATAAAGGACTTTGCCGAACGTTTGTCGAGTGCGATGGTGCTCCTCCAAGAGCCGTAGCTGTCCGCCTGCCTTCAACCGGCGTGCGTGGCGGGCGCACGTATGCACACTGAGTATAGCACTGGGCCGGTTTGCGCTGGAGGCGGGCTCGACGGGCCCTAAGCCACGGACTGTTCCATGGTTTGTTCGCCGGTTTGTTCGCCGGCTCGGCTCGTATTTTGTTCGCCTGCGATGGCCAGCAGAGTACCTTCGGGCGCGAGACCGATGACGCGGGCACGAACCGGGAGATTGGCGGGGAACAGGCCGGCTAATTCCAGGGGCAGAAAGTTCTCCGTGAGGGCAGCTGTACAGGCGCGCTGAGCCAGCGCGGCGGGGGTATTCAGGGTAAGGGCATCGAGTGTACCGCCGACAAACCGAGCACGATGGGCGCGCAATTTTTCACCCGCCAACTGCCGCAAGGCTGCCATGCGCTGCTCGACCGCGGCGGGCGGAACGGGCTGCTCGGCATGGAGCGCCCACGCGCGTGTGTTGGGGCGCGGCGAAAAGGGGAACAGGTGCAGATAGCCGAAGGGCAGCGCACGGATAAAGTCCAGCGTTTCCTCAAATTCACGGTCGGTCTCTCCGGGGAAGCCGGCCATGACGTCCGCGCCAAGGGTGAGACCGGGCCCAACGGCGCGGACCAGGGCTGCGACCTTTTCCGCGTAGTGCCATGGGCGATAGCGGCGATGCATCCGGCGCAGCACGGCGTCTGAGCCGGACTGGAGCGGCAGATGGGCATGGCGGGCGAGGCGACCATCCGAGCAATGAAGACCTTTCGCAGGGGGCCTCGGTTGTTGACCACCGAACTCGGCCATCAATGCGATGAGGTCCGCGTCCCAGTCCATGGGCTCGATGGAGCTGAGGCGCAGGCGGGGCAGCTCAGTCTGCTCGAGGATGTGGCGCACCAGCCAGGGTAGTGTGGGCTGTGGGCGGCTTGTGGCAAGGTCGCGGCCCCAGCGGCCGAGGTTGATGCCGGAGAAGATGAGCTCGTTGCCGCCCGCTGCGACGAAACCACGCACCTGCCGGAGGACGTCTGCCGCCGGCAAGCTGCGCGAGGAACCGCGCGTCTGGGGGATGACGCAGAAAGAACAGCGGTTGCCGCAGCCCTCCTGAATCTTAAGGTTGGGGCGGGTCTGCGCGCCGGGATGGAGCTGTGCTTCCTCAAGAAAGGAGTGAGCAAAGCGGTCGTCGGCGAGGACCAGGGCACGCTGCTCGGAGCGGCCAGTGGCCAGCAGCGATTGGACAGTGACCGTGGAGGCGAGGGGCGCGGCTGCCGGTTGCGGGTCGGCAAGAGAGCGAGCGACCTGGGGGACGAAGGCCTTGTGGCTGTTGCCGACCACGACGGCGACGCCGGGCAGGCCGGAGAGCTCTTGCGGAGCGCGCTGCGCATAGCAGCCGGTGACGACAATGCGTGCCTGGGGGTTGAGGCGGTGGGCGCGGCGAATGAAGGCGCGGGCGGCACGGTCAGCCTCGGCGGTGACGCTGCAGGTGTTGACGATTACCACATCGGCCTGGGCGGGCTGCTGAAGACCATGCCCGGCGGCGCGCAGCGCGTCACTGACGGCCTCCCCATCAGCGCGGGCGGCGCGGCAACCGAAATTTTCTACATGGAAAGACACCGGATTGCTCCAAAAGAATCGAGGGCGCGCAGGTTTCAGGGTAAAGGGACGCTGGTGGAGTGTCCAGCATCGGCCGGGGCTTGCGGCACAAAGCCGGCTGCATTGCACAGAAAGCAGGGCCGCGGCAATGGGGGCAGCGCTAGACTCGAAATGACGCCTGCGCAGCAAGCGCACAGGCTGCGTAAGGGAGCGAAGATGAACGAGAACGGCCCGGAAGCGCCACGCAAGAGCATGGACTGGAGCAGTCTGACCCTCTATCTGATCTCAATCTTCGCCGTGGTGCTGTGCCTGTGGATCGTGCGGCCTTTCCTGGCGGGGGTTACGTGGGCCGTGGTGCTGGCCATCGTCACGCAGCGGCCCCATGCCTGGATCAGCGCGCGACTGAGGAACCGGACGGCTGCGGCCACGGTGATGCTGGTGCTGGTAACGCTGAGTATCGTCGTGCCGACGTTGATGGTGTTGCTGAGCGCCGGCAATCATGCCTTGATCCTTTTGCACGGCGCGCAGAGCGGCATGGCGGAACAGGAATTGCGCCAGTGGATTGGCGGCCACCCGAGTTTGAATCACGCGCTGCAATATGCAATGGACAACCTGGATGTGAACAGCGCAATGGACAGGAGCGCGAGCGCGGTGGCGGGCAAGGCGGGTGCGATTCTGGGAAATGCCATCTCCGCATTCACGCAGGCGATTGTGATGCTGTTCATCCTGTTCTTCCTCTATCGCGACAAGGATGTGGCGCTGGGATTTGTGCGCAACGTCATCCCTCTTGAGGGCGGAGAGGCGGACTATCTGCTTAAACGGGTGACGGGGGCCATCAATGCATTGGCGCTGGGGCGCTTTGCAGTGGCAGGGCTGCAGGGGCTCCTGTCAGGCATTGCCTTCGCGCTTTTGGGCGTGGGCGGCGCAACGCTGCTGGGCGCGGCAACCATGCTGTTCGCGCTGGTGCCGGCGGTGGGTGCGTTCGTGATCTGGCTGCCGGTGGTGTTCTACCTCGCGGCAATTCATCACTGGGTTCAGGCGTTCATTTTGCTGGGTGCGGGGTCGCTGGTCATCAGCACGCTGGACAACATTCTTTATCCGATTCTGGTGGGCTCGCATTTGCGGCTGCACACGGCGCCGATCTTTCTTGCCATGCTGGGGGGCGTATTTCTTTTTGGCGTGAGCGGACTGATTCTTGGGCCGATTGCCTTCAGCGTGACCGAGACGCTGCTGCTGATCTGGCGCAAGCGCGACGGGGGAGATCCGCTTCCGGGGAGCGCTCTGGAGGAATGAGCCCGGCTGCGCGCTGGTCTGACCTCCGGTATACTTGCAGCAATCGCACTTTCTGCCGCTTCTTTTCCTTGAGATATGGAGAATTCCGCCATCGACAGCGTTGCAGGCACCGCATTCGACGCGTCGAATGGCGGAACATGGCACATACTCAGCTTCACGTCTTTCACGTTCATCTGCTATCTGGCGATCGGCCTGCCCCTGGCGATCCTGCCTCCCTATGTGCATCTGCGGCTGGGTTATAGCGCGGCGCTGGCCGGGCTCGTGATCAGCGTGCAGTATATTGCCACCTTTCTGAGCCGGCCCTGGGCGGGACGGATTTCGGATCATTCCGGGGCCAAAGTCTCAGTGCTTTGGGGTATGGCGGCGTGCACGGCAAGCGGCGCGCTGTTGCTGGTGGCGGCAGCGCTGCACCGCGGTCCGGCGTGGCTAAGCCTTGCCGTTCTGGTGATAAGCCGCCTGGCGCTAGGCACGGGCGAGAGCCTGGGGTCCACCGGGGCCACGCTGTGGGGCATTACCAGCGCAGGCCCGGAGCACACCGCGAAGGTGATCTCGTTCAACGGCATCAGCACCTATGGAGCGCTGGCGCTGGGCGCACCTCTGGGCGTGGTGCTGGAACAGCGCTGGGGAATGGCGTCCATTGGTCTGCTGACGATGGCCGTGTGCGGCGTGAGCCTGCTGGTTGCCGTTGCCAAGCGCCCGGTGCCGGTTGTGCCGGGCGAACATCTGCCCTTTCGCGACGTGCTGGGCCGCGTGACTCCGCACGGGATGGGACTGGCGCTGGGCGGCGTGGGCTACAGCGTGCTGGCCACCTTTGTCACGCTGTTCTACGCGCACCGCCACTGGGACGGCGCGGCGCTGTGCCTCACATCCTTTGGCGTGGCGTTCATTGTTGCACGGCTCCTGTTTATCCAGACCATCAATCGCTTTGGAGGCTATCCGGTGGGCATGACTTGCCTTGCGCTGGAGTCGCTGGGAGTGCTGATGATGTGGCGCGCCGATTCACCGTGGACGGCATTTGCCGGCGCGGCGCTTACCGGGCTGGGCTTCTCGCTGGTGTTCCCGGCGCTGGGCGTGGAGGCGGTGAAGCGCGTGCCGGAGTTCAACCGGGGCACCGCGCTGGGCGTCTACACGGGATTTTCCGATGTGTCGTTCTTTCTGGTAGGACCGACGGCCGGCACGCTGATCAGCGCTTATGGATATCCCAGCGCGTTTCTGTTTGCTCTGGCGTGCGTGCTGGCTTCGCTGGGGATTGTGATGGTGCTGGCGGGGGCGGCAAAGCGGAGCGGTGAGTTGGCGAGTTAGCAAGCCAGCGGAACAGTGATCCCAAGCCTCAAATGGGGGACAGTGCCCCGATCCTTTTCCTTGTGGGATTCCTGTAGCTCGTGTTGACCGCGACAAGCGTGGCAAAAGCCGAACCGGTTTCTGCGAACCCTGACTGCCAAATGCGAACGGCCACCCTGACGGGTGGCCGTTTGCATTTGGCTTGTTGCGGAGCGGGGTTAGCGCTCGTTCTTGCGCCAGTTGAGGAGATCGCCAAGCGTGGTGGTGGAGCTGGAGACGGGGTGCTTGTGGCTCTCCGTCTTGTAAGTCTCAACCGCCGCGCGGCTGGCTTCATGGCCCACCGAGCGCAGGCTGAGGCCCACCTTTTTCTCTTCCACGTTGATCTTGATGATCTTGAACTCGTGCTCCTCGCCCTGGTCCATCTTGGCCGGTGTGCCGTCATCGCTGACTGCCTCAGAGACATGGCAGAGACCCTCGACGCCCTCGGCGATTTCAACAAAGGCACCGAACTGCGCGGTACGAAGCACCTTGCCGTGAACTACGTCGCCTACGCGATGGGCCGCAAAGAAGCTCTCCCAAACGTCGGGCTGGAGCTGCTTGATGCCCAGGCTGAGGCGGCGGTTCTGAGGCTCAACGCCCAGCACGACAGCCTTGACCTTCTCGCCCTTCTTAACGACCTCAGAGGGGTGCTTGACGCGCTTGGTCCAGCTCAGGTTGGAGACGTGCACGAGGCCGTCAATGCCATCTTCAATTTCGATGAAGGCGCCAAAGTCGGTCAGATTACGGACGCGGCCTTCGACCACCGTGCCGGCCGGGTAACGCTCTGTAAGGTTCTCCCAAGGATTCTCAAGAAGCTGCTTCATGCCCAGGGAGATGCGGCGGTCGGCGGGGTTCACGCTCAGAACGACCGTGTCTACCTCGTCGCCCGGCTTGACCAATTTGGAGGGGTGCTTGAGCCGCTTGGACCAAGTCATCTCAGAGAGGTGAACCAGGCCCTCGATGCCTTGCTCCAGCTCAACAAACGCGCCGTAGTCCGTAACCGAGAGGATGCGGCCATGGACGTGGGCACCCACCGGATAGCGCTCCGAGGCATCGAGCCACGGGTCAGGCGTCAACTGCTTGAAGCCCAGAGAGACGCGCTGCTTGTCCTTGTCGAACTTGAGCACTTTGACCTGGATCTCGTCGCCGACGTTGACCAGATCGCGGGGATGAGTGAGGCGTCCCCAGCTCATATCGGTGATGTGGAGGAGGCCGTCGATGCCGCCGAGATCAACAAACGCACCGTAATCGGTGAGGTTCTTCACCGTTCCGGTAAGGACTGCGCCTTCGTCCAGGTGTTCGAGAGTGAGCGAACGCTTGGCGTTCTGTTCCTCTTCAAGAATTTCCTTGCGGCTGACGACCACGTTGCCGCGCTTCTTGTTCAGCTTGATGACGCGGACTTCAATCTGCTGGCCGAGATAGCCGTCCAGGTTGCGGACGGGACGAATCTCAAGCTGAGAGCCGGGCAGGAAAGCCTTCATGCCGATATCGACGGTGAGGCCGCCCTTGACGCGGCTGACGACCGTACCCATGACCGGGGTCTTCTCGTTGGCAGCTTTCTCGATCACGTCCCACACGCGGAGGCGCTGTGCCTTCTCGTAGCTGACAAGATAGCCGCCCTCGGCCTCTTCGCGCTCGATCACGACATCGATCACATCGCCGGGCTGGAACTTCACTGCGCCGGTATGATCCACGACCTGCTCGAGGGGCACCAGGCCCTCCGACTTGAGGCCTACATCGACAACGAGATGCTTCTCCGTCTGCTTGAGCACGGTGCCGCTGACGACTTTATCGCCATAGGCCTCGACCGCAGCCGCTTCAGCAGCCTGCTCGCGCTCGAAGGCCTCGAGGGCCGCGGAGAAATCCTCGCCAGATTCCATACCGTGATCCGCATGATCGGCCACGTGCGCCACAGCAGCCGGCGCATCGGGCTGGGAGGCCGCGGAGGTATGTTCTGCAACCGCCGGAACGAACACGGACTCAGCTACAGGTTGGGTGGGGGCATCGGCGTCCAGCGCGGGTGAAACAAAGGCTTCGGCAATCTCAGGGGTGGACGTGGATTCGGACGACGGCTGCTCGAGCTCCGTCGCAGGGTCAAGGGTGGGCGTTTCCAGATCGGTGTTCAGGGTTATGCTCTCGGGTTCGGGATTGAGGACGTTTGCCATTGCTGCTGCTCCAGGATTCCGTGCGCCCGCGAAGTAAAGTGCGCGTCACGGGGAGTGGCTTCCGCGCCGCACTTGCAGCCACGCGATTTGCCTGAGACCACTTCCTCACGCATCAGTCGGTGACCGAATGGGTTATCGCAGAGACAGTCTTCCGGGCCAGACAGGCTGGCGCAGGAAGCGACTCGTCTCCTTGGGAAACACCAAGCGCGCAACGGCTGGCGGGAGTGCGGCCGCAGCTACCTGCTGGAATCCGCGCAGGAGGCTACACTCATGAGTGTAGCAACCCCAGCTTTCCAGCGTCAATGCAACAGCTTAGTTGCGGGCATCTCGGGCTGTGGAAGTCACGCGAAATTCATGGAAGGCGGCCGCGGGACCTTCACTCTCTATATACTGGGTGCCGACGGCACACGCGAGATGGATCTGCTTTGGACTCCCTGGCGGTATGCGTATGTAACTGCGGCGGATGGGGCCACGCGCCCCGGCGTCCCAGCCCATCTTGCGGCCTGGCCGGGCGACCTGGGGTGCGTCTTCTGCAACCTGATGGCGTCGATTGATTATGCGATTGCGCAGGGCATGGAGGCCGACGAGGCCGAAGCCGCGGGGGGACTGGTGGCACGCGGTCAACACTGCTACGTCTGCCTGAACGCGTACCCCTACACGTCAGGCCATGTCATGGTGCTGCCCTACGCCCATCTGGACCGGCTGGCCGCTCTGCCGCAGGATGCCGCGCACGAGATGATGGACCTGGCGCAGCAGACCGAGCAGGCGCTGGAGCGCCTTTATCGCCCACAGGGACTGAACTTTGGCATGAACCTGGGCCGCGCAGGCGGTGCGGGCGTGGCCGGCCACCTGCACCTGCACGCCCTGCCCCGCTGGGCGGGCGACACCAACTTCATGACCACGATCGCCGAGACGCGCGTGCTGCCGGAGGATCTGGCAACGACGTGGAAGCGCATGCGCGAGGTGTTTGCGCAGCGGGCGTAAGACGCGACGGACCGGGACGGGCCGGGACGGGCCAGGAGCGCGCGGTGCGCTGATTCCACAGATATGTGGAGAGCGGGCCGAAATGCTGCATGTTTGTGCGGAGAAAGTGACGTGTTTGCTCCACGTAAACATGGAGACCTGGAGAGTGGGCGAGAGAGCGCGGCCGCGGGAGCCGCAGCAAATTCAGATAATGTGCGGCCTGTCTGAGTTCACGGGAAGGCCGGCGCATTCTGCCGGTCGCGTCGGCCCGGGGCTCTGCGGCTTCTGGATAGAGCGGGTAGTGAAAATGCTTTCGCCGGGGAAGGTGCATCAGCCGGGCATTTCTTCGCTGCCTTCTGCTTCGGCGGCAAGGGCCAGACTGGGTTCTTCGACCTCGGCGCGTTCGAGCAAGGTACGCGGCACCGACTTGGTGGTGCGGATGCCGAGCTGCTTCAGCATTTCGACCTGCC